>JAABUO010010703.1_pt1 | contig 10124 bp, 3 predicted proteins | sample 5559291 | NCBI WGS metagenome assembly JAABUO01 (sample SAMN10711878, study PRJNA513372) | rock metagenome | isolation source: Antarctica rocks | place: Antarctica: Victoria Land, Finger Mt sud
TAAATGAGCATGCATAAGTTGTGTAATGATTTCACGATCGTATCTGATAAACGGTAAAAATCTTAAGACGATGAACGCAAAAATGATAACAAAACTAACAGAGTCGAAGAACCGTTTAAAGGAAGTTTAACGAAAGATCTGCTGCATCATTAAATGCTTTAATCGACAATTAGCATTTAATCTGTAATGTTCGCTTAAGGCATATCTTTAAGATTATTACACATGTGATGAAGAAGCGAAGAAGAAGATTAATAAAGACTTAAAGATGTGTTTTTACACGACACAGTCAGAACTTACGACATATACAGTCGTTAAAAATGTCTTTACTTATCATCGTGAACGATTATTAAGACGTTCAGAGCATATAAAACGACTAGAACGATGTTAGAAATGCATTTCAATATCGTAATTCATGTTTGTAGTTAACGACACAGATCTTGAAACGAATTTAAGCGAACGTGTCGTTAACGCAGAGAAAGAAGTGTTACAAGAGTAACAACGAGAACACAAGTTAGAACAGCAAGATGAACTGTTAATAAGACTCTTTTCATAATTAAAACAGAAGACATGCAGATGAGAATGTAAAGAACAGTTCAGTGAATTAATTTAAAAGGCAAAACGAGATAAATAAAATAAAACTTTTCATGCACAGATGCACGGACATGATATAGTAATGACTTTTCTTCTTATTCGTAATTTCATATTACGAGAGTTTAATACGATCGAAGAGACGAACGGCATCGATCTTCTCGTTAGCAAATTCTTTTCACTGTATTAACTCGAGTTCTCTGACTTTTAAAGTTTGCGATTCTTATTCATGACGAGTTTTATCTCGATAAAGTAATAATAACTGACGAAGTAAAAAGATATAGCGCACTAGCACAACATAGAAAAGTAATCATAGACGCTCATAGTAATATAATCATTTATAAGTCTTCATTCTTTTCTGTGAAGCTCAGACAGATAACGTAAACGATTTTAATAAAGATGTAATAATCTTTTCATGAAAAGATCGTGCGTAAAGGGAACTACGGAGCAAAATTAAAAAGTAATCTTTTTTGTTTACTACACATTAATGATCTTTAACGAGCTTTTTAAGAATTAAACTCTTTCTGACAGACTACGAAGTATTTAGCTGAAATAGATTTAAAATGCGAAGATAATTGTCTTCGCATTCTAAACTTTTCTTAACAAGCGCGAATGTAAAGATTTAAACTTAGTTCTAAGTTTGTGCTTGTCTTAACTAGAGCTTTAAAAATGAAGGTATTAAACGACATTGAAAATGTCTTACTTTAAGCTTTACGCAATTCGTCTTCCTTTTCTATACTATAATCAGAGGCAAGTTCAGCTGCTATTACGATAATTCGGTTTAATCACGAATTCAGCGATTATTATTATACTTTAAGAACTTTTTTAGTCGCGGTTCTCGTGCGGATCGACGAAAGCTTTTTCAGTCATTAAAGCATTTAATTAGTGCTTTGCGATCGCCTTCGCTCTCGCGTTCGTCGCTCTTTACTCAGCACTTAATTAACGAATCTTTAACATTATCTGAAACCGGAACATATTTAATTAAAGCATCTTCACCTCAGCGGGCGCTACGAGACTTTTCTCTGCTCGTTCTTTCTTTTCAGTCATCTTTTAATGACATCGCACTTTCTTACTTCACGAATGAGCTTAAGATTAAAGATTTAGAACGAATACAGCTTCTGGCTCAGATTACTCATGACTTCGTTCAGTCATTAACTCTTTCACGCTCATCATACGATCAGCTTTAATTAATTAAGTCTAACATATTTAATTAGTCAGAGATAAAACATACATCACGCATTCGTCGATTGCACAAGGGTCTCAGAAAGATTAAACAAGGCAGTAAAGAGTACGATTGTGTTAAGCGATTCGCTCTTCTCTTTTTGCGTTAGAAGTTTAATGAGATCGTTGCGTCAGTTAAGAATACAGAATTAAGCTATGAATAAAAGAAAGCAACTGTTATTTACGAGCGAATTGCTCTTAATCTCTGCATAACTGTTACAGCTTTAAAAGATAAAAGAAGACGTAGTCGACTTTATTTATTTCTCTTAACAAAGTTCGATTCGAGTAATTTACTGAAACTCGGTAATGATGTCTTATCTCTATAAGTTATAAGTATCTGACTCGTATGCAGTAACAACTAACTGTTTATGTTTTCAACTAGATGAAAGCGAAGACTTCTTAACGACGACATTAATCTCTTAATACGCTTTCGAAAAAAAAAAAATTCTAAAGTTAACGAAATTTTCCGCGACCTTAATTTCCTCAGTACTCGAACCCTGTTGCACGAGCTGATCGCTTATAACTGAACTTACAAGAAGCTTTTCGAATGTCGAAGCGACCTTATAATATAATTAATTAAATATATGAACTCGAAGCAGCTAACTTATAATCAGATTCAGGCTTTTGGTCGCGAGCCGTATCGAAAACGCCGTCGCTTAGAATAAAACAGCACATCATTAAAGCTTTCGACCCGCTCGAATTTTAACCGGTCGCATTAAACCTTTAAGGACTTAAATTTTACGAACGTGATTAATTTAGTAAGAAACGACACCGATGAAATACATTCTTTGCTTAAAGCGATTCGTCACGTTCAGTTAACAGAACTTCTTTCCTCATTAACGCAGTCTGTCGAGTTAAGCGCTGCGGCCGCTTTTACTTAATATTTAAATAATGTCATCATAAACGACTGAAACGAGATATGAAAATCGAAAGCTAATAATGTTTCATTAACGACTTCGCGAATAGTTAACGCAAGTACTATTTCGTGCATTACTATTCAATTATTCGTATCGAAGACAAGAGATGAATTTAATAAGTCTTTTCTTAGCTTATGTAAAAAAAAAACTTTCTAACATATTAATTACTTAGAAAAACCGGCTTCTTCACGCTAAATCGAAGAAACATCTTTTAATTTCTTTGTTAATGCGCAAGCAGAAAACAATTCAGAGCTGAGCTACGCAAATCAGTCACAGCAGAAAGAATTCTTTTCATCTTTTAACCCTTACGATTACGTGCAAATGAAGAATCTTCTCGTACTATTCAATCTCATCGATCATGCAGAAACTTATTTTAATTCTTTAAACGTTCTGTTAATGAAGAATGTCTTATTCTTTAACTCTTATTTTCACGTGAAAGCGACGGATTCTTTCATATACCTTAACTCTATCACTCACTCGCAAATGCTTAATCATATCACATTCTTAACATCTTATGATCTTGTACAAGCAAATAATTACATTATATTATTTAACTCTTCGAATTTAATAGCATTCGCTCAGGCTCGAAATAAAGATTTACAGCTTGTTAAAATCTCTTCTTAATTCATGTGCGCTTAGAAGTCTTTCTTGCGCAGAGACACGATAAATAAATAATTCAGCTTCGGCTAAAGCTTTATATCATTTATATACGTTCTGTAATCAGGCTTAAGCAAATCTTCTGATTCAATCTGTGACGTCTTTAATACGGTGCGTATTAATATTAAATAAACAGGTTTTATCACGTTGTTAATATTTATTAAAGTCGAAAATCATTACATCGTGTAATCTCAGTCCTGAACACAGATCGTTAAAGATATTCTTAAAAGAGTAAATTAAACTCGTCTTAAGCTTAAGTTCTAGAATTCGTAATAAAGATAGAACATGTGCGCCGAGATTCTTGTACTTAAGATTATCATTTTTATCCTTCTCGATATTAGCGTTCGGTAATGATTTCTTCAGCTCAATCTGTAATTTTTTCTTCAGTTCAGCTCGTTGCGCTTCAGCTTCTGAAACGAGCTTGTTTATAACGATCATGTCGATTTAATGTAGCTAATACTTTTATTACACAATCTTAAGCATTTATAATAATGTTAAATCAGCCTTAAACAAGAAATATTTAAAGATGTAAATCGCGGATGATGAAAGACTGCATGACGAGCAGTATGAGGCAGAATAAAGAATTTTAAACTTTTAACGCTAATGCATGTCATTAAGACGAATGCTTTGTTATTATAACCTTTATAAATAATCATGCTGACAGAATATTGTTTAAATAATGACTTTAAGATCCGCCGTGCTGTTACAGACTTGTTATAGCAGCTGTTTCTATTATATCTACTATACTTACCCTACACAATCGCTAGTTCAACGCGGAAGTAGACCGCTTTTAATATTAACTGTAAGTTTAAAAGAATAATAAATTAAACTCATCTGAAGAACATCTTCACGTCTTTTAATTCTTTAAGACATTTACAAAGAGGTTCTTTCTTCAGTATGACACATTAAAGACAGATGATAAATGTTTCCGCATCTTTCGATTCTTTGAAACATCTCGAATAAAGCTACGATGCAACACAGAGCAGAGATTACAGTTAACTATCTCGATCTAAGATTAGCATTCAGTTTTTAAAGCATAATGTTATCTGAAGATGAACACTTTCGGTCTAAAGTTTACGAGCATGTTTACGTATAAGATTTTTGTTTAATCCGCGGACTGATTAAGCTTCATGAATATTTAAATACTATGTAATCTTTGTCTTCACAAAAGTCTTAATAGCTTAAAGCACTTATCGTTTCTTACTAATGTCTCGACAAGATAAGAGTCTTAATGCTGTTCATAAGAATATTCTCGAGCTGACTTAATTCAGGTTTCACCGCTTGTTCTAAATGTCGCTAACGAAAAGTTAAGTGTGATCGTGTCTTAATTTAAAGTTAATTCTGCAAAGCCTGCAGTATGAGAAAAGAATTATGTTAACTTTTTACATTTTCGCTTAAGCAGAAAATTGCTAATGATTAACATGTTTTTAAAGAAGAATGCATTCTTAAGTTTAACACCTTAAACGATAATGAAGATGTAAACTCTCAGGGTCACGAAATCACGCAATCATTAATCACATTAATTAAGAATAATGTTAAACAGAGTCTTAAAGTCACAATAACTCACTATCATAATAAATTATCAGTCACATTTTCTGTCTTCGTAAATGATGCTCTAGCATCATTACTCGAGCCTTATGTTAAACCAAATCCGTATCTATTCTCTTTAAGCGCAGCAGCATTTAACGTCACACTGTAACAACAAGATAATTTCTTCTGTTAAGACGAATTATTAATTTCTTAAATGCATGTGTCATTAAATTTCTACGATTCTGCAGAGTGCTTTATTAATGATTCTTTCGAAGCCGTTCTAAATGTCGATTTAATATCTTCAGCTTTTTTCTCTTCAGAATCATATCTGTCACGCTAATCAGATTACGTTATGTTTAACGTGAACTTACGATCACCGTACTTCACGTTTATCTCTCGACGAGATTCTTCGCATTTGCACACGTTTATTAAATTCATTAAAATCTTAAAGATTTTATTTAAACCTTAATGTTAAAATCACGGCTGTAACGGACGTTAATTCTTAACGCTTCTCAGTTTACAAAGACATTAACGAGAAAAGTCAGGCGCGGCGATAAAATATTCTTGCTCACACTGCGAAGCAGACTTTAAACGAACTACGACGCGCAATTCTTACATAATGTTATACTGTCAGAAAATAGTTTAATAATTAAAGATTCTCATTAAATAAAACGATAAGACGATAAAATGTTCTTATTTAAGGTTTCAGGCTTAATATTGTAAACGATGATATTTGTTAGCAGTTTCCTGAGACGAATGCTTTAGAGCACTTCGATATATGTGTTAAATGACGTTAAATGTAGCTGAAGAAAGATAATTCGCCGGCGGTTTCTTAAGGGTTAAATTTCTTGTTGTTTAAGATGTTTAATACTGAAACATTAATATCTAACTCGTTTTATGACAGCGACCGAACTATAAAGATGCTTTCTCGTCTTTTAAGCTCGACTTCTGAACTGTGCTCTACGACATCTTTACTGAAAATAATTTAAGCTATCGAGAACTTAAGCATCGAAGCTTTCCGCGGTTAAATGCTAAATAAGAGATAACTTTAAGTGATTAGTCACGTCTACAAGTGCTTTAGGCGGGCTCGACTCGCGTTTATATTAAAGCCGGAATTTTTTTTAGCATCGAGTTTCAGCCTCTTTTCAGAAATACTGTGTAAAAAGAGAATTAAGATTCATGACTTCGAGCTTCTTTAGAAACTCTGCTTTTAAAAGATTAAAGAATATTTACGAATGATCACGATTTTTCACTTCGAGAGATGAAAGAAATTATCATGAATGCCCTTAATCAGAAGTGAATGCCGAGAATTTAAAGTGAATGCAAATGTAAAGAACGAGATACGGCTTCAGAAGTGAATGCTGAAAGTCAGAAATGCATTATTATAATATTCTCGCGATCGTTTACTTTCATTCTTAAAATTCTTATTGCTAATTCTTATCGACGTATTAACTTTCAGCGCTCAGCATAGCGAAATTCATCAGCACATCACGTTTTCATCCCTTACGCTCAGACATCTGTTATCATGCGCATGATACGCTTAACGAGCTATCGCTCGCACAGAATAACACATTAACATTACATTAATAAATCAGACAACTAAATTCTAAGAACGAAGAAATTAGTAGAACAAACGTGATGTGTTCGAATAATTCTGTTAGACTGTAAACGGCCAAGATATTAATAAAATGCATTAAACAAATTAACAGTTTTAATCTTTAATCTTGCAACAAAGTTTAACTTCAGTGTTTAAGAAGATAGCATTCAGGTTTTTAACTTTAGCTCGTTTCGCTGCCTCCTCGACGATGATGAAACATAGTTATAACTTCTTTCAGTTCTAAATGACTCAGCAATGAAGGGAAACTTCTCATGCATGCATTTATGATTAATGAACAAGATTCAGATAAGTAATTAAAAGCTTTAAATTGTCTCGTCTCAGGCGATCGATAGTCTTGTGAGCAAGCTGTAATCGAGTAAAAGCAATGACTTACAGATGCCTCGTTGTATAAAGTAAAATACTTGTTCGACTATGTCTTAAGTTATTCTTTAAGTTAACTGAAGTACTTTTGTTACAGATTTTAATTAAACATTTAAGAGCACTTTCTTATTTTACTAAATTACATTTAATTACATCTTTTTCACATCATGATTACTTGTGCAGCTCGATCTTTTATTATCTCAGATCTTAACGAGACTCTTAATTTTATCGACTTAAAGAATAATTACGCGATGTAAGTCATTCAGCCTCTCTTATAAATGCTTTTGTGTAATAACAAGTTCATAGGTACAATGAACTTCTTAATGACTCTTAATAATTAAAAGTATCTGAGACATATATTCAGAGTCTTATCGAGCTCTTCGTTCGTCATAACGCTTACATTAAGCTTGAGATTCATCTTATTCATGATCACTTCAAGACTTCTTTTAACATAGTCATGCTAAGAATCAGTATCGAAAATTCTTGCGGTCGTTAAATTAAAGCTACGACAGTCGACGCTGTTAATCTTAGTAAAATTCATGAGCACATATTCGTTCTTCACTCTGCAGATGAGTTCGTCGCATATGAGTATTAAGATGACTTAATGCTCGACCTCTTCGTCATTAAGGAAGCCTTCTTCATCGAATTCATCTTATACTTAATTAGAAATAATTTATTATCTCTTTTTAAACTTCAGATCCGTCTTAAGAGCGTATCTGAAAGCATGTTTAAATTCATTCTCGATTAAGGAATTATAATACTGAATGAAGCAGCTGTTCATGACTGCTTTACTTTTTAATAAACTGAGTAAACATTCGAGCTCGAGAATAAAAAGCCGCGAGTATGTGCTGCTAACGAAACGCATGCAAAGAAGACTTCTGAAAATCATTAAGTATTTAACGTCGATAAGGCTCAGCCAAAGCTAATTAATGTCGCTGATCTCAAGAAGACTCTTGTAACAATTAAGATTATCTCTTAATGAGCTAGGCTAATGTGATTTCCGAAAGCGAGAAACATTATAAACGATCGCGCAGCAGTATTTGAAAGTCAGATTTTATCGCGATCATTTACCTAAATCTCTTAAGAACGAGTAAGAAATGATTTAAGAGAATAATGAAATCGTCATCACTTTTAAATAGCTTAATTGTCCTTAATGACTCATTTAGAGCGTGATAATCATATGCACTTTAAAACATGATATGATGAAAAGTACGATCGGGCCGAATTGTCAGATATCTCGTTCGTATTCTTAAGCTTTAAGCTTTACTCAGAAGGAATTTCGATATTAATCTTACAGTGAACCCGTATTCTAAAAAGTTTCGAAGACTAATTTTATTTACGATAAGCGCGTTTTTCCCTCGTTTACGCCAGCACTACAGTCTACACATTCACTCGTTAGTAATGCCTGCTTATGTTCAGTACTTTCTTAACATTTTCATTATCGAGTTCTTTACAAGAACGTTTATCACGCGTGAAGCTTGTGACGAGAAAGCTGCATTCTTAATTAAAGATAACATAATACCAGTTTTAATTCAAGAAAGTTACAGCTACATCGTTTATGATGAAACTCGTTTCGAGTTCGTCGTTCAGTTTCGGTTACAGTTACTATCACTGAATCTTAAGACTACGACCCTCGCGAGAAAGATTCATAATAATTTAGCTTCTATCATCGCATATCATGAACAGCTTGAAGATATAAGCTAAGAGACAGCATTAATATATTCTCTAGACAGGATTTCAGGCATCAGTTATCTTAAGTTTTATCTTACAAATAACTATGCCGAAAACTCTAAAGAAAACTTAATCTTGCGAGCAGATCTCATGATGAACCTTGCACGATAAGTTATTCTCTTTACTTAACGTTCGAACATTACTGATAATGCTATAACAGATTCTTAGCCGCATCATGAAAGACATTACAAAGAATGAATTTAAGTTTCATAAAGAAGCTACGTTAAAAGTATACTAAAGGTCTTTAACTTCTGCTTTATCATCTTTCGTCGAGATTTCATTTAATCATATAAAAATCCCTCGGCTTAATGTTATCGATTTTCTTTCGTCTTTCATTCATTCTGTCGCACGCCGACTTTAGCTTCTGTAACATAATGATTCAGTAAGTCTCTGACCGACTGATTGACGTTATTAACTGAGCTGAAGCAATAATCTATTCATTTGAACAGAACTTATACACGCTGCAAGATTTTTCGAGTACACTGCATCGAAATAATGACTAAAGATAATATAAAGATCATAAGACTCTACAGAAAACGTTCTGACAGATCTTTTAATAAGAGATGAAAGATTTATCAGCAGAGATGATGAAAGCCGTCAGGTCAGTAAGAATTCTGAGTTATTTACTAACTCATGAATTCATCAGAAGGCTGACAAATGAGCAATTTATTATTCTCATTCAAGAAGATGATGAGATTAACAGATATAACATGCTTTTTTTAAACGCTTATCTTGTGAATGTGAAGACGAGATTTAAAAATCTGAATTAAGATGAAAGCAGAAGTAAAAGAAGAAGCTTATCTTAAAGACGAAGAAGATCATCAGTATCAGAGATCTTTATAACGATCTTTTTAAGAAATTCGCGATTTGTTTCGATCATGTTAATTTTCTTAACGTTAACGATAAATCGAAATATTCATATTTACGCAAGATTTTCCGTGATTTCTTCATACGCGAAGGCTTCGAATACGATCAGATGTTTAATTAAATAATTCTTAAATATTTAATAACTATGCAAGACTTTAATGCTCTCGTCTGAAAGAGCTACATAAGGTTGTTTTTTAAAGAGTATAATAAGATTAAATAAAAGGCTATCGTAATTACTTTAACTACATTACATCGTGAAGCTTATATTAAGACAGTAAGTAATCGAAAGCTATTATTAGTCACTAGAAATTTCTCGATCTTGTCGTTCGCGATTATAACGTTTATTTAAATTTAAATAAGTGTTAATGTATACTTTAAACGACTTTTCTGAAAACTCAGAGTGAGATGAATATGCTCTTGCCGCCTGCGATCGATTCTCGTTATTCCCTTTTAAATTTCGATACTCAGCATTAATGATCAGTCGATTATTTCACAGATACGTATAAAGCTTAAAGTTCGATCGAGCATGAGCTAGTTTATTATCGAGCCTGTGATGATAAGCGACGTGCTTCATTCGTTTAGCTTAGTCGAAAATCTCTGAGAAGAAGCTGAATCGCGCATCGCAGAAGTAACAG
>JAABUO010010706.1_pt1 | contig 10124 bp, 10 predicted proteins | sample 5559291 | NCBI WGS metagenome assembly JAABUO01 (sample SAMN10711878, study PRJNA513372) | rock metagenome | isolation source: Antarctica rocks | place: Antarctica: Victoria Land, Finger Mt sud
ACAGATCTCACTTCAGCCCAACATATGCTCACTCATGCAATCATCAAACGTTTATCTTCTTGTATGTTTAGGTACACAGATTCCTGAGTAGCTCTCTGTATGAGGTCTATGTTGGCAGTCAGCGTACCAATGGTAGCGTGCTGTTGTTGTTCAACCATCCTCTTCATGTATAGAGAAGGAGTGTGTCTCTGCAGATTTGCTCTGCTCTGCTGGTCTGCCCTGCATCATTCTTTGTCATTGGCATGCACAGGCAGCTGCATGCACCGGCAGCATGCCAAGTTTGCGTTGTACAGATTCTACACTGCGGTGCACTGCCAAGTGGACATGCCAGTATCTTTGGCACTGAAGTCTTGCTGCCTTGTCATGTAACAGGAAGCTGGCATGGTGGTCCACCCTGCACCTGGGCATGCAACAGGCACTCTTGTCAATGCTTTCTTGCATCATTGTGGTCTCCCTCCGGTGCCTGTGGAAGCTGACACAGCACCTGATGACTCATCAGGTATAGCATGTCCTGTGCGCACGTTTTGCTGCTGATGCTGTGCTTGCTGGGCTGAGTCTGCTGCAGCGTCTGCCATGCATCTCCTAGGCCTGTGTTCATCACACATTGCACTCAGATGTCAAAGCTGCCTCAGACGACCAGCCATAACAGCCAGCATGCGTTTGCAATGTTCAAGATATGTGATTGGCCAGAAAGCCTTGCAATTCTACGGCTATCCTTGTTCTGCTGACCTGAGTCACAAGCTCGCTTTGCCTCAGCTGCACACTTGTCAGTGTCTCTCCCCGCAAAACAGGCTGTGACTCCTCTTTGCATCATGTACATAAGGAAGAACGATGCATGCACGTCTTCCTTGTATATTTACACAAGGGGGCTCTTTTACCATGAAAGTGTCTCCAAAGCTCTTTCTGACAGGGTCAGGTGATGTTGCAGAGCAGCAGGTGAGCGAGAGTGATGATGAGGCTTCCATGCTGCCTGTGGCTCCACATGCCAGCTTGAGGCCAGGCATTGTTCACAGGCTGGACAAGGGCACCACAGGTAGTTCTTGTTAGTAATTCAACAATAACAAGGGCACAACAGGTGACTGTCAGGTGACAGCTTAAACACTTGTATCTAACAATGACGTAATGAAAACATACGGTGTACTAGAGTTAGCTTGACACTGTCACAATGCTGATACAGCCCAAACAGTCAGCAGACTATTTCCAGTGCTGCATTGCGTCTACAACCACAAAGAGACAGCAGCTTCTGCAGCCTGTGAGTACATGTACCCTAGCAGCAGAGACCTTGATCGGACACAGCACATGCTTTTGACTGCAGCTTGGCAACAGCCCACTGCTGAGTGCCAGTCAACCATCAGTCATCAGCCTGTCTCATACCCTATTTGCATGTCCACCTTGTGCGCATCCACTGATCAACAAATGACCTCTGTCACATACACCTGTTGGTTCCTACAGAAGATGAGTAACGATCCCACACAACAGGGGAGGCACAAGCTGAGCTTACAGCATGCATCTCACGTAATGAATCCAAAGGTCTCTGCTCCAGAGCTCAGACCATTGCTGATACAGGATTGCTGGTGATAGCTAAGGATGAGTACAGCCTGGTGCATCTGAGTGACCAGTTTAGGGCACGCAGCGTACAGCGCACTTACCAGTCCATCACACTGGGATGCCCCTCACCAGCTGCCGGTCAGGTATCTACCAACATCGGCCGAGACTCTGCAGACCGCAAGAAGATGGCTGCTTTCCCTCTTGGCTCCAGCCGGTATGCTTGTTTACCATGTCTGTCTGTTTCTAGCTGATGCTGTGCATGCAGTCTGCGTCAGTATGGCGTCTGTGCACCGCGTGTAACACGTGCTACAAGTGCTTTGAATGTAAGTATAGTCGCTTTACAGTGTGTTGTACACCTACACTGTAGCAAATTTCAGGTGCCCTGCAGACAGGCCTTTTATGTCACCATTTGTGTCACCATTTGGAAACCATTTTATGTGCTGTAGGGGCAGGAACGCATTGAGTGGATACCGGGTGGTCCAAGCCTTGGGCGATGGCTCATCTGCATTGGTAGAATGGCAGCTCCAGACTGGCAGAACTCATCAAATCAGGTCAGCCAGACCTTTGCATCACCCATTGCCAAGTCACCATCTGCTGTACTTAGACCCAAGGAAAGAGTACAGTATCAACATACAGAGGTGTAGCATTTGAGCTGAACGCAAGTTGGCAAGCTGGACCTACATGCAAAGCACACCAAGCAACATGGTTGATGTGCAGGGTAAAAGGAAAGAAAAGAAGAGAAGAGAAGAGAAATGAAAGAATGAAAAAAATTGAAAAAAAGGTTGGTATGCAGGGTACATGCAAAGAAACTAGGGCACTCCTTATTTGGAGATGACGCATACGGTGGTGCTGGAGGTAGTGCTGTTAGTGCTGTTGGCAGAGGCAAAAGCTTGCGGTATGCACACCACACCAAGCATCAATTCAGCAAAGCCATCAGCATGTCCTGCCTGATACCTGAATGAGTCAGCGCAACTGGACTTGATGCGTGCGCAAACCTGTCACATACTCTGTCCTTGGGTGTGATGTAACAGCACTCAGCAGCAGCACACAAGCTGCAGTTGTTAGGCGATAAATTGAAACAGACGAGCAGAATGATACAGAGTGTGTATGTGGTGCACTACATGATGCATGCCTGCAGCAGCCTCAGTGTTGCTGTGAGGGCTCCTGAATGAAGCTGGAGCTGTTCCTAGGACCTTTCTGTCGCCTGGGACTGAGTTGCTGGATCCATTATGTCCATGCCTTGTCCTAGATAGACCATTAAGGCCTGGTGTCATGAGACTATCTCCATGCCCACATTTGAACACTCTTGTATTTTCAACCTAGTTCTGTTTGCACATCTAATATGCTGTGTTGTGAATCTACTTTTGTGCCGGCTGATGCATAAGGTCCCTGTACAGCTAGATTGCAAGGCAAGTCATGTCCAGCCATGCTGAAGCAAAGCCAACTGTGATCTGTGTCTCTGCAGGCAAGCAGTGGTTTGGAAGGCACTGAAAGATCTCAACAGGCCAGCATTGCATGCTCAGACGTTGGGCTTCACACACCCAATCTCAGGCGACAGACTGCAGTTCACATCAGAGCTGCCTTCAGACTTCCAGCACACTCTGTTGCAGCTCAGCAACTTGCAGTGATGGTCCACAACCAGAGAACACTGTTGCAGCTGGCAGTTTCATGTTACAGCGCAGCGATGTCCGGTGAAGCTTAAGACAGCGCATACAAGCTGCAGCTCTCAAGTTGGTCTCAAGCTCTGCTTCAAGCAAAAGGGCAGCTCGACAGCATCACATGCATGAAGCGCAGTGTGCTATTGCCTGGACACTACGAATAGTGAAAGAATCAGTGTATTGCTTGAGTATACACTGACTCTGACTTTCCATGATGAATGCATTTCACTAGGCTGTACGAACTACTGCGTCCTCTAGGACATTTCATGGGTCAATAACGTAGGAAAACAACACAGATTCTGTCCAGGGGTTATTGCCAGCATTTGATGACGGTCTTAAGCTGCTTGATTGTGCAAGGTGTCGGAAAATGACTTGAATCTCTGCCAGATCCTCATATACTGGTCTTTGACAAAGAAATCAAGGTCATCACGCCGTCCAGTCTCATGTTCCAAAGTTTGCTATGCAAGAGCTGTGACTAGGCCTTCTTGTGAGCATATGCAACATACATAGGGTCCCCGCGAGAGAAGATGCCCCCTGCAGGGGAGATGTCCTTTGCTTGTGGTGCTGTCCAGCCTCCAGGTACTGAGTAATGGAAGTATGAGCCGATGATCCAAGCATGATCCACGTCACCGGTTTGTGTCCACACAGCAATAGCTGCAGAGCAACAGCAGAACCTTGAGAGTGTGACATGCATCATGACCATGCTCTGTGACACAGTAACACAGTAAGGACTCACAAACAACCCCACTGAAATTGGTAACACACACATCAATAGCCGAGTAGCTTACAAGGACTGGCATTGGCTGGGTTGTACAATTGCTGCAAGACTGGAGGAGATTGAGAGGCATGCATAAATTGGCAACAGGCAGTACCTTTGGTAGGGAAGCATCTATTGGAGAAGCTCATTAAAGCTAAACCCCCAGGCTTCAAGACTCTGTGCATTTCTTGGAAGATCTCCTGTGCCATCCATCAAAGAGTCGCACACCTCACAGTGCACAAGCAATGGATATGACAGCAGCTATCCTGAAATTAGTGCCAAGCTCAGCAGCACACTGTAGATTACCCTCTAACATTTGCGAGAGAAGCTACAGATCAGAGCTACGAAGACTATCGGACCTACCAATGGTCTGTTGAGGTAGTCTACTGACACCACGTTTGTGATGACATCAAAACTGTTGTCTTCATAGGGCAGCTTTGGCTCCTTGTTCAGGTCTCTGACTGAGAAGTCAGTCAGCACTGGATTGCGCTCTAGCTCTGCTTGACTCATGCCGGTACCTGAGGCATTGTTAGAAAAGGTTTGACTGCACTTACACAACAGGTAAGGCATCCTGAACCATATATGCGTGTGCTGAACAATAGATGCACAAATATTGTGAGGGACCTCAGAGCAGGCTGCAAATGGCGACAGCGATCATGGCAAAATGCCAAACTTGACAAGCATGCCACTGTCACCAAAGCAGATGAACCTGGCTGTCACTGCATGCCAGGTGTGGGATGAGTTGGAGGTAGAATAGGTACCGGCAATGCGTGCTAATTTATAGCCTTTGGGGTAGTGGCTGACCCAGCTGCTGCACATGTCAAGGATTGCAGCATCTTCCGTGCCTGAAGGTGGCAGCACCTGACTGTAATACCTGTAATGCAAAGTATTCTCATTTGCATGCCTAACTGCACCCTCTTCAAAAGTGCTTGCTTAGCAGCATGCCCCAATTGATGCTCAAGTAGGATGCTGGCATGAGTAGCTTCGGTTGTAAAAACGCAGATGCGCACTTACTTGGTCAGAGCAGCAATGGCACCATCGTCAATATGCGTCACGAAGCGAGGCTGTGAGTAGAAAGAAGTGTCTGGGGTTTCATCATAGCGCTGGAACTCTTCAGGCCCAAAAGGAAAGGTCTCGGGGAAGTTTGGGTTCTGCAAGATCTGCAGGGCAACAGGGGACTGCAGATTCAGGGCAAACTTCGGCATAGCAAGGTTGGAAGCATATGCATGCAGACCAGATGTCAGGTGTTGCGTTCCAAGTCCTGTGTACCGTTTCTACTGTTGGCGACGTGGCAGAGGCTGCCACTGCGCTCGTGCCGAAACCCATGGCCAGAACAGTGCTTCCTAGCAAGGTCGTCAGCGTCACTCTTCGGTTATGTTGCCCAACCACATGCCTCGCAGGTGGGCCGCGAATAGATCCTCCTTTGGGTAGAGCAGCACACTGATGCCTATATCTAGCGTTGCTGAGTTGACGAGATGCTTGACGTAGGCCAAGGCAAACTTGTGAGCAAGGAGCTCGAGCGGAAAGCATCAACTCTCAAGAAGGTTTTGCTCAGTGCAAAGTGCTGTGTATCCACAGACCACAGAGGACGCAACAAAATTTGCCAGTCTCTCGAATTGTCTCGACAATTGCGCAACGCGTACTCGTCAGATTGATGAATCATGCAGGCCACGCATTGAGGGTGAGGCGTTACGCACCATCGCTGTCTCTGTCATGTACATCATATGTCAGTTTCGCTGTACTCTGGAGAAGAATGGGCTGTTGTGAAACAACGTGACCCCTCTGGTTGTTTTCCAGATGAACTGCTTGCAACGCATCTGTGGCATGTCCTTGCACGACCATGTGTGAAATGTTGTCATAACAAGTAGGTGTTGTCTACCTTTTTTGTGTGGTCTCGTTTGCAAAGCAAAAGACTCGGGTGACTGAGTCATACTTTCAGGATGCCTAATGACAGGTTGCCTAGGAAGCTTGTACTTGGTGAAGTCAAGGGGCTTTGTCCACCTGGTCGCCCAAGGTGTAGTTTCAATGATGTCGCATTACATCACTGTCAACACTGTCGTACTAAAAGGCCTTAGGCTTACAAGGATGCACAAGACAGGCTGCTCTGGAGACACACGACTTGTTCTGCCCGTACCTAGCTCACCATAAGCCGGAAAGCGTTTCAACTATCATTGTAAGTAACAACCATTATATTCCAAAATAAAAGAATGGAAATCAATATGATTACCTGTATAATAGTGGCCTTGCTAAACTTTAGCAGCTAAAGGTGTCACACACCAAAAAAAAATTCATGATCACAACAGCCAAAATGGTCGCCAACATACTAACGCCAAAAGCTTGGACACGCTTTGCGAAGCTACGTCAGCTCTAAGCTAGATTGCTTTCTTAAGCTCTAACAGTGAATTCGGTACCGGGGATGATCAGCAAACTGCATCACTGATGAGTCACTTGCTTATTGCCAGATAAAAAAAAGCCTTCTCTGCATTTTATGCAGGCATATGTATAGTCAAGGTGGCCTGTGGGCCGTGACATCAGAGCCCTTCTGACAAAAACCCCAATGTCATGCAATATTTACTCTACGAATGCAAAATACTACTGTGCACTGCTCAGGTTTACCACAAAAATTCTAGCAATGTTGTCAACAGCGTGTCCAGCTCTGTGAGGAGAGGGAGGAGTGTATGCAAACATATGTATAGCACTACCAAAAGCCTGATCATGATGCTACATCAAAGCTGAACTGACTCTGATTTTGGCTGTACCCTGCGCTGCTGATGCTGCCTCAGCAACAGACGAGTGGTACCGACCAACACTGCATAGGCAAAAAGCCCACCAAACACAACACCCAAGAACTGAAACCTGAAGGATTGCCCAAAATTGTACAAGCTGAGCAAGTTGACATGTTGATCTGGTCTGACCAGGATGGCAACAAAAGATAGAAGTATGTGGGTGGCAACAATGATGAAGACAGGCCTGGTACGGTACAAGGGCTCACAGAACTGCCTGGTGTCTACGGTCATACTGACTAACGGATTTAGGAGCTGCGCATTGGCCGCCAGCCATGCGGTTGATGTCACTGGGTTCTGCACACGACAAAGCACAACTGTCTTGATAGCTGCTGTGTTGACAGCAGCTGTTATGATAGCTGCTGTCACAAGCTTGTGCAGTCCTGTGTGTTGGGGATGTGTGCAGGCACTGGTGTCAGCTGAATGCTCATCATGCTTAGGTGCTTGACATTGCAGCACACATGTATCTGGTGATGTATCCAATGCAAACAGGGCCCCATCAGGAAAATATGTGATTCAGGGACAAGCCATGCAAATGCCACTGACACAGATCATCATGCACACTCTACAGAAACATAAAGCAGACACCATAGATTACTGTCAAAGCTGGATGTCAGAAACAGAAACACCTGTGCTTGATGTAAAGTGGGCAGCTCACCAGAAGTGCAGTACCGGTTCCAGCCAAGAACCAAGGCCTGGTGGACATAAACAGCATGAGGCCAATATGGCTTAGTTGCAGCCCAATAGCTGAACTGATCATGACCAGCAAGCCCACCCATGTGCAAGTATGAGGAGTTGGCTTGTGTCTGTTCATCTTCTTTATGGGAGGGACCCAGCAGCAGCCCAAGGCCATAGCCATTGCTTGCAGGTCAATGGCACCCATCTGTAGACAAATGCCAAGTCAGCAAGCTCTGTGCTGACCAGTGGGCAACTCACCATCAGCATGTTGCAGAGCATTCAACACACTCGAATTGAGCACAGAGATCAGACAAGGCATGAAGGCTTGGATACCTGGGGGAGGCATTGGGGCCTGACCACAGCCTAAACCAAAAAGAAAGTAAGGATGAATAAGCTGCTCTGGCAAAATCTACTGGTTCATGATGTATAAATACTGGCATGTTGCACATCTCATAGTGTGGTAATGACACGATCTTGTTGGCATGCAAGTAAAATTTGGGAGACCATTGTAGCAGCTCTGGCAGGAAAGTAGGGTGCATGAATGCACTGATGCAAGTGGCCTTTCAAACAGATAGGGTCACTCATTTGTGCCATCTTCACAGCTCACGTGACAGCATGCAGTTGACATGCATGCTGTCACTTTGCCTGCAAGAAACTCTCACACCTCACATTGCATAATAAACACTGTGCCTCACCTGTAGGTTTGACAATGTTGAGCCATCCACAAAGAAGGCTGTCATGTTGGCCTGGGCTACATTGCATTGGTAAATCACCATGAACTGCATACACAAACCAGTTTGTCGAGCTGTGCAGGCTGTAAAATGCATTGATCACCTCTTTGCTGTCGTGCTGCAAACGTTATGTCAATATGTCACTTAGTGAGGTGGCTGAAACAGTTAGCTAGTTGGAACCTGTTGAGTTTTGAGCTACTGCTAAAGGCAGTCTCCTGTTTACCAAGCAGGATATCAGCAGCTGCTGAAGAAAGCCAGCAGGCCAGAGAATACATGTAGTGTATACATGTAGTGAACACGTGCAAAGTATACACGCAACGTATGGATACAGCAACTGTGAAGGCAATAAGCGTGCATACCTTAAATAGGGCAATGAGCATGGTCCAAGCACCTTTGGAGACCCTGATAAAGTTGGCCACACCTGCGTGAACATACACACTTTGCTGCCTTCTACCTTAAGATGTGTGGCACTAAAGCTGCATCAGTCCTTGTTTGGACAGAGCATGCAATGATGCAGGGCGTCGCAGTTGAAGCATGCAGTGTTCTGTGAAGGAATGCAGCAGAGGGCTGACCTGCAACAGAGGCGTTGCTGGTGGACAACTCAGCAGCAATGACAGCATCTGCACCAATTGCCATGCCAATGTCAGCTGCTGACAGAGCTGCCAGGTCGTTGATGCCATCCCCACAAAACATGGTTGTCATCCCCAGACCCTGCAGAACTCACTACTGTCAGAGCACCAGCAACTATGCTGAAGCAACAGCAAGATGCTAGCTGTCACCCTGCACAGTCATTGGTGGCCGCTGCAGAGCCAAATTGTATGCACCACAGCTGCAGACACCAAACTTGCTTGCTTGTAGAGTTTGCAGGTACATACTTCAGTGAAAACATGCAGGCTGCAGAACTTGCCAGTTTGTCACCTGAACACGACGAGGTTGCGGTAGTAAGTGTGCAATGCAACACTTTGGCCAAACCATTGAACAGCAGATTCAGCAGAAGTCAAGTGACAGGTCCAGGCCAATCTGTGCAGCTAGCAGATCTCACAAGAAAGCTCAAAGTAGACCTGTGACTAAGTTGAAGGTCATCTGATGCACAAGAGGCTTTGTGGTGATGGGCATCAGGCAGTCAAAGACCAGACTGCTGTTTGCAAGCAACCATACACAAACCAAGCATGAAATTGCACACCACAGCAGAGGACACACTATGTGGTGGCTACTGGGACATACATGGAATGACCCTTACCAGATTGAGTGACAGCAGCAACCTGCCAAAGCCCTTCACTGGAAATCTAGTGCTGTCTACAGCTCAAGCCTTGCTCACCTTGGAGGATATAGAACAAACCTGATCCTGAGTTTGTTTGGTTGATGTTTCTAAGCAAATGCAGATAGGTTGGACAGATCTACTGTGACAGTCTGCACCAGTACCTGTATGAAACGTGGCTGACCATCAAACAGCTGATGAATGCCACGTGTGCTGAGCAGATCCATGACTTGCCCCTTCTGGTGGGGCTGCATGCGCGAGAACACAACAGCATTGCGCATCACGGTCTCCAAAGAAGACAGGTCACGCTGCTGCAGAAGACTCTCAAGGGCATCCCCAGTCACAGCGCACTGCATCTGCCCTGCTGCCAGGGCAGCTAGGGCTTGTGACGCTTCCAGATTCCCCAAGCCTGCCGTCACAAATGTCAACCCCTCCAAGGGTGGTCTGCGGCTTTCAGGGGTGGTCAGCCGGGGGCCTGGCCGAGGGGTCTCTGAGAAAGCCAAACCTGACTTGGCTGTTGCCTCAGCAGGAATCTGAAGAAGCTTGGAGACATGACTGGTCCTCACTGCGGCAGATGACTGTGGCAGGACTGCTGGTTTGCCCTGACTGACCCCTTTGCCATCTTCAAGCACATGATCCCAGCTCACATGCCTGGTCTTGATCACTGGATCAGCAGTCAGGGCCACATGCTGTTGATCCAGGCTTTGATAA
>JAABUO010010709.1_pt1 | contig 10122 bp, 7 predicted proteins | sample 5559291 | NCBI WGS metagenome assembly JAABUO01 (sample SAMN10711878, study PRJNA513372) | rock metagenome | isolation source: Antarctica rocks | place: Antarctica: Victoria Land, Finger Mt sud
ATCCGCCCACTCCTGCACCTGCGCCACACACAGATCATCACCCATCACCGCAGGATCGGTCCAACCCACCACTCACCTGGGAAGGCACGCCGTCAAGCTCAAAATAAACACGACTGTAGTACTAGGCGACCGCGTTCTCCCGGTGGTCGACGCCCTTGCGGCAGTGCTTCGCGCTGTGGCCATCGAGGTACGCCGTCAGCTCGGCGGTGCGCTCCCCGACGAAGTCCGGCTCACCCACCCGGCGCAATGGGGCGCGATACGGCAGAATGTGCTGGTCAGCGCGGCCAGGGCGGCCGGACTCGGGGCCAACCTGGTGTTGATTCCGGAGCCGGTCGCGGCGGCGGCCCAGTTCACCAGGTTGCCAGGCAGGGCGTTGCCGGTCGGTGGCACGGTGGCGGTGTACGACCTGGGCGGCGGAACTTTCGACATCGCCATCGTGGGCCGGACCGAACGGCCTGGCCCCGGTTCCGGCTCGACCGATGCCGGGCAGTTCCACGTGCTGGCCGAAGCGGGCCTGCCCGACCTCGGCGGGTTGGACTTCGACCAGGCAATTCTCGATCACGTCGGCCGGGTGGCCTCCGGCGCCGATCCGGGCCGTTGGCAACAGCTGCTCCGACCGGCTGACGCTACCGCCCGGCGTGCCGGCCGGGCGCTGGCTGATGATGTGCGGGCAGCCAAGGAAACGCTGTCGCGGTATCCGCAGACGGAGATCTCGCTTCCGGAGCCGTTCGTCGACGCCCACGTGACACGTACCGAGTTCGAAGGTCTGATCCGTCCCAATCTGTCCCGGTCGATCGAGTTGTTGTCCGACGTGATCCAGCGGGCCGGAATTCGGCCGGACCGGCTCAGCGGCATCTTCCTGGTCGGCGGATCGTCACGGATACCGCTGGTCGCCGCACTGATCCAGGACCGGTTGCACGTGACGCCGGTGGCGCTCGACCAGCCGGAAACGGCGGTGGCCCTCGGTGCCCTGTTGGTGCCGGTGCGGATGGAGGGCAACCGGACTGCCGCGCTCGCCGGCGACCAGCGTGGATCCGTGCCGGGCAGCCGCCCGTTCGGAGCGAGCGGAGCGCTCGGCTCGTACCCGACGGGGTCAGAGCCGGGTTCCACCGCGTCCCCGGCAGGCGGGATGCCGTCGGTACCGCGCCCGAGCGCCACGGGCCGGCGCCGCGAGGTCGCGATTGTCGGTGCAGTGGCGCTGATCGTCGTTGTCGCTGTGGTGCTCTTCGTCGGAAAGCCGTTCGGTTCTTCACCGGTGGCCTCGCCGACCGGCGTTCCGACCACGAATGCCGCGACCACGCGTCCGGGGACTCCGGACCCGACCACTGCGAGTGGCGGCACTCCGACACGCAGCGGGCCATCGCCGCGAAACTCGTCGGCGACCCGTAGCGCCGGTGCGACCGGCGGCCTCGGCCCGGGAAAGGCGTTCTCGGCTGCCGAGGTCGGCTTCCTCGGTGTCAGCGTCAACAAACTGACGAACTGTGGCGTCTACACCTCGGCGTTCAACGGCGCGGTCACTGCGAGGTACCAGGTCGCCAGAGCGATCCGGTGCCAGGTGCCCGGCGTCGACCTGGTCGGATCGTTGGCCGGCGAGCGACTGCTCGTCTACCTGTTGACGACCAAGAACGGCTCGACCACTGACACCTTTTTGAATCAGCTCGTCAAAGACCGGAAGAAGGTCGGGTCGGACCTTTCCAAGTACGACTCCGACCAGAGGTTCACCGTCGGCTCGGTCACCGGCCGGGTGATGACGGCCTACGACCTGCCGCCCCTGAGTTCTGATCCCGACCACGCTGCATCCGTCCTGGGCTGGGAATATGCCGGTCAGCCCTACGTCGGTCTGGTGGTATCGCTGTCCGGAAGTCTGCAGGACGACCTGACGAACTACTGGAGTCAGAACTACAAGCCCCGCGGCTGAACCGGCCCGGAAAGGGAGCTTCGATGCAGGGTCCGCTGTCGCAGGCCGTGGCCGGCATGTGCGCTGCGCTGCTGCCCCAGGTCTCGCCCCGCACCGCGACCGGCGTCGCCGAGGTGTTACGCCGACTCGACACACCGTTGCAGCTCGCGGTCGCCGGCCGCATCAAGTCGGGCAAGTCGACCCTGGTGAACGCGTTGATCGGCCGTCGCGTGGCGCCCACGGAAGTGGGCGAGTGCACCCGGCTGGTCACCCGCTTCCAGTACGGCACGGTGGACCGGATCGAGGTGGTGTTCGGCGACGGTCGCCGAGCCACGGTTCCGTTCGCGACGGACGGCGGCATTCCGGCGGACCTGGGCATCGATCTGGCCGGCGTCTCGCATCTGGAGGCGTACCTGACGAGCGCGTTGCTGGCCGATATCACGGTGATCGACACGCCGGGTCTCGGGTCGCTGGATGCCGCGTCGGTCTCGCGCACGGAGGCGTTGCTCGGGGTGGCGGAGCGGCCCGCCGACGACGGCCGCGCTGCCCTGGGTGCCGACCACCCGATCTCTGCTCTCGACGCCGTCTCCCAGTTCGCCGTGGGTGGCGCGGAGGCAGTGCTCTACGTGTTCACCCAGGGGGTTCGGGCTGACGACACCCGGGTGCTCGCCGCCTTCACGGCTGCGACGGCCGCCCGGGATGCTGGGCCGGTCAATGCTCTGGCTGTGCTGAACAAGGTCGACACCATCGTGCCCGAAACGGTCCAGGGGGCCGGGGGGGACGTTCGAGAAGCGGCGCGCATCCTGGCCAGGGCGCAGGCGGCCGTGTTGCGTCCGCGCGTCGCCGACGTGGTGCCCGTGATCGGCCTGCTGGCGGAGACCGCGGAAACCGGTGCCTTCACCGCTGCGGACGCCGCCGACCTCCGGGCGCTCAGCAACATCGACCCGGCCCTGTTCGCCGCGATGACGATGGCCGGTGATCTGTTCACCGAAATGGCCGCGCCGATCGATCGGCCGACCAGGCTGCGGTTGCTCCAGATCCTCGACCTGTACGGAATCGCCGAAGCGGTCCGCGTGCTGCGTGCGGAGCCCGGCATCTCGGCGGGTGAGTTGCGGCGGCGGTTGCTGGATGCATCGGGCTTCGCCGAGCTACGGCAGCGACTCGGCGAAGTTTTCCGGGCGAGGGCAGACGGCATCAAGGCCTCGGCTGCGCTCGCCTCGATGGCGGCTCTTGCGGCGAACTCCGGCGATTGGGCCGAACGTAAGCGCGTGCACGACGCCATCGAGGTGTTGCTGCAGCGCCCCGAGGCCCACCAGTTGCGGCTGCTGGAAGCGTTGACACTGCTCAGTACCGGTACGGTGACGATGCCTGACGATCTGACGACGGAAATTCTGCGCGTCGGTGCCTCGGCGCGACCCGAGGATCAGTTGGGTCTGCCGACCGCGGGGCATCTGCAGTTGCAGGCTGCCGCGCTCGAACGAGCCGGGTGGTGGCGCTCGTTCGCATCTTTCGGCGCGACGCCCGCTCAGAGCCGGGTGGCGCACGTCGTGCATCGGGCGTACTTCCTGCTGTGGCAGGACCTGAAGGGTGATGTGCCGTCCGGCCCATTGGGTGAGTTGGCAAAGGGCACCGGCCTGCGTCCCGAGTTCGGCGACCAAGCGTCCGGGATCGGCGTGCGCCGCGCATTCGATTTGCTGCCCGGGTCTGCGGCGAATGGGTCGGCTTCAGGTCGGGCTGCGGGAGATCGGTGGGACGGCCCTACGAGGAGATGAGTCATTCCTCGAATTTGGAGGGAAGCGGCCGTCCGGACCCACGATGCACTCGGGCCGGCCGACGAGCCGTCGAATCAGGATTTAGCGGACCCATCTCAAGAGCGGCTGATTCACGTTGATCTTCTGATTCATCCTTTGAACCGCTTACCCAGTCCCGAGTCCGCGAGCGACCGACTGCCGGATTAACGCAAGTCGGCGTGTTGGTGATTCGCCCCGATGGTGAGATATTTGATCTTGCGAAGCGGAAAGTCGGTGGCATGCAATCGACGTCCGACTCCATGCTGCACAACACCATTGCTGAAACCCAAGCGATCGGCTTTCGCGATCGCGCGCGCGTCATCCGAGTTAGGACGTTTGATCGATTTTCGATGTTGGCGCAAGATTTCGTCGAGGGCCGGGGGCATTTCGTCGATGGTCCAAGGTATGCCGATGGTCCAAGACGTACGGTGGGTCGGTTCTTCATTTCCTTCTTCGATAGGCGATGATGAGGGCCAGGCGTTCCACATATAGAAAGGCCACCTCATGGCTCAGGTCACAAATGTCAGACTCGTCGATGACCTCGATGGGAGCAAAGCTGTCGAAACAGTGGCATTCGGCGTCGACGGCATCGGTTACGAGATCGACCTGAATGCGAAGAACGCCAAGGTACTTCGCAAATCACTGGCCGACTACATTGCCGCCGCCCGGTCTGCAAAGGCGACTGCCGCGCCATCAGTCGGACGGGTCTCACGCGGCAGGTCCACGGGGGCGGATGCAGCCGCCGTTCGTCAGTGGGCGAACGAATCAGGCGTTCCGGTCTCGGTCCGCGGTCGGGTGTCCGCCGACGTCCGTGCTCAGTACCAGGCGGCAACAGGTCGGTAGCCATCCGCACGCCAGCGGCTCGGTCGGATTTCCGGCCGGGCTGCTGATCGAGCTGTACACGCGGTCCGTAACAAGGGTGAAGAACAACGAGCGGTGGACATCGAAGGTTCCCGGTGGCGCCCGAAACACTTTGCCTCCGGTTGAAGGCAGACGATCGAGGGTACTTTTGAGTAGCTCGGTCCATCGCACCTTCGCCTCGCACCCTCCACCAGCCGTCGAACTCGCGCCCTGGTGGGCCACACCCGTTCGGAGAATCCATTGACCACCACCCAATCCGGGATCAGCACGAGAACCATTCCGACCGATGCCGCCGGAATGCAGGCGCGGCTGCTGCACGATCTCGAGCCCGTGGTCGAGGCCAACCTGAATCGCCATCTGTCCGTGTTCAAGAATTGGATGCCACACGACTACGTGCCGTGGAGCCAGGGTCGGGACTTCGCGATGCTGGGTGGCACGGACTGGCAGCCGGAGGACTCACCGTTGGACCCGGTGGCGCGGACGGCCATGATCGTCAACCTGCTGACCGAGGACAACCTGCCATCATACCATCGGGAGATCGCGACCCGGTTCGGTCGCGACGGCGCCTGGGGTCAATGGGTCGGACGGTGGACCGCCGAAGAGGGCCGGCACGCGATCGCGCTCCGCGACTATCTGGTCGTCACCCGGGGAGTTGACCCGGTCGAGCTCGAAAACCTTCGAATCGCTCATATGACGGCGGGCTACGACTCCGGTGACAAGTCGGTCCTGCGCACCGTGGCATATGTCTCGTTCCAGGAACTGGCGACCCGTGTTTCTCACCGCAACACCGGGAGGGCCACCGGATGCCCGCTGGCGGAGCAACTGCTGGCGCGCATCGCGCAGGACGAGAACCTGCACATGATCTTCTACCGGAATTTGGTCGCGGCGGCCTTCGACAGGGCACCCGACGCCACGATGGAAGCCATTCGTGACGAGGTGGTCGGATTCGAGATGCCGGGCGCCGGGATGCCCGGATACACGCGGAACGCCGTCACCATCGCGAAGGCCGGAATCTACGACCTGCGGTTGCATCACGACGCGGTGGTCCAGCCGGTGTTGAAGTTCTGGAACGTCTTCAGCCGCGACGACCTCGGCCCGGCCGGGGAACAGGCCAGGGAGGAGCTGTCCACCTTCATGTCCGGGCTCGATGCCCAGGCCACCCGCTTCGTCGAGCAACGAGAGAACATGCGGGCCCGGCAGGCTGCGAGGGCGGCCGAGAGGGCCTGAGGATGCCTGGACAGGTATGAGAAGGCTCGTGACCGCTGCTCGCGCCCGGTAGATTTTCGTCATGACCAGGCCCGCACCCTTCATTCCGCCGGTCAGCGACCTGCCCGGTCCGGTGCTGTCGTTGCAACGAGCAGTGCGCCACTGGCGCGATGCAACGACCGGCTGGCTGCAGATCGACGATCCGGCCGGTGCCGCCATCCTGGCTGCCAGAAGGCCGCCGACGGACCTGCCGAGGGTGGTGGTCGTCGGGGAGGCGAATCGGGGTAAGTCGTCGCTCATCAACGCTTTGCTCGGCCTTCCTGGCCTGTCGCCCGTCGACGCGGGCCTTGCCACCAGTACCTACCTGGTGTTCACGCACGCGAGCGAGCCGTATGCGGTGGCGAGGTTCGCCGGTGGAATGGCTGACATCGGATTTCCGCCGGATGATCTGCGGGCGTGGGCGACCATCGACGGTGAACCGGATGTGGAGATACCGCCGCCGCGCTGGATCGAGGTCGGTGTCACGGCGACGCTGGCTGCATCCATGACATTGGTCGACACACCGGGCGTCGGCGGCCTGGTTGCCGCGCATGCCGAGCTCGCAGTCGAGGCGGCCTCTGCCGCAACGGCTCTGCTGTTCGTCCTCGATGCATCCGCTCCGTTCAGCAAGGCAGAGCTGGACTTCCTGGCCGCTGTCTCCGAGCGGGTGGAGGCGGTTCATTTCGTCGTCACCAAAACCGATGCCTACCGTGGTTGGCGCGAGATCGTGGCCGCGGACCAGGTGCTGCTGGCCAGTCATGCGCCCAGATTCGCCGATGCGCAATTTCATCCGGTCTCCAGTCGGCTGGCCGAAACCGCCGCAGTGCAGGAGGATCCGAAGATCGTCGACATGCTGTTGGCCCAGTCGGGAGTCGCAGCGCTCCGGGGTGTGCTCGCGAACCAGGTGACGACCGCCGCGGCGAGAACCTCCGACGCGAACATCATCCGGAGCACGATCACCGTGCTCTCCGGAGCAACTGTCCGGTTGGAAGGACAACGGTTGGCGCTCACGGCGGGAGCCGCCCGAGCAGGAGCGCTCAAAGTGCGGCGTGCGGAACTGATCGCCCGGCGCAAGGCGGGCACCAGGGGCTGGCAGGTGATGCTTCGAGCCGAGATCCAGCGTGCCAGAGTTGATCTCACGCACGAGACGGCCAGGGAGGTGCGCGAGGCAGCGCAGATGTTCCGCGGATCGATCGATCATGCCGACACCGAAGAGTTGAAGAACATGGCCTTCCACATCGACGCCTACGCGCAGGCGATGACGATCCGCGCCCACAGCCGGTTGACCGAGGCGATGGCAAAGATCTGCCGCAGTGCGTTGGCCAACTTGTTCAGCCCATCGGAGATGACCGCGTTGGTCTCTGCGCTTGCCACCCGCCCGTATGCGGCACTGGTCACCCGCGGGCCCGACAAGGCCAGGAGTCTGGACGACACGATCATGACCATGTCCGGTGCGGGCATGGGGTTCTCGCTCTCCCGGCTGGCCACCATGCTGCCGGCTGCGGCATTGCCGGCAGCGTTCGGCGTGGTGTTGGCCCCCGTGTCGGTTGTCATCGGGGGAGCGGCGGCGCTCTATCTGGTCAAATCCCGTCGTCGATTGGCGACGAAAGCGTATCTGAAACAATGGCTGGGAGAGGTCTTGGGAGAGGTGAAGGCACAGATCGATCAGAACATCGCCGAACAATTCATCGAGGCCGATCAACAATTGACCTTGGCCCTTGATGACGCGCTCACGCGCCAGGTGACGGCAATGGACAACCAGATCACCGACGTAGACGGCGCTCTCAAGCTGGACGCGGCCCAACGGGCGGAGCGGCTGGGGACGCTGGACGAGCGTCATGCTGTCGGCACCCAACTCATCGTCGACGGTGAAAATCTATTGTTGCGGCTGCGGTCCGGCAATGGTCGAACGCTTGGGGCCGCCGGCATCGCTTCGTCCGCAGCCGATCTGGCCGAGAGCAGCGGAACCCTACCTGCGCCGGCCGGAGTGCCCGGCGCCGCTGGACGGCCGCGGACCATGGAGATTCCGGCCGCCCTGTTGCGACTTGTCGCCGAGCAGCGTGCTGCCGCCGCGAACGCCCCGCCGGCGGCCCGAGGTCGTCACGCCGCCGAGACGGAACCCGAAGATTTGATCATCTTCCCGCCCGCGCACGCGTACTCGGGCTTGGATCTGTCGGCCCTGTGGGCGGTCGTGAACACCGGCCGGCAGTCGGACGGCAGCTTCGACGAAGGTGCTTGCGGTTAGGGAGTGCCGACAGCAGGCTCGTCGGGGCGGTGAACCGAATGCCACCACCGGTCGGCCGCCGGCCGCTTCGACCCACGGGTTCGTCCCTTGGCCGGGAACCGATCGTCGGCTTTTCTCGTCACAGGAGTGAAGTTCAACCGCAATGACTTCAATCCGGAGCCACCGACATCTCAGGAGTGATCGTGGAGTTCGACAACGGGCCGGACGTGCAGCCGGGTGCTCCAATCGCACTGGATACCTCGCACGGGTCGGTCGATCTCGGTGCGGCAACCTACGATTCCGACCACGACGGTCAGGCTGATTCCGTGATCGTTCTAGATGACGACCACGAATATGTCGTCACCGACGCCGACCACGACGGCCATGCCGACTCGATGCACGCCTACGACGTGAACGGGCACGAGCTCGACCCGAAGACCGGCGCTCCGCTCGCCGATTCCAGTTCAGACGATTCCAATTCAGGCGGCGGCCAGACCATCACGGTTGCTGGCGACCACGGATCGGCGCACTCGGTCGGCGCGCCGACGGTCGATCTGGACCGGAACGGTGCACCTGACACCGCAGTCGTGCACCATTCGGACGGCTCCGTGACCGGATATACCGATCGCGACGGCGACGGTCGCGCCGATCAGATCACTCAGATCGACGCTGACGGAAAAGTGATCATCACCGTTCCGGACGGTCAGGGAGGGTGGGGAGTAGCTGCCAGCGGGCACCTGAGCGCCGACGGAACCCTGGTGGAGACAGCCTCCGCTCTCGGTGGTGCAACTGGGTTGGCGTCCGAGCCCCACATCGCTTCTGCCGATGGCGACAAAGGCCACGGCGTCGGGCAGCCCACCACGAATCTGACTGGCGACGGCACTCCGGACACCGTGATCGCCCACCTGTCGGACGGGACGGTGGTCGGTTACTCCGACACCGACGGGAACGGTGCCTCCGGCCAGATGACCCGGATTTCCCCGGACGGTCGGGTCGTCATCGGCGTTCCGGACGGGCGCGGTGGCTGGGAGCAGGTCGCAACCGGGTGGCTCGACCCCGACGGCACCTTCGTCCCCGAGGCCGCCCGCACCGGCTGATCTGTCCTGCCGCGTTCCCGTGGCGTGCGCGTCCACCGTTTACCGCGCAGTCGTTGTCGCCACTGCACTCTGCCACTGCCACTTGCCACCGCGCAGTCGTTGGCGCCACCGCACACCGCCACCGGCAGTCGCCACCGCCACCGCCACCGCCAGCGCCACCGCCACCGCGCAGTCGTTGTCGCCACTGCACACCCCCTTGTTCGCGTATCAGCGCCTGCGCTGTGATCGAACCGCCGGCGCGGTGACCGAACCGCGTGCGCGGTGACCGAACCGCGTGCGCGGTGACCGAACCGCGTGCGCGGCTCGGAGCGCTGATCCTCACGGACACGAAGGTGAGAAGGTTCTAGAGTGGGTCGGTGCCCGCACACCAGCCAGCCGGAACCGGTCCGTTCGATCGCCCGATGCCCCGCACCATCGATTCTGAGTTCCTGGCGTTTCCGTTGCGATTGCTCGCTGATGCGGCCTTGAGCGCCGCAACGGCTGCCGGCGCTTCGTTCGCCGATTTCCGATTCGAACGCCTGATGACCAGCGACCTGGGTTTGCGGGATACCGCTGTGCAGTCGGCCGTTGATTCGGTCGTCACCGGTTTCGCCGTCCGGGTGATCGTGAACGGTACCTGGGGTTTCGCCGCCTCCGTTGTGCCGACTCCGGACACTGCGGCCGCGACCGCCCGGCAGGCCGTCGCGGTGGCCAAGGCGTTGTCGGGCGTGGTCGCCGAGCGGGTGGAACGGGCCGACGAGCCGACGTACGCCGACGCCACCTGGGTCAGTTCCTATCAGGTCGACCCGTTCTCCGTTCCGACCCAGGACAAGGTTGCGCTGCTGCTGGATCGGTCCGAGCGGCTGCTGGCCGCCGACGGGGTGTCGCACACCAGGGCCGGGTTGCTCTCGGTCAAGGAGAACAAGTTCTACGCCGACACCGCGGGTACCACGACCACGCAACAGCGCGTCCGGCTGTCGCCGACCCTGTCCGCGGTGGCCGTCGACGCATCCTCGGGCGGATTCGAAT
>JAABUO010010711.1_pt1 | contig 10122 bp, 11 predicted proteins | sample 5559291 | NCBI WGS metagenome assembly JAABUO01 (sample SAMN10711878, study PRJNA513372) | rock metagenome | isolation source: Antarctica rocks | place: Antarctica: Victoria Land, Finger Mt sud
TTCGAGGTTAGTTGACAGATTGTGCGAATCTGTTAGGTGTATCAATATGCAATCCGGCGGGATCATGTTTAAGGAGCTATCATTCACGAGAGTTCGAGCTCCCGATCCGCCGAGTCTATACCAATGGAAGAGAGTATTCAGTCATTCAAGGAGATTAACTTGAATGTTGACGAAAAGCAGAAACTCTTACAAGTTGCCTTCTCAAGGGCTACGGTTGAACTCAAAGCTTTGATGAAACCCACATGCCAAACTTTTCCAAACCTGCAGGACCATCATAGATCTGCTGCTCTAGGACTCGTGTGTTGACCTACGGTAGGCAAACTGTCAGTGACGGACCACAGATAAAGCATTGCTGCACCTACATGTTTCATGCCTAGTTCATGGGCGCTCCGAGCTCCCAAAAGCCGCATAGCCGTCTCGAGCTCCTCCTCAAGGACTAGAATTGAAGCATCAGCAACTCGACTTCTTAGCATATTGGAAGTTCCATACTTTCAAGCGTCCTTTCGACCCCCGCGACTCCACCAGCGCCGAGCCCAAACAAAGCAGCTCTCCCAATTCCAACCCCTTTTGCTCCGAGACATAGGGCCTTTACTACATCTGTACCTCGTTTGATGCCTCCGTCTATAAGCACTTCGACTTTCTGGAACACCTCAGGGCAGTATTTACGGATTTCAAGGAGAGTGTGAACCGCTGGGGGCGCAGTGTCCAATTCTCTCCCCCCATGGTTTGACAGAATGATTCCTTTGACTTGAGGGGTATACAAAGATGCTAGATAGGCGTCTTCGTGAGTCTGAATGCCTTTCAGGACGATTGGTAATGATATGTGCTTAGCCAGCCAAGCCAAAGTCTCCTTCCAGGTCAGACTGGGCGAAGTCCCCATAAACAGTTGCTTCCCAATACCACCATTGGTGGGTTTACTTGCAGAACCTGTCTGCAATGCCGACTTTACAGGTAAACTGGAGGCGATATTTTGTGACTTTTCGTCTTCCTCTCTCTTCCCAGGCACGGGCGCATCGAGCGTCAGAACAACGACTTTGATTTTGTCAGAGAGCTTGTTGATTCGAGCCAGCATGTCTTCGCTTTTCTTTCGCTCCACTTGAACGTAGAGTTGCCAGCCAAACACTTGACCAGGCTTTGCGTCTACGACGATTTGCTCCGGCGTCATGGAGGCGTTGTTGGAGATCATTTGCATGGCTCCAAAGCGGGAGCAGGCTTTTGCTATTCCGGCTTCACCTTCAGGACTGATAGAATGATGATGTCAGCCAAGATTATACCCATTCTATCCATTAAGGGTTACCGCGGGAGAAGCAGATTTGAATTCTTGGGATACTCAGGTAGGATGCTTACTTTGCCAACCTTGCCATCGCCGCAGGTGAGATGTAAATTGGAAGCCCTACTCTACATCCCAAAAGAGTGGTAGAAAGATCGCACTTCTCGCAATCAACAAAGATACGTGGTCTGAGGAGGATGGAGCGATATGCTTCCGTATTTAAACGCTTGGAGTGCAAATCATCGCTGCCAGAATAGTAATAGGCCCACGCTTTCCGGCTGAGATGTTTGGTGGCAACCTTCTCAATCTCATCCAGGTTTAGAAGCTGGTCAAGAGGCGGAAGACTTTCTTCGAGATGTTTCTCCTCTTTCGAGGCTTCCTCTTTCGGCACGTTGTCAGGGTAGATTGTGCCGAGCTTGTCCTCTGGTAGGAGATATTCTTCCAAAGTTCCCGGGGGGTGTACAGGGTCATATTCTTCAGTTGCATTCTTGCCGGCTAGACGCAGGATCTATACTTTGCCAAGGCTACGTCAGCCTGTGATTTAATTCCTATGAGGGTTAACACCAGCCTGCGTACTATCTGGCTACCACCTGGATGATTCGGGAGGAAATTTGTGACCTGAGCAGCGTTTCAGCAACCTTAGCTCTGAGATTCCAAGTTTTTTTCAGTACCGACATCATACACGTTGCCGTATAAGATAACCCAGCAACTCTCAGAACTATTATGTTGCGCCACTAACGGAAGACCACTGGTGTCAGTAGAAAGGAGGCGAGAACGAGGCTTATTCTGTTCCTGAACTGAGCGTAAAGTGGAATTGAGATGTGATGTAGAGGTTGAACAGAGAAAACAAGTGTCTAAGACTTTGATGAGGTTCGATTTCTAACATACCCTCTGCTGCACCGAAGGATTTTGTCATCTTTCTTTCTCAAACCTATAGAGTAAGTCCCTTAAGATATTTTACAGCAATTACTGTCGAGGACCTTGAAGAAACCACAACATAGGCTCGACAGGGTTTCTCCACCTCCCCGCCACCACTCTTCGGGGAAGTTTCCCCCGAGGCCGGCTTCTCGTGAGTCGCACCGAATAGCGTCCATTAAGACCACCGCCGATTTTGTTCATCGCAACTACCAGCGTTGACGGCAGAAGCTCAAGCCGCAATGTTCGAGGTAACTCATGTGCTGCTGAATTCTCTATGTTTAATGCTTACGTATAGCAGTCGCATGCTGGAGACCGGTATCATCTGCGCCTCCACCGCGCACGATCGGTTGTACTCACCAATGATGAGCTTGTAGAGGTCCGGGCTGCGCAGCGCACATTCGAGGGTGCCTACATTCGCACTGCACTTGGCCAATTTTCCTTTGCTCTGGTCATCCTCAAGATTTTCACTTCAGAGTTCTACAGTATCGGTGCCCTCTTCGCCATCTACGGCGCCGGAATCCTGCTTACTAGTTTGCTTCGGAGACAGCAGGGGAATCGGCAATTTTTCTCAGAGATTGGCGAAGATGGGCTGAACCAGAAAAAGTTTCGAACAAGTGGAAACGTCGTTGTAGTACTGACGGCATTATCGGTCGCAGCGTATGGATGTCTCTTAGGTTTGACGCTCAAACTAGGCAATTGACACTCGATCTGGGCTCGAGAAGTTTCCTTGCGTCCTTTCCTTGCATCCTAGGAATGTCTTTAGGAGTACAAGTACAAGGCCTAAAAAATATTCATTATATGCCATGCTTCGCTGACCGGCGGCGAGTGGAAGTCATGGCACTGCTGTATCACGGTCGCAGACGAAACTCTCCGACATTGTCACCAACCTCTTTTGTCCAGGGAAAACTTAGCAGAAGAGCCGCTTATCGTCTACATTAGGTGAACCGTATCGTTGCAATGCTACTTGAATGAAGCGCGCTTGAACCATTTGACGTGCACATCGGTCAGCGTTAGAATGTCGTGCTTCAGAGCAATGCCGCTATTGGTCGAGGTTTTCAGCTATGACTGACTGGCAGATAAGACACGTCTCTGTTGATCACTTGTTCACGGTCATATGAAGGAAAGAATACTATCATTTGTGTTCGTTGCATTTTGATACTGGCGATTGTTGGGAAGCTGTAGTAAATTGTTGGACTTTCTTGCATAGAAGAAATTTCCACCACAGATGGCAATCTTCTGGAACAATTATTGTAGTCCACGCTAATCCTATTTCTGTCCAAGCCTTAAGGTACCTTAGGTTACTCCATAAGGCTGAACGGTCTGACAAAGGTTGTCGGTGCTGACTTTCCCTAACACCGGTCCGTTTGCTCAACGGATCACACTTCCTTACTTACTCTACTTACCTTATCTTTAACCCCTCGAACCCACATCTCCATTGCAGTAATTAGGAACTGCTAACATCTGTCTAGCAACACCTATCATAACCCTTGTTACTCCTTTGCTGGTTGTTCTCATCTTAACGGGTAGCTGAAAAGCTCCCGTCAAGGAAATCTGTCTTTTCTCAAATAACTATGCCACTGTTGGGGCATGAACATTCAGATGCATCACTTCCTGTTCATCATGAAGCGGAACCAAATAAACCACAACCTCAAGCAAGAGTAACCCCTGCGAGACGACAAAGTCAACATTCTATCATCGCCAAAACCGCCATCATGAGTAACTTCACCATTCCAAATCTTGATGGTGCGAACACCCCGGATGAGCGTGGAAAGGTCGAGCTAGAGAAGCCATCATCGGCGAAGACATTAGAATCAAATCTTGCAGCTCCCCAGCCAGTGCAGAGCTCAGGCAGCGGTGCATGCTTGACCGACACACCCTTGACAACAGCACCAAATAGTCCTAGGGTTAGCCCTAGAATGTGAGCATCTTCCCATTAAGTCACCGTCTGATAGATTTGACCAGAAGTAGCCCCGCTCTGCGACGGGATTCCGGGGCTTCAACTCCCTCAGGTCGTAGCCGACCCACGACCCTCGATATTCCTGGCCTAACCAAATCGAAAGTTTCACCTGACGGACGGATATCTCAACGCGATGTTGGGTCGAAGCTGGTAATTGTAATGGTGGGTCTACCGGCGAGGGGAAAGAGCTATGTTACCAAGAAGATCGCGAGGTATTTGAACTGGCTTCAACATGATACAAAAATTTTCAACGTTGGCGAACGAAGAAGAGTCGTTGCGGGGGGTTCAAGCTGGAGCGGCCCGCTGATACAGAGGCAAAACGGATTGCCTAGAGACCCAATCGTTGGCTGGAGCTTGACTACCGCATCATTAAACGGCATCTTAAATCAAAAAGACTTTCTCGGTCCACCTGCCTTGTCCACGAAAATCCTGGTCAATGGCCAGCCTCTACCTATTTCTACGCAGGATCAGAGTCTTCCTACACCTGCACTTGATGCTCCTGGTCCATACAATCATCCCGAACAGTCTCACACGGGTGAAACTTCTAATTTGGCACCCCTTGAGAGTAACGATTCCTGTGAAACAGCCAGTGGCTGCGCAGCGCGGCCTCTTTCAAACACTCCAGATACCATGGAGCAGTCTGCGGACTTCTTCAACCCTAACAACGCCAAAGCTGCGCAAATCCGTGAACAGGTCGCAATGGAGACCTTGGATGAGCTCCTTGACTATATACTTGATCAGGGTGGGTCCGTGGGCATTTTTGACGCTACAAATAGCACGCTCGAGAGGCGAAAACTTATCATGAAGAGAGTTCGAGAAAGGGCTGGGCCGGAGCTTGGAGTCCTCTTTCTCGAGTCTCTTTGTATTGATGAAAATGTAAATCTTTCCAGATGCATTCCGAGCGAATCCTGGCTAATTTTATAGTAGCTGTTAGAGTCAAATATGCGCCTCAAGCTCTCAGGACCGGATTACTGTGATCAGGATCCAGTAACAGCGTTGGCAGATTTCAAGAAACGTGTCAGTCTATATGAGCAGAAGTATGTGCCACTTGGCGAGTATGAGGAGCGAAACAATATGCCTTATATCCAGGTATGGAGCTTTGGCTAGAGTCGAGATGGGGAGAAAGGTTTATTGATGGGTATCTAGATGATCGATGTCGGACGCAAGGTGGTCTCTCACCAGATTCGAGGTTTTCTGTCCGCTCAGACGGTTTATTATTTGCTCAACTTTAACCTTTCACCGAGGCAAATTTGGATCACCAGACATGGCGAGTCACTGGATAATGTGAATGGCAAGATTGGAGGCGACTCAGACTTAAGTGGAAATGGCCAGAGGTATGCGGAAGCTTTAACGAGGTTTATAAAGCATGAGCGCCAGGCTTGGGATGTTCGCCAGCAGGACAAGGCAATGTCGACACATTTCCCTCCGCTGCCCGGTGATACCACACCGCCAAATCCTGAGTATTCGTACCATGGTGATCAAAGTAGAGACGACTGCCCCAAAAGTTTCTGCGTGTGGACCTCGATGCTTAAGAGGAGCGTTCAAACAGCTCAATACTTTGATGAGGAAGACTTTGACATAAAGCAGATGAAGATGCTAGACGAGCTTAACGCTGGTACAATGGAAGGTCTAACCTATGAAGAGATAAAGACAAAATACAACGCTGAGTACGAGTTGCGCAAACAAGACAAGCTTCACTATCGCTATCCAGGAGCCGGTGGAGAAGGTTATCTAGACATCATCAATCGCCTGAGAGCTGTCATTGTCGAGGTCGAGAGGATGACGGACCATGTCCTTCTTGTTGGTCATCGTTCCGTCGCCCGAGTGCTTCTGGCATACTTCAAAGGCCTGAAGCGAGAGGATGTCGCCGATCTTGACGGTACGGATTTTCAATCACACATGAAACAAGTGCTAACTCGTGATTCCTTTGACATAGTGCCATTGGGTATGTTGTACATGCTCGAACCTGTAAGTGTCCTTGCCCTCATCTCTTGGTACATATCTGACCTTTGTTAAGAAACCATACGGAGTAGACTTCAAGGCTTATCGGTACAATTTGGCGACTGACTGGTTCGACTACGTCCCCGATTACCAATTGCGTCGAGCTACTTTTCAACCGTCCAACTAGGCTTCGATGCTACATCCTGGTATTTGAAGGCGTTATTTATACCCATCTGCTTGCGGAAAATTGGGAGTTACTTGAGATTGGCTTTACGATGGAGGTTTGGCGTCGGGAATCCGCCTTAGGCGAGAACTGGCTGTCGTGTATTCTTAGAGCTCCACTACTCGCTTTTGTTCATCCCTTTATTATTATACCTCAACATGACGATTGCATTGAGTTCAGAATCTCCTGTTTGCTCCAATTGCTATGCAGTAGAGAGTGGTTGGGCGAAAAACGACAAGCCTCTGTCGTTCTGGCTTGCAGGCCAATATTCTGGAGGTTTGTCAAAACATCCCGCCTTGATAACCCCCTGGTCCCCATCCCACCCCACCTCCAAGCCACTTCAGGGTCAACATACAGCAATGTGTGGGCTCGCACAGAGTCCTGCAAATTTACAAAATCAATCCCATTGCGCCTGTTCAATACCTCTGTCTCACCAAGGGTCATCAAGCTGTGTCATAGCATCTCTTTGAAAGACACATTCCCAAGCAGCGCCGATCCTCCTGGGTCGTTCTTTTCTCAATGCTTTCTTTACAGCTAGAGCACCATAAACTCCCTCTTTAAGAAAACACTCTGTTTTCTGAATTGTGAATAAGCTCAGGATCTTTCGGGTCGGCGGGCTCAGCGATCGCTTTAGCTACCTACATAGAGTTCGCCTTGGTCTGAAGAAGATCTTCCCGCAGAACACTCACAAAGTCATGGACGACGTAGCTTCTGCGAAATCAGCCTCCCCGGCTGGTACCACGGCTTCTACTGGCACGAAGAGAAAAAGAGCTGTTGAGCCTAAGTTCTATGCCGTTAGAGTTGGGAGTCGACCTGGGATCTACCACACTTGGGCCGATTGTCTGGAGCAAGTCAAAGGCTTCAAAAAAGCGACGTGTATGCTGCAGCGAGCCCAATCTAGTCTATGATAGCTAACGGAATATTACTAGTCAAATCCTTCTCGACTTTAACGGATGCTGAGCGATTTTTAGCGGGAGAGAATCCGTCTCAAGGTGGTGGTTCGAGTTCATCACCCACAACCAAATTCTACGCAGTTAAAAATGGAAGAGTTCCTGGTATATACACCGACTGGCCGTCGGCTCAGGAACAGATTACTGGGTGGACAAAACCAAAGCACAAATGCTTCACCACGCGCGTGGAAGCACAACGATTTCTTGACGAAGATGAACAAAAGGCATTTGAGTCTTGCGCTGCAGGTGATGCAGACCCCAGGACTTCGGTGGCTTATCATGCGTCTGAGCTTCCAATTCCAACAGCACAGAAGCCGCCCGCGCCAAAAATAGCAAAGAAGGGATTGAATGGGACTTCCAAGTTGACGAAACCAGCGGAGGCTGAGTACAATGAAACGGACTACGAACCTGGTACCGGACCATTGCCACCAGGTGCTGAAGATGGGTTTGATCCTAATATCATCCTTGACGCGGAGACTGGGCAGATCGTGTACAAGACACAGGAGCACCGGCAGGCTACGAAACTGCAAGTAACTGGGGATACGCAGACTGGCATCCTCCGAATACATACAGATGGCAGCTCTCTTGGTAATGGAAAAGCAGGAGCTTTTGCAGGTGTGGGTGTGTATTTTGGCCCGGGCGATTCAAGGTACTACATCGGCCCAATGCATAGAAGCCGGACGTGAGAATTGACTTTTGACGTCTAGGAATGTTTCCGAGACTCTGCCTGGACCGCGACAGACTAACCAACGGGCGGAGCTTACTGCGATACTAAGAGCTTTAGAAATTGTGCCCAGAAATCGCGACGTTAGCATTATCACAGACAGTAGGTACGCAATCGATTGCGTCACATCATGGTATGTCAATTGGCGTAAGAATGGGTGGAAGACTTCAGCAAATAAGGTGGTGGAAAACAAAGATCTTGTGGAGAACATTCTCGCGAAGATTGAGGAGCGCAACTCATTGAAGGTTCAGACATTGTTCGAATGGATCAAAGGGCACTCTAATCAGCCGGGCAATGTTGAAGCTGATAAGCTTGCTGTGGAAGGGGCTCGAAAGGGGGTGACGTCCTGACCATATCGGGTAATTTGAGAAGTAGGATCGATACTGCATCTCTGAATGCAGAAGAGCCAACTGAGTGATGATCTAAAAAACGACGGCCCCTGGAAAAGAATTTCGTATCTTGTTCTCTATTTTCTCATCCCCTTTCGTTGTTTCCTCGCTAGTAGTCCAGATCTACCTTGACCCCAATATGTTGTATTGAGATTTATATTCCATTTCTTGTCCTCGTGCGGTTATCATTCTGTGGAACAGTGTCCAAAGGCCCCAGCTCATGTTTTTCGAGCCTCATTATGCTTTTCACAATCTGTTTGAGTACTTCTACCCTTTTGTCTAGAGTAGCGAGTTTCATCTCGACGAGTAGGTTATCGCCATGAACGATAAGCAAGCGAGGTTCGTTCCTGTTCAGATTGAGGTACTTGGAAGAACGCCAATCTGCCTTCGACGTGGCCCTGAGTACCCGTTATCACTGAGTAAAATGGCCTTGCCCGTGTCTACAATGCTAGCGCCATTGGTACGCTTGGTTCATTAATGACCATTAGCTAAACGTCGGAATTGACTTGAGAGACACATACAATGATCTCCTTTGGTGTGGTATTTGGCATGGCTCTACTATTTGGACATCGAAGCAATGTCCTCTTTGACAGGATTTCGATGATGCTGCAACAATTCTCAATGGAGGGCAGAGGGAACTATTCTCGACCAATCCCAACGGCCCTGCCCCTGTCATTGGCCAATAGTTTTCCCTTTGGTTAGCATGTTGCTGTACTCCCAATAATACAGCGTGAACGTTACATGTGTCAAAGTAGCAGTTATTGCGGAGTGGCTTGAAGTATTTTCATGGCCCCTAATATATGTGGAAGTTTTGGGCATCTCTATTCGTACTCGCCCAACACAGGTGTCACCGTCTCTGAATAGTTGTCCAGTCTCTGATTTAATAGGTTTCAGATTATGAGCTTCCCAATTACGTAGCTTGTGTAACCAACAGACTTTAGCTGGGTCGTCATCGCCACGATGCCCAGGGAGTCGCGGTCAGCTGCCCGTTCTGCCAGAAGTTTGCCCCGTATTCAACACTAAAGTAACTACTAGTGGTATAACGGTACGGTGATGCCTTACGATACCGATATCCTGGACAACTGAACCTTACAGGGATAAATGTGCCTTATCTCCGCTGCCCACTTAACAATGTACATATTTATGTCCACCTGCGTGAGAGCATTCCACTCGACTGTTTCCCAAATAATAGTTGCATGTCTGGCCCAAATCTAGACAAACTGGCTGATATCATTCTTCTTCCACTGCTTTCCAATTTGCAAGCACAGATGATTCAATAACATCAGTATTCCGGCCTACTTTGGGTGGCCACAGTCGAGAGCGAGAAATTGGAATTGACACATTTCCGGCATCATTTTGACGATTAGGAATCGAACGAATCTCGAGTATTCGATGTTAAAATGCCTACTCTTGCTATCACTAACTTTAACGTTGTTTGTGCCACTCTGGGAGGCTTCATCACCCTCTTCGGCCTGGTCTCCTACCTCTGCAAAGAACGCTTCTACCTTTCCGAAGCCTGTATGTCTTTCATCCTCCACGGGTGCTCTCCTTGTTGTCTTGTTTACTGACGGAAGGGTAGTAATATCTCTCTTGGCTGGAATAACTTTCTCTCCACATGCTGCGAATTTTCTCAGGCCCCTGGACTATGCTGGCGGATCGCAAGAGAATCTCGATTTAATCACCTTCTACTTCACCCGTCTCGTCCTTGGGGTGCAATTGGTTCTTGCTGGTGTCCAACTACCAAGCAAGT
>JAABUO010010713.1_pt1 | contig 10121 bp, 19 predicted proteins | sample 5559291 | NCBI WGS metagenome assembly JAABUO01 (sample SAMN10711878, study PRJNA513372) | rock metagenome | isolation source: Antarctica rocks | place: Antarctica: Victoria Land, Finger Mt sud
CCGCGCCGCCCGGCCGCGCGACCGTGCCGTCGCTCAAGATCGCGCCTGCGGCCCCCGCGCGGGGCAGTTATCAAGGAGGCAGGTATAAAACCTGGTATCGGCAGTGGTGGCCGCGACGGAGCTGATTTATTCATTGAAAGGGGTGCAAGTGGGGTGCAAGCGAGCGCCGCCCTGGCACCCATGAGCTGCGGCAAGTTGCCGCAGCCGTGGCACGCTTTTGCTGAGCGCCCAATGCAGCGGCTCGCTCGCCAGCAGGGCCTCGAAAGCGCCCCGTGCGCGCGCGCGGGCCGCACCGCCGGCGAACGAGGACAGGCGGCGCTCCGAGCGCAGCGGCGGCAGCGACGCGAGCGCCGACGTGACTGTGCCGAAGTCCATGTTGAACGCCAGGTAGCACGCCGCCAGGAAGCGCACGAACTGCATGCCCAGGCCGGTGCAGCTGCGCGTGTGCAGCACCTGGCGCGCGCGCCGCGCCGCCGTCAGGCCGCCCGGCCCCGCGGCGGCGCCGGGCGCATAGCGCGCGAGCGACCTGGCCCGCGTTGGCGTGCGCCGGGCGCCCTTTGCCTTAAGCCCGTCCCAGCCAAAACCTAATTGGGGCAGGCCCTGCGGCGGGCGCGTCCACCGCGCGGCTACGGGGCTGCGGCCGCTGGACCGGGAGCGAGCGCCGGGGGGCGGGCCGCACCACCACGTGCTCGTCGTTGAGCGCGAGCCATGACGAGATGGACGAGCAGACGGTGAAGATGATGCCGAGCGGGCAGATGCCCAGGCCCGGCGGGCTCTCCCAGTCCTTGAACGGGATCTCGATCACGTTGTTGTCGAACAGCACGTACGCCTCCGCGCTCAGCCATGCGGGTCCCAGGTTGAGCACGAGCGCCGGGTTGGTGCTCTCATGCGCGCGCGCCGTGCAGGCAGCCGCAGCGCGCAGCACGGCCTTGTACCTGCGCAACGCAACGCAGCAGCATGTGGGCGGACGTCCCCCGGAATGCGGGATGCGGGGCCGCCAGGTGCATTGCGCTCGTGCTGGGACGGGCTGGAGCGCCGCAGGCGCACTTGTCTGAGAGCGCGGCCAGGTGGAACGCCTCCTTCCACGTCTCCTGGTCCTCCTCTGCGCGCCAGGACCAGCGTCAGACTCGCGGCGCCCGCGCACACAACAAAATCTAGCTCGCCGGGCGGCAGCGCGACAAGCGCGGGGGCCGCACGGCAGCCGCACCACTAAATTCAACAACATAAAACAAGCCTTGCCCACACGGAGCCTGCGCAATGCTGCAGGAGCGGGCCGCGTACCAAGCTAGTAACCCTTTCTGGGCGGGGACGCACCAAAGACGAAGGCCGAGATGCGGTCCGTCAGCTGCACCAGACTGTTCTCCGCCGAGGCCTCCCCAACGCGCGAGGCGGGGGCGGCCTTACGTCCAGCTGGGCTCCCGGAGCCAGCGCGCTCGCCCGCCGCCAGCGGGCTCTGCAGGAACTTCCACATCGCTGTGCTTCCAGGGCCATACAGGCCCCGCCTGCCCGTGCGCTGCCTTGCGCAGAGTAGTACTAGGCCAGGACCCTTGCCGGGTTGCCAGACCCTCTCGGGCACGGTACGAAATTTTATTCAAGAGAGAAACAGGACGACTGCACCGGCGCGGCCTCTGCACCCGGTCTGCTCTCCTAGCGTGTGTACGTTGCTGACACCAGCTGGACCGTTGTGCAACCACCAGCAGGGCAAGTCGGTGCACGCGTATGTCGTGTTCTGCGGCGCTGCTGGCGCACCTACGCCAGCAACGCGCAATGCAGGCCGCCGCAAAGCCCGCGGCGCCAGTGTTTGACAAACTCATATGCATTGGCAAGAACTACCTCGAACACGCAAAGGAGCTGGGCGATGCGGTGCCAGATAAGCCAGGTGCGCATGCCGCAAGGTCGTGTTTGGCGGGCTGGCACGTGCACGCCCGCGGCACGTGCTTGTTTTGTGCTCTGTAGTGCTTGTGCCCCGCTATCGCTTAAAGGCGTGCCTGGTGTTGGAGGCGCCCACGGCTGCCTGTGTTGCAGAGGCTCAAGTATAAGGCAGTGAGCAGGGCGTGAAGGTAGGCGTGCAGCGAACTTAGCACCGTGCGAACGTGTCGGCCGCATGGCGCGGCAGTGCTCTTCCTCAAGCCGCCCAGCGCGGCGGTGATCGTGGGCGAGCGTGGCGGCCGCGGCGCCGTGCGGCTGCCGCGCGGCCGCGGCAGCGTGCACTACGAGTGCGAGATCTGCCTGCGCCTGGGGCAGCGGACGGAGGTGACCGCCGTGACGCTTGGCCTGGACATGACGCTCCGCGACGTGCAGGCGCAGCTGAAGAAGGCCGGGCACGCGTGGGAGCTGGGCAAGGCGCGCCCCGCGCAGGCCCCGCGACCCTAGCCTGGACCCTAGCCTGGACCCTAGCATGGAACATCCTGCCTGCTGAGCGCGCCTGCACGCACGGCGCAGCCGCCTGCGCCCGGCGCCCGACAGGCCGCCAGGCCGCTCGGTGCGGCGCTCTCAGACGAGCCGCTGCGGACGCGTGGTTTGCTGCATACACGGGTGTCACACGTGCCTGCTGTGGCGGCCATGCACCGCGCCCAGTGCGGTGAGCGCGGGGCGCGCAGGTCTTCCCGGACGCGGCCGTCCTGGGGCCGTGGCTGCCGCAGGACGGCTTCGACTGGATGGCCGAGGAGTTCACGTTCGAGCTGGACGGCCGCGTCGTGCAGCGCGGCCGGGCCACGCAGCAGATGACGGCGCCCGAGCCCGCGCTCGAGTACATCCGCAGCGTCTTCCCTGTGGTGCCTGGCGACGTGGTCATGACGGGTGCGGGCACTGTGAGAAGAATGTGAGGAGACTGCAAGTATTGCGTGCGCAGTAGGGCCCGCAGGCACCCATGCACACGCGCCGACGAGTCCTGCATATGTTATGTTGCCATGCCCGCATCATGTCGCCATACCCGCATCATGTTGCCATGCCCGCGTCGAGTTGCCATGCCCGCATCGTGTTGCCATGCGCGCTGAGGCCAGCCGGCTGCATTGTATGCTTGAGCCTTTTCACGCATCAGCGTGGCTGCGCGTGGCCCGTGGCGTCTGCTCACGTTTACTTGGCACGCAGGCACGCCGGCGGGCGTGGGGCCGGTGCAGCCGGGGCAGCAGGGCGTGCTGCGCTGGGGCAGCCACCTGCACTACACCGTCGACTTTGTATAGCCGGCATGCCTGCGCAAGAGCCTGGTTGGGACATCCTGCTCGCATGCCGTGGCCTGGCACCAGTCTGCGGCATGGGTGTGCCGTCAGCATTAGCCCTGCTGCGTGATCAGAGTGGTACCTGGTCGCGAGCGCCTTCCCGAGTGTCTGCTTGGCGACGAAGGTGGGCTGTCAGCAGGAGTGCTGCGGTCTGTGGCGCACTGCTGGGGGTTGGGCATGCGTGTGGTGCGAACCTCGCGCTCAGGAACACACAATCATCGCGTGTAACAGCTGCAATCCGTTTTCGATGTATTGGTACATTGAAAACCTGGGTTTACAATGTATAGCACCATGCCTGGCTTTCAGTGCAGGCTGCTGTACCCCAGTTGTCTGCGTCACATAGCACTCCTACTTTATCAGCACTCTCGCTTCTCTCACAAAATCGTCCAAAGTCTATCAAGGACTTTCAGACGGCCCAGTGGCACATGCCTCAGCACACACCGCGGTCAAACACGTGATATACATACTCGCGGACCGTACATCGTCCATACAGGGCCAAGTGCCGCCAAGCGATGACTCACACACCCATCATCAAAGGAACCTTGTCGCCTGGTCTGCGTCGGACATCCGCAGAGTGTCCGACTTGCCAAAGAGGGCGTACCGGTTGCTGGCGACCTGCGCAGCCCCGCGCCCTGGCTCAGCGCCGCGCCCCCTGTGCTTCGCAACTTGCGTGCGGAGGGAGGCTGTCAGGGGCCGGCGCGGGAGCGCGGGCCCGGCGCCCACCTGGTCGTACACGCCGTCGCGGAGGAAGCGCGGCAGCGGCAGCGCCAGGCTGCTCAGCACGTAGTACGGGATGTTGAGCATGCGCCCGATCCTGGCGTGCGCGCAGCGGCTCAGTCGTGGTCCCGCAGCGACGCGACGGCAGCCACCCGGCGGCGGCGCGCGGGCCGCACCTCAGGATCGCGTCGCTCTTTATCCACGAGCCGTCCTCCGCGACCTGTGGGCGCCGCTCGCGGCCTGGTCAGGCGTGAGCACGGCATTTGCGTGGCTGAGCGCGGGGCCCCGGGCGCGCACCAGCACGATGGAGGACAGGTCGTCCGGCGCGCGGCCGACGCGCTGCAGCAGCTCCCTGCCCGCCTCGCTCTGCAGCGCGGCCAGCCGCAGCTCGCCCTGCACGCCGCGCGCGTCACCTGCGTCTACGGGCGTGCCTACAAGGCGCCGTTCTAAGGACCACAATAGAAGCAAGCCAAGATGTACATATGTTGCACGCTCGGTCGGCGCGCCTTCTTGTCATACTTGAGCATGGTGTTGACGCCGCCGTTGCATACTGCGCGAGCGCACACGGCACGTGTCAGTCTCGAGTATATATATTCGGTGAACTATAACACTGCTGGGCAGGAGGGGGCGCACAGTTGCACACGCCGTCGAAGAGCACCACCGGGCGCTTGTCCGTCTCAAAGTAGCGCTGGCCCGGGGCGCTCACGGAGCTGGCCGCTGCCATCGCTCGCACATGCAGGCGTGCAGCGCGGCACGCCGGCACCACAGGCCGCGTGCGCAGAGCTTGCATGCGTGGTGTGCCTGAAGGGGTGCGGCTCCGTTTTCCTCACAGCCCTGGGCGAGCGAGCGGTTGCCGGGGGTGTGTTTGCCTGATGCTGTGCGCGATTACAGCGCGTCGCAACGTTCTGTCCAAAGCGCTGCACAGACCTTGGGAGTCCGCCAGCAAATGCTAGCACAGTGCTGGCACCAGGATCCAAATACTTGGATCCCGTACACATTAGTGCCATATGTGGCTACCCGCTGAATAGACAGGGGTGTACACTGTACTCTGCACTTGCTCTGCACTTGAAAGGTGCTGCCAACCGAGAGAGGAGTGTGCGCGTGGCCAGGTCACCTCTGTGCAGCCAGCCCGCCAGCGTGTTTGCGGGCAACACGTCCGCCCTACGTGCATGATGGTGCTTGTGCTGGCGATCCACTCTGTGAGCACAGTGACAGCCAAGGTGCCCTTCTCGATGGTCGCGCTGGTGGACCACATCCGCCGCAAGGACCTGCCGCCGGAGCTGAAGTGCCGCCAGGTCAGGCAGCGCTTGCAGCTTGCACCCCAGTGCCGAGCACAAGCGCGAGCGCCTGCCTTGCTCTGCGTCCTGCTCTGTGTTTGCGTTGTGTGTGGCCAATGCCGGTCTCAGGCTGAAGCGCAGCCAGGCGACGCTTCTCAAAGCAGGTGATGCGTTGCAGGTATTCCCGACTTCGGGCGGGCGCAGCTCGAGCCTGTGGGACGTGGCCAGCATCCCGCACCTGGTGGAGTGGCTTGACGAGCACATGGACGAGTCCACGACGAACGAGGTGTTTGAGGTGCGTCTCCGCGCGTGCAGCAGTGCTGTGGTGCAGGCGCCACGCGCATCTGCAAACCTGGGTGTCGCGCGCTGCAGGTGCAGGAGGCTTTTGCCTATGGGATCAGCGCCGAGCTGACGCGCCTGCGGACAGCAGAGAAGGTGTGAAGCATGCGAAGCAGGCCGCGGTGTCCCGCTCTTGCATCAGCTGATGCAGTGGCACATTGTGCCAAGAATGGCACCGTGTGCAGTGCATACCAGACCAGTGCTCGAAGGGCCTGCCGCAGGTGTCCGCAAACACGCGCGCGACTGCGGCGGCCGTTCAGGAGCGCACGAAGAGCGCAGCGGCTGTTGCAAGCGCACAGGTATGCCCCGTTTCCCTCAGTGCCGGACACTGAGGCGGTGACAGAGCTCTTGCATGCGCCCCAAGCATCAAGTTGACTCAGGGCATAGTTCCTGTGCGCCGCGTCACCCTAAGCCCTCCTGTCGGTGACAAGCGTAAGCGTGCGAACGTGCCCGCCGAGACCGAGCTGGACGCCTTGCATGCATGTCTGACGGAGCGTCTGTGGTAACATATATCCTGCGTGTGTCAGAGCGGCCCCGGTGGGGTCGGATTTGACGGCGGGGGCAGGTGTGAGCGCGCGCGCGCGCGCGCAGATGAGCGAGCTGGACGCCAAGTACCGCGTCAGCGAGCAGGCGTCTGCCGCAATGCGGGTGCGCCGGCCCGCCTCGGCGCTGGGGCTGATGTGCGACCGGGACTTGTTGGCACGCTAGAGTCCGCTGGCCTCCACTGCATGCCGGAGGCGGCCGCCGCCCCGCCTGCATGACCACAGGCGTCTACCTAAGGTGGCGCCACCAGCGGTCCTCCATCACTGTGTGCTTAGAGGGCGCAGGTCCACACGGGCTCTTCCCTGCCAGGCTGATTTAGGGTCTAGGGTAATCTATAGGGTCTACGGTAAGCTTACAGGGATGCGCCGGGTGCCTGCACAGCGTGTTGCAGGGCCTCGCTGGTGCGGTGGACGCCGGGCCAGCGCGCCACCTGCCGCGCGAGTGGCGGCATGCAGGGTTAGGGCGTCGAGTGGGGATTTTTGCAGGGATGCATCAGGTGCCGGACCAGCGCGCCGCCTGCCGCGCAGGTGGCGGGCCAGGCGGCCTCGCGCACGGCAACCGCGCTGGGCAACAGCGCGCGCCTGATCTCCTCCAGGGCGCTGGGCAACGAGCAGGTGGGCGCCCACGCGCAACAGTAAGCAGGCGTACCCCCGGGCATGGGCTGCCAGGGTAGAGCGCGTCACTGGCGTGCCTGCGCACTTGCGCGCAGGGCCGCTGTGGGCGTCGCTATGCATCTGCCTGTGAGGTTGGGTCGAGTGTGATGGTGGCGGCTTCCAGCATACGGGGCCCGCCAGTGGGCGCTGGCGCCCAAGCTGGCACCCACTCCAAGCCTGCGGTCACAGCTTTGCCAGGGTGCGCGCCCCGCGCAGGTGTCCGCCGCGGCCACCTCGCTGAACAAGCTCTGGTGGCGCGGCAAGCCGACCGGCGCCACGAGCGAGGACGGCGGCGTGGCAGCGGCGTACGCCCCGGGCCCCAGCGCCACCGCGCCCTCGCCCAGCGCAGCCGGCGCCAGGCGCAGCGAGGCGCCGCTGCCTGTGTGAGTCGCCCTTCTGCTAGTGGCAGCTCTTTATGCGCCCGCTTGTCCCAGTGCCCGAGGCCGCCCGCTCTACGCTCAGTCGGGCAAGTGAGCGCCACGAGTATGCCGCTCCATGCATACCGACGCACAAAGCTGCAGGCTGCGCTTGTGGCAGCTGTTGCCGCTTTATAAGCGAACGCCATTAGCTCTCCTGTTGCGGCTACAGAGCTGCCGGCTGCTGAGGCAGGAGACGCAGCTACTCGCACGCATCAGCTTGTCCGCAAATGCTGCAGGCTGTCCCATGCAGCGGCGCCCCCGCAGCCGGCAGCCAAGGCGCCGGTGGGCTCCCTGCCGGCGCCGGCGCCCGTGCCCGCGCCCGTGCCCGCGCCTGCGGCGCCGCTTGCAGCGCCGACGCCGCCAGCGCCGATGCCCGCCGCAGAAAAGATTTTCACCCTGGGTGCGCCGCTGATGTGAGCATGGCACAGAGATGGTCATGCATGGCACACAGATAATCACGCATGTTATTGTTATCATTACTCTCAAGGTATTGGCCTGCCCTGTGCATGCCGCGGATAGAGCAGCGCGAGTGCAATGCATGCTGATGCCCCACGTCTGCTTGGCCTGCCGCAGGCGACGAGGACGAGCACGCCAAGTGAGCGCCTCGTGCGGCGCGGGAGCGTTGTGTACCATACCTGCTTGGACGCAGAGGCAGCCTGTGTCTCTGCTGCACTGTACGAGCTGGCTTGCCAACGGCAGCCTTTGTTACTGTCCGTGTCTGAGAGCAGCAACGCCTAGTCTGAAGGCCTTTTGCCTGGTATAACGTCAGAGGTGGTGAAGGTGCTCACATAATTCTGCCTTCAACCTCATGGCAATTCTAACGCACCATGGACGGACTCAACAGATAATTCAGACAATCTGAGCTTACCCAGCTTGTCCGATGTAGCAGCACCAGTGCTGACAGCACCACGGGTGCCTCCGGACATTCATATGACGCCTCTACAAGCTCAGCAGGCCGAGGCATCATCTCACATCTGAGCACAGGCATGACGTGCTTCTATAGGCTGAGAGCTGGTGCCTCAACATCGGGGTCGGCATTGGTGTGTGTGTGGGTGTGTGTGTGTGTGCTTTTCCTCGTGCAATCGAGAGGCAAGCATAGATGAGCTGTGCACTGTATGAAAGTCACCGACTCCTCATTACAAGTGCTCTTCACATGCCTGATGTGTTCTACGACCGCAAATTTGCGTACACACCAAAGGATGACAACAAGAGCGCTATTACGCCATCACAGCCCGGAACTGCCGGTTGTCCATGGTGGCGCTGGGCGGCGCGGAGATCAGGCCATCGATCACGCCCAGCTCCGCCGCGCGCTGCGGGCTCATGAAGTTGTCGCGGTCGCACTCCTCCTCCACGCGCTCGCGCTCCAGGCCCGTGTAGCGCATGTAGAACTGGTGCATGACCTGCGCGCGGCGGCCGCGCCGCGCGGCGCTCGGCGCATGGGGCTTGTACTGGAAAACCAGTCGGAGAGCGAGTAACGGCCTCAGTGCGGTCCTCCGCGCGCACTCCTCTGCGCGCACTCGCGCTTCAGCTGCATGGTGCCGCATGTGCACCTGGTGCATAACCTATGAGACCATGGGAGAAGGGAGTGGCCTAGGGAGCTGAATGTCAAGGCACCAGGCGGCTGGCAGCTCACACTGCGCGCTGCATGCCGCGCAGCGACCCCCATAGAGCGCTCGCACATGCCTGCAGCAGCAGGCGCCGCCTCCTGCCAGCGCCCGCGCGCCTGGCCTCGCCGCCCGCGGTTGCGGCCCACCCCTACACAACCCTGCGCTGCGCGCAGCGGCCGGCGCACCTTCATCGTGCGGTTTAGCTCGGCCGCCTGGATATTAACCTCATCCGCTGAGCCCATGGCGCCGCCTGCCGCCGCGCCTGGTCAGGCCCGTGCGGTGTGCCAGCACAGCGCCCGTGCAGAGTCCCGCTGCAGCGCCGCGCCGCACGCAGAACGACACAGGCGCGCCGCTGCCCGAACCGGGGTGGCGGGCGAGCGCCGCAGGGGCCGCACCCGCCGGCTGGTGCATCATGATGCGCGCGTTGGGCATGCTGAAGCGCTTGCCCTTCTTGCCGGCCGCCTGCAGCGCGGTCCCGCCCTCTCAGGACCAAGCGTCTTGCACGGGCCGCGCATGGCCGTGCCGCCCCGCACGGAATCTATTGCATGCGCTGTGCCGGCAGGCGGCGGCAGGGGAGCGCACCAGCAGCAGCGTGGCGGTGCTGGCGCACAGCCCGATGGCTATGGTGCTCACATCGGGCTGCACGGCTTCGATGGTGTCCAGGATGGCGTTGATAGAGTACGCTTGGCCGCCTGCCGGCGCAGACAACAAGCTCCAGCGTGCCCTGACGCCAAGCACCCGGCAGGCGCAGGTGCTGGGTCCGGACCGCAGCGCGGCGGCTCGCGCGGCGCGCCGTGGACGCAGCGCACCTTGCGAGTTGATGTACAGCTTTATATCTGCCGTGTCGTCCAAGCTCTCCAAGGCCAGCATGCTCGCCACCACCTTCGTGGCTACCTGCGCGCGCACGGGCTGGCAGGCGCCCCTTTGCGGCAAACACGCCCGCTCCTCCAGCCACGTGCAGGCACCTGGAGGCGTGCACGGCTGCGCACCTCGTCATTGATGCGGCTCCCGATGTATATGATGCGGTTCCGCAGCAGGTAGCCCATCAGGTCGGACCCCTCCATCTCGCCCTGACGCGAGCACCAAAGATTTGAGCGCCGCCGTGAGACCCGCGGCAAGCACTTGCGTGCTGTGCACCACACTTTGAAGCAAGCAAAGCCAGCGCATATGATGGAAAGAAGGGTGGGTACAAGCACCTCCTCGTTCACTCCTGTGACGATGAAGGGCGCGACCAGTGGGTCCCGCCGCCGGGCGCCAAGGCGAGGTAACCTGCAGGCGCTTCACTAAACTTACTGCCTGCCGCAATAAGCTCGCACTGCACGCACCATCCCCAGCCTGCCGCGCACCT
>JAABUO010010714.1_pt1 | contig 10121 bp, 7 predicted proteins | sample 5559291 | NCBI WGS metagenome assembly JAABUO01 (sample SAMN10711878, study PRJNA513372) | rock metagenome | isolation source: Antarctica rocks | place: Antarctica: Victoria Land, Finger Mt sud
CAGACACCAATTTGGCTCGAATATCCCAGCCTTGATGAACTTGAGGCGATTTGCTCTACAACAAAACGTTCAGTGCTTGACAACTTCAGTAAAGGTTTATTAACAAAATTACTTCCTGTGACGCACACATACATGCTGAAAAGTCACTCGTCTTGTATCAGCAAACAATTGTTCGCATGTGTGCTGCAAGCACAGTCAGCAATTGCACAACTTGTTGGACGTTCTGCGCCATTCTATTGTTGACGGTGGCTCATGGTAAGGCATGGTCACAAAAGCTCTGCTGATTTGCACATACCAGCAGAAGACGCGTTGAGCAGCTCTTCGATGCTTACAGGCTAGAACAGCTGAATCTATTGTCAGCCTGTGTCCTCGACTAAATGACAGCTGGCGAACTGCATCCACAGTGAGCAGCGGTGAGCAGACAACGAGTTTGCAAATTTCAGTTGCAGCAGTGGTGGCACATAGTCTGTGACCATGGTAGACAAGAGCAGCTGATGCTAGCTGTCTATCAAAGTCAGACAAGTTGCCAGCTGCACAGCTAAACTGGCACAGCAGCAGTGTAGCAAGCCATCCCTGCTGAGCATGTCTGTCATGTGACCTGCTGTCACCGGCTACATAGTGTACTGCAGCAGATTGATGTCTGAACCTGCAGTAGATGTGATCAAACACCAAGACATAGTGCGTACCAGCGCATGTACTAACTGAAATATGGGAATCAGCGAACCTGCTTGGCCTGCATCAGCGGCGGTAGGCATCCAGGGAGCCTCCTGCCGCAGCTGTCAAGATGGGCTCCAGGTACTCTGCCAGCTGCTCCACTGTGGTGATATCACTGGTCATCTTGTGGGGAACATTGACCAGCTGGCCTTGCTTACCAAGCAGGTGGGCACCAAACACGGCACGCCCTGTCAACCTGCAGTGTATGCAAGCAGGCTAGCAGAAGGAGTGAAAACTGTGTTGTCCTGCAAGAAGGGCGCACAGGCAAAGGCAAAACACAAAGGCACACAGTCTCTGGCTACAAGACTCCACAAACAACCTTGAGAGTGGTGCATAAAGGGTGGTGCACGACCTGCCAGGAATGTTGGTTATGTAGTCAAGGTTGGACAGCCTCAAGATGACTGGCTGAGCTTTGTTGTCCTGCGACTGAAGCACTGCATCCACCCAGTAGCTCTGAATGCAGACCATGGCCCTATAGGAAAGCTGCAGCCTTTGCAGAGCTGCGCACAGCTTGCTATTGCGTTGAAAGGGTTTTTTGTCAGGCGCAGGTCTGGGTCCCAATCTGAGCAACTTCCCTTGCTGGCTGGACCAAGCATTATGCTGGTGGGCAGGTGCACTTGAAGGGGGCTGCAGCCAGTCCAAGGCCTGGTACAGCTGGGTCAGATGCCTGATCATGACTGTTGAGGCCTGTGATATCTCATCAGGACTGACCGTCAATGCAAGCAACTGATTCAGTAGGAGGTCAAATTGTGCCTGGCGCAACTGCCCCAAGACAGCTAGACTCCATGCTGTGTTTGTATAATCTTGCGCAGTACCATGCAGCCTATTTGAGTTCAAAAGAAAAGAAGCTAGACATTCAATGTCTGTTTGCTTGACAGGAACACTCAGCTCAGCACACGCAAGGAAAACATTGGTGATGTTTTGCAGCGTTGGTTGCTGTCCTGGCATGCGACACAGAGCCACCATCCTGCCCACCATGGACATGTCCAGCATGTCTGATGGGGCATACTTCAGCTTACTCAGAGCCCACAATGTATTTGCAATGCTCTGAGCATCTGGAAGCTCAGCGGCTTGGCGGCCCTTGAGCAGTACACCAAAGTGCTGGGACAAAGCATCCAGGGCGTCAATGGAAGGTGCGACTTCTGGCAATGTGGCAAGGCTGTGTAGTGTGTTTGCCACATGTTGAGGCTCAAAGTTTGACAAGTCTGCTGTTGCCAATCGATTTAGGATTGCCTTGACCAGTCCCCCCTGGCAAGGGCTCAGCTGAAGCTTGGCGCATGCCACCAGTATATTTGCAAACCCCTGCCCAGTTGCAGCATCCATGTCAATCATGAACTGTCGTGCCAGGCTGTCTGTCATGCCTGGCACCAGGGCATCTGGGTTCAGCCCCAGCTGGGCTGATGACCATAAGAGGTTGGCAGCCTCCCTGGCTCCAACAGCTGGCAGCAAGGGCTGCAGCCTCTGGAACATGGCAGCTAGGAACCTACAGCATACGCCATACCTGCCGTGAAATAGGCTGTGAGCTGGTTTGAGAAGGCTTCTGCTGTTCACCTTGTTGTCCTTGGCATCTTAATCTCCAGCCCTGAGTCGTGGCTGCCGCAGCCTGCGGACATACTCAATACTGACAAACTTGACTCAAACCCCCCCGGTGTACGCAAGCTCGAGATCATAACCCCACTTTCAGGACAACGAACGTTCTTACCGCCTGCTGGCTTTGCAAACATTACGGGTGAAAGGGTGGTGTCTGCCCGGAAGGCAACTGAATGGGCAGCTCTTGCAAGGACCGATCACGGTCAGTCTAGACATCGGCACTGTCGGGGCTTGCTTGACGTAGTCGGCTATCGATGGATCTGCCTGAACGGGCGATGTTAGTAGTACAGGTGTGGCGTTTGCTGGTCTCAGACCGCTGCTGAACGCCAACATGCACTTGTCAGCTAAAGCCTTACAGGACAAAACATGAACAATAGCTCCGAGACCATTAATGCTGCTGGCTTCAAGTGGAGCCATAGCCCAGAGAGCAGCAATGAAATCATGACCAAGACAGTTCATATGCGGTCAGTCACTCTAAGTGTGCAGCTCTAAGACAACGTCAACACCCAAGGTTGCCACTGCGAAGTTGACCTCGATACAGCTGCATAGCACTATCCACCATGTTTGTGGTTTGCTGCTAGCGAAGCAAAAACGAAGAGCATATATGTATATACAGCAGAATCCCAAGAATACCTGTTACGACAGGGGGTGTAACAAATACCATCTAACCTCGTGTAAGACAAAGATACAAGGTGCACACATCAAGAGCGCTTTTGTCCATGTTTGTGCATGCAAGTAAGATAACCAATTCTGGCATCATACATATACTGTGCATCTGCCCGCTGCTGCAACACATCTGCAATCAGTCAATCAATCGATATCTTTAATGTCCTGGGGGGCAACCGGGACCCAACAGACAACAAGGTCGATTCAGTGAATTCATACAGTCAAAATTTGCTTCAGAAATGCAAAGCTTTCCCTAAGGAAATCATTGCATGCACTTGGTTCACACAAAGACATAAAGTCTGCAATAGTACAACAGTGCTGCAGGAGGTCCAAAAGCTGTGACCTGGTATGGCTGTAGGCTGGGCAATATAAAAGAAAGTGCTGCTGGTCCTCCACACAATCCAAAGACTTGCACACTAGACACAGCCTGTCTGTTCTATCTAGGAGAACACCGTCTCCCCAGCAGCCTGTGTCTTCCTGCAGACCATGGCATCCAGTTCTAAACCTACTAATCAGCCTTCTTGAAACACACTTGATAACAGACAGATACTCTGCAGATTTGTTCTCAGGCTGCATTGTCCTATGTGAGATCAAGCTGCTGTGCTAAACATCTGAACAAGTACTCAAATGCATGCTCAGCCCTTTCTATGACAGATGCAATGTCAAAATTATGAAAAAGCTGCACTTCTGCACCGCCATCAGCTGTCGGAGGACCACGTGACCATTTGTTGCAACCTGTCACAGTCTGATGCACAACAGCCGTCTAAGTGGTCAGAAGTGTCCCACAGTTGATAATGTTGACAGTGTTTCTTTGTGTGAGGTCCTCAACAGACCAACTTCAGACATTGCCATCTCATGCAGACCACAATCAAGTCTGCAAATTCTTGGAACAGCTTGCCAATGTCATAGAGTATGGCATACAGTACCATGTGTTTGGCCAGCCTGCATAGAAGCACAATCTCAGCAAAGGCCAATGCAACACCAAACTTTGTGTCAATGTCAGCTTGCCTGCTGCACCAAGTATCATAGTCAAGATTGTTGCGAGAGCCAGGGGTGTCTTTTCGTTTGTCTATATGGCATGCTGAAGTGCAACATGACACAGCTCAACAAGGATGACAGCTTGATGCAAATGCAGCTGCAGGCTGGCGTCTCTGACCTCGCTGTATAATCATAAAATCAAACAAATTACGGTTGTAAAGTGTTCAGCATGCAGAGTTCATGAGTTCCTTTGCAGAGTTCATGTGTTCCTGTGTAAGTAGCAAATGAACGACAATCAAGTCGATATAATATCAAAGCGGGAAGTGCCACTCAGGCAAGATTACCCTGTGAAAGACAACATGGTCTATGCTGTTCACGCACTGGACAAGAGATGTTGCAGCAGCTGCACTGAAGTTTGCTCATGCTCTGGATGCTGAAGTGCTGTTTACCACCATTAGCTTGGCTATCAATTGCTTGTAGTCGCACCTTGTTGGGCATGTGCAGCTACACCTGCTGCATCTGCAATGCAACCCACCACTTCCAGTCCGCCCACATAATGACTTGCCCCCCCGTTAAAGGCATATGCAAATTTAGCACAGCAGGCTTCAACTCAGGCAGCATAAGCCTCCATAGCTGCTTGCTGTCATGCCATTTTGCCTGCAAGCAAAGCTTGATCCTGTAAACGGGCATTTCATGCATCAGCCAAGCAGACACCCGATTGGCTTGCACGATGCAGCCTTGATGGACTTGGAATCAATGCTGAAATGCCACAGTGATGGCGTCCAGTTGTGCACTCTGATTTGGGCAATAGTATGGCTGCAGAGCATGCGCATACATGTCTTGTGAAAAGGATGCAGTTCCAGCCCATGACTGCAACAACAAGCCTGCCAAACAGTCCTAGCTTGGCACAACTGCATGCCAGCAGCTGCAGCAGCAAGACTGTACTCACAACCGACTGGCTCTGCGTTAACCATGCCGAATGGACGCCTTTTTCATGCAGCATGTCATGCAAAACTGTCACTGGAGAGAACTAGAGAATGAAGACTTGTTTGCTTGTGCTATACTGTACAAGGGCATACTCTGAAATTGCAATAATTGTGATGCCCATGTACAGACATGAACACCTGTTAGACTTCTCACCATGCTCAGAGGCTCTGAGATACGCTCTGGTTGCTTGACTCCCTGACCTATAAAAAGCGTGCTATGATACAGCATGTCTTGCTGCCCTGCTTGCCAGTGGCCTCTGCATTAGCATCAGCAAGACCTTTGGCGTTTCTTAATGCCAAGCCACTAAAATCACATTGTGTACCAGCTCTCACATGTGAATTGCTGAGTTGCCAACAAACAATACTTGACGCAGCTTCAATCAATAGCACTTGCTGTGACAGTGTGCAATGTTTGCTTTGTCAACAAGGTAATAGTTGACTTGGCTTGACTTGGCTTGACTTTGTGCCAAGGTGGTAGGGTGTACCACACCTTTGCAGGTAGCAGTGATGGCAATAGTTGCAGCACGACGTGAACACACCCCAGCTTGCAAGGGGCAGAAGCCATGTTTGTGTTTTTTCATTATGAACGAGCTTCACTTACCTGCCATACTGCAGCGGCAGAGGATGAGCATCAATGGTCGGCCTGCATCACTTGCGGTAGGCATCCAGGGAGCCTCCTGCTGCAGCCGTCAGAATGGGCTTCAAGTAGTCTGCCAGCTGTTCCACTGTGATGGCATTGCTGCCCATCTCTTGCGGAACATCAACCAGCCGCCCTTGCTGAGCCAGCAGGTGGGCTCTGAACACTGCACGCCCTGTCAACCTGCATTTTGGACATACACGCCTGCAAAGGGAGCCTATATAGACAGAAAGTGAGCAAAATGGAAGGCAAAGCAAAGGCCAAAGCAAAGGTAACACAATCTATGAGTCAAGCTACAATGGCCCTCAATGTAGCACAAGGAGTGAACGCACGTCAATTGCTGTGGCATTGACTCACATGCATGCATATGTACAAGCTGTCACTAAGATTTCAGGAGAATGGTGCAACCAGAAAAGTGCATTACCTGCCAAGACTGTTTCTGATGTAGTCGGGGTTGGAGAGTGTCAAGATGATTGGCTGAGCTTTGTTGCCTTGCGATTCAAGCACTGCGTCAGCCCAATAGCTCTGAATGGACGCTCTGGCCCTGAAGGTAAGCTCCAGCAGTTTCAGAGCGCTGCACAGCTTGCCATTGCCTTTGAGGTAGCGCTTGGTGGGCGCAGGTCTGGGTCCTAATCTGAGCAGCTTCCCATGCAGGCTGGACCAGGCCTGATGCTGAAGTGCAGGTGCACTTGAAGGGGGCTGCAGCCAGTCCAAGGCCTGGTACAGCTGGCCCAGCCCAGTGTCCTTCAGCGGTGAAGGCACTGATGTGTTGGCTTGTCTGGGTGATGGCACAGACAGCTGATCAATCACTTTGTCAAGCAGTTGATTGTTCAGACATCCTAAGACAGCTAGACTCCACGCTGTGTTTGTATAGTGTTGCTCAACAACCTGATGCGGGGGTTTACTCAAGAGCAAGCATACTAGGCTGTCAATGTCGGTTTGCTTGACAGGAATACTCAGCTCAGCACAAGCAAGCAGGACATTGCTGATGTCTTGTGGCAAAGGCTGCTGCTTTGGTGTGTGGCTCAGGGCTGCCATCCTGCCCACCATAGACATGGCCAGCTCATCTGATGGTGCATACTTCAGCTTACTCAACGCCCACATTGTGATTGCAATGCTTCGAGCAGACGGAAGCTCGTTATGTTGGTGGCTCCTGAGCAGCACACCAAAGCGCTCACAAAGGGCGTCCAGCGCTTTGATGGAAGGTGCAGCGTTTGGTATTGTGGCCAGGCTGTAAGAAAGCTTTGCCATGTGGAAAGGCCCTACGAGTGACAAATCTGCTATAGCCAGCTGCGTTGACACGGCTCGCATCAGGTCTTCACAACAAGGGGTCAACTGCAGCATTGGGTAAGCCGCCACTACAGTAGCAAGATCCTGCCCGTTGGCCAAGTACATGTTGGCCATGAGCTGTTGTGCTATCGCGTCCACCGAGCCAGGCACCATGAGGCCTGGGTTGATGTTGAGCTTGGACAAAGAAGAGAGGAGACTGCTGGCCTCTCTAGCACTGAGAGCTTTGCACGCTGACTGGAGCGTCTCAAGCAATTTGGCCGTGAATCTGTGCAGGTCATCAACAGCTTGTTGATGGTTTTGAATAGCACGGCAGACTTCGGCTGCTGCCCAGGCCTTGGCCAGTCCTCCCAGGATGGCATTCAAATGGATGTGGTTTACGCAGGTCTCAGATCTGGCGCACATTGCCAATATGTCAGCATAGAACTGCCTCAATGCTTTGTCAAAATGTTGACCTCTGCTGTGATGCATCAACAGAAGCGTCTGGTCTTTGATCCAGTACCCTGTCCGCTTAAGTAGTTTCAGCTGGGCTTCATCCTGACCATGCTGCATGCGCAAATACAGTCAGGATTTCAACAATACGGTAATGCAATTTGACACCTTGCCCTACCTGCTGAGTGTCAGGCCGCTTTAGCATATCACGTCGCATATGCCCAACAGCTGCGCTGGCAGCAGGTTGGTGGCGAAGCAACTGCGTGACAAGCAGCAATATATCAGGCGGCTCAGTATGTACAGACCGGCAGACGTGCAACCCTCACCTGTTCTGAGCTCTGCTGAGGAGTGGTTTCGACTGCAGGAGCGACGGCCTGTGATACCTTTTTGTTTCCGTCTGAAAGATCGGCAGCCTGGTTGCACAGCTGTCGAAGCCTGCAGGTCGATTTGTGCCTCATCAGTCAGTGCTGGTCAGACTATGGTGCGGGGATTAAGTGGAGCTAATCATCGCATCTTATGTAGGACTCTTACCCCATGAGAGCTGCACCTGCGTGCTGTGAGACGGGCTTTCTAGCCAGGCAAGCAGCCTTGCAAGCAGTAATTAGACATAATCGCGCCATCGAAATTCAGCTGTTAGTGTGCAGATGACCTTCACTGCTTAGGTAGGGATACACAGCGGCGACAAGTTGCTGTAGCCTACGCAGAGGTGCTGCGGCTCCGAAACCAGTGGCTTGCTGTCGACGTGACATGACACTCAGCCAATGATAACGAACCGTCGCGGCAAGATGCAATAAATCTGCTAGAGTGAAAGCTTAATATACAGGCACCAGGAGGTGGTCAGCAGAAATGAGCGTCTCTGCCCAGTTGTTGAATAGCACCAGCCGCATTGTCTAGGTGTACCTTATTGACGGGATTTTAAACAGGGCTGCTATCACAGTGTGCATTTCATGCATATACAGTCAATTCAGCACTCTCGCCCCAGTAGTGCTGCTAGGATGCAAACTTGGTAACAGTGGCAAATTAGAGCTGGACTACACAACATCAGGTTCCATCGCTTGACAACTTCAATAAACGTCTCAGGTGTTCATGTCCACTCTAGTTAGTCTGCAGTGCACACATACACGTTACAGATTCATGCAATTTACATTAGCAAACATATGTTTGCATGTATGCTGCAAGCACTGTCAGCAGGTGCACAAGTCACTGGACCTTCTGCGCCAATGTATTATTGACTGTGATTCTTGGTGAGGCATGGCCACAAAAGCTCTGTTGAGCTGCACATTTCAGCAGCAAACCCACTGAGTTGCTCTCTCATGTACACAAGCTACAACAGCTAAGTCAGTTCTCAGCTTGTGTCCTCAGCTCAATGGCAGCTGGCGACCTGCATTCGAAGAGGGGAGCGTCAAAAACCACTTTGCAACCTGTCAGTTGCAACAGCGATGGTGCAAATGCACTGGCAGTCTGTGACCATGACAGACAAGAGCAGCTGATGTTGGCTTTCAGCAAATGTCAGACAAGCTGCAGCTCTACAGCTGAACTGATACAGCAGCAGTGTAGCAAGCCAGCTCTGCTGAGCATGTCTGGTGTGTCACCTGCTGTCACCTGTTGGTCCTGGGTATACAGTACACTGCAGCAGCATCCTGCTGCTGTTACCAGCAAGGGCTCCAAGCACTTGACCATACTGTCCAAGTGTCACTATGGACAGTATGGCTGACTTGGGGTCGGAATCCACAGCCTGCTTTGTTTCACACAAGGCTTCTGTGAGTATTTTGGAGCCTGTCAACCTGCACACATATACAGAAACACAGTGATTGACAATGTTGGTAAGGCACTGCTGCCAATGAGGTAGATCTGACTGGGCTGCCATCTCCAAGGTAACATGAACATGCATTGTGACAAATTGTCATCTTCAAGATGCCATGGGCATGCAATCAGTAGCATAAACTGCCCTGCCCATCAACATACCCTCTATGGAGAACGCAACAAATTCTGGCAACTGCTGAAGACATGCTCTGTTGAGCTGCTGGTGACTTTTTAGATCAACCTCAATTGTTACAGATCTATTTGGAAAGGACCTTTTTCAGAACTTTTACATAAGAAAGCAAATATTCCACAAAAGATATGGTCCCGCCGCTCTACAATTTTACTGGAAAATATTGATGATCGCTTGAAACACACCATGCTGATCAACAATTGTTTCAGTTTCATCACTGCTGTGCTTGCATTAAATGCAATACGCATCCAGGTAATCGCACGCCGCAGCTGTCAGCATGGGCGTCAGGTAGTCTGCCACTTTCTGCTCAGCAGCTCCAGCTCTGGGTGGGGTCAGCAGGACTTGCGCCTCAGCAGCTGCTGCCGGAAGCCCTCACTGCCTATATAGTAGGCAAGTAACATATTAGCTTGCGTAAAAAGGATGAATTAGTGTGCAGGGACACGAGCAAAGGCTCATGCATGCTCATTCAAGGTTGATTATGGCAACTAGAAATGAGGCTGACACGGCCCAGTTGCTGCACATGCCAGAAAAGGCTTGGGGAAGCGACAAAGCGCAGCATCATTTGTCTGTGTGAAGAAGTAGGTTAGGCAAAGATTCATCATGATTCACATGTGCTCAGTGGCAGAATTGCAGGCATCAAAAAGCTGTTTTTGTTCCCCAATAGACATCACAGAGGAAATGATCATGAGGAGAAGAGCACCTTGATTCCTTGTTAATGAGGCAAGTATTGGACTAGCGGAGCCCCTTGCCTGCTGTCTAGACTGCGCTGTTAGCTTCTGTATATTGATTGTGCTGGGCATGCTGTGCAATGCCTCTTGAACTTCTGGCTGCTGCCTGT
>JAABUO010002114.1_pt1 | contig 10119 bp, 10 predicted proteins | sample 5559291 | NCBI WGS metagenome assembly JAABUO01 (sample SAMN10711878, study PRJNA513372) | rock metagenome | isolation source: Antarctica rocks | place: Antarctica: Victoria Land, Finger Mt sud
GCGGTCATAAGCCGATAGAGGCCACGACGCCGATCGCGATGAGGACGACGTAGCGCCCTCCTATATGTGTACCTGTTCGCTTAAGCATATATTGCGGACACGAGGCCCTACAGGCATCCTGATCGCCCCTTGACCCCACCCCTGGTGGGGTGCTATAGTGTCCGTATAGATACTCTATGGAAGCATGGAGCACAGACGATGAGGGCGTGAGGGAGAGCCTGTGACACCGGAATACAAGAAGGAGGCGGCGTTGCGCCTCAAGATCGCGGCGGGGCACCTGGAGGGCGTGCGCCGCATGGTCGACGACGAGGCCTACTGCGTCGACCTGATGAAGCAACTCTCCGCCGTGCAGGCCAGCCTGGAGAAGGTCCAGCAGATCTTCCTGCGCAACCACCTCTCCACCTGCGTCTCCGACGCTATCAAGGACGGCATGGGCGAGGAGATCATCGACGAACTGATGGGCGCGCTCAAGTTCAACAAGAGCCTCACCGACGGACGCCATGGTGTCGCGCTCGACGATGCCCCTCGGGCGGGCGCGGTCGGGGAGGGCGAGGCCGACTCCGGGTGCTGCCGGCCCGCCACGGCCGTCGCACCCGCCACGCCGACGACAGCGCGCGAATAGGACAAGACCATGATCACGGAAGAGACCAGACACGCACAATCTCTGGCGACAGAGCAAGCGGATCGCGGAGCAGGGACGCCTACGACTGCCGAGGCCGATTTCACTATCGGCGGGATGACGTGCGCCTCGTGCGTCGCCCGCGTCGAGCGCAAACTCAAGCGTGTCCCCGGCGTGGCCGACGCGTCCGTGAACCTCGCTACCGAACGGGCGAGCGTCACCTACGATCCCAACGCGGCCACGACAGCCGACCTGATCGCGGCGGTGGAGGCCGCGGGCTACGGCGCCGCGCCCGTCGTACAGCAAAGCGCCGCCGACGACGCCGATGCCACGGCCGCGCGCCGCGCGCCGCGCCGACCTGCATCGCCGCCGTCTCACCCTAGCGGCAGGCGCGGTCCTCTCCGCGCTTGTCCTCGCCCTGGCCATGGTCCCCGGCCTGATGAACTGGCCAAGCATGCAAAGCCACAACGACCTGCTCGCCGCCTTAACGCTGCCGGTCTGGCTCGGCGTGGGCTGGACCTTCCACCGCGGCGCGCTGCGCAACGCGCGCCATCTGACGGCGAACATGGACACCCTTGTCTCGCTCGGCTCGTCCGTGGCCTTCATCTACAGCCTCGTCGCCACCGTCGCCCTGCCCGGACAGGCCACCTACTTCGACACGGCGGCGCTGATCGTGACGCTCATCTACGTCGGCAAATACCTCGAAGCGGCGGCGAAGGGCCGCGCCACCGCGGCGATCACGGCGCTGGCCGGCCTGCAACCGCGCACGGCGCATGTCGTCCGCAACGGGACCGAGCGCGACCTGCCACTGGAAGGCGTCGTCGGGGACGTCCTGGTGGTGCGCCCGGGCGAGACCATCCCGGTCGATGGGACGGTGCTCGACGGGGGCTCGACGGCCGACGAGGCGATGCTGACCGGCGAGAGCCTGCCCGTCGAGAAGGGGCCGGGCGACCCGGTGACGGGCGGCACGCTCAACGGGGCTGGGCTGCTGCGGCTGCGCGCCACGCGCGTGGGCCGCGACACGGCCCTGGCCGGGATCATCCGCCTGGTCGAGCAGGCGCAGGGCTCCAAGGCCCCCGTGCAGCGCCTGGCCGACGCCATCTCGGCCGTCTTCGTCCCCGTGGTCCTGGGTCTCGCCGTCCTGACCTTCGCCGGCTGGCTGCTCACGGGGCACGCCGCGACGGCGGCCATGGTCGCGGCCGTCGCGGTGCTGGTGATCGCCTGCCCCTGCGCCCTGGGCCTGGCCACGCCGACGGCGATCATGGTCGGCAGCGGGCGCGGCGCGCGCCTGGGCATCCTCATCAAGGGGGGCGAGAGCCTGGAGCGCATCGGCCGACTGACCGATGTCGTGCTCGACAAGACCGGGACGGTGACGACCGGCAAGCCGACCGTCACCGACGTCGCGCCCCTGGAGGGGTGGTCGGCCGACGGCGTGCTGCGGCTGGCGGCGGGCCTGGAGCGCGCGAGCGAGCACCCGCTGGGCCAGGCCGTCGCGCGCGCCGCCGACGCGCGCGGACTGCTCCTATCGGCCTTGCCCTCCAGCTTCCGCGCCACGGTCGGGGGCGGCATCGAGGGCACGGTCGAGGGGCGCGCCGTCCTGGTGGGCAGCCGACGCCTGCTCGTCGAGCGCGGCGTCGCGGTCGAGGGGGTCGCCCCGACCCTGGATCGCCTGGAGGCGGAGGGTAAGACGGCGCTGCCCGTCGTCGTCGACGGCCAGGTGGCGGGCGTCGTCGCCGTGGCCGACGCGATCAAGAGTGGCGCGATGGAGGCGGTGGCCGCGCTGAAGCGGCTGCGGCTGGAGCCGACGCTGCTCACCGGAGACAACCGGCGCGCCGCCGAGGCCGTCGCGCGCCAGGTTGGGATCGATCCGGATAGGGTCCTGGCCGAGGTACGTCCCGCCGAGAAGGACGCCGAGGTGGCGCGCTTGCAGGGCACGGGGCGGCGCGTGGCCATGGTCGGCGACAGCGTGAACGACGCGCCTGCGCTGGCGCGGGCCGACGTCGGCGTAGTGATGGGCGGCGGGGCCGACGCCGCGATGGCCGCGGCCGGCATCACGCTCGTGGGCGGCGACCTGCGCGCCCTGCCCCGCGCCTTCGCCCTCTCGCGCGCCGTGATGCGCGTCATCCGGCAAAACCTGTTCTGGGCCTTCGCCTACAACGTGGTCCTGATCCCGGCCGCCGCCTTCGGCCTGCTCAACCCGATCTGGGCCGCCGCCGCCATGGCGCTCAGTTCCGTCACCGTCGTGACCAACAGCCTGCGCCTCAACCGCGTCCGTTTGTAACATCATCCACCGTTCACGCCGTTCACGCCGTTCACGCCGTTTATTTAAGGAGACAGACACATGGAGACCACAACCCTCACCGCCCCGGACATTTCGTGTGAGCACTGCCAGCGCGCCGTCGAGGGGGCTGTCGGCGCCCTGCCCGGCGTGCGGAGCGTCCACGTCGAGATCCCGTCGAAAACCGTCCAGGTCAGCTACGACCCCGCGCGTGTCTCGCGTCAGCAGATCGAGGCCGCGATGGACGAGGAGGGCTACCCCGTCACGCCGTAGCGCGGTAGGGACATAGGATGAGGCGCGGGCCGTAGATGCGCGCGCCTCGCTGGACAACAGCGGTATCACATCGCCGAGGACCCCGACCATTATGGATATACTCATCGCCGCCGTCGGCCAGGCGCTCCTGACCGCGTTCGCTATGTTCTGGGACGTGCTGTGGCCGCTCGTGCTCGGCTTCGCCCTCTCCGGCGTCGTGCAGGCGCTCGTCTCGCACAAGACCATGGCGAAGCTGCTCGGCGACGACTCACCCCGCAGCCTCACCCTGGCGACGCTGTTCGGCATCGCCTCCAGCTCCTGTTCCTATGCCGCCGTCGCCCTCGCGCGCAGTGTCTTCCGCAAGGGTGGGAGCTTCACCGCGGCGATGGTGTTCGAGATGGCCTCGACCAACCTCGTGATCGAGTTGGGCATCATCCTGGTCGTGCTGATGGGCTGGCAGTTCACCGCCTCGGAGTTCCTGGGCGGCATCGTCATGGTCATCCTCATCGCGCTGATCTTTCGTGTCACGCTGACGCCTCGCTTGACGCAAATGGCGCGCGAGCAGGCCGAGCGCGGGGCGCTGGGCCGCATGGAAGGCCACGCCGCGATGGACATGAGCGTCGAGGGCGACGGGTCCTTCGGGTCGCGTCTGTTCAGTGGACGCGGCTTCACCGCCGTCAGCCACCTCTTCGTGATGGACTGGGCCTCGGTCTGGACCGACATCGTACTCGGCTTCCTCATCGCCGGGGCGCTGGCCGCGTGGGTCCCCAACGGCTTCTGGCAGGGCTTTTTCCTGACCGGGCACCCAACGCTGGCCAAAATCGAGGGACCGCTCGTCGGTCCGCTCGTCGCCATCGTGAGCTTCGTCTGCTCGGTCAGCAACGTGCCGCTCGCGGCGGTCCTCTGGCGCGGCGGAATCAGCTTCGGCGGCGTGGTCAGCTTCATCTTCGCGGACCTGATCGTGCTGCCGGTGCTGGACATCTACCGCCGCTACTACGGCGGCAAGGTCGCCCTCTACATCCTGGGCACGTTCTACGTGACCATGGCCGCCGCCGGCTACGTCGTCGAAGCGGTGTTCGGCGCGTTGGGTATCATCCCCACCAACCGCGCCGTAGGGGTCATTACCCAGGGGCCGAGCCTGAACTACACCAGCGCGCTCAATGTCATCTTCCTGGCGCTCGCGGCCATCATGGTCGTGCGCTTCCTGCGCACGGGCGGCCCGGCCATGTTGCGCATGATGGGCGCGCCCGCGGAGGACATGGCCGCGCACGACCACGCGGCGATGGACCAGGGCGCTCACGCCGGACACGCCGGACACGCGCCGTCGGCGCTCGATGCCGCGACCCCGGCGACGTACACGGCAGGACATGAGACACACGCCGGCCAGGACCACCCGTGAACGGTCCGCAATGTGCTGGTATATATCCTGTGGGGACAGTGACTAGCGAGAGGGATGATCCTATGGGAAAAAGATCACACGCCGGACATCGAGCAATGGCGACGCTCGCCGCGACGCTGGGCGCGGTATGGCCGGGCCTGCCCGCGCGAACACAGGCCGCCGCGCTCGTGCCGGTGACAGTCACCCTCACGCTCACGCGGCCGGTCCCGGCGACCGACACGTTCTCCGTGTTCATCGGCGCGACGCGGAACCCGCTCGAATTGGTGTTTTGCGGGCGCGGACGCGGCCAAGGATTGGTCACGCCCTGTCGCGCCGGCGCGACTTTCGTACAGCGCCTTACCGTACCGGTCGGGGTGGCAACGCCCATCAGTATCGTCCGCTTCGCCGGGCCGTTCGGCCCCGCACAAAGCAGCCACACCATCATGCTCGACGATGCGGTGTTCACGCGGGCGACGGCGATCGGTGTCGTCTATCCCACGCCGACGGTCCCCATCACCTTCCGCTTGCGGCTGAACGGCGTCGTGCCGGCCCGTGAGACGTTCGCGGTCAATTACCCGCACGGTGTACCCAACGACACACAATTCTGCGGGAGCGCGATGATGCCGGGCGCGGCCAGCAAACCGTGCGTCGGAGGAGGGATGTCCTATGCGACGACGATCCAGGTTCCAGGCGGCCAGTTTATCGGCTTCTCCTTCTATAGAGTTCGACTAACCCCCTACTATCTCACGGAGTCATCCGAGGCCTTTGCGCCAGGGCGCGTGCGCGCGACACGGGCGACGGTCATCACGGCGTCCTACACGTTTCGGCTGTAGTGGGCCTATACACAGGATGATGGAATGAGACAGGGACGGACACGCGGCCGCCGTGCGGTGACAGGGCTCGCCACGCTGCTTGTCGTGCTGCTGGCGCTGCATCACCCATTGATGGGCTACATGCCCATGGACGGTACGGCTAGCCAGAGTATGGCCGCGCCGGGCGGCGCTATCTCAAGCGACATGTCCATGCTGGTCCCCCCGGCGACGGCGTGTCCCGGCTGCGCGATGACTTGTCCCTTGATGGATGGAATCATGCCCGACCGATCCGCGCACGTCTCCTCGCCCAAGACGCCGCACGGAGCATCCGGGGTATCCGGGGCGGCCGCACAGGTGCCTCTCCATGCGTCATATCTCTATCGTCGCACGCGCGGCGCGGGCACGTCCGGCTACGCGCCATCTTCCCGCCGACGCCGAGCGATTCTCCGGGTGTACTTGTTGTGAGAGGGCCTGGACGCGGTCGATGCTCGCGCCCTCTATGCGCGATCCTCTTACGGCCACCGGAACAGATAGACACATAGGAGAAAATAGGATGAAGATGACGCTTGTCCGCCGCGCCGCGCGGCCCGTCGGCGCGGCCCTCGCGCTGAGCCTGTTCATTACCGCGCTGGCCCCCCGGACTGCCCCCGCCTCGGCGGCGCGGCCCGCCGCCCACGCCCAGGCCACGGCGGCCCCATTCGACCAACAGTTCATCGACATGATGGCGCCGCACCACCAGGGCGCCGTGGCCATGGCGCGGGTCGCGCTCACGCGGGCACAGCACCCTCAGATCAAGAGTTTGGCGCGGTCCATCATCGCGGATCAAAATAGCGAGATTAGCCAGATGAAGACATGGCGTAAGACGTGGTACGGCAACTCCGCCACGCCCAGCATAGCCAACATGCCGATGCTGCCCGGCATGAAGATGAGCATGAGCGGCATGACTATGGCGCATGACATCACCACCCTCAAGACGGCCAACCCCTTCGATAAGGCGTTCGTCGACGACATGACGCCGCACCATCAAATGGCCATCGACGCGGCCACACTGGAGCTGGCAAAGGGCTCACACCCGGAGCTAAAAGCCCTCGCGCTCTCCATCATCAAGGGACAGTCGCGCGAAGCAAGGGCTCATGGCGGCCTACCGCGATCTGTGGTACGGTAGCGGCACACACACGATGGGCGGCATGTAGCGTCGGATCATAGGCCGCATACGCCCCCTATACCCTTAGAAGGCGCTCATGACCCATACAGACGCGCGTCAGGAAGAGATTGAGAGGATATCCCGCACGGGGGTTTCACGGTCGCGGCGCGGCGCTCTGGCCGCCGGGGCGGCCATCGGGGCGGGCCTGTTGCTGGGCGGACGGGCCGAGGCCGCGGGTCAGCCGCCACGGTCGGCCGCGGACGAAATTCAGGATATCCTCAACACCGCCCTGACGGCGGAACGCCTGGCCATCACCTTCTACTACACCGTCCTCACGACGCCCGCGGTCATGCACGACCCGCGTTTGGGCGGCCCGTCCGCCGACCCCAACAACCCCGGTCTGCCGCCTGGCGGCGACCCGTCGAACGTGAAGTATATGCAAGCCGCGCTGGACGCCGAGGTCAAGCACGCGGCGGCGCTGGAACAGGCAAGCGCGGTCTCGCCCTACACGCGGTTCTGCTTTCCGGCCGGAACCTTCGACGGGCTAGGCGCATCGACCCAACCGAACAGCGTCCTGGGCCGTCTCGACATCCTGGAGACGGCGTTGGTGGGCGGCTATGCCGCGGGGGCGGGCATCTGTCTGCGGTTGGGCCGGCCCGACATCGCCACGACGATCGCGCAGATCATGGGCGTCGAGGCCGAACATCGCGTGCTCGGGCGCGTCATCGGCGGCGTCGACGCGGTCGTGAACCTCGCGACCGAGATCCCGCCGATCAGTTCCGTCGCGGAGGCGGCGCGGGCGCTGCGCCCCTTCCTGACCGGACAGGCGGGCGTGGGGTTCTCGGGACGGCCGACGCCGCCGGTCCCCCTGCCAACACCGGCGCGGACACGGCGCGTCGTCGGGAGGTATCCGACCCATCTCGTCCGGCGGTTCTTGCAAGGAGGCGGCAATGGCTAGAGACGAATCCTTGCGGGGCCGCCCGCGCGCGACGGCGACGCGTCGACGGGCGCTGCGAGCCGCGGCCGGGGCGGCCGCAGCGCTGATCGCGACGCCGTCCACGGGGCGCGCGGCGACGCAACCGCCGCCCAAGCAGTGCCGCGAAGACGCCCAACAGATCCTCGACACGGTCCTGCTGGCCGAGCGGATAGCCATCACCTTCTACTACACCGGCCTGACGACCCGGGCGGTCGTCGACGACGCGTCGACCTCACCCCCGTCGCCGGGGCGAAACAGCGCGCGCAACACCGTCTACTTGCAGTCGATCCTGGCCGAGGAGCGCGAGCACACGCGCCTGCTGCACAGCGCCGGGGCGCGCACGACGGCCGCATCCTTCTACTTCCCCGCCGCGACCTTCACGCGCCTGGGCTACACGAGCCGGTCGGGCCTGTTCCTACAGGTGTTCGATCTGATCGAGACGGTCCTCGTCGGCGCCTACCTCGCGGCGATCGACAATCTCGGTATCCTGGGCCGTACCGACCTGGCGGTGCTGGCTATCCGCATCCTGGAGGCCGAGTGCAAGCATCGCGCGCTCGGCCGGGCGCTGGCCCGCGACGACCCGGCCGACAATATCACGCTGGAGGTCGAGCCCTTTGCCTGTGTCGGCGACGCGGCGACGGCGCTCCGGCCCTTTCTAACCGGTCAGGGGTTCCGCGGTGGCTCTACCCCGCCGATCCCTCTCCCGACCCGCGACCAGGTCGCGCGCGTCTTACAGTCCCCGCCAAAACGGCGCCCCTGATTGTCCGTGATCGGAGACTCGACATCCTCGACGCGTCGAGCGCGGTTGAACGGCTACGCGGCGCGGTCGGCGGCATCGTCCTCGCGCGACGTGAGGTGCGCGACGCCGACGCGACTGTCAGCCATCCCATAGTAGACGTCGAGGCCGCCATCGCGCTCCTCGATCGCCGTCGGGAACACGACGTTGCTCACCACACCCACGCGCTCCTCGGAGGTCTCGGGTCCAAAGACCGGTTCGGCCGAGCGCGCGAGGACGTGGCGCGGGTCGTCGCGGTCGAGCAGCAGCGCGCCCGTCCGATAACAACGTCCCCCGTCGGGGTACAACTCGACGCCGTGATAGAACGTCAGCCAGCCCTCGTTAGTTGCCAGCGGGACCGTGCCGCCCCCGATGCGATAGGCCTCCCACGCCGCCTGGGGGAGCGCGAGCAGGTTGTGCTGTGCGAAGTGAGGCGGCCCCTCCTCCCCACCATCGAGCCATCCAAGGCCGTTCAGAGGGCAATAGGAGATCCATATACTCGGCCGGTCGTCGTCAACCCCGTTGGGAGGCGGCATGGGGATCGAACCGCCGCCGTCGAAGCCCGACCACGTTTCGTACATGGGACGATGGAGCATGGCCAGCGCAAGCTCCCCATTGGGGGCGTGGACCGGTTCCGGCAGGAGCATGGCGTCTTTGTTGGCGTACAAGTTGAAATCGTCGCCGTGCTCGGCCGCGAACTCGACCAACCCAAGGCGGGTCCACGCGCGCAAGTCGCGCGACGAGGCCAGGGCCACGTGCGGCCCCGTTGGACCGAGGGCGGTGTAGGCCATCACGTAGACGCCGAAACGCGGCAGATAGGTCACGCGCGGATCCTCGCAGCCCCCGACACCCGAGCGGATAATCTCATAGGGCGCCTCGGGCTCCAGGGCGATCCCCAGACGCTCGGCCCCGGCCGGACGGCCGTCGGCGTCGCGCAGCACGCGCGCCAGGCCAACGCGCGAGTAATTCCCGTCCGCGACGAGGCGCGGGAACAGGTAGTAGTGACCGTCCGGCCCGATCGCGCCGGCCGGGTTGAGCACACCCTCGACTTCATACGACGCGTGCGACTCAGGGGCCATCACGGTACCAAGCCGCTGGACTGAAAAGAGGGCGGACAGCGTTACAGTCATCATCGTCGATGCCTCGATTTTCACGATAAAGGCTATATAAACAATTCGTAGTGTGGCTGTCGGATCTTCAGGTCATACCTCAGCGCATACTTACGTATTCCGTAGATGTACGCGCCACGGTACAGCCGAGCAATCCCCCAAACGGATAATGAACGGCGCCACACGTCTATAAACGTCGGGCGTCGACAGTTTGACCGTTCGGGAGGAGTGCGCTGGGGAAGCATATGAGGACGACGCGCGAGACGTCTCCCTTTAGTATCCCAGAACGCCGTGCTTCGCGGTAGCCCTCCACACCGCTCGACCGCACACACTCTCATCCTTTCACGCGTCCTGCTCACCCCTACGATCGACGATCTCTCAGGACGTATCGTATAAGTTGCTGGAGACGCTCACCAATGATAGCACTCGTTGGTTAAAATCTCGTTAACTTTTCCGTTAACTATTGGTTAAGATCGCGCGTTTATGGTTAATATGTGGTTAAGATAGAGGGCGCGCACACTGAAACAGCCTTTTGTCGCGGTATTTCATCAAGTATGAGTGGCGTGGAGGAGCGCAAGCGCCGTTGCCGCCGGTCGCGGCGTGACACGGATTATCCGTGACGCGCGCGGGGAGACTATAGTGACTGTGCATGGTGTCTTACCAATACAAGAGTAATCGGTAATCGCACACGTGGGGTCCGGTCAGGATCTTGCAGTGAGGCTGGGGATGAATGAGTCAGCGCCGGAGGGGATCACGGCGGAGGAGTGGGCGGCGAC
>JAABUO010010716.1_pt1 | contig 10119 bp, 12 predicted proteins | sample 5559291 | NCBI WGS metagenome assembly JAABUO01 (sample SAMN10711878, study PRJNA513372) | rock metagenome | isolation source: Antarctica rocks | place: Antarctica: Victoria Land, Finger Mt sud
GGAAGGGATGAGGGAAAGAGGAGGGAGAGGGGGACGGGGGGGGTAGGGGTTGCGGTAAGGGTGAGGTTGTGGGGGGGAATGGGGGGGAGGAGGATGCGGAGCTGGGTGGTTAGTTGGGGTTAGTGGCGAAGGATTGGGGAGGGTTACCTTGAGGGGTCCAGGGTAGTTGGCATCACCGTACATAGAAGCGAGATACTCATGCATCATATTTCTAAAATACCCAAGCCCGGCCTCCCCGTCAAGCAGCTTGCATGCGTCTATCCAGCCAAAGTCGGCGGCGGCGGCGAGCATGCGGTCGCGGTGGTAGGAGAGCATGTAGAATTGGCAGGGTTCGGCGGGGGGGTTGCCAGAGAGGGCGGTATTGAGCGGGCTGGAGAGGAGGGTGATGTCGGAGCGTATTGAGGTGGTGATTTGGAGGGTGGGATCTTGGGGGTCGGCTAGTTGGGAGTTTTCCGTTTGGATGGAACATGGAGGGGGGTGTGGAGGCATTTTGTTTGTTTGCTGTTCATATGTGGACTGAATCTTCGACTCAAAAGTGAGCAGCGAACAGGGTTGACTTGGATTAATCCTACCTAATAAATGAGGATGAAAGCGTGTGAATTTCAAAATGCAGCAGTTGGAATCAACATTTTCAAGACATATAAAGTGCGGCTGACGGTGATGTTGAAGGGATGTGAGGAAAGCTCAGATGAAAGACATAGGAAATTGTTCTTCTTGACGACGTTCAACATTTAGTAGTAGAAAGGGTCGAATCTTCTGGATATTGTTTTTCATAAGAAAAGTATAAGTTTCCACATTCAAACACAATTGAGAAACCTTCTTTCTTACAACATTACTCACGGTATAGGCTTGTAAACACCATATTTTTGGAAGCGTGACGTACATGAAGCATTTTGGGTTTGCCTCGCCAAAAATTTACGAGTGTCGGGAATCTCATAAGCTTCATTCGAGCTTCGCTCAATCATAATCTAGTGCAGCTGCAGATATTTCCATTTTTATCACGCCATCTGTGCTTTTACATTCGAGGTCCTCGACGAGTCCACTTTGACTCATCGGCACTCCTTGCTTGACATAGCAAGCAGTATGTCCTCCGAAACTGTCCCATTTCCTTCCGCGCCCAACACAGCTCTCGACACGTCTTCTCTTTCGTCTCAATCATCATCACTACCTCTATGGGACCGATTATCAACATGGGCCTCTGAGAATAAGGCTGTCGTCTACACAATTGCCGGTGTCGCGGTGGTTATATCTGGCGCTGGGGTTGTATACTATTTGTCAGACTCACGGAAAGGGCCCAAAGACAGCGCACAGGAGCAAGAAAAGAAACCCAGCAAGAAGGCAAAACGAAAAGCGAAGAAGAATAAAGGGCAATCCGAGGACAAGGCCGTGCCAGAGCAGCCCAAGGAGCAAGGTAAGCTCTTGCTTAGCAAGTCAATACTCTTCTAATACTTTACCGCTACAGCAGTCAAGCCACAAGCAGCTTCAGTCGAGTCAGATCCATTAGAAAGTGTCCCAAAGATCGACGAGTCTACCGTCGAGTCATTGTCGGAACAGGTGGATTTTGCTCTTTTGGATCACAATAAACGAATGGAACTGACGTCTACTAGGACCGAAAAGAATATGCTACAAAGCTCAAAATAGCTGGCAACAAAGCATATGGGGACAAGAGCTATAATGAAGCTATCGATCTATACGGCAAGGCGATTATTTGCAAGCCAGACCCCATCTTCTACTCAAACCGAGCGGCCTGCTATAATGCTATGGGTTTATGGGATAAAGTTGTCGAGGATACCACAGCTGCTGTAGCTCTCGACAATGAATACGTCAAGGCACTGAACAGGAGAGCAAATGCATACGAGCATCTTGAGAAATACAGCGAAGCTTTACTTGACTATACCGCCAGCTGTATTATTGATGGATTCAGGAACGAGCAAAGCGCGCAAAGCGTCGAACGACTGCTAAAAAAGGTGGCAGAGGCCAAAGGAAAGGCAATACTAGAAGCGAAGGAGAAGAAATTGCCTAGTCCGACCTTCGTTTCAAATTACCTCCAGAGCTTCAGACCGCGCCCGCCGCCATCAGGCTTAGATGAAACCGCCGAAGTAAACAAGGATAGTGGAAAAGAGCAACTCCGTGCAGGGTTAGTTGCAATGAACTTGAAGACTGGCGAAGGCTTTGAAACTGCCTCAAAGGCATTCGATAAAGCCCTGGAGCTCAGAGATTTGGGCGAACATGAAGCTTTTGCCTACAATATGCGCGGGACATTCAGATATCTACGGGGCGAAAACGCGGATGCCTTGAAAGATCTAACACGAAGCGCCGAACTTCAGCCTTCGCTAACCCAGAGCTTCATCAAAAGGGCAAGCATGCATCTTGAACTTGGTACGTTTGAAATCTCATCCCTCATCGGACAATATGACTGATAATGGCTAGGCGAACGCGATCTGGCCGCCAAGGACTTCGAGCAAGCAATGGAGCAAAAGGAGGATGACCCAGACATCTACTATCATCGCGCACAGCTTCACTTTATCCTTGGAGAGTTCGCCGAGGCCGCCAAGGACTACCAGAAATCCATTGACCTAGACCGAGAATTCATCTTTTCCCACATCCAACTAGGCGTGACACTGTACAAGATGGGATCAATCGCTTCCTCCATGGCTACGTTCAGACGATGCATAAAAAACTTCGATAAGGTTCCTGATGTCTATAATTACTACGGAGAACTGTTGCTGGACCAGCAGAAATATCATGAAGCCATTGAGAAATTCGATACTGCTATTGAGATGGAGAAACAGACGAAGCCGTTTGGAATGAATGTGCTACCGCTCATTAACAAAGCATTAGCTCTGTTCCAGTGGAAGCAAGACTTCCAAGAAGCCGAGAAACTGTGTCAGAAAGCGCTCATCAGTAAGTCCCACCACTATCATGTATCCTTTGAGTACTCAGCTGACGTGTCCGTCAGTCGACCCAGAATGCGATATTGCCGTAGCGACGATGGCGCAACTACTACTACAACAAGGGAAAGTCACCGAAGCACTAAAGTACTTTGAAAGAGCAGCTGAGCTCTCTAGGACGGAGGGCGAGATCGTCAATGCATTGTCATATGCAGAAGCGACAAGGACACAGTTAGAAGTACAAGAGAAGTATCCCCAGCTTGCAAGCCGGTTACAAGGTATGGGCGGCAACATAGGAGGGCCTGGCATGCGATAATTGTACCTATTGCTTTTGGCTCGAATCTACATTGTCCTGCCTCGTCTTCTGATAATCGTTGATACTATAGCTTTGTATTGTAGTTAATTCTCCACTTCATAAAGCTTTCGGTTGAATGCTTCCGTTCTTGGCGTTCCTGTACCATAGATTATCATCGACGAATCCTTATATAGGTACATCTGAGGGGTGCATTTTCAATAGTTTTTAACAAACGCGTCGAATCTACATTGAGTGGACTTCTTTTTACAGACCAATCGTCACAGGACTGGGAAGGCTTTTGAGAATTTGTCTAGATGCACGTAGAATTAGACTGTGATGTCATTCTTGCCATGCGTTTCTAAGGTTCACATTCAACCCGGTATATATTGCATGGCTCAGTCAAGAAATTAATATCGTTGAGTGATGCTGAGTGACATGTGATTGAGAGACAGCCTGGCGTTTACGGCGTGGTTTACGCACGGCCACGACTTGGAAAAATCGGGTTCTGGCGTGTGAGCTAAAGTAGGTTAGTGTTAAATGTTTTTTGGGAACTTTGGTAACCTTCGACGTCAGCAACCTCCACACAGTTTTACTCACTTCACCGAAGCCTAGAGTTGTGGATTTTGTTGGTCATTATATGACACGTCTCTGTGCCGTCGATGCTAGCAGCCTTTTACGCGTGAGCTTGGTTTTCCCTGTTCATGGTGGATGCCTGATTCGACGCCACTCGCTGTCGTCCACCTCATCAAAACATCCTCACCATTAGTCATCATGGTTGCACCACGGCGGAAGAATCTTATTACAAGTAGGAGGAGAGTAGATGATGAGGGTGAGGAGGAAGATGGCTCCATGGTGGCCGGAGTGGAAGATGATTCGTTGAGTGAGGGGTCTATCATAAGTGACGCCGACGACGATGCAGACGCCGAAGGTAGTGATGCTAGTGACAGAGAGTCCATCGAGCGGAGGAGTGTCAAAGCGAAGACTCTGGCGAATGGGCACGCTGCAGGTACTCGAACCTCGCCCCAGAAACCAATTGCGACCTCACAAAAGGCATCGTTCTCAGCTACCATGAACGATACCGCTGCCATGATGAACGGTCTCAAGTTTTCTGGCGATGTCGATGAAGGGGAAGAGATGGACTTTAACGACATGGGAAAGCAGGCACCTGAATCACCCGCCGTCGCTCTTGAACAAGTAAGGGTGGAATCGGTGTCGCTAGATACACTCGGAGAGAAAAGGCGACGGGAACACGAAGAGTATAGGAAGAAAAGGGATGCAGATCCAGCTTTTGTACCTAATCGTGGGGGTTTCTTTATGCACGACCACCGCTCCTCTGCACCGGGACAGAATGGATTTAGGCCATTTGGGAGAGGTAGAGGAAGGGGAAAAGTTGGACCGGGAGCATCTTTCCCCCCAGTTGGGTATGTGCTCCGACGGCCAACTTTATCAATGCTCCACATTCTTTACTAACATACACGCAGTCATATGTCCCAATCTTCCGGACCAGCGGATGCTCCTTGGGCACACGATTTGCACGAAACCGTTGCGCAGGAAAGCTTTGATTCAGTCACTGCACAGGGAGCCTACCAAGGCATGCAAGAACGTCTAAAACCACCACCCCCATCTTTCAAGGCCCAGCCGCCAAACCGATCATTCTCGAGGACCGCACGTATTGGAACCATGCAGATCAGGGTTTCCATGCCGGGAATGGCAGACCCGATTACGTTTTCTGCCGTACCGGTCAACCAGCATACCCGTTTACCTCACCACCGCCCACCACTTCGAAGAGACAAGCCCGTTCGAATCTCAATACCTAATATGTCCATACGTTATATATTTCCTTCTACGGACAGATCTTTCATCTTCATCCCAAGGGCATTGCGACCGAATCAGCAAGGCTTTGGAAAAGCTAGAGGAAGAGGAAGCTTTAATGGGGGATATGGGAGCTTTGGTGGATTTTCCAGCAGAAGGACTAGCGCCTACGCTGGTAGTGCTTATTCACCCAGTATAGCCATGAGTAGGAGGTCTTCCTTGGCTCGTGAAGTTGCCGTTGATGGCATTTTACCTTCGGTATCGACCGAGCTTGGAAAGCCCGTGGTGCGGTTACCACCTGCGGCTGAGCAAATGCCAGTGGCAACTCAGCAAGCCACTGGGGTGATGGAAACCCTAACAGTCAATCTTCCTCAACCGACAAACTATTCTCTCCCACAGAAGCCAACTCTAAGGGAAAATCGGCCAGCGCCCATACCAATGCACCAGCCGATTCCGCAAAAGACTGTGTCTGTTGCAGACATCGAGTCTCCAGCGACTCTTAATTTCAATCCACCTCAGCAACAGCAGCAGCAACCGTTCCATCAGCAAGTTCCTACGCAAGTGCCTGGTCAAGTCTTCTCGCAAGATATGTATCACTACCCTCATTCTCGTCACCCATCCCATCCGAGTCAAGGCTCGGGAACTCCTCTCTCACAAATACCTGAACGAGCAATACATGCTCAACCTTTCCAACCGATCCCGTACCAGCAACCACAAGCCTTTTATCCCCAACAATTCCCTCCGCCAATGTACTACTATCCACCAGCAGACCAGGTTCCAGTCATGGCGCCCTCTATTGCTGCGCCACCTTTTATACCAGGCCAGCAATACCCTTACCCTGTTCCTGTGGCGGCGCTGCCGCCACCGCCACCAGCAGACACAACCTCTCAAACAGGTACTGTCGCCCATGAGAGCAATGGCATGGTCTACTATTACGACTCCTTGCAACTAGCTGCTGGACCGGAAAGCACTACGCAATACTCGCCGGCTGCCTATGCAATGCCACGATCTGGGGGAGTGGTTGGCATGGGCGGGATGATGACACCTCCTGTGCAATACTATCCCCAATCATCGCCTGCAGTCTACTATCCTCCACAGTGAGCTAGCAATTCCGGTCGGCACAGATGCCAGTCTTTTCCACATTGTCTTTAGTCCTGTTTTTTGAGCGTTTTTTGCATGTGTGGGCGAGCGTCACTGAGGCCTTACTAATCAGCTTCTGCGTGTCTTTAATAGTTAGCTCACGCCTGAGGCGTGTCACCATAGTACTTTAGGTGTTCTCTTTCTCTCTTTTCAAAGTCGGCAATTCCAACCACGATGAGCAATTTGCATGCGAGCCTTTGAGCACTAGCTCTGCTGTCTGGGGTAGGGCTACTTCTTGTATAAAACGTTCAAGGTCGTGCTTCGAGCGAGGTATCTATCACTTAGCTAGGACGAATAGTGAAATTTCTCGTGTTTCGGCGGTATCACTACTATGCCTCTTGCATGGTCCAGGCTGCATGGCCCACGTCTACGGATACTGTGCATTGACGCCTCCGCTGGCTTACCATATGTAAGATATAATGTTTCCAGTTGCTTCGAAGAGGTGGTGGATTGAATCCAATTATAATGTAATCATGTCTGGCCTCTTCTCCGCTTGATCCGAAATTATACAACGATAACTCTGAAAGCTCGGTGACATTCACAACCATGTGTTGAATCGGGTTTAGTCTCGAGGCTACAACTCGCCCGTACTCGCCCGTGTTGCCTTAATCGATCTCCACTTCATCTCTAACTCAACCTACTCCTTTCATCATTCCATCATTCGACTCTCCATATTCTCTTACAAAATCTACTTTCAAATATCATAGACAGCTGATAATCGACCATCGATTATCAGACTGCCTCTCCTTTTCTTACACAGGTGACCGGACAAGCCCCCTCTTCGGCCGTGCGTCATCCGTGACTGTAGCCTTGTACAGCTGCAACGATGTCGAATATCAATCCTGCCGCATCCGCGGATCACCCAATAACTATCAAGATTGCTCTTAGCAATGGTGAGAACCGTAAATTCAAGCTTGCTTTGAAGGAACTCGGCGCGAATACTCTGCCCGACAAGGTACGTCTTCCATCTGATCCCGAGCCTTGTTAGAGAGCTCCCTCATCACTATCCACACCCATCAAGTCTTGATGAAGCTTGTCTTCACTCAAAATATGGCTATGCTAATAAACCTACAGCTGCGTACGCTCCTTGCCATCCCCTCTACACAGCTTGTTGTGTTCGAACGTTACTCGGACAGCGCCGGGTCATACATCACACTCGACAGCAACAACCCCTCGGTATACAAGCAGCTTTACCGTGCGGCCAAAGCAAAGCTCAAGCTCCGTATCAAAGCCACCATTACTGAAATACCCTTATCAAAGTCAGCCACTCCAGCGGCCGAGCCGGTGACAACGGATCGTCTTACTTCTCACCGCTATGTCCCTCCAATGAATCCCGATCCTCACCAGGTCAACGTAGCAAAGTCCTCGAGGTCGGATTTGAGCAACCTAGACGCTGCACTTACTGCTGCCACGCCTTTAGCCCTTCCGGCCGCTACAGACATGCAGCGTCGAGCCTATGTGCAGAAACTTCGATCGTCGAACCTGAATATCCCCGCCATTCAGTCTTTGAAAACCGAGGCCGATATGCCCAAGGCCGAAGCGACCACAAAAGCTATCAAGGAGGAACGCTTGGAAGAAGGCGATGGCGAAGCACCACTACCCGGGTTCTTCAACGCTCGTCATCATTTCTATGCTCAGATTGAGAGCATGGCAAGAGACAGCCAAAATACTCTTTGTAGTCCACCAGACCAAGCTTTCACTGTTCCCGGTGTAGCATTCACCATATGCTGCAATAATTGTGACGCTGGTATCCCTGATGCTCACTGGCATTGCAGCATCTGTGACGATGGCGATTTCGATCTTTGTGGAAAGTGTGTCGAGAAGGGTGTTTTGTGCGATGTTGAAGACCATTGGTTGATCAAGAGAATTGTTAATGATGGCAAGGTTATCAACAGCACTACTGAGACCATAGCTCCGAAGAAGCATGCCAAGGTCGAGGATGAGAAAGATGTTCCAGGAGCTTTCAACTCCGACATCAAGGAAGAAGTGCTCCAGGAAACTCCCGACATGAGCCGTACCTGCAACTCTTGCGTGCAAGGTGAGTTCCGTACAGGCAGTATTTACAAACCAGTATGCTAACCGGTATAGTCTTCGATGAGACCAACTTTGTGACTTGCACCGTTTGCGATGACTATGATCTCTGCATTCCCTGCCATGTTAGCTTGAAGCATGGTCATCACCCAGGACATATTCTTGTACCTGCCACTCCAGAGACCAACCTTGATAACATGGCTACTAATCTTTGCGCTCCTGGCCGAAACATTCGCCACTTTGCGATCTGTGATGGATGCGACAAGGTAGGTTCGAGCATGCTCGTCGAATGATTCCTTCTTCTAACATATCCTAGTATATCTATGGTGTACGCCATAAGTGTGTGAACTGCCCCGACTGGGACTACTGCTCTACATGCTTTCAAGATGCTCGTCATGTTCACCCCGGACATCGTTTTATACCACTCTACGAGCCCATTGGCCAGATACCCCAGCGTACCCAGCGACACATCGGCATCAACTGCGATGGTCCTTTATGCAAAGGCAAGGAGCACGGGTCTTACATTACGGGCATTAGATACAAGTGTGCCGTTTGCCATGATACCGACTTTTGCGCCAACTGCGAAGCCTTGCCCACACTTCGCCACAACCGTACTCATCCTCTGATCAAATTCAAGACTCCAGTTAGGAACGTTTCTGTAACCACTTTGGGCGAGAAAGAAAATGGCGAACACATGTGTACCATGGGTGATCAGCTGCCACAAACTAGCTCCAAGGCCACAGAGACTACATCACCTGCGCCATCCGCCAATGCCGCTACTCAAGTGCAGACTATTGCTGAGGTCAAGCCTACCGAGCCAGAGCCGGTCAAGATGGAGCCTCAAGCTGAGGGCCCGAAGCCCATTATTGCAGGGCTCCAAGCTCACTTCATCCGTGATGCCGTCGCTGATGGATCCGTCCTTCCGCCTAGTGTTCAATTCGAGCAAGTCTGGACCCTCCGTAACCCGGGCCCAGTCAATTGGCCGGCGGGATGCAGCGTTCGCTTCATTGGTGGCGATATCATGTTCAACGTAGACTCGAATCATCCGTCCAGCGTCAGTGACATTGTGAAGGCTACGGAGAGCAATACAATTGATCGTGTCGTTCAAGTAGGCGAAGAGGTCAACTTTAACGTTACTATGAGAACTCCAGAGCGGGAGGGCAAAGCGATCTCTTACTGGCGTCTTAAGGCTGCCGATGGACTGCCGTTCGGCCACAAGCTTTGGTGCGATATCGATGTTGGGATGCCCAACGATCAGAACGTTGGAGTGATGACGGAGCACATTGAAGACATTACCAATCCGGAGGGATCGGAGGAAGGAATAAAGACGGAGCATATAGAAGATATTGCCAAGGAGGTGAAGCATAAGGAACCAGAACACAGCCAGATGATCTTCCCCAAGCTCGACAAGGAATCCCCAGTCTCAAGCACCCATGAAGCCCAGGCCGTACCTGCCTCTGCCACCGACGTTGAAGCACAATTGCTAGACGATGTCGAGACCCTTACTCTGGAGGATGAGTCCACTAGCGATGATGGGTTCCTGACTGACGAGGAATACGAGATGTTGGAGGCGAGCGATGACGAGTGGATGGAGGCCAAAAACGGAAAGAAGTAGATGTGAGAGCAGGAGACGGTGGTCTAGATTGATAAGTTTGTGAGGTTTGTGAGGTGCCAGGTTATGAACGAACACAGGTTACTCTAGGTTTTTCTTCCGGTCGGTTGGACGGTGCATGCGTGGTCTTACTTCTTTGCTTTACGGGTTTCAACATGTCGGTTAAGAAATGACACAAATCTCCTCCGCGTGGTGCTGTGAAAAGGTGACGTGAGATGCTGATGTCTTTGATGGATTGACATGCTAGATACCCCTCCTGCAGTCCGCACAGTTCTTCCTGTCTCTTCACTTCATTCCCCTTCCCCTCCCACAATTCGAGTAACAATCCAATCCAACCC
>JAABUO010010718.1_pt1 | contig 10117 bp, 20 predicted proteins | sample 5559291 | NCBI WGS metagenome assembly JAABUO01 (sample SAMN10711878, study PRJNA513372) | rock metagenome | isolation source: Antarctica rocks | place: Antarctica: Victoria Land, Finger Mt sud
GCTTCTTACATGAGCCCAACAGGTTCCATTGACTGTGCACAGCTATCTTGTGCTGTGCACAGTCAACGGAACCTGTGTGGGCTCATGTAAGAAGCCTGTGCCACCGGACACAAAAGACCATGCTGTAACGTTGCGGTGCTGAAGTGACTGTTGGAACAAATCAGACACTTGCTTGGGAGCATGTCAAAAGACGCAATTGCAGCAGAAGACCTTGGATTGACCCGTGACTCGGTCTCTCTTGAGGTCGCAGTACTCCATGCCGGGGAAAGACCTGAAGATGCGCGCCACCATCTCCTCTGTAGCACTCTGCACACAACAACTGGCGGTCACTTGGTAAGTTACTTGACCATGTTTTGCTGTAACTGAGCCCTGCAGCTTACCAGTAAGTTTTGACAGAAATTGGGGTCTTGGAAAAAATGGGAAAAGCATCTTTGGGAGTTGCCCCAGTCACTACCATCTTGGGCAGCACAACTTATCAATACATGACTGAGTGCACAAACAGGAGTCTGTCTGAGACTGAACAAATAAAGTTGCAGGGCCACACTGCAGTCATTGCACAGTATTGTCGCACAGGTGCAGCAGAAAGGCTTGCATGTGGGATACATACACTTGATCAGACAGAGGCAGCTGACCTTATGAATGACGACAAACAGCCTCTGCTTGCTGCTGGCATGAGATGACGCAGTGCTGCCATCTGCAGACAGCACAGCATGTGGGCATACAGGCATGGCTAAAGCTGTATAGATAGGTCATTGCAAATGGGACATTACAAATGGATCATTGCTCATGTGTTGCAGGCTTCCCTACAAGTAGCCTCCAGACAATTGATCAGCACTTCTGCTTTGACAGCACAGTTCATTGTACAGTTTTCAAGGCCTGTAGATGTGTCATCATGGGCCATCAGGCTAGTCCACTGACTGGCCACTCCCGCAGCACACTTTCACGTGGAGTCAACATACACCATATGCTGAAAGTATTGTACACAGGTGTACCTCCATCAAGCCATACACTGGCCATGACCACAGAGTCAGGATGAAACTACAAAGTGCTTACTGGTATTGATGCCAAGGCCTCCCAGGCCGCCCAGGTTGGCCTGCCTGTTGATGCTGTTCATGAAGTCCACATTGCCCCCCAGGGCTGCAATGCCCCCCGCCCCAGACAGGTTTGCAGCCCCTTGCATTGCAGCAATGGCTTGCAGGCTGGCCAGACTTGTCAAAGCACCAAAGGCATTATGCATGTGGTACTCCTGCATCCCTTGCCTGCACGCACACTGTGCAGTCAGCAACTGTAATGGTTCCCATGCTGAGATATGCATCCAGCATGCATCTGAGACTGGCAAATTCAGAAGTTGCAGCTGTTATGCACAGTGGGTGCTGTTGGAGACGCATTCACAGCTGTGACATACAATGGGTGCTGTCACAGACACATTCACAGCTGAAGCCTGTCCACTACTCAACCTCAGACCCTGAACCCACAAGCTCACACACTCCACCACAAAGGCAGTGGTCTCAGCGGTGATGCTAGACACAGCCCTAGTGGTGGGGATGCTAAAGATGCCAATCATTGGCTCCAATCTTGGGCTATAGACCCCCTAGAAGCAGATGGCTGCACGCAGAGCAGCCAGAGTATGTGTGATGAGGGGCCAGGAAGGCCACACAGGAAGCAAGTGCAACCTTTGAGAAATCTTTGACCGACAGGGACTAGAGATTTCTCATTGGTATACTTTGCTTTCTATGTGGCCTTCCTGGCTACTTAATCACTCAGACTCTGCTCTGCGTGCAGCCACATCTCCTTCTTGGGGGTTCAAAGCCCAAGATTGGCATCACCAGCATTCCCACTACAGGGCCCTGTCTGGCATCACCACTGGAACCACCCTCATTTGCAAGTATAACGCTGTGATCTACACTTGTGACAGGATTGCATCCAACCCATGCAGGTCTGAGTAAGATTGCAGCACAAAACCATAAATTAAAGCATCTATCCATGCTGAGGTTCATGCTAATGCAGTTCAGGTGTAAGCTCTGATGACTGTTTTGACTGCACCTGAAAGTGTAGTTTGAGTGCTTACCCAGACTGTGGCGTGCCGCCACCAGAGTGTGAGGAAGCACCTCCATTACTTGCCGTGCGTGCATCATGGAACCCAGATGTGAGAGAGGCCACTGACTGGGAGGAGTGGGTCGGTGAGTATGGCGTGCCAGATCTGTAGCTACCTGCGTCACCATGGCATAAACTCATTCATGTTTCCACTTGCCTGCCTTACTGTGCATACACTCCTTAGCCTACAAAGGTGCCTTACAATGCACATGTGTCCCTTCCTCCAGTCTACGTCCTTACTTCTGTACCTCGCAACCACAAAAGACACTCACTGCATCAGCAATGTTGCCTAAGCAGCATGAACACATGAACACATCATTGAGCAGCAAACAACACCCACATTGTGACATCTGTCAACAATGAGCATTTTCACAGCAGGCAAAGGCATGAAAAGGTGTGGCACATCTATACATGCAGGGGTGCTCTGCAATGCATGCAGTCATGCATGGGATTGTACACCACCATCTGATTCAGCAAGCATAACGGCAGGACAGATCTGGCACAGACTGCATACCGGCTCCAACAGGAGAGACAGCAGCGCCGTTGGTGTAGCCCAAACGATGGTGATGCTGCTCCATGCGTGTGCTCTGCATAGACATAGGCATAGGGTTTGTTTCTATGTCTCTAAATCAGGTTGTATTGCAGATTTCTGCCAATTAGAATAGGCTTACATACACACAATTTTTGACATCCTGTTCTTGATTGTACCAAGGCTGCCTTCAAGTGCTTGCAGACAAAACACAGACATGGCACGCATGTTCTGCAGTCCGAGCAGCTTGCCCTGTGCTGCCTCCACTGACACCGGAAAGAGACACTGGCAACTCACACCAACAATCTTATCCTGTTGGCGAATAGCAGTTGCAGCAGCAAGGCGGATACCTGTTGACTGAGGGGTGAGGCAGGGTCAGACCAGGAGCTGTCCATGTGACTGCGTTTGCCTTTGGGCTCTGCTAGCATGCACTTCACCTTATACCCAGCAAGCTGCAGGCCAGGCCACATCAGACATGTCAGCAGGAGATGGAGGACTATCTGCCCTCGGCAATGCACAGCACCCATAAGCTCAAAAGACGCTTGCATGTTTTCATTCCATACAATGAGATACTTTGCGGTATGTACAGTTGTAGAAACTGTGCAAATGCATGGATGTACTTGGGGGTTGTTAGCAAGTACATTGAGTATACAGCAAACACTGGTGTGCCTGGGCTTACCATTCCTGTATCAGTGATTGCCTCCAATGCAGCTAGGGCAGAGGATGACTTAGCATACTTGCAGAAGACGACTCCTTTTGTAGCTATCAGGTCAGTCTTGCAGTACTGCAGGTCTTGAAAGCTGGCCAAGTTAGCCTGCATGTCGTTGATAACAATTGAGAGGGTATATGACCCGCAACAGAACAGGTATCAAGCTGGTGAAAGAAGCGGTGCTTTTGACCTAGCTTGCATAGGTGCTGACCTCAATGGCAGCAGCATCAGCAGCCTTGGGCACAACCAGAAAGAGGCGAGATCTGGCAGGCATGTTGTCAGGGTCCACAGGCCCATCATCTTCGGGGTGTATACGCGGATGCCCACCTCTTCTGCTGCAGACAGGACCCAATCGGTAACCAAGTCACAAGAAACAGGGTTCAGGTCACACAAAGACCGTCGCGATGCGGGCAATCAGCAATACATCGTCAGACCCTGTATTTGAATCACTACCCCAGTACCTCGAACTGGGTGCTTCCGCAAGAAAGACCTTGAGGAGAGGTCCTCTACCCTCGTTCAGCACGGCTTCATGCATAACCTCAATAGCCCTAGCAGCTGAGGACGCTTTGTCAAACTTGATGTAGGCAACTGCGCAAGCACAATACATCCACGGTTTCTGAAATGTCAGGCTGCGAGAATTCGCGTGGAAGCATACACGATGATGGAGACTCCAGCAGGGGTCAAGAGGAACGGCGATACCTCCTTTGTCACGAACAAGCTTCACATTATGCACCACACCGAAGGTGCTGAAAGCTGCTGTGAGCATGTCGACCTGCACATTCACGACGAGACCTCGTCGATGCCTTCGACACTAATACCCACAGTTGCAGAGGCAGCATGATCAAGCAATACCTCGGCAGCTTTGCCACAGACCACAAAAAGTCTTGTTAGATCCTCCATGGCCGACCAACACTGTGCGCAGCGCGTGGCACTCTAGGTCGCTACTGAGCGCAGTCGACCATTGTAGCGATGCAAATGTGGAGAGTGCACAAGGCAAGAGGAATCGTAGTTTTTGTGTACGCTCTCCGTAAAGCGCTTAGCTTCCAACGTGAAAGCTAGTCATGGTTGAGTCAGTCTAGACAACCCTTGCTGCTGTTCATGTCCATTGCACACTCCTCTGATGGCGTCGCACTGAGCCGTGTCATCATTCAGAGCGCATATCAACATGAGCAATATCAGTCCCCATGCATGTCGTAAGCCTCATCTTGCTTGCAGTTGCATGCAGCTGTTTGTCCGATTGTCGGAGAAAACCTTTCTCAGAAAGGCAAGCCATGAGCTGGCGGTATTATCCGGCTGCAGTCTTCAACAGGCATGCCGTGCGGGAAAAGGACCGCTGCGCATTCTAGGGCAACATAAAAGCTTGCCGTGGTCAGACAAATTCTACAAGTAAGATCATTAAGTTGCCATCTCATCAGACCATCCACACGTGTTGGTTTCAGGTGGGACACGTCATTTGAAGATGCATCATTCGTCTATCTGCCAAGTGCCGAAATCTGAAGAATTTAGGCGTTTAATTTGGTCAAAGCACATTCTGGTGTGAAGCCAAATACAGAGCGGTGATAGGCGTGCATCATAGCACGCTTGGAATGAAGTCGTCTTATTATGATGTCGTACTGACCGCCTTCGCGGATACTCATTGCCTCGCTAGCGACCACTTGTGAGCGCGGCACAGGATTGTGCTCCGGCTACCCTAGACAGCCGATAGCTTCAAGCACGTCAGCAATGAACGAAGCAGACATTCTTGCGGTAACGCCAAGAACGCCGCGAGACGTACTCAGCTGTAAAGTCCTCGCACATCAACTGATCTTTGTGCATGTGCAGTCTTCGGATGTCCCCGCTGCCGCGCAAGCTCTCGCTGCAGCTGTTCGCAGCTATGCTGCCGGCGGTGAGTTTGAAAATGTGTATAGTTTTAGGTCGCGCTTGAGCCTTCTTGCGTCAACCAGCTGATCACACGGTCTTGACCTATCCCAAGTCAACCCTCCGAAAATGCACTGCAGTGGACATGCTGAAAGGCCCGCTGGAAGCAGATGTACAGGAGGCCTCTGAGGCCTGCTGGACAATGGATTCAAAACTTGTGCAGGTAGATGGCTTTCCCCTGGCTTGGTAGTGAGTCTGGCCAGCTTCTTATAGTGACAAGCATATTGCTACAGGTCAAAAGCAAGCTGCTTGTCAGCTTTCGTACACGGCATGTCAAGGTCATTATCCCAGAGTTCATATCAGAGGCCGAGCAACAACTTCTAGGTGCTGCGCTGAAACAGCGGCAGAGCAGCGCAGAAGGTGTTGTTGCCTCAAGCATTCTGGAGGTCAAAGTGGCTGAACAGCGTCTCTTGCATGCAGTCTACAGGTGATGTGACACTGCGTCATTTGCCATGCTCACCTCGTCTTGCAGTTGCACTGACATGCCCACCCAGGGTATCTATTCTGCTGCAGGCTACTTCAGCACTCAGGCTCAGATGCAAGCACCATCTTGACATTGCTCAGCACAATGCTTACAAGTGCAGCAGAATATAATGAAGCATTAGCTTCACGCTGTCCGTCGGCCCGCCAGTCCATCAGGCAGCTGGCTTTGGTTGCTGGCATGAGGTTTCTTGACCTGTCGGCTGATGAAACTCACGGGAGCCAACTCAAGGCACTGGTTCAGCTCATTCAGGTCTTACAGCAGCATGCTGGACAAGCCTCATGGGCTGCGTCATTGTTACAGGTTTCTGTGAGTCAGCTTCCTGGCGTGTTGCCTTCTGTCCTACAGATGGACTCTGAGGTGAGACTCAAAACTTGTATGGAACCAGCGCAGTCTGTCACTAGCAGCATGCCTTTCAAGCACATCTCCACTGTCAGGTCTCAACCTATTGCCCGACCTGCATGCTGCCTGCTGGACTTGCATGAAGGGACATACCAACATCGATGTGGCATCCTTGGACATCTTGGCACAAGAGGTCGCACAGGGACACGCTGACAGACTGTCAAAAGATGATGCACGGGGGTACACTGACAGACATGCCGCTATGTAAGCTGGCTTTTGTATGCATCCACAGCATTCATGCCTTGTGCAGGCAGGACTTGCTGCTGACTCTGACACCAGTCCTGAAGCCCTTGCACCAGAAGGCTTGATTGCCTGCAAAGCCCTCTTTGCACAGCTGCCCTGGGAAGACATTGCCCAGCTGGACGTTGCTGTCATCAGAAAAGATGTGCAGCTTCCGCTGATACAGTATCTAAGAACAGTTGCCATGCAAGCTGAAGGCAATGCTGATGCTACAGAGCTGATGCACAGTGCCATGACGGTGAGTGAGGTGTGCTGCAGTGTGTCCTTGGTGTCACAGGCACACATCAGCCTCTACTTGCATTTGGAATCTGGCGCCATTCATCCACAGATAGGCACTGAAGATACATGTGATTTGATTCAGTCTGACAAAGTCATTCCATTTTGTGTCAACAGTAATCAACCCAGTGCATGTTGTTTTCCAAGGGGTCTGGTCAATCAGTGCTGACAACAGCATGACATTGATGATCATGTACACTGATCGCATACTGCTGTCCAGGCACTGCTTTTGGTAGCCTTCAAAGTCCCGGAGATGAAAGTTGAGATACATGGGGTCTTACAAGTTGGTGTGTTGGCTGTGGCCACTGGGGGCTCCGTGCAGGTGAGCATTTGCAATGCTAAAATCATTTGTGCTGCCTTCCGTTGTCTTTCATCTTTCCCAGCAGTGTTACAAGCTGCCGTGGTGCTTTGACACTCATGTAACTTGATGTTCTTCACTGCCAGCTCTTGACTGGTTTGCTTATTGTCAAAGAGGTGCAGCTACTTGGTTGTGCAGCAAGCCATGCCATTGCAGCTGATCATCAAACAGCAATCATAAAGGGCTATGCTTCATGTAAACGGCCCCTTAGTATTTGCATTGCGTCTCTAAAACCTGCATTGGCAATAACTTTGTAGGCTGTGCTTGACATGCTGGGAGGAAGCTTTGAGGGCATTGTTGATGCCAATCTGCTCCCTTGGGCTCAGCTGGCCTGGGGGGCCGGCGGGGGTCAGAGGGACACTGCTGCTGCAGCATCACTTGTGCAGCGCCTTGACTGGCAAGAGATGGCCTTCACACTACCAGGTATGCAAAGCCAGCCAGCCCTGCATGTTTCCTCTAGAGCTGTTTCCGTGGCCTTGGACGTGTCACGTTCTCTGTCACTCAGTTTTGGAGTTTTGGATGCGGCTGTGCATCTATGGCAAGATTTTGAGGGACATGCAGAAGTATGATACATGCTGTGCAACATGGCAGTGTGATTGCTGCATGACCTGTACTGCTGCAGTGCCTGCTACTGTTGGCTTTCATGGTGGAGCCAGCTGCTCTATTCAAGCAGCGTGAGCAGCAGCTTGCAACCCACAGTCAGAATCAATGTCACAGTTCAGCCATGCAGCTGTTACTGCTGCAGGCAAGCTGGGGACGCGGGCCCTGCTCACTCTCACAGCGGTGGCAGGGGCAGTGCTGAACAGCCCCAACGAGCGCATCAAGCAGCAGTACATGAGCTGGTTATGGAATCTGCTGTTGAGCCCTGTCGGCAGGGCATTGGTCAAGTTGAACAGTACTGATGTTGAAGATGCAGAGGAGTTGTGTTTAACTGAGGTAACAGCTTCACCATGGCTGTTTTGCATGAAGTCTGTCCTGGGGAGAAACTCAGCTCATGAGTCCAATCTGCAGTGCTTCCTGACTACATATGCTTGACAGCAGTGCTGCACTTGATTGTAGCTACTTGAGACATCTTACTTTCACCAGAGACTGCAAGCTTTGACGTTTACAACACATCATTGCTTTGACGGTGGCACCTGCAATTTCAACTTGTTCATCAACAATATCTGCTCAATGTACCGCCAAGCGTCACAATACTGCTTAGCTCCATGGGTGTGACTAGTCCCTGCAGTCAGCACTCCCCTTATTCTGCATCACCAGTCTGACATCTGTGTCTGCACAAGCATTTGAACGCTCCCACAAACGAAGCTCCGTCTTTACAGGCAGTGTGGTAGAGTGCACAGACTAGCAAAGCCTGAATGTTTCCTTCAAAGCCATTTAGTGTTTCAAATTTTTCTTTTTTTTAATGTTATTTTATTTTAAGATCTTGTTGAAAAAATGTAAGTTATCTATTATTCTTAAGGTAATCGATCCAAAAATCGCAGATTTAGTTGTGAATGTCCACTTCAGGCACCAGACAGGAGCAATGCAGTGCAAGCCGTGTGGGCCTGGATCCAGCTGCAGCTGGCTGTGGGCCTCATGGAGCACTGGGCTACCTCAACACAAACCTCCCAGGTGGGCACCTCGGCTCATGCCCTTGCATTGTGTCTTCTGCTGTTCATGCTTGCAGCAGTGCTTGTCAGACTTTGCCATGCTTCATACATATATGGCGCTGCTGAAGTCCACGTTGTTGTTTGAACAGCAATGCACAGGGCGCGTGTCACTGGCTGTGTGCTTCATGCGCAGCAATGTTCGAGTGAGTTATCTGGTAGTACAGCTGCCAAACAGAGCTGATGCAGTGCATTTGTCTGCTGATTTTGCTGTAAGAATACTGTGTGCGCATAGGGGCGCCAGCGTGCCAAGTCATTGTTGGATGGAATGGACTTCTTTGCTTTGCCTCAGACGCTGGTGAAGTTTGCACAAGCAGAAGCTGTGGTGCTGATCATGATGCGCTATGTAGATGCAGCAGCAGTGTTTGGAGAGCAGTTCTTCAGGTAAACCCTTGCTCGGCAGCAAGCGTGCAGCAGCGGCAATGTGAAGTTCCTAAGCATTGATGCTGAATCACCACATGACTGACCCCATTTTGGAGTTAGTGCATTCATCACACAGCTTTTGTTTGACTTGTCAAGAACTTGTTGCCAGGGCTCAACTGTCGCTTGTTGCTGTCCAGACCAACTCCTCATATGACAAGCAGCATTCATATGATACTGCATCGGCCCAACAGCATATTTGGTGTCTTGAGCACAGTTGATGCTGTGCTGTAGACAGCATCTGGCTGCTCTGGGAACAGCCCTAGGGCCGAGCCTTCAAGCCCCAACACATGGGGGCAGCTCCTCAGGAGTGGTGCCCATCAAGCAGAACCTGCAGCGCCTCATCAAGCGTGGCATTGCTGTCAATGAAGCCACGCAGACACCCAATAAGGTCTGTTCACTGCACAAATGCTCATGTGATTGACTGTCACCACCATGCAAACTGCACACACACATATCTCCCCTGTTGACTTTTGCTGACGCCAGACTATAGCTGTTGTCTATCTGACAGGGATAAGCCAGAACCACCTGCTGGCAGTGAATCCAGGCTGTATGCTTACGTTATGCGAGCTTCATAGGCACCTGGCATTTTGCAGAACACCCCTGACAGCAGCCCGCCTGACTCCCCCAGGACACCCCCACCACCCAAGAGGGGTTCCACCACCAGCCCTGGTCAGGAGGCCCTGACTGCAGGGGGTCGCTGGCTTGCCATCCTAGTATGCTGCCATCACAAGACTGGGCTGGATGCTGGTGGACTGTCTCTAAGCAACGACCTCGTTCAACTGCTGTACTACCATGGCAGCGGCGTTGCACAAAACCACAGGGATGATGAGAGCGATGGCACTGCACATCTGCTATCCCCTGTGGTCCAGGTTTGTGATCTAACACTGTGCTTTGTGTGTGACTGTAGCGCAGCCATCTAGCAGTGTACACACAGCAGCTCAGTTTCATGTACCTATGGTGTCCCTCAACAGGCGTGGTGAGTCATGCATGTGTGCAACCATGATTGTCCAGCTCACATGTGTACAATATGTGACCCTGT
>JAABUO010010720.1_pt1 | contig 10117 bp, 10 predicted proteins | sample 5559291 | NCBI WGS metagenome assembly JAABUO01 (sample SAMN10711878, study PRJNA513372) | rock metagenome | isolation source: Antarctica rocks | place: Antarctica: Victoria Land, Finger Mt sud
GGGTGTACGAATATACTATAGATTAAGGTAGATCACGGCACGGCGCTGGATAAAGTATAGACGTAGATAATATGAAAATTGCCAGAAATGCTGAGAATCATTAATATTTCTCCTTTTTTTCTCATATTCATGCCGTCATGTCGCTCTCTTTCAATCTCCTCGGATATGAGGATGGATCAACATCGCTTTCAATCATCTTGTTGATAATTACGACGCATGGGTACGAGGTTGCGGAGATGACTTGGATCAACGAGAACGGGGTGTTGTGAGATGTACGTTTCGTGCAGTCTTTTATGGTCTTGGATGCTTTTCATAATCTGCAAGCGTGTAAACGATCGTTCGTTCTTTTTCAAATTATAAAAAAATCCGGGAGAAAGAAACGGAAGAAAAAATAGAAAGAAAAGAGGGGAGAGAATCACCATAGTAAGAAGCTTACGAGGCAAGATGTGTGAAGAGCGTAAATATGCGCCAATTCTACTCTCTAACCCTGCTGACCAGGTACAATTGTCTTATCTGACAAGTGTGTGGGGGTGGCCCAAACGCACATGGTATCACTTCGATCCATCATGACAAACATAACGACATTAACATAACAACATCCACGAATGCTCCTCGCTCTGGCATCCATCCCAGCTCATTGCCCCTCCAGAGCTGGCTTACCCTCTTACCCATACTCCTTGTCCCAACCCGATCCACCCTCAAGAAGAAGCAGCTGCAGCAAGGACATCGTACTTCCTCACAAGTTCCGGCTGCTTGCTCGCAACAAACTTGACGAGCTGAATAGTCTGCATGCGCGTGGTTTCCTTGAGCTGTTCTTCCGGCGGCGAAAGAATTTGTGCCAGGACCGGCAGCAGCTGTGGTGTTAGGTTGACGATTGTGGGTTCGCCTGCAGAATCTGTGGGTAGGGAGTTGGTCAGAGTTGATTAGGTTATCGTGATATAATGCAAAGAGGGAGAAACGAAGAGCTTACAAAGATGCACAATCATATTGTAGACCGGTTCGTTTTCTTCGAAATCTTCTTTCAATGGCAGAAGCTCGATTAGCGCAGGGAGCACAGCGTCGATAGGCACATGTTCTTGGTGTTTTATGATCATCCGGCTGACGCAACCGGCGGCGTTGTCCATGGCCCTCGCTTCATGTGTGTGCAGTAAAGGTTCCAGCTTTGCTAGGATGGCGTTGTAAGACTTCAAAATCTCTGCGTTGTTTTCCGAGTTTTCTTGCAATAGACCAATGGCAAAGGCGGCATTCGACTTTGTCTCAGGATCCTCGTCACTCATACGGTGTAGCAGGAGTTTCAGGAGTGTAGTCGTGTACGGCGTGACCGCACTTCCCATAGCACGTACACACTCGGCAACAACGCCAATGGCCGTACTCCGCTCAATGGCTTCGCTGCCGCTTGCAAACTTCATAACAGGTTTCTCAAACATCTTCCACAATTCACCAAAAGTCTTTCCCAGTGCGAAAGCAAGGCTGGAGATGCAGTCGAGGGCAGTGTCGATGACAAGCCAGTCGTATTCGGAGGTTTCTTCGAGGTCATCCATATCTTCGATGTCGCCGAAATCTTGTTGGCAAGAGTGCTTCTTGGGTGATGGGTTTGAGGGTGGTTGGGTCAGAGATAATTGAGGGGCCGGTCTGTTTGAGAACAGAGGCAAGATTGCGGTTGATGTCCGTGACTGTTGTCCTATTGAACATTCGAGTCAGCTGCATGCCATTATATTTCGAACAAGAGCAAATGGGTACTAAAATATCATCAGAAAGTGATTCGTTTTCTCAGCAACTGTACATATGTACATCTGAGTGAGCTGGGATAACGACAGTTGTGTCATCATATGAAGGGGATGTAGGCGTTGGCGCTTGATCCAAGAAGACGTACCTATCCTCTTCTTCACGCCACACTGCCAGCATAGCCGTCATGATTATCTCTCCGAGTCTTTTAATTTCGTTACTTGGTTCTTTCTGTACCGGAAAGCCAGGCTCCCATTTCTCTCCTTCTTCTCCCTGAAGCTGCCAGACGGCACCATAGGTACGGCAAAGAGTGCTAATGGCAGCTCTTCTCACCCCCTCGTATGGATGTTCGACGAGCGGCAGAACAACCTCAACAGTCTTCTCCAAGTACGGCAGGAAGTCTTGAGTCGTATGCGACAAGATGTCCCCAATGATCTCAGCTGCAATCTCCTTCTCCTGTGCTACAGCAGTAACGGTCGTAAAGTCATCCCAGTCATCGTCGTCTTCGCCACCCAAGTCACTCATATCATCAAGGTCACTAGCAGCAGCTAATTCATCCTCACTAAATGAAGCAACCTTGATTTTCTTGCCATCGATCGTCACTTCTTTCCCTTGTAGATCCTTTGCCTCTTCTCCTAATTTGACTTCTAAGTCCGTCTCTTCAGCCGCTAAGCTCTCGAATAAGCCGTTCACCACTCCTGGCAAAAACGGCTTAAATTCATCACCATACACCTTGGCTATAGTGCCCCAAAATAAGAAGCTGGTCTCGCGTAACTTAGGATTATCCAGATGCAAACCCTCTTCAGTGGCTTCCATCAAAGGTTGAACATAACGTTGGAATGCCTTGGGGCCTACAGCTATAGCTATATTGGCCATAGCGTCACAAGTCGTAGCTCGAAGTGTAAGGCTATCTTCACTATCCTTTATACGAACATATTCCGATAGCGCGTTCATTGTCTGCTGGAAGTACGGTAGGAAGTCTTCTTTGGCGCTAGCAGCAATGGAACCTATAGCTCCAATGGCTGAGCCTTTAACCTTGAGCTCAGGATGTGAAAATAATCGACTCAGTCGAGGAACAAGCTCTGCGAGGTACGGTTTGGCCCCGCCCTCTTCAAATCCATCAACGAGTGTGTCGATAGCATTGCAACTAGCTTTGATAATGTCCATGTTCTTCTCGTCATTCGATCCACCTAGACTCCTCATTGCAATGTCCAGATGTTTGACCAACGCTGGGATTAGTTTTTGGTGTTCCTTGCCCATGTCTTCCGGTAAATCCTCAGACAAACGCATTACACCATCCAATGCAGCACGACGGACTTTGGCTTCTGGGTCTTCAAGAAGCCTCAAAGTCAAAGGCAAGATGTCCTTTAGCTGCGTACCAATAAAATCAGGCGCACCTTCGACGCACATGCCTAACGCCATGATACCCGCTTGTCTCCTATCAGGGTCATTACTATTGACATATGGACCAAGTGCGTGTAGCAAGGGAACAACGACTTGACTGGGCGGTAAGCTGGATGCTAAGATATCGAGTAGACCTAAGGCTGATCTAGGAGTCGTAACCTCTTCATCTTCTGCTAATGCGTCGCCGAGCTCTGTCGCAATCTCTAAGCACTTCAGGGTAAGCTGTTCTCCAACCTTCAAACCCTGCATCTTGAGCTTGCGGTATCTGACACATTGCATCAAGAAGCTTATAGCTTGTGTTCTAGCGTCTTCATCGAGGTCCGTCTGAGCGGCAAGGTTGATCATGAATTGTATAAGATCTTTGAAATGTTTATTGAGAATTTGCGAATCGCAACCTAAAAGCGTCTGGAACACCTCAAAACTCTGTGTGGTTCGGTCTTCGTCACCAGCATCAACAGCCTGCTTTAGCACTCCAACCATCTGAGGTATTGAGTCTTGCACCCCCTGGACAGATTCTTCGTCGTTTTCGGTGTCGAGCACGATAGCCATTCTACTCAATGCCAACATAGTATTGATCCTTACCTCGGCACTCTCCGGATCGCTGATAGTCTTGCTAAAAAGCTGTAGCATTTGCGAAAACTTGCACATTACGCCTTCCCCAAAGGACTCCAAGGCTGTGAAAAGGACGTATGTGCCAACCTCTCGTGACCGAGGATGATCGCTGGCTCCAGCCTGTAGTAGGAGATCGACCAACTCTGGCCATTCTTCATTGCTGGTGTCTACTTTGGCTATGGCAGTGATGACTCGTGAGGCGGCATGCCGGACAAGTTGGTCCTCTTCCTGCAGTGTTCCTTGCAGCAAGCGTTGGCGGATCTCGGATTTTCTATTGAGCGAATTCCAATGTTTTGGTACAAGAGATCTAGCTTGAGTTGCAGCAAGCTGCCGTAATGGGGAGGGCTCAGTGGATGCGAGAAGGAGTTGTAAGAGGACCTGAAGTGATTCTGGTAGCGGGTAGTAATCGGCTCGTAGTTTGGCGGTGGCGGCCTTGACACGCTCGGTGTCCGCTGGTAGCAGTCAGTACAAGTTTTATAAAACAGAGGATTTGTTTGATCGTCTCACGCGCCAAAACCTCCTTGAACACCTGATAGAACTCCTGGTTGTCCATAGCGGTGACAGTGTTTACCGCAAAGATGGTGGGGTCGTTTTGTTGAACGCGTGGGAATTCTTTTACTGGAGAAAATCTTCTTTCTATTACATTCGGCTAAACTTTCCACTCTGTCATGCTGCATATGCACTCTATTAGGGCTTCGACCCCTAATTGCTGCACCTTCCTTGAAACTTACCGTACCTCAAAATATTTGTATCGTGAGGTTGAGCCGTTGACGCCGCGAGGGATCTGGGCTTGCGCAAAACCTCTGAAACTACTTCTAGCTATGACTACATTTCGCCCTTTCGGAGTGCCGAGTCCTATCTCCGCAAATGAACCTCTTCCTTTTCCAGCACATAAAACCTGAGCTATAGTTCAATTTGTCTATACAGCCTCGACAGTCAAACAGACAACGTGAGACCAATAGACCTCTTTTTAACGCAAAGCTTCCTCCAGCGACCCCTATAGCATCCACTTCCCAGTTACCACCGAACTCCCCTTTAAGCAACCATGGCACCAACTCCCCTCGCCCCACCGAAGCTCCTAACGACCACCCACACCGGCACTGGCACCTCCGTCATTGCCTCATCCGGCCCCATCTCTCCGTTCTACCCATTCGGGCCAGAGAGGACCTCTTTCGCCATCCTGCACACCACCCCCGTCCCAGCTTCCAACACCGCCCCACCAACGCCTGCAGAGCAAACTCTGCCCCGCTCCGCTCCTAATGATACTATGTTCTGTACCACCGACTCCCACCAGGTGCCAACGCGCCGATGCATCGAACACAGAGTTTGGACTATGGATGTGTGTTAGCGGGGGAGATTACGCTGATCCTGGATGGCGGGGAGGAGACGGTGATCAGACAGGGGGAGTGTATCGTGCAGAGGGGAACGAATCATAGTTGAGTGAATAAGGGGGAGGGGATTTGTATAATTGTTTTCGTTATGGTGGGAAGTGAAAAATTAAAGCTTGAGAATGGGGAGGTATTGGAGGAGACCGTTTTCAAGAAGTAAACGATATGCATGAGGTTGGGAGGACGAAGTGGGGCATGTGCAGGTGTGGAGGAAGGACGTAAAGAATTTGATGTTCTGCGCATGGAATCGGTTAAATGCCACTGTAAAGGTCTTGACACCATTGTTTTTCTGCTTATCAGACACGTAATTATTTTCGAAATTGATAGATATAAATCTATAACCGGAGCATCAGCATAGAACGCATTTGGAGAATTGATTAGCGAAATGGACATGTGGGAGTGGTATGCTGCGTATGTGACATCATCTGTTAAGTACATTTGCCGTGTCAAGGCTGTTCATCCAATAAGGATGTGCTTCATTTTCCGTCGCTTCATCTACCGAGAGCAAACCATAAATCTGAACTGTAGAGAAATAGCAAAGATTCCAAGGAGCGGCAAGCTGCGAAGGTAGAAAGGTATCCATTCAAAACCCAGAGAACACTTTTCAGTGTATCTTTTACCGTTATAGCGCCTGATCCCTCAAATGTAGACGCCAATCACCGTGTATGTGGATCAGGTAAACATCTTGAGATAGCCTTTTTCTGGGGCTGGACCCAAGATATCGTCGACGTCTTTCTGCTCGATGACAGCTCCAGTTCCAGAACATTTAGCTTTCTGCTTGAGCTGCGTGCAAAGGTCGTTCATGTCAAGCTCTCCTGACTGAACCTTATTATGAGCTGCCACACGGTCCCTAGAATAGAAGTAAGCAAATGTCATTGATTGACGGTAGGTCATTTAGCAGATACCATAATTTGTCGCAGCCTATAAACAGCTTCGGAGCTTCTCCGGGAACAATTTCTTCTTCTGCGCCCCCATTTTGCTGAATTTCGACGTCCTTCATCAAATCTCGTTTGGGGGCTGGGCTTGCCACTGTCGCGGTGCCCGTATTGAAGGCAGTACCAAAGTCATCCTGTAACGGGAAGGCGTCATTGAAGAATCCGTTGTTTAATATGTTGTCTTGCGGATCTCGATAATCGCCGAAGAGTACAGGATCGAACAGCCCGCCGTTTTGCTGTGCCATCCAATCAATCCCGTTCGGCTCGCTGACGGGCGACTTCATCACACTAGATGGGACTGAAGAATCGTTAGAAATAGAAAACATCCACGGAACAGGATCAATGATGATGCCGCAAGCTTTCAACCACTCTTCACAGAATGCCATCTTACCTGCTAGGTTGTTTAGGAAATTATTTTCTTCATTGATTGTATTCAAAGTTCCCTCGTTCGTTTTACAATTATCAGGCGACTCAGCCGAGGCTTCCGGCGTTGTACCGCACGATGAGTCGAGACCAACATTATGGGACATTGAAGAAGCCGGTGATGCAGTAATGGAAGTGGCTGATCCGGCCCTATTCGTCTTTCGGCCTTGACTATTGGAGCTATCGACACTGCTTTGCTTGCCTCCATTGGCGGCAAGCCCGCCGTTGTTGTACGACATGTAGTCTGTAGAACTGCTCCGGCTAGCGGTCTCAAGGATTGAAGGGCTAAACAAACCGTTGAGCTCTTCGAACCCATTCCCATTCGATGTACTGATTGGGCTCTGATAAGTGGAGCCAGCGATCGACCCATTTCGGCTCGTCGGCGACTTTGCGTTCGATGAGCTTGTAGAGTCTACCCTAGGAATGGCAGGCATGCCAGTGAACAATGCGCGCTGCCCTACATTGATAGGAGATCCAGCTTTGGCGAGGGAGCCGTTGGTCATGAAGTTTGAACCAGGTAAGTCCCCGAACTTGGGAAATGCGAATTGAAAGTCGTTGCTATTGTTGTTGAAGGTATTGCGAGGTTGAGAAAGGGCTGTGGAGGGAGGGGATCGGCTAGCAGCTGTCACACCCAGGGAAAGGCGCTTACGATATTCCTTCAGCTCATTACTGAGTCGTTCGACTTGTGCGCGAAGTCGTCCATTTTCATGATTGGTATGTTCTGAAGCTTTTTCCAAATCCTCAACCTTACCCTCAAGCTCCTTTAGATGACGTTCCTTCCGCTCACGGAAAGCCCGCTGTGCAGCGCGATTTTGTGCTTTACGTTTCTAAGATACATCAGATTATCATGTTAAGAGTGTTACTGTGGGGTATTGTGACTTACTGTGGTAGGTTCAGAGCTATTTAGTGGCTTGCGTCCAGGCTTCTTAACGGACTTATCATTTCCTTCATGTCGCTTGTTATCACCTTCACCGTCCTCTTCGTCGTCCTCGGAGTTCTTCCTCTTCGGATGCTGCTCATTCTCGTCTTGGTTTTCCTCGCCTGGTAAACTACCAAACATCATATCTCCATTGGTGTCCCAGTCAAAGTTCCCATCATCTTCAAACTCGAGGAAGGGACTCTCGTCGAACCCGGCGCTTCCCAGGTTTCCGGAGTCTGGGGTCTCCTGGACAGGGGAATCGAACATTTTGCTGTTAGGATTAGATGGGCTGGAATTTTGATTTTGTTTAAGATTGCTATTTGAACGTGAATTATGTGGTTTCTTTGGGCTTGAGCCTGGAGTAGGATATTGACGAGTCGCAGGGTTGGGAGGACGGTTCGAAGATAAAACAGTGCGAAGTAGTTGTTGTTGGTCTGGAGTAAGGGCCAGATCCGGACCAAATATTGTCTCGCCTGCCATTCTCTTCAGATTCAAATTTCGCTCTAGAGGACCGATCCGAGAATGTCCACTGCTATCTCTATACAGCCCCGCGGAAGATTGATTGTGAAGCGATCAACATCCAATCTGATAATGGGAGGAATAAGTCTCGACACCTCCGATGAAGATTCAATCCCGACGGTAGAAAATACTCGATGAAATGGACAAGCGGTGTAGGCTACAGGACAGGTAGTCCGGAGATAAATGGACGACGACAAGATATCGGTGGGATAAAGGCGTGCTAACTCAATCGAGAGAATGACAATAAAGCTTAAGTCGGTCAGCAAACGATTGACGCCTACTGCGTGGGAAGGGAAGTTTATTCGGCGACAACGTCGAAGCCTTCAACTGCAGTGAAGCGTCGTGACTTAATGGATGAGTCTGAAGATTTGAGTTCTAGTAAGTCAGTATGTAGGATGATGACACGGAAAGGCTTTTGCTCAGAAGTGTCACAATTCTAGTCATATCTATTGACCAATGAAATTCACTCACAACCCTGCGAGGCTGGCTGGACCCCTGTTTTATTAGAAATCAAAAGTTGCATTTTTGAGACTTATGGTCCGCTGTAGATGTCTATCGAACCTCGACCTCCTCGCGCCAATCACACCATTACACCCATTCCAACCTGTTCACTACCACTACCATCATTTCTATATCCATATCCCTCCTTGCTTATAATCTGTATTTGGTTTGGATCGGCAGACAGTATGAGCAACGACACGTTAGCGTTGGAAGCGGAGAAGAAGGAATATCAACTACAGGTAAATGCTTCGTGATTGATAGTTATCTTGGATTGACATCCGTTGCTCTAGCTCGAGACTGTACAGTCCAGTCTCCAGGCAGATCTGGAAAATGCTGAACTGCAAACTCTCAAGACTGAGCTTGAAGAAGTCATTTCCCTCACCGACATCGCGATCGCAGAGCTAAAGCCAGCTTCAGCACCAGCCCCTACAAAGAAGCCACCTCCACCGCCCATAAAAGAAAAATGGTCCAAAGAAAACCATCCAGCTTTCCAGGCGGGCTACCGTAAACCGCCTACCCCTCAAAGTCCAGTGGACGAACCTCAGACTCCTGCTACGTTCTCAGTCAATGACAGCGTCCTTGCGAAATGGGTGTCAGGGGACAAGTCCTTTTACCCAGCGAGAATTACGTCGATCACCGGGTCCTCTAGCAAGCCTGTATATATCGTGACCTTCAAGTCCTATTCTACTACAGAGACTCTATCTGCTCATGATATCAAACCAATAGCGAACGAGTCAAAGAAGCGAAAGGCTGATGGTACCCCAGTGACGCCAACAACACCAACAATTCCTTTCAATTCCAACGTGATATCAGCCGCTGCGGATATTAACCCTGCACTCGCAAGCCAAGCGAAGAAGGAGCCAAGTAAAGTTAGCGACGGACCTACAAGACCGCCAAAGGTGCCCCGGAAGGTAAAGGCCAACAAAGAATTAGAAGCCGGGAAAAACAAATGGCAAGAATTTACAACGAAAGGAAAGACCGGTAAGGTGGCGAAGAAGGAGAGTATGTTCAGAACGCCTGATGGTGTAAATGCGAGGGGTAAGCTACCATTAATTACTGATAGTACCCCGCAAGTGACTGATCTGTGGATTAGTTGGTTTCACTGGATCAGGACAAGAAATGCGTAAAGATCCGTCTCGGAGTCGTCACATATATCAGCAAGGCGCAGAAGAGGAAGGTTATTGACGTTGTCAGATTTTTTGGAATACAAATAGGGCCTGCTCAATGGGTGATACTCTCGATAGGTCAGCAGTTCTCTCTGCGTAACCTTCAATCCTTTAGTATCAGCAGACTTCCACTACACAACCCTCGGTCCTCTAAGGCCAGTAGCCTTCCACTACATAACCTTCGAATCCCTCAGGCCAGTAGTCTTTCACTACCTAACCTCGATCCTCGCGAGTTAGTGGTCAGAGTGAGTTCGTTCACTACTAATCATGAAGGAAAAGGAAATGAAGGATGAAGGTTACATCGGTAGAGAGCAGCGAGGAAGAAGGGAAGGGAATGAGAGATGTGGGAGCAGTATATTATTATGTAGTCTTTCGAGGACTGTAATGTTGCACAATGTACAAATTGACAGGTTACTACAACTCTAAGAGCATTCCCTTAACCTCAATATCTCAACGTGCGAATATATATATATAGTATTCTTTAAACTCAACAACACGTGACGCTCTGTGCTCTCGCACTAAGGC
>JAABUO010010721.1_pt1 | contig 10116 bp, 15 predicted proteins | sample 5559291 | NCBI WGS metagenome assembly JAABUO01 (sample SAMN10711878, study PRJNA513372) | rock metagenome | isolation source: Antarctica rocks | place: Antarctica: Victoria Land, Finger Mt sud
GGAATCACGTTGGACGGTGTCGTTCGCTCGGCTCGATCAAGCCTTCCGCCGAACTCGGTTAAAAGCAAAAACGCGGACCGCTAGGTCCGCGTTCGAAGCTGGTTGCGGGGACAGGATTTGAATGCGACGACCTCGTTCCGGGACGGTCCGCCGAGACCTGTCCTGAGCACGATTCGCGTCTCCGAAGGGCCGGACGTATCGCCTAGTTCTACCGAGACGCGCCGCGTCTGCCCCACAACTGCCCACGCCGCCCCTGCCTAGCGGGCGCGCGAATCGCAGGCTGGCCGACGATTCTGGGCGTCGACTGCTGAGGCCGCGCCGAGACCGCGGAGAGCCTGCCCACACCCGTTGCGGACAGCGGGCCTGCGGACAAAGCGAGCAAACCCCGCGAGACGTGATACGATCGTCTCATGGACATCGTGGAGCAGCTCGACGAGCACCGAGGGCATTACGTGCGACTCGTCTACGACTCAGGAAAGCCGAGTGAGGTGGTCGGCTACCTCCGGCGTATCCCGGAACAGCGCAATGCCTGGGCTGTAGGGCAGCATCTGCTCGACGAGACGAGAATCGCCGCAATTGAGATCGCTCGGCTTCGCTGAGCGGAGAAAGCCCTCGTGCGCTTGAGGTTCCGAGTCCGGAAGCCGTCCTTCCAGAAACGGTTTGCGGCTCGACGTAGCGGCTTGCCTGGCGGGAAGCGATGGTGGCGGCACCGCGTTGGTCTGAAAATGCCTCGAGGGACCGGATGGGTCACGAATCCAAGGCGCTTTGCATATAACTGGCTGTACCGTCGAACGACGATCGATCTCACCCGCCCGATTCGATCACTGACTCGTCGCCGACCCGTCGCACCGGCATCGGCCATCGCGGTGCTAGCTGTGGTGGCATGCGTCGCGGTCGTCGTTGGGATTCTCCCGGGGATCCTCACTGCGGCAGTGATCGCGGCGATGACGGTCGTCGTAGCAATCGCCTTGACTGTCTTCGTAGCGTTTGTGGCTCCTTGGACCCGCCAGCCGATTCTCAAGGCGCGCGATGCGGCTGTGGCGCTTGCGAGAAGACGGGTAATTGCGGACAGCGGGCCTGCGGACAAAGCGAGCAAGTCGCCTCATTGATGGCGGTGCCTCGCGTCTAGAACCAGACTTCCAGCATGCGCGGGCGTGCGATTTGCCGGCAGGCCAGCTCATTTCGAGTGACTTTCTCGCTCAATCGCTTCGAGGCAGTCGGGCGCCATCACCGTGAAGACGACATCGTCTCCATCTAGCGAGATCGGAGTCAGGCGACTTCCGCTGGGAAACTTCTCAGCTGCCGAGGCTGAATTCTCGAACAGGAAGCGACTCACGCGCAAGGCAGCTCGTAGGCGATCTTTTTCAGTCGCGATCATTGTCGGCATCCTCTGAAACTTTGTATCCGGTTCGAGCGGCTTCGTATTCATACGTTTCGGCGTTTTCTTCGATATCTCGATCTATGGCGTCAAACCCGCCATTCGAGTCTAGCTGAAACGGGATGTGCTGGTCTCCAGGCGGGAAACCAGGCGAGTGTCTGTGCACGAATCCGCCAGCATCATCGTACCGTACGATATCGTACAAGCGACCCGTCTTGAGGTCGCGTATTTGATACCCAATACAGAAACGTACCCTGACTCCATTTACGACGTGCATTCGGTAAGCAATTTGCTTGCAAATCTCTCCCGCTTCATCGGATTCGATTGGCACATCGTACGGCGTATTGTAGAACGGTCGCGGCAATCAATGCTCGTTTCGGCCAATTAGTGCGAGTTTAGCAACTCCCTCAACAGACCTTCGCCTTCGAGCGGCCGTCGACTTCGAAGCGGGTCAAGATCCAAACTCGCAACTCTGCTCGCTCATCCGGAGCCACCGTTTCGATCAACTGCTCGATCGCTTGGCGGGTGAGTGACTTCCACGTCTCATTCGGCATCGAACATTTGTTCGATCGGCTCCTTGCGGACAGCGGACATGCGGACAAAGCGGAATATGTCTCTTGTGGCAAGCCGGTAGTTCTTCCGGCGAGCGACCGTGCGGGCAAAGCGGAAGAAGGCCCGGCAGAATCTATTTCGGATACCATGCGAGGAAGAGACGAGCACGCTGGTCGCGCGGGAAGGTTGCAAGCGGGCCCTTGCAATTTGGCGGCAACATAAGAACCGTTCCTAATCGCTCCACGGGGTAGATCAGGCGCTCCAGCAGTTCACGCTCGCCGATCGAGAGCCGTTGCTCCCTCGCTTTCGATTTCCGGAACTTTAAAAGCGCAGCGGCTGAGGATCGGGCTCGTCGGTACGCCGACAAGGCTTCGACAGCCACGTGGGCCGGTTCTGGACTCGGGGCGCCGGGGCTGCAAAGGGCATCGGAGTGCCGACGGATCGTAGCGTCTCGCTCGCGGATGGCCGTTGGCAGCGTTTCCTTCGCTGCGGCTTTCAGAGCGATGAGAAAGTCGCGAATGAGCTTACGCTGAAGCGACGGCAAGAAGATCGCGAAGAGCTCGACTTCCGAAGTAGGAAACGAATCGCCGACAGTCCAGTGTGGAACGTCTCGAAGATAGTTTGAAAGGTGCGCATCTCTTTCGGCCGCCGACCAGCTTCTTGGCGCCTGGGAAAGGGCGTCCATGCGGTCCCACACCTTGGTGTTGCGGCGTCTTCGCGACGGCCGCTTCTTTCCGACGCCACGAACGATTCTTGTCCCCGAGCCGGCAATTTCGGAGTCTACGGCGGCGAAGTACGGCGGCCAGTCGCTGTCGGCATATTGCAGGCTGTTGAGCGCTTCGCGCGCCCAAGGTTGGAGGTCTTCCCGAATCGTCTTCTCGAGGCGATCTCGCTGACGATCGTACTCGGCTGCCGACGGGAAGCTTCCGTCGCGTGCTTGGAGTGCCGACCGTAGTACCCTGGCGACCGGCGCGTCGTCCCCGCCATCCCAGAGTGCTACGGCAGCGGCGACGTACCAGGATGCGCGGTAGGCGTCGAGGGGAGCCTCAAGCGGGCGTCCAGCGTCCGCAAGATCGCGCTCAAAATTAGCGGCTGAGATCAGCGCGCCGCTTGAGGCAAGGACGGCGGCAAGCTCGGCCGTGTCGAGCTGCGTGAAGTGCGCGAGGGTCCGCATGGCTATACGCGCGCTCGATGCAAGTTGCGGCTTGGCTTGCGGCGCCTGAGTGCGTCCCATTTTGTTGCGGTTTCTGATTCCATCTTCAAAGAAATCCACCTGGACGCGAGATCCTTGCGTGCAAGCATCGAGGGAGCCGTTCGCGCCGATTAGCGACCATGGCGGCTACCTAATGATTACGGGAGACGCATGTGAACGAGAAACTACTGCTGACTCGAGCCGCCGCTGCGGCGATGCTCGGCGTGTCGACCTACTCGATCGATGAGCTAATCGCGAAGAAGTTAGTCCCGGCGGTCCGGATCGGTCGACGTGTCTTCGTCAGCCGGTTGGCGCTCGAGAACTACATCGGGGCCAGCGTGCTTGCCGAGAGCTTGCCGCGTCAGGCGCAGGCGTAGCGCCTTGAACGAATCGGGCGATGGCCGCCAACGAATCCGTGTGACTCCGCGAGTCAAGCCGGATCTCGATCCGTTGCGGCTCGATTCAACGGCGGTGCCGTTCACGCTCGAAGAAGTCGTTCTCACGAACGACGATCCGGACCGGCGCCCGATCGCACGGGTGCTGATTCGCTTCCCGGGGTTTCGCGCGTGGTTCGAGATCATCGAGCGGGCGTCAGATCCGGGCCTCCGAGCCCGGCCACAGGGGATACGAAGCGCGCACGGCGGCTGGGGTAGCAGCTTCACGTGTAGCCCTGTCACATATGATGCGGTCTGCGCAGAGTTCGTCAGATGGCAAGCCGATCGGCCTCTCGACGAAAGCCGGTCGGCCGGGTGAACGGCCTTGCGGCCGTTGATGCGCGCGCCGAGCCCGCGATGCTCGAGTACGCCCTATGGTATGCGCGGAGCGGGATTCCGGTGTTCCCGGTCTACGAACCGACCGCGGCCGGCTGCAGCTGCGCGAAGGGGGCGGCGTGCCCGTCGACCGGCAAGCATCCGCGCGTCGAGCGCTTCGAGCAGTCTGCGTCGACCGACGTGGCGATCCTCGAGACGTGGTGGCGGCGCTGGCCGCGGGCGAACGTCGGCGTGGCGCCGGGGCGCGCCGGCCTCGCGGTCGTGGACGTCGACCCGCGCGCGAACGGCGACGATTCGTTCCGTCTCCTCGAGCAGGATCTAGGCGCGCTCGAAACCTTCAGCGTCGAGACCGGCGGAGGCGGAACGCACTACTACCTTCGCGTCGCGCAGCCGGTCCGATCGTGCAGCGAGTTCTTCGGGGCGTCGTTCCCGGGCGTGGACGTGAAATCGAACGGTGGGTTCGTTGTCGGTGCCGGATCGGTGCACCAGAGCGGCGGGCGATATCGAATCGATCCTGGCCAGGGCACGATCGCGTACTCGAGCGCTTCGTGGCTCGAGCGGCTTACTCGCGCCACCGCGTCCTCCGCGCGAGAGTCGGGCGTCCCGTTCGAGGTTCCGCAGAAGATCGCGCGCGGCGCGCGGCGAGACACGTTACTCCGCGCCGCGGGCTCGCTTCGCGCGAAGGGCTTTAGCGGGGCGGAGCTCCTTGCGACGCTCACAGTAACGAACGCGGAGCGCTGCGAGCCGCCGCTCGAACGCGCCGAAGTCGAGGCGGTCGCGGCCGACGTGGCGCGGCGCTACTCACCGTCCCGAGACGTCTTTGCCGCCGCGGACGCTGAGGCGCTCGTCGAGTGGGACGAACTCGTGCCGGAGCCGGCCCTCGACGAAGCGGCGCTCTACGGCGTCGCGGGCGAATGGGTACGCGCAATCGAGCACGAGACGGAAGCCGACCGTGTTGCGCTGCTCGGAACGTTGCTTGCCGCGATCGGCAACGCAGCAGGCCCGCGCCCGCACATGCGGGTGCAGGACGCCCAACATCCAGGGCGGCTCAATATCGTGATTGTCGCGCCTTCGGGATCCGGCAAAGGCGTATCGCTCGCGACCGTCAAGCCGTTCTTGCGCGCCGCCGATTCGTCGTGGCTCGAGACGTGTCTCAAGAGCGGCTTTGGAAGCGGCGAGGCGATCATCGCCGAGCTTGGCGGATCGTTTCGTACGCCCGACAATCACGATGCGATCGAGCAACGCGCGTTCATCGTCGAGACCGAGTTCGGACGGCTGCTAACTGTCAACAGTCGCGACGGATCGACGACGTCGCAAATTCTTCGCAGCGCATGGGACGGCGATCGACTTGAGTTGCGCCGCGCGAAAGAGAAGCTCCAGGCGAGCGACGCGCATTTAAGCCTTCTCGCGCACATTACGCCGGAAGAACTGCGTTCGAAGCTCACATCAATCGACACCGTGAACGGATTCGCGAATCGATGCTTGTTCGTGCTGACGAAGGGCTCAAAGCGTCTTCCGAGCGGCGGATACGTAGATCCGGCGATCATAGGTCGCTTCGGCAAGCAATTCGCGGAAGCGATCTCGTTTGGGCGCGCTGACGTAGGAATCATGAGTCGGACGACCGAGGCGAATCGCGTCTGGGATCCTTTCTATTACGGCGAGCCGCAACGCAACGGCGTCGTCGGCGCAATATGCGCGCGATGGGCGCCGCAGGCGCTGCGGCTTTCTGTCATCTACGCGCTGCTCGATCGGAGTAAGCTTATCGACGCGGAGCATGTGCGCGCGGCGATTGCGTTTCTTCGGTACACTCAGCAGTCGGCTGCATATCTTTGGCAGAGCGCGAGCGGCGACAATGTTGCGGATCGGCTGCTCGACTTCGTGCGCGAGCGGTATCCCGACGCAGTGTTCGGCCGTGAGATCGACTCGGCATTCAGCGGTCATCTCCACAGCGATCGAAAGCGCGTTGCCGTCGCGATGCTCGAGAAACGCGGCCTCGTCGAGCGCGTTCGCGATGCGCAAACGGGCGGCCGGCCATCGTTCGGAATTCGCGCAGTCCCGCGCCGAGGAGAATTGTCATGAGCGTGCTGGGCGATACCGACGTCGAGCGAATCCGAAATCATGGGGTCGCACTCGTATGGCGAGTTGCGGGCGAGTTCGAGATCTCGTTCGAGCAGTCGATGCAAGAACTGAATACCGCGTTCGCACGGCATCTTCGACCGCCAGCGCCGGAACGCTCGAAGCCGAGCGGAGTCGCCCGCGCAGCGAGCTTCGCGGCGGCAAAACAGGCGATCCGAGCTGCGTTGCGTGACGGCGCGGTCGCTTCTGACGAGCTGACGCGCGTCGCGACCGCAGCCGGAGTTCCGATCGGTACATTCAAGCGCGCGCGGCTCGCGATGCGCGAGAGCGGCGAGATCGAGAAGTACGGCGGTGGCGGCTTTGGTCCGCCGCTGATGTGGCGCCTGACGCAGGCCAGCATGACGCCCGCAGGCGCTCGCTCACCGTAGCGATTTCGCGAACGCTCGTTCCCTATCACGCACTCGAGAGGAGATTAACCATGGGACTCAACCCGTCAACCAAAGCCCAACTCATCCGCGAGATCGCCGAAGCGGATCGCGAGATCGCGAGGGCCGATCGGCACCTCGCGAATCATCGAATGCTCGTCGAAGCCGCCAACGCCGGCGTCGACCCCGACGATGGCGAAGCGCCGAGCAGCTTCCTTTCGAGCTTGAGCGATCTTTGCGACGCGATCGCGAAGGCGAAGAGCGAAGCTGCGAACTACGACGCGAGCGGAGAAGATCAGAGCGCGCTCACGTCCGTGTTCGACATGCTGCCGGCGCTGCAAGAGATCGAACTTCGCCTCGCCGGTGAATCTAGCGATGCGGGCGACGATGACGCAACCCCGTACGCGGAAGGCGCGCAGCCGCGGCGTATCAATCTCCGCAGATCAACTTCAATCGTCACTGGGTTCCGGCAATCGATGCCCGCGGGATGAAGTTCAAGAAAGACGAGCCGGCGCGCGCGATCAACCTCAAGGACGTCAGCTTTAAGGGACGGCCGTGAGCACGCACAGCGAAGTGATCTCCGAGCAGATCCGCTCCGTCGAGCTCGAGATCGAAGAGACGAATAAGAGCTACTCCGACGCTTCAGAGCGCTACCGCGACGTGAAGGCAGAGCACGACGCGCTTCAGCAGAAGGGCAATCGTCTCGGGCATCAGCTCGGCGTTCTTGCGATGCAGCTGCAAGGGCTCAAGGGTCAGTTGAGCGCGGCGCTCGAGGACGAGCGCGAGATTCATTCCTACGTCTTCGAGACGAACCAGACGCTCACGGTCGAGTCGCAGCACCTCGCCGCGACGCGGATCTCACTGAAGGGAATCTCGGTGATGGGTGGTCTCAATCACTCGGGCCCGGGCGGTGAAGTCGGCAGCCTCATTCGCGTATCTGCGTTCAACGTCGGCGTTGTGACGAGCGACGACGATACGTTTCACGCGATCCGTCGACACGTGAAGCATCGCGGCGATCTCTACATCCTCAATCAAGCAGCGACCATGCTGATCGGGAATCGGCCCGGCGGGTCGTTAACATACACGGTGGTCGAGGGCGGCCGATCTTATGCCGAAAGTTCCTGACGTTCTGAGCACGCGCCGGCAGAATGGCCGGCTCTCGACGGTCGAGCGCGAGGAAGCGCTCGACCGTCTCGCGCGCATCGTCTTCGCCGAGGGGAAGACGCCGTCGCATCGCGAGCTCGCGGAAGCGCTCGGTCTCAGTCGATCGGCAATTCCGAAATTACTCGAGCGACTGTACGCAACCGCGGAGCGCGAGCGGCCGACGATCGGCCGCATGCGCGAGACGCTCGTGCGCCGTCTGGAAGCGCAGTTCGCGCGCACGCTCGACGTCTACACATCCGCCCGCGCCCAAAACGACAACCGAACGGCCGTCGAGGCGCTGCGCGCCGGAACCGACGTGCTCACGCGAGCCGGAAAGCTCACAGGAGTCGAAGATGCTCGACCTACCGAAGGTGGCGACGCGAACAAAGTCCGCTTCGTCTTCGAAGCCGAGTGGGGCGCCGGCAACGCGCTCCCGCCAGCAGCGATCGCCGCTGCGGCTCGAATCGCTGGCGTATCAGCCCCACCCGGGACAACGGCGCTTCCACGATCGGTCGGAACGGATTCGGGTGGTGGTAGCGGGCCGCCGCTGGGGGAAGGACGTCAGCGCGCTGGCTGAACTCGTGCGACTCGCGACCGCGTGCGCGACGTCGCCCGATCGCGTCGATACACTCTCACCGCGCGTGCATTGCTGGATCGTCGCGCCGACCTGGGCGCATACGAATCTGCCGTGGCGATGGCTCCGCGGCTTGCCGCGCGACCTCGTCACGCGCATCAACGAGACGACGAGAACGATCGAGCTTACGAACGATATCGTCATCGAATGCAAGACAGCCGAGCGGCCAGACGATCTCGTGGGCGCGGGTCTCGACGTCGTCGTGCTGCTCGAGGCCGGCCTGATCGCCTCGAGCGCGTGGGACGTCGGCATCCGGCCGATGCTTGCGTCGCCCGGGCGTTGGGGAATGGCGCTCGTGAGCGGCACGCCGCGCGGCCGATCCAATTGGTTTTTTCGCCTGTATCGCGACGGCCAGAGCGAGAACGTGCCTGACGTCTGGTCGATGCAGGCGCCAACGTGGGACAGCCCGCTCATCGCGCCGGCCGAGATTGATAGCATGCGGAACTCGATGCCGTCACGCGTCTTCCAGCAAGAGATCGCCGCGGAGTTCGTAGACGGCGAGGGAGCCGTCTTCCGAGGCATCCAGCAGTGCATCCAGCCGCCGCGGAAGCCGAAGGGCGTGACGATCGTCGGCATCGACTGGGGGATGCGCGATGACTACACCGCGCTCGCCGCGGTCGACGAGACGATGCACGTCGTTGGCTACACGCGCTTCCGGAAGATGCAGTACGAGCAGCTCATTGAGCGCGCGGCCGAGTTCGTTGAAGAGAACCGCGCGTGGGGCGTCGTCGCTGAAACCAACGGCATCGGCGACCCGCTCTTCGAGCAGCTCTCGCGCCGTCTGCAACCGCTCCACATCCGCGTCGCGCCGTTTATGACGACGAACGAGAAGAAGGCGCGCGTCATCGATCGCCTCGCGTTCAACGTCGAGCGCGCGACCGTCACGTGGCCCGAAGAGTTCGGGCCGCTGACAAATGAGCTCGAGCTCTACGAATACGCGCAGACGCAGACGGGCCGCACGACGTTCTCCGCGCCGTCCGGTCAGCACGACGACTCCGTGATCGCGCTCGCGCTCGCGGTCGCTGGAATGGAAGAGCGGATCGCGCGGGCCGGCCATCGAGCACAGGGGATTCGGGTCGGATGACCGGAGCGCGATCCGTGGTACAACGGGCACATGAATCCGATCGCCCGCTCGATCTCGCTCGCGCGTTCATTTGCAACCGTCGCGACACGCTTTCTCCCGGAAAATCGCTTGGTATCCGTCCGCGTGCGGCTGCTCAGACTCGCCGGCGCGACGATAGAACGGCGCGCGCGCGTAATCGGCTACCAAGCTATGACAAGTCCGGAAGACGTCTTCATCGGGGAAGACGCTTACGTCAACACAGGATGCCTCTTCGTGGGAGGCGCGCGCATCGACATAAAAGCTCATGCGATGATTGGCCCGCGCACAAGCCTCGTGACGATCAATCACACGGGCGAGACCCTTCGAGGGTCTGCAATTTCTGCCGATCACCGTGGAGCCGTACGCATGGATTGGAACCGGCGTGACGATTTGCCCTGGCGTTACGATCGGTCACCATGCCGCAGTCGCGGCGGGCTCAGTCGTCATGCGCGACGTTGCGCCACATGCGCGCGTCGCCGGAAACCCAGCACGACCGTTACCGTCGCCTACGCGGCGAGTGGAAGTCCCGGCCGAAGCATCGACGTGAGGCCGGCGCTCTCGGTCGTATCCTCGACGACGTACCCGTTAGCGTCGAGCGCACTTAGCGCACGAGATCGGGATCGAGCAGTCGCCGAACTGATCCGGCCCCGTCGCGGTCGGGTCGGCCTTCGCGAGTGCGCTCCAATAATCGGTCGCGTCGCCGGTGAGCACCATTGCCCTGATTAGGGACTGGTCGGTCATCGTCGACAGCGATGGGGCGGAGCGGCCGACGCTGATGACGGATATGATGCGCTGGAGTAGAGACGAGCTTTGCGACATCATGTTCGAGCTGATGCGCGACGTT
>JAABUO010010722.1_pt1 | contig 10116 bp, 1 predicted proteins | sample 5559291 | NCBI WGS metagenome assembly JAABUO01 (sample SAMN10711878, study PRJNA513372) | rock metagenome | isolation source: Antarctica rocks | place: Antarctica: Victoria Land, Finger Mt sud
CGAAAATTAATATAAAATATTCGTATTCGTTAAAACTTTATTTATTTAATACTTTAACGTGTATATTAACTACGCGACACGATTAATATATAAGTAAAGAAATTCTCGATAAATATAAAGATTTAAGCTATTTAATTAAAGAAGAACGAATGATCATTAATATTACTTATTAATAATATATTAAACTCTTATTACGAGCTAACTTTAATTATGTTTAAACTTATTAATGTTAATATACATTTAAAATTTTAAATGTTTAATGCTCTTTTTAATTATCTTAATATTATTAAGATAATTATACGTAATAATGCATATACTTCGCAAGTATTTATTCTTTAAGCTTGCGAACTAGCTTTTATAAAGCTCGTAAAATATTATTTTAAAACGAAAAATAAAGATTAATTAATATATAATCTCGTTATAATTTTAAATTTTACTTAAAAGTTAAAATTATATTAAGATTAAGATGCAAATAAAAACGATAAACATAATTTTAATAAGAATGTTTATTTTTATTACGATAAGTATAAAAAGAAGTTTAAGAATTATTTTCGTCGTCATTATGAAAAGAAAATTATAACTTTAAAACTCGAAACGTAAATAATTAGTAATGTTAATTAAATAATGTAATATAATAATGTAATTAATCATTTATTAATAATGTTATAGCCTGTTATAATAACTATACGAACTTTTCTTTAAAAAAGTTAACGTCGTTTTTTTATTTATTAATAAAGATAATTAATATTTTTTTATTAACGCTATTATTAAGAAATCTTTAACATAAAAATATTAAAGAAATAACGTTTCGAACTTTTTAAAATTAACTTAAATAATTAAAGATGTTCTTTTATGTTTAACATTCTTTATAAACATTAAACGAATATTTAATCTTATAAGAAAAGTTTATCGTTAAGATTAATTATAAATAACTTTAAAATTAATTAAATAAATAATGTTTCTTAAGTATTATAATCGTATTAACTTAAATTTTAAAAAGATTATTATTAAAGCGTAAGATATTTATTATAAAAAAGAAAATAAAGATGCGATTAATGAATTTAATAATTCTTTTAAAGTAAATTACAGAATGTTTTACGTTTCATTATAGTTTAAATGTTTAATATTATTACATTTAAAGTTACTTTTACGTTATTAATGTATATAATAAAATAACATACTTACGAAATAATGTAACAAGATAATATAAATGATTAAATGTATTACAATGTTAAATAATTTAATTACTTGTTAAATATTCTTATTATTAATCATTTTAATTTAATTAATATATTATTATTATTTTATTACATTTTAAAATTATATATTAATATTTTCATTAATGTTATATTTCTTTACTGAATTATAATACGCTTTGCGTATATTATAAAAAGATTACTATTTAAATACGTAAAGCATTATATTAATAAGTATTATATAATATTAAAAATAATGTAAATGAATAATGCATTTATTAATAAGAAATTTATATAAAAACGCTTCTGTAATCTTTTAAAGAATAAGTAAAGTTAAAGTCTGAATTTTATAATCTTCATTACTTATTTTTAAACTAAATTAATTCGTATTAATTTAATTCTGTAAAATTTAACGTATTACTCTTTCGAAACAGAGCTTAAATATTAATAAATTCGCATCTTCTTAATAGCGACAAATTTCTTAAAGAGCGACGATTTCTTGTTTTTATTTTTTCTTTATCTTTATCTGTCGTAATAAATTAACTGTTAATTACTTAATGCATTATTTACTTACATTATCTTTTTAATTTTATTTATTTTACTTCTTAATACGATCTTATTATCTTTCTTTAATTCTTTTTTAACTTAATTTAATAAAAGTTTATTATTACGAGTTAATTTTCTTAAATTATTACGCGATATGTCTTCGTTTAACTTTTATATTACATTAAGTTTATTAATAATACGTAATAAGAAATGTATTATTTAAATGCATTATTTGTTTACTTAATACGAGTTATAATATAAATTAAAGTAATTTCTTAACTAAATACGATTTAAAAACTTAAGTATAATGTAAACTAAAATGATTAATGCGATGTAAAATAAAATGATTAAGATAATTAATACGACGTAAATTAAAGTAATTAATGCGATATAAAATGAAATAATTAAGATAATTAATACGATATAAAGTAAAACGATTAAGATAATTAATGTAATATATATTAAAATAATAATTATATAAATTATAATATTAAGATTATAAATGTAATATTTACAGCTTTAAAATAATAAATAAATTTTAACATTCAGCGCTAACTTTAACTTTATTTACATCTTACATTTATTTTAACTTTAACGATATTTACGCTTTACATTTACTTATTATATTTATTCATTATAACTAAGTTCATTATAAAGAAAGAAAAAGCATTTTAATATTATTATCATGTAAGAAGATTATTATACATTATTTATATACATTATTATTAAGATTAATTAAAATCGTAAAATGTTTAATTAATTAATTAAGTCGCAGTTAATTGTTAGTAAAAATCATGCTATAAGATGAAATAAAGACTAAAAAACTCTTTATATTAAATAAAACGTTAATCGAGTAGTTCTTTATAAGTAACTCATTAAGCTGAAAATTATTAACGTTTATTAAAATGTATTAAAAGCGAAGCGAATAAATATAAAGAATAATATACGAGATATGATTACGAATGATTAAGTAAAGAAGAATTTACATGATAATACATTTAAGTAATATATATATATTTTAAAAGTTAATAATATAATAGCTTAATGCTTTGAGATTAATTTAATAAAGAAAATAAAAAAGAAGAAGATTATAAAGCAGGCAGATATTAAAGTCATAGCTATAAAAATAGTATCTGAGTTTACATTTATTAATAAACTATGTACTTATTATGTTTAATGTGAAAAACGTAACTAATGTATATGTTAAATTATTACGAATTAAGATGAATTTAATAATATTATGTTTAAATACATAATATTAATAATTAAAATCATTTAATAACGTATCTTACATTATGAAGAACTCGAAGACTTAAAAGTAGTAAATAATTTAAATATAATTAATAAATTTAATAAGTTTTTAAATATATTTTCTAGCGAGAAAAATACGACGAATCGTGAAATACTTAATTCATTAGCTTTAATTAAGAACGAATTAAAGAGTTTAATTAAAGTTAATAATAATGAAATTAAAATAAAGTGTAATAAGATAAAGAATAATGCGAAGATAATTTAAAATAAGTATAAAAAGAAAGAGAAGAAAAAGAAAAAGAAGAAGAATAAAGAAGAAAAGAAAGAAAAGAAGAAAAAGAAGAAGAAGAAAAAGAAAAAGAAAAAAGACGAAGAAAATTATAAGATTATTAAGATCTTAAACTAGTAATTTAATTAATTAATTATATTATTCTCTTATATTATTCTTTTACATTATTATGTAACAAATTAAATATTATATCGCTTTATGTTTTAACGAGTTAAGTTAAGAATTTAAGTTAATACTTAATATTAATATTATAACTCGACTTAAATATTTAATATTAATATTATAACTTAGCTTAAATACTTAATCTTAACATTATGACTTAATTTAAATACTCGATTTTAAAATCGTAATTTAACTCGAGTCTTAACGAGTTAAGAACTGAATTCGAGCTCGATGTATTAACTTAACGCGATTAGTTTATTCAGTAATAACTGCACGTTAAAGATTTAAATTTTAATATTTTAAAAAAATATAAAAACGTTACTAAATCGATTTTTTATATATATATGTAAATCGTTAAAAAGCTTTCTATCTTTATAAAATTTTAATATAATTTAAGTATTTTATTAAAGACTTTAACGCTTCGCGTTAAAGTTTTAAATATCTTTAACATTTTAATAACGTAACGATTTTATTCTTTTTTTTATTTAATTTAATAATGTTTATATAGCTTTGCGTTTATTTTAACTCGAAAGATTATATTTAATAATAACGAGAATTACGTTAATATATTTATAATTATCTACGAAGAATGTAAAAACGATTAAATATTTTTAGTATTTTCATTAATTATGTTTTTTATTTATTATTAACGTTTAATTTTTAATGTATTCTTATCGCGTCGTTAAGTATCTTTTTTAAGCTTAAATTTTATTTTTATTTTTTAACATGCTTTTTTAATAACGTGTAACATGTTTAAGTTACGAAGATATATTCTTACTTTTACTTATAATTTATTTAAATGTAAATGTATTAATGCAATATATATCTTAATTTAAAAATTATTTATACTCGTTCTTTTAAAGACTTTAAAAATCGCTTGTAAACATTAATTTTAAATAATTTTAATCTTATTAAAAGTTATTTTATTTCTGTTTTTATTATCGTTAAGTTTATGTTAAATTATTATATTATATATAATGATTAAACGTATTACTACGTTATATATTTATTTTAATTTTACGAAAATTATATTTTACGTAAACGTTATAAATTAATAAAACGTTTACGTTTATTTAATTATTTTATTCTCGATTTTTCAAATATATAAATCTTATTTAAGCTTAATATTTATTTATAAACTTAGCATTTTAACGTTTATTCTCGTTTTAATATTAATCTCGTTTGTTTTTAATAACGTTTTTATATTAAACTTTTTAAAAGTTTATATTAAATGTATAAATTTATACTTAATTAAAACGAAGATAGCTTCGTATCGTTTTTATTAACAGTTTGTAAAGAGTAGCAGAAACAGATTTTAACGCTTTATGCGACTAATATTGTAAATATTCGTTAAATTTGACATTTTAAATTTTCGCTACATTAAGCTAAGACATATTCATAAATGCGTTAACATTTATAACATTTATACAAGCGTTAACATTTATTAAAGCGTTAATATTTTTAAAATGTTTATAAACGTAACATTTACTTTTATTTATTAATTTAATAAACTTAAGTTTAATACTTGTAACATTAATAATCGTAATGTTAAATATTATTATTAAAATACGTAATTTACTTTCATTTCTGCATGTTCTTTTTTCGTTAAATTTATTAAATACGATCTTATTATTAATAACACGATCATTATTTATCGCGAACATAGCTTTAAAATTACGTAAATTAATTAAGATGCTTATTACACTTTGTTTTTTTTAAGAATTAATGTTATTATACGCGTCTTCGTGATTCTTCTTAACATTATTACTTTTTTCTTCTTATATACTTACGTTACTTTTAACATTATATTTACTCGTATTAACATATATAATATTAATACTTTCGCACTTTTATATAAAATATGCGTTATATTTAATTAATACGCTCGTATTATTATTAATATTATATTCTTTCATGTTAATATATTTAACACGAGCGCTTTCGTAACATGAAGTAAAATATGCGCTGTAATTAATTAATACGCTCGCATTATTATTAGTATTATGTTTTCTTATGTAAGCATATGCGATATTAACGCTTTCGTAATATAAAGTAAAATATACGTTATGTTTAAAACATTTAATTATTATAATTATTATGCTTAAATTTTATTATTTTATAATTTCTTTCTTTTCGCGAGTTACGTTTATAATGCTTTTCTTTTTCATTCTGCGCACGAAACTTTTATATTTCGTTTTATTACTTAAAATCTTATTCATCTTATTTACTTTATATTATAAACGTTCGTTTTTCTTTATATTTAATTCACTTTATAAATTATTAAATTTTTATTTTTAATTAATCTTAATTATTCTTAACTCGTTATTTTTTTATTACGCTATTATGAGCTTATATTTATCGCTTCGTAATATAATACGTAATTAATCTTTAATTTATAATGTTAAGTAAGATTTTTAATTAAGAATTTATTTCTTATTAACTTAAACGTTATTAGTTAATGATTCGCTTTTTATATTTAATTTAATTAATCTTTTTTATATAGCGTTAATAATAAAAGATTTAGTTACGAGTTATAATATTTACAGCTTTATTTAATAACATTACGTTTAAAACGAGCGACGATAATCTTAAAAATTAAGATATAAAAATGCTTTTTAAGTACGAAAATGTTTTTTTATAACTTGCGTTTAAATTAAGTTACATGTTATTTTTTAACTCGTATAATAAAAAATTATTAATGTTATTAACATATATATTAAATATAGCTTAAGTTTTAATAATTATCTTAATATTATTATTATTAATCTGTTACTTAATACGATATAATAAAAATTTTAATATTACTTATTTACGATCGCGAACTTATTAATTTCATGTCGCGTTAACGCGCATTCATGTTACTACGTGTTATAAATTTTAGCTTCGCTTTAATTACTTTAGTTATTAATATATGTAAATGTTTATTTATTCTTCACGTTTAATTTCTTAAACTTGTTTAATTTATATATTTTTAATTTAAATTTTCGTATATAATAAATAATTATCATTATTACGATAAGAACGATGTTAATAAAAAGCGAATTAAAGAATATCTTCGTTTATTTTTAATATGTTATCTTATCTTTAACTTTATAATAAAACTTTTAAGTTAATACGTTCGTTATAATTCTCGCGCAGAATCTGTTTTAAAGAATCTTTTCATGTTAATTAATGTTATAATATTTAACTAATATATATTTAATTATACGTAAAATCGTTATTATTTAACAAACTTTAAGTTAACTTCTTTCGCATTTTTCTCGTAAGTTACTTTTATTAATCATATTCGCTTTTAATTATAATTCGTATTTAACTTAATATATTAAATCGTTATATTTTAAAAATATTATACATTTATTTATTATAAGTTTTATTCGTAACGAAAGATTTAAGCGTATTATCTTTTAAGTCTTTGTCTTCGTTAAAGTGTTTTTTACTTTAAAACGTTTATAATTTAATTTCTTATTTAAACAATTTACGATCTTCTTTCACGCTTCTTTAATTTTCTTATTAAGTTATTCTTTTTTAACGTTTAATTATAAATTATTATTATTATTAACATAATTATTTAATATTTACGTAAATAAATAACGAGTACAAATTTTAATAATTAACTCATGATTAATAATAAATTAGCATTTAATTTAACGTAACGTCTTTTCTTATAAATATAATGTTATTAATTTTTAGTTCGCTTTTTTAACATCATTATTATTAAAATTAAAATTGATATGTTTATTATTAATGAATTATAAAAAATTAAATTATTTAATATTATATATATTAAGTTTTTAAAATGTCGTAATAACTTCGCGAAGATATTTTCATTAAATGCTTTAATAGTGTTTAATTCTTTTTATTTTTAAATTAATCATTTATTCTTTTAAATCTTTAAGCGAATTATTACTTTAAGAGTAACACGTTTATTTTCGTTAAAGATTTTTCTTACAGAATTATTATCGCTTAAGTTTATTATAATCTCGTCGTTATCGTAAGTCTTTATATATTTAATTACGCTACGCTTTAATGATAAAAATGTTTTAAAGTTATTTATATAACAACGTCTTTTTTATAATATTATTTAATATTTTAATAAACTTATTATTATTAAGATTAACGTATTTTTATATTATATTTAAGATAAGAATCGTTTAATATAACTTAATAATGTATAATCATTAAGAAAATTTATGTAATAAACGATTAAGAAGAAAAATAAAGAGAATATTAAATTGCGAATAATTTTTTCTTAAATAAGAAAAAGATTTACTTTATCTTAAACATTAAGAATGATTCATTTAACATTAATAAGAGTTTATTAAATCTTTATTAAGATTAAATAAATTATAAGTCTTATTATTAAGTTTTAAGATTTCTTAATTATAATATGATTTCGTCATGTTATCTTATACTGAGAATTATAAACATGAATATGTTCTTTACAAGCATTTTATATAATTTCTTTAATAATTAATTACTTAAATTAAATATTATAAAAAATCTGAAACATATAATTATTATTTATAACAGACTAAATTATAAAAAGAAAGCGAATAAACTTTTTTGCATGCATTTCTTTCAGTATTATTTTTTATTCGCGCTCGTTATTAATATATATTTTCGCGAATTTAGTTTAATCGTATATTATTATATTTATAACATAATTATAATTTAGCTCGTTCTTAATTAACTTTATAAATTTATTATATTTCATGTTATTAATGCGAATTAAATTCTTTATTACTTTACGTTTAAAAAGATTTTATAATTTATAACATGTATTATAATTAAGATCGCGACTAATTTATATTATAATACTTTTAATCGATTTAATTAATATTAATTAAAATCTTTTATAATCTCGTTCATCGTAAATAATATAATTTAAAATATGTATATGTTTCTTTAATTAAGACGATAATAAAGAATTATACTTAAGATTATTTCGTCGTGTTTTTTTAACATTAAGTCGTTTTCTTACGTTATAATTTAATTACTGTATTACAAATATTAATATAAAATTATTTCTTAATCTTACGACATCGTTAAATATCATATAAAACTCGTAATATACGATTTAAATATTAATTTAAAAGTCTCTTTTAACTTGTTTATATTTAGCTTTCGTTTTATAAATTAAAGAAATTTTATTTAATCTTATATTCGCGTCTTTAATTATATATATTTAAACTTGTTAATATTAAGTTCTTCTTTTACTTTATTTATTAATCATTTATAATATATATATTCTTTACATAATATCTTTAATAATGCGTTTATTATATTAAATAGAAAACTTAATATTTATTAAATCTTTTCGCGTTAATAATTAACGACTGCGCTTATTATAAAAAAACTTTAACGTTAATAATTTATAATTTTAGAATTTAATTAATGTTATATTCGCTACATTTTATTTATATAATAATTAACGTTAACTTTTAATAATTTACTTATTACTTAAGCTTTTAATTATATTTATAAAATACATATTAATTATTAAAAGTTTATTATTAAGTCGCTTACATCTCTTTATAATATAATCGCTCGCGATCATTAAGTTTATTTAATTTTTTTAATTAATTTATTAATGTAATTAACTTTAATTAATTAACTTTATAATATTAAATTTATAATTAATAATATTCTTACGACGAGTAAAGCTTTATTTACTACGTATATTTTATACAAATATAGCTTTTATAAGATTAACTTTAATTTTTATTTTTATTAGTTCGTAATTAAGATTTCTGTTCGTTAAGAAAAATTTAATTAAGCAAAGTTAAGAAATGATTATTTTTCTTAATTAATTAATCGTATAACATCGTTAACTTTAATGATTCTGTATATGCTTTAAGATATAAACGTAATATATATACATTATTTAATTTTCGTTTACGATAAGATTAAACTAGTTTTAAATATTTTTAGCTTTCGCGTTTAAAATAATATTCTGTTATTCTTGTTTCTTTATGTAAGAAATTATTCTCGTAAATCGAGTTATATAAATTTTAATCGCTAAAGTTATTAATGTAAAAGAACTTGTTTTTATTTAATTTATTACGATTATCGTTTATTAATATAACATGTACATTTTTCAGAATTATATGCGAATGAAAAAATCGACTAGCTTTAAGCGAACGAGAATTTTTAACGTTATTTTTAAATTAATACTTTATCTTAATTATTTTATATACAGCATGTTAAGTTTTCTTATTACGAAGTTTAAGTAGTTTAACGAGAACGTTATTATATTGTAGCTTATTATTTCTATTATCTCGTCGTAATAAATTTATAATGAAAAGAATAAATCGTAATTAATTAAACAGTTAATCGTTTAACAGAGTTAATGCTTTAATCGTTTCTTTTAATCTTTTCTAAATTATAACATAATTACGTCTTTAAACTTTCTTCTTTTTCTATTAATTTAATAAGCAATATACTTTATCGTTAATTAAATTCTTTAAGTCGTTAACGTTTTTTTATCTCATTTTCAGTATTAAAGTAACTTATAAACGCTTATGTAATATAATTTAACTCAGATTAAGTTTTTCTTCTTTTAATTTAATTCTTTATTTAATACGACTTTTTTATTAATTATGTTATAATACTCGCGTACGAAGATTATTAACGCGTTAAGAAGCTTCTTCATGTTTAAAATTTTAATTAAGA
>JAABUO010010723.1_pt1 | contig 10115 bp, 10 predicted proteins | sample 5559291 | NCBI WGS metagenome assembly JAABUO01 (sample SAMN10711878, study PRJNA513372) | rock metagenome | isolation source: Antarctica rocks | place: Antarctica: Victoria Land, Finger Mt sud
ATAATGCTTGAGCTTTGAGGCGTCATCGTCCGGATCAGAACTCCTGTAGGTGTTCGTAACGCTTCAGTGTGCGCGCACCACGGCGGCGGTGCTAACCTCGTACGGCATGCCTAACCACACCAACGTCTCCGCATCTTCCTTCGATCTCGCGGCTTCAGCCCGCGCGGAAATGATCCGCGAAGGATTCCACATAGGCGAGCCGGAGGGCGCAGACGAGCAAGTCGCGCAGATCCGCCAAGCGCTTTTAACGCCTCCCCCGGGACTGCGGGACCTGTCCGCGCTGCTCTGGTCATCCATCGATAACGACACGTCGCGCGATCTGGACCAGATCGAGTACGCGGAGCAGACGTCCGCCGGGATCCGCGTGCTCATCGGCATTGCCGACGTGGCCGCAGCGGTTGCGAAGGATACGCCGCTGGACCGTGCCGCCGCAGCGCAGACCCAGACGGTCTACACCGCAGTCGAGAACTTTCCCATGCTGCCGTTCGAGCTCTCGACCGACCTGACCAGCCTGAACCCCGATCAACCACGCCAGGCGATCATCTGCGAGTTCACCGTCGGCGAAGACGGAACTTTGTCCCAGCAGGCCATCTACCCTGCCCTCGCACTCAACCGCGCGCAGCTTGCTTACTCGACCGCCGGGCCATTCCTTGAAGGTCAGGCACGCCCGGATGGCCGTCACGATCCGCAATTGGATGATCCTATACTCGCCGCACAGATGCGCGTCCAGGGTGAGGCCGCGCAGCACCTGCACCGCAATCGCGTGCAACTGGGCGCGCTGGACTTCAACCGCGTGGAGGCCGACCCGGTCGTGATCGACGGCAAGGTGCAGGCGATTCAGGCGGTCGCTCACAATCGTGCGTCCGACCTGATTGAGAACCTCATGATCGCCGCCAACGAGACAATGGCTATGACCCTGCGCAACTCCAACCGGTCGGCAATTCGGCGTGTGGTGCGCTCGCCCGAGCGCTGGGACCGCATCGTTGCCCTGGTTGCAACCAAAGGCGGTTCCCTGCCCGCCCAGCCCGACTCGCACGCACTCAATACATTTCTGGAGCAGCAGCGGGCCTCAGATTCCGTCCACTACCCGGATCTTGCGCTGGCGATCATCAAGCTGATGGGTCCGGGCGAGTATGTGCTCTCGAAGGCCGGCGATCCCGAACCTCCGGGCCACTTCTCTCTCGCTGCGCTGGACTACACGCATTCGACGGCGCCCAACCGCCGCTTTGCTGATCTGGTCACGCAGCGGATCGTCAAAGCCATGCTCGCCGACGAGCTCGCGCCGTATACAGACGACGAACTGGCCGCGCTGGCACAGCACATCAACGGGCGGGACTCCGCCGCGCGCAAGGTCGAACGCACGATGCAGAAGCGCGTCGCGGCAGTCGCGTTGGCCCCGCAGGTAGGACAGCAGTTCCGCGGCGTCATCACCGGAGCAACGGCCAAAGGCACCTTCGTGCGCGTCTTCAATCCGCCGGTAGAAGGACGGATCCTGAAAGGCTTTGAAGGCCTCGACGTAGGCGACCAGGTGACAGTTACGTTATCGGGAACCGACCCGCTGCACGCGTTCATCGACTTCACGCGCCCGTAATTTGCGGTAGCATCTCCCCATGCGCAAAGCCACTTTCGCCGTGCTGCTCCTCGCCGCCTCTGTCCCGCTTACCGGCTGCAACACGAAGGTCAAGCCGACGCCCGCGAACTACACCGCGACCCTGAACGCGTATTTTGTCGAGCACCCCGATTGCCTGCTCGGCGGAGGCACACGCTTTCCGTATGAGGTGGGCGAAAAGGACCCCCAGGGGCCCAGCCAGCAGCAGATGGACGCGCTCGCTGCGGCCAAGCTCGTCGAAGTAAAGCGCGAACCCGCCATCCACATCAGCCGCTACACGCTTACCGCCGAAGGCACCCGCCTGGCACCGCGCTTCTGCTTCGGCTATCGCGTGATTACCTCAGTCGACAATTCAACGCCACCCGCACCTGCGAACGGCTTTACTGAGACGCAGGTCGCCTACCACTACAAAATCGCTGATGTGCCCATCTGGGCGAAGTCGGCGGAGATTACTGCGGCGTTCCCCAAGTTTCAGCAGGAGACCAGCGGCCACGCTACAGACAAAACGACACTCGCGCTCACCGGCGTAGGCTGGTCCGTCCCGGACTGAGGATCGAGCTCTTCACCGGTCGACGCAATTACATCTTCATGCTGCCATGCTTGTCGTTGTCAGGCGGTGGGCTTCAGGTCAGGATCCCTTGCCGAAACACCAGCTATCGTCTTCCACTGATTCGACACGTCGGTGCTCAGGTTATGCATCTGCTCCAGGAAGCCGGTCAACTGCCACATCTCCCGTTCGCTCATCACATTCTTCCAGCCCGGCATTCCGCTCATACGGATACCGTGCTGAATAATGTAGAAGTTCTGGTTGGCCGGCATGTCGGCGGCGTCTTCCACAAATTGCGGCGGACGAGGATAAAGCGTATCGGCGAGCTTCGCGTGCGGTTGACGAATGTCCCCATGACAAACAGAACAGTTCGCCTGATAAAGCCTCATCCCCGCAGCCAGGTTCGAATCAGTCAACGCAACTGGATTCTTCAACTCCGGTGCGCGCCGCTCAATGGCCGCGTCGAGCGATGGCATCGCCATGCCGCGCTCCATAGCATTGACGGGCATGTCAGCTCGCGGATCCATCATTCCGAAGTGCAGAAAAGCGAACCCTGCGATAGCTGAAAAAACAATCGCAACCAGAAAACCCACAACAAACATTCTCACGAAACTCCTCGAACTCTTCAGCTTGTCAGCTTCGCCAACGCGCGGCCTCATACTCGCGGTGCACTGCTTCAGCACCATACTTGCGCTCCAGACGACGCACCGTGAAGTGACCCTCGGCCAGGCGCTGAAAGTGGTTGGTGAAGAGGACATTCAGAGCCAGCCCACCAGCGGCCCCGGCGACCGGCACTAGCTGCGCCGCCGCTTTCTCGCTCACCTCAAGCCCAAACCGCGCTGCAATTCGAGCTAGAAAAGAAACCAGCGCAGGAGCGCCTTCCTTGCTCAAACCTTTCTGAGCGACATACGCAGCAGCGTCGCGGGTCACCTGCGCCAGTGCCGCGCGCGTCGCATAATACGCACTCTCCAACGCTTCACCGCTGGATCCTTCCGGTCCCAGCGCCAGCACCTGAAGACACGCCAGCGCACTCTCCGGGCTATTGAGGTCCTCGCCCTGCGCGCGCGCAATCTCTGCGATAGAGTGCAGCATGATCGTCGTCGTCACAGGGAGTTCAACCACCAGCCCGGGCAGGCCGAAGAAGCCTCCAGCCGCTCCCGTAACGGCAGTAGAAAGCGTATGCACGCGCTGGCTGCGCACCGAGCCTTTGCTCTTCCCAGCGGCGAGCGCAACGCGCAAACATTGCTCCAGCGCCTTGTTGACCGCGTGACCGATGGAATCCTGCGTACGCTCGGGCAGCAGACGCAGCAAGGCTTCGACCGGCAGCCCGACCTTCGCCGCAACATTCATGGCAAAGCTCTGCCCTTCGAGCTTCTCTGCTGCGGCGCGCAGCTCGGCAAAATCCTGCGCGGAAAATTGTGTGACGATGGCTTGGCTCATGGCGTGTCCCTTTTCCTTGTTATGGATAGAGACGCTGTTTAGACCATCCGCCGTTGCCGTCGGGAGTAAAGATGCAGCGATCGTGCAGACGGAAATCGCACTCCTGCCAGAATTCAATGCTCTCGGCCTTGAGGAGGAAACCGGTCCAATAAGGTGGCCTCGGCACCTCGCGGGGGAAGCGTTCTTCCACTTCGGCGGTGCGCGCCAGCAGCTCGTCGCGATTCGCCAGCGGGCGGCTCTGCTGCGAAGCCCAGGCGCCAATCTGACTCATCCGGTGGCGGAGTTTCCAGTACGCATCGACCTCTTCGGCAGCCAGCTCGGAGATGGTCCCCTCCACACGCACTTCACGCTGCCGCGACTTCCAATGCAGGCAAAGCGCAGCCCGCGGATTGGCAAGCAGCTCTTCTCCTTTGCGGCTTTCGCGATTGGTGTAAAAGACAAAGCCGCGCGCATCCGCCTGTTTCAGCAGCACGATACGGACTGAAGGACGTCCATCGCGCGTTGCCGTGGCCAGCGACATTGCATTCGGATCGTTCAATTCCGAGTGCTTCGCGTCGTCCATCCACTTGTCGAAGAACACCAGCGGATCTTCGGCGTCATCCATCTGTAACCCGCACCGGCGATAGTGTCCGCCCATAGACTCAGCCACTCCAGAAGTCCGAGTCTAAACCGTCGGCTGCAATTTCGTCGCGTTGCGGACTTTCGGCTGGTTTTGCTTTTTGTTCCAGGACCACATCACACGCGCCAGCAGCAGCCCAGATAAAACCAGCGTGTCCACCAGCGGCTGCATGTTGCCGCGCTTGACCAGCCACCAGTAATGAATGCACGCAGCGATGCCCGCAACATACACCAGACGATGCACCCGCTGCCAGTTTTTGCCGCCCATCGCGCGCAGAACAAATTGCGGCGAGGTAAGCGTAAGTGCCAGTAGAATCACCCACGTAAACAAACCCACCTGGATGAATTTGCGCTTCTTCAAGTCGTCCAGAACCGTGGGCCAAACCGCGGTCCACTGCGTCCACAACGCACCCGGATGTCCCTGCCGCACGGAATTCCAGGCAGACGGCAGATCGTAGCCCGAAAAGAGGAAAATGTACGTCGCCAAATGCAGTGAGGCATAGAAAAACGCGTACAAACCCAGCATGCGGCGGAACCGGACCAGGTTCGAGAGTTTCGGATGCACGCGCCGCACCGGCGTAACTGCCAGCGCGATAAACAGCATGTAGAGTGCCCAGTCGCCCGTGAAGTGCGTAATCCCCAGCACCGGATCCGCCTGGAGCGCAAGCCTGCCTGAGGTGTAGGAGAACACCAGCAGGGCAAATGGCACCAGGCACAGCAGATGCACCAGCACCTTGGCGTAAGGGATATAGCGGTTGGGCATGCTGTTGGACAGTCTACGTGGGCTGCCGCGCGTTTAATAATCCTTCGTCAGGTCCATGCCGCTATAAAGGCTCGCCACCTGATCCCCGTAGCCGTTGAACATTTGCGTCGGGATGGTGCGATCGAATAAGCTGGCATCGATTCTGCGCTCATGCGCCTGCGACCAGCGATGGCTGATGTTCGGATTGACGTTTGAATAAAACCCGTACTCCTCCGGGTCCATCTCGTTCCACAAGGTCTTCGGTTGCTTGTCGGTAAAGTGGAACTGCACAATCGATTTCGCCGATTTGTAACCCCACTTCCAGGGCAGCACCACGCGCACCGGCGCGCCGTTCTGCTTGGGCAGCGTCTGTCCATAGCAGCCGAAGGCCAGCAGTGTCAGGGGATGCATCGCCTCGTCCATACGCAGACCTTCCGAGTACGGCCAATCAAAGCCGCTCGGCAGATGCGTCATCTCCTGCTTGTTCACCAGCGAGATGAACTGCACGTATTTTGCGCTGGGCAACGGCTGGCAAAAGTTGATGAACTCCGACAAGGAGTATCCGTCCCACGGGATCACCATGGACCATGCCTCGACACAACGATGCCGGTAAACGCGGCTCTCAATCGGGCGATAACGAATGAGATCGTCAACGCCAATCGTCTGCGGCTTCTTCACCATGCCGGTAATCTGAATCGGCCAGGGCCGTGTCTGCAGGCTCTGCGCCCACTCTGCGGGTTCACTTTTCTGCGTGCCGAATTCGTAAAAGTTATTGAAGGTAGTTGCCTTCCGAAACGGCGTCTGCTGTTCGCTGGTTACAAAGCGACTGGCTGCAGGAACCGTGGGCAGGGTGTCCGCCCAGGCAAACGTGGGCAGCAGACCTGTGGTCAAACCGGCTGCGGCAACGGCGGCTGAACGAGCCAGAAACTGGCGGCGGTCCTCCCGCGGGGACGGCTTGCGACCTGCGAACACGTCCTCTGGCGTAATTTCGGAGGACGGAATATCCGCCCCATACAGGCGCTTGTTTAAACTCAGCATGGCAAACCTTTCTCGCACAGCCTCAGCCTTCGAAGCACGCAACCACCCTTTAGTAGTGACGCAGCCCAAAGCGTTTCAGATGCATTTTCCCCAACGCTATCGGGCACAGCCCGAATCGGAACCATCATCCACTTGGTGTCATTTGTGAAGGCAATCTGCGTTGCCTTGCGGTTTCCTTCGTCGTTGCTGTTGCGTTCGCCCTTTTTGTTGTCATTCCCGCAGGGAATGACAGAAAGAAGCAGACGGCACGTGAGTGGCGTCACAAATGAGAGAATCAATTCAGGAGTTTCTCTGTGCTTCGGTCTTTATTTATCGCTCTGTCTCGCCACAAAGCTCTGCGCGCTTTTTCTGAACGTTCATCCATCGGCCGCACCCTGTCCAGCCGCTTTGTTGCTGGGATGTCCGTCCCTGAAGCGCTTGCCGCCGCAGAAGATCTGAATCGCGAAGGCATCTCCGTTTCGCTCGATTCGCTTGGCGAAAGCGTGACCGATGCGGCGCAGGCCCATGCGGGTGCAGCGGTCTATCACCAACTGCTGGACCAGATTCAAAAACGTGGGCTGGACGCCAATGTGTCGGTCAAGCTGACCCAGATGGGCCTCGACATAGATCCGGAACTTGCCGAAGGCATCCTGCGCGGTATGCTTGTCCACGCCGAAGAAGGCGGTACCTTCATTCGCATTGATATGGAAGGCTCGGAGCACACCGAAACGACGCTGCAAATCACCGAACGCCTGCATCAGCGTTGGCCCGGTCTGGTCGGGACCGTGCTACAGGCTTACCTCTATCGCACGGTGGACGATGCCAGGCGTCTGCTGGACCAGGGAATTCGCATCCGACTCTGCAAAGGCGCTTACAAGGAGCCCGCGAGCATCGCGTACGCGAACAAGGCGGATGTCGACCAGAATTACTCGCACCTGATGATTTATCTCGCCACCAGCGGCGTCTTCTGCGGCCTCGCCACTCACGATGAGGCGATCATTGATCGAATGTGCTTCCTCACCGAGCAGTACAACCTGCCCAAGCACACCTTCGAGTTCCAGATGCTCTACGGGATTCGCCGCGATTTGCAGCGCGCGCTCGCTGCCAGCGGGTACCGGGTCCGCGTCTACATTCCGTTCGGCCCGGAATGGTATCCCTACTTCATGCGGCGGCTCGCCGAACGCCCCGCCAACGTTCTCTTTCTTGCAAAGAACTTCTTCAGAAGCTAAACCCAATTTCCCATAGCTGTAGAGCCGTCATCCTGAACGCAGTGAAGGATCCCTGTATGCACCAGACGTCGCAATGCATGTCTTCTCCAGTCCGCTCCACGCTGCGTAAGAACGCGCAAGTGCGCTAATCCAGGTAACGCTGCGTTATCCCGCCGTACGCGTCAATGCGCCGGTCGCGCAGAAAAGGCCAGTTGCGCCGCGTATCCTCGAGCAGCTTCGGGTCAATCTCCGCGATCAGAATCTCTTCCCGGTCATGGCTCGCCTGCGCAATCACACGCCCAAACGGATCGGCGATGAAACTGCCGCCCCAGAACTCCAGGCCTTCGCCCGCGGTATGTCCACCTGGGCCGCGCATCACCACGCCCTCGTGATGCACATCGCCATGCTCGTGGCCGACGCGATTGGCCGCCGCCACAAAAACTCCGTTCGCAATTGCATGCGCCCTCTGCATCGTCTGCCAGGCAGAATACTGCGCCTCACCGAACTCTTCCTTCTCGCTTGGATGCCAGCCAATCGCCGTCGGGTAGAACAGCGTCTCCGCACCCAGCAGCGCCGTCAACCGCGCTGCCTCGGGATACCACTGGTCCCAGCACACCAGCGCACCGATCGGCCCTGCGCTGGTCTTGAACGCCTTGAAGCCAAGGTCCCCCGGGGTGAAATAGAACTTCTCGTAATAGAGCGGATCGTCCGGAATATGCATTTTGCGGTAGAGCCCGGCCACTGTTCCATCGCGCTCGATCACCGCCGAAGTGTTGTGGTAGAGTCCCGCCGCGCGCCGTTCGAACAAGCTCGCCAGCACGACCACGTTCTCTTCCCGCGCAACTCTCCCCAGCGCGTCAGTCGAAGGCCCGGGAATGGACTCCGCCGTATCGAACAGCGCGTGCTCTTCCCGCTGGCAGAAGTACTGCGCGCGAAACAACTCCGGCAGACAAACAATATCCGCGCCAGCCCGAGCCGCCTCGCGCACCAACCCAGCAGCCTTCTCCAGGTTTGCCGCAGTGTCGGGCGCACAACTCATCTGGATCAACGCAATCTTCTTGTGTGCCATTGACATCACCCATCCCTGCTGCCCTTCGCCTAGCGGTCAGCCCAAGGAGCCCGCATTTGCGCCCGCATTTTGCGTTTGCCTTGCCTCAAGCTCTTTAGTTGTCATTCCCGAAGGGAATCTGCGTTTGGCCCCTTGCGTCAAGCTTCCGGCTGTCATTCCCGAACCAAATCCGCGTTTGCCCTAGCTCCCTGCCCAACCGCATCAACCCGGACAAAGCGTCCGAAGATGCCCGAAGAACTCCGGGAAAGAAATCGCCGCAGCCCCCGCGCCCTGAATCACCGTCTCCGAAGAAGCCCGCAGTCCCGCCACAGCAAAGGCCATCGCGATCCGGTGATCTCCACCCGAATCGATCTCCGCTCCATGCAGCGTCTGACCACCTGGGATCTCCATTCCGTCCTCGCGCTCGGTCACGTCCGCACCCATCGCGCGCAAGTTTTTTACCACCAGCGCAATGCGGTCTGACTCCTTCACCCTCAGTTCCTGCGCATCCCGAACGATGATCCCCGCCTGCGTGTAAGGAGCGACCGCCGCCAGCACCGGCAGTTCATCGATCAACTGCGCGGTCAGCGCTCCCTCAATGACAAATGGCTGCGTGGAAGCGGGCCGCGCGCGGGTCACCTGCACCGTCCCGATCAGTTCGCCATGCTGCTCCTCAACCGACAACACACGCAGTTTCGCGCCTAGCGCTGCAATTACATCCAGCAGCGCTGTCCGGGTCGGGTTCAACCCAATTGCATCCAGGATCAAATTTGCATCCGGAAACAGCAGCGTTGCAGCCAGAAAAAACGCCGCCGAAGACAAATCGCCCGGCACCGTCGCCTCGAGTGCCTTCAGGCTCTGCTCACCTTCGATCTGCAACCGCGAAGAGTTTCCGTCCGCCGGATGCGTTCGCGTCAGCCTGGCTCCGAATGCCCGCAGCGCCTGCTCCGTATGATCCCTCGTTCTTACCGTTTCGATCAAGGTGGTCATCCCCACAGCCTGCAAACCGGCAAATAGAATCGCCGTCTTTACCTGCGCCGACTGGATCGGCTCGGCAAACTCCACGCCCTTCAGCGCGGCGCCCTCCACCCGCATGGGCGCATGCCCCTCGGTCAGCTCCACCCTGGCGCCCATTGCCTTCAGCGGTCTGCGAATTCGCTCCATCGGCCGCACAGTTAGCGACTCATCGCCCACCAGCGTGAACCTTCCCGCATGCGGTGCGATCATCCCGGCCAGCATCCGCATCGTCGAGCCCGAGTTGCCGCAGTCCAACTCTCCCGCTGGTTCGCGCAAATCGCCCGCCGTGCCCGTAACCTCCAGGTGCGTTCCCTTGTCCTCTACGTTCGCGCCTAAGGCCACCATGCACGCCAGCGAGCTGGCCGGATCGGCACCCGTAGAAAAGTTGGACAGCCGCGACACACCCTCCGCCAACCCCGCCAGCATCGCGTACCGGTGCGAGATGGACTTATCCCCAGGAACCACCAGCGAGCCCTGCAAGGTCCGCGCCGGCTGAATCAATTCAGAAGCCATCCCCTAAGCATAACCAAGCGCGACGCCGCTCACCTCCGGCGTTACGAAATCAGTTCCACCGGACTCGACTTTCGCCGTCGAATAGCGTCCAATCGATACGTGTGCGGTCTGTCGGAAATCTGCGTCAGTCTGGGCCGCCCGGAGTCAATGTGATTCACATGAAAAACCTGAATAAGCTGGCTGCCTCTCTCGCGCTCACCGCCACACTCACCCTCGCCGCACCCGCCGTCCATGCTGCGGCACTCGGCAACGACGCGAAAGCGTCCATCCCGCGCGACGTCCAGCAGGTCATTGTGGTCGACTACCGCGCTATGCAGAACTCCCCCGCCGCCATGGCGCTCAAGGACCGCGTTCTG
>JAABUO010010726.1_pt1 | contig 10114 bp, 17 predicted proteins | sample 5559291 | NCBI WGS metagenome assembly JAABUO01 (sample SAMN10711878, study PRJNA513372) | rock metagenome | isolation source: Antarctica rocks | place: Antarctica: Victoria Land, Finger Mt sud
ATCATCCAGACATGTAAGCAGGCTTGTTGAGCATGTGGACATCAAGAGCTTGCTCTCATCTTGACACATGTGCATACAAACTGCTTTGCTTGTGCAGCTCAAGGGGCTACAGTGAAGCCATTGAAAGTCCAAAGCTGCAGGCTAGCATGCAAAGCAGGTTTCACTGAAACTGACTGTACCTGAGCAGCCCTTTCTTTGACAGGTGGCCAGCTGTGTCTTGCAAATACAGCAGATGCTGCCCCGCGCTCGGGTGGTGTACTGCAGCGCCACAGGCGTGTCTGAGGTTGGCAACATGGCCTACATGACACGCCTAGGTCTGTGGGGCTCTGGCTCAGCCTTCCCTGATTTTGAGGCTTTCCTTGACAGTATGAAGAAGCGAGGAGTGTCGTTCATGGAGATGCTAGCTATGGAGCTGAAAGCTGAAGGCAACTATGTCGCTAGAGGTCTCTCATTCAGGTAAAGTCTGCTGTTCACACCCAGTATATGCAAGCTGGGCTTCAAGATACTTACAGAATAGGCTGAAGATTCTGAGACGTCGTGCTGCTGCAGCGCCAGCAATGTCAGCTTTATTATTAGAGTCAGTGTCAGGCTTGGGCCGTGCTTGTGCTTGCCAAGAGCAGACAGAGTACACTTTCCTTGCCCACTAATGCTACAACTCGCAGATGTGCTTGTGTGCTGATGCAATGGGTTTGAGTCTCATGTAAGCCAAGCTCAGCGTGTCAGATTGCCTGGCAAACCATTTGTAGCCAAATATCTGACAACAAGCTTGAGAGCCTGTAAGGGTCTGTTCACTGACAACTGCATTACCATTGGATGCTTTGTAGGCAGGCTGAGTTTATGGAGCTGCAGTGCAATTTGACAGCCCAGCAGCAAGCAGTGTATGATGCTTCTGTGGAGTTATGGCAGAGCCTGCGGCATGGCTTAGCTGCTGCTCTTGTGCACACCAACACAACCAGCCGTGAGCTGTGGAAGCCGTTCTGGTCTGCACAGCAGCGCTTCTTCAAGCTGCTCTGTGTGTCCTTGAAGGCAAGTGTTTATTTACATCTCTGATGGTGTCCTGCAAACAGTCAAGCAGCCTGGTGTTGTAGGCAAAAGCACCCATCACGCGTTTGTGTCATGTCCAGCAGCTCATTACCCTGCTACACCTGGCCGTCATTGGTATGTTTGCTGTATGCATCATTGCAGCTGCTGCTTAACGGATGGTGCAGCTTCAGTGAGTTCTCCAGCAGAAGGATGTCAAGCTGCGCTATCAGCAGCAGCGTGCCAGATAAAAAGGGCTGTCATGCCTATATGCCACAAGTTCATACATCTCCTGTCATCAGGGTTATGCCTGGTTCTATCTATGTTGTATGTGCCACCCAGCAAGATAAATAGCACTGTGCATGCTGAAAGAATTTGGTCCCAACTGTAGGTGCCAATAGTTGCAGCAGAGGCTAAAGCAGCTTTGGCAGCTGGGCAGGCCGTGGTCATTGGGTTGCAGTCCACCGGCGAGGCTGCAGCCGATGCCATGCAGCTTGAGCCAGGCCAGATGTGTGGCTTTGTGTCTACCACACGGGAGCTGCTATCCCGCTTCGTGACACAGCACTTTCCTGTGCGCTATGAGCCAGGACTCAATGAGCCTGCAGGTGCGACATGAGGTTGCATGTTGCTGAGCTGTGAAAGCAGAGCTGCTAAGCTGAGACATCAAGCTGCACTTTACTGTTGTCAAGTGTGTGCCAGAACACCTCAGTGCCTCCGGCCCATGAGCATTGGGACCAAACGTTGCAAGAAAAGTGATTACACATGCAGCAAGAGCTTGGTGCGTGCATTCCCTTGAAATCTGGGAAAAGGTTTTGCTTGTGGCGTCAACTTAAATCTTGCCAGCAAATTGATGACACATGCAGCATGGGCTTGGTGCATGCCTTGACAGCTCATCCTGGCTCTGGGTTTCAACCTAAATGAAATTAGTTCAAATAGCAACAGTACAAAGCTATTGTTCACAATGGATACATGCAGATGCTGACAGACCAGAGGTTCCAGAGTGTATAGCAGCGAGAGACAGCCTGCTTCAGCGCATAAGTGCCCTGGACTTGCCTGCCAACTTCCTGGACGAGCTGGTGCATCAGCTTGGAGGCCCAGGTGATCAATGTAGCACCTGTCTCATGCACTTTAGCCACTGCTTGTCTCGCTGAGCTTGTGGGAGTGACACAGAAAACATGAGCACCTGAAAACGTTTTTATGCACAGCCTGGATCACCGTAGTCTACATCGATGCTTGCAGAGTGTTGTCAGGCTTGTCACAGTCTGCTGTCAGATAGATGACATGCAGTTTTGGTGCAGGCGGTGTGGCAGAGATGACAGGTCGCAGAGGTAGGGTGGTTGCAGATGCAAGGGGGCGTGGCGTCTATGAGCTCAGAGCCAAGCCAGATTCCACTGAAATGGACTCACTGAATGTTTCGGAAACAGGTGACTACTGCAGAGCTGAGCCAATCTCCATGACCGCAGAGTGCTGCACCTACACATGTGTCTCTGCTACTGCAGCCATTTACACCTCTCCACCTTTTCACCTGTGAATCAGATCGTAGACTGCCACACAGCTTGTCTGTACAGCATTGATGCAGTCAGCAGTGAATCTGGTTATGCTGTTGCAGCTGCTTTTATGAGAGGAGAGAAGTTTGTGGCCATAGTGTCAGATGCAGCTAGCACTGGTATCTCCTTGCATGCCTCAGCGGCTGTAGTCAACCAGCGTAGGCGAGTGCACCTCACCATTGAGCTGCCATGGTCGGCAGACAAAGCCATCCAGCAGCTGGGCCGATCCCATCGCTCCAATCAGGTCACCATCCTGAAATTGCATTTTGCAGTCAGCACCTGCTTTTCATTTCAGCTTAGCCATGTCATGTACATATCTATAGCTCCTGGCTGTCCCCTACAGGGATGCCCAATGTTTCTCATCCTTGGGCGTTTGTTTAAGCAATGTCAAAAGGTGTAGTGTTTTCTTTTCTCCTGGCTGTCACCAGGCATGAGCATTATACATGGAGCTGCATGTGCAGCCTCACCGGCAGCCTGTCCCAAGCCACCCCACTGGCAAGCACTTCGCGACTTGCTGTCAACATGTTGCAGTATGACACTGTGACATCAGATGGGTATGACCCAAGTTATCATGTGGCCTGCTCAGGTGACTGGTCCCATCTACAAGCTGGTAGCCACCAATCTGGGTGGTGAGAAAAGGTTTGCAGCAGCGGTGGCACGGCGGCTGCAGTCCTTAGGGGCGCTCACACGTGGCGACCGCAGAGCAGCCTCAGGCATCGACCTCTCAGAGAGCAACTTTGACAGCCCGCTGGGCCGCAAGTCTCTGAGGAGGATGTATGACTGCATCATCCAGTGCAGCCCCTTGCTGCCCTCTGGTGTCACCCTGGCAGAGGTGCTGGAGGGCAGCAGTGCCAATGATGTCAAGGACATTGTCGCCTCCCTTCCTGACAGCGGCACCATCAGTGCGGCGGCAATGATCACTGCAGGTGATTGTGTATCCGTGTAGCTGTCATCTGCTATGATTCAGTGCAGGTATGCGCTCATGAAATTTCAATGTGCGCATTTTACTTTGCAAACTGATGTATTCAGCACATTTGCAATCTTCCTTAGACACAGGAACATCTGCTGTCATCAAGGTCTGTGATTCGATCTCAGCTTGATAGCAGCTGCACAACTGTCGACACTTCAGCAACCACGCCGCCTGGTGTATAAATCATATGCGTTCATTTGCCACAAGGCTTGCTTACATTCATGGGCTGTGTCATTCTGCAGTTGAGACCTTGCATGATCAGCTCCGAGACTGTGTGGACCTCATGGGCATTGGGTTGGGAGCCTCGAGGGCTGACACGGTTGCAGAAGAGGGGACAGCCATCACCAAGGATCAACCCAAAGACATTGGAGACGTCAGGTCAGCGCTGCGCCCTGCGTGTATTTCATGCCTACTAATCTGACAGCAGACTCTTGCTTTTGTTGACATAGACTTGTTGACAAAGCACGTCGTTGTAGATGCAGTTGTCAATGACATATTGCTGCTGCCGTCACGGGGCAAGGCACACTGACAATGCTGAGTCTCAGCTGCACCTTGAAATGAGTCAAGGAGCAGCCAGATCTCGGTTCAGGATCTGGTGACAGGCAGGCTGATACGGTCTAGACATTCAACAGCCTTTCTGCTGCTGCAACACTTTTGCTGGGACGTCAGCTGCAGCTGTCTCTTTCTGCGTGTGAATGGAACAGTGGTGCGTCTGTGCAGGCGGTTCCTGAACAGGCTGCTGGGCTTGCCTGTGGCTCGGCAGAATCTGCTTTTCAGCTACTTTGCATGCACCCTGACGGCCGAGATCCGTGCAGCCAAGGCAGAGGGCCGCTACTTTGAGGGCGTGTCCGACCTGTCTGGCAGCAACATCACTGAGATCCTCAAGCCCAAGGTCAGAACCTGCAGCCATTTGCATGCCTTGCTGCTGCTCACATCTTTGTAGTTGCTGTGCTTGCGTTTGAACGCAAGAACTCACTTGGATCATCATCACACGTGCATCATCATGTGTGCAGTGTGTGTGGCTTGATACCTTCTAGCCTGCCATGTTGTGACTGGTTTGCGCACATATATTTTGCTTCTCAGGCAAAACTTGTCTTCATACAATCAAGGCAGTTACAGCTTGTCTTGACCACATGCAGACCTTGTGGGTGGACCCATACAATGGCCTCAAGACTCATCAAAACGACATCATCTTTGACAGAGGCATGTCATTTGAGGCAGCCTGTAGGAAGCTTGAGCATGAGAAGGGTGCAGATGATTCCAGTGGCTTCAGGCGCAGCAGGCGGCCCATCTTTGGGAAAACTATGTTTCTTCTTGCATTGCAGAAGGTTGGCACGCCGGGTGTGTTCAGCATCTGCCGGCCAAACACTGGCACATCCTTCTTTGACATGGAGGTATAGCTGCTGTTTCATGTGCGAAACACACAATTCAGGTCGATTGTCTTTGCAAAAAAAAGCGTGTGATAGTAGGCTTCTACCCACTTTTTGCATGTGTGTGCATGCGTGCGTGCGTGCATTGAGCTCGCGCTGTTTGCTTACTGAACATTGAAATGGATGCGCAAAATCAGCAATCCGCCTCTGTCCCTATTGCTGTTTTTGTCTGCAAGCTTGATGGCATGGTGTGTAAAGACTATTTGTTGTCCCGGGCAGGTTGACGAGCTCAGCGCCAAGTATCAGGCAGTCAGCATCGAAGAGGTGGAGGAAGGGTGGAAGGATGTGTACGAGTGCTCATTGACAAGCTGCATGCATGGGGCTGCATGCCAGCAAGGCCCCAGCTGCCAGGTGTGTTTGCCTGCATCAGACTTGTGTCCTTTTGAGGGTACAACAGAGAGACTGACGCATTACCTGAGGATTGTCCCTTGCACTTGTCAGACCAGCAACCATGGCACCAGACTTGTGTCATCGCAGAGTTTTGCTTGTCCTTGCCACCTGTGTACTCATCCATCAGACTGACTGCACAGGAATGTCAGGGCTGGAGTGTGCACGGCATTGGCATAATCTGCAATGTGGCCTCCGCCAAATGTGCATGTGATGTCTGTAGTACAGACTCTGTACAGCTGTCAAAATAGCCTGGTTTGCCATATTCCAGACTGCAGGGTTGTGAGCAGCCTGTTGGCATCAAATGCAGGTAGGAAGGCGCTTGACTCAGGTGACAATCCTTTCAGGTTCTGTGGTGCGGATCTGGGGCACGCTGGAGAACATTCTGGAGCGAAATGAGGGCAGCCTGTCCAAAAGTGACAGAACCATGCGAGTTGTCCGTGTTGAGCTTGAGGCTGGCAAACACCTAGTGGGTGAGCTTCCCAGTGTGTTTCCTCAAGATGACATGACACTCATCTCCTTGAGCTGCTTGACAAAACAACAGACCGGTAAAGTGCTGCTTGCATTTGCGGCACTTGAACAGAGTGTGCATGGCGTTTACACTCCAGCATACGTTTTGGCGCTGAGAGCTGTGACATAATTACTGTGTATGTCATAGTACCTTGATTATCATCTGCAGCACCTTTATGTGATCTTTTGCTGCAGGTGTGCGTTATCCAGCACATCTCTTGCATCTAGTTGTGGCAACGCTATCATCCATCCAGACACTCATGCCACCTCAGCAACAACTCAGACAGGCAGGCAGTGTTACAGCGGGGTCTGGCAGCACTGCACTGCAAGAGCAAGCTTTGAAGGCTGCAGCTATGGGGGCTGGTGGTGCACTCAGAACTGAACCTGTCTCTCCCATAGACAAGAAGTCCTTGATGAAGGCCCTCAGGTGTGTATCATGCACTATTGCTTTTTGGTTCTGCCTGAACCTTGTGCTAGTTGCCACTACTGCACTAGCGCATTTGCATTCCACCGTGCATGAGGCTTGAGTAGTGGAGTTGTCCAATCTGTTTCTGTGTTCAACCTGGTTCATGATGCATGTCTGATCTATGGACAGCCAAAAGATATGTCACCTGTTGACTTTTGCACTTACATTGCCAGTCTTGAGTCCCAAGGACTGGAAAGTGTATCTGCTTTTGTCATGCAGACCGCCTCCTACTGTGCTAAATTTCTTCAAGCCAATCAATGGAGGAGGTGTTAAGCAGGCAGCACAGAAGAGGCAGGTTCTGCCAGTAGCTTTACATGTTCAGAAGAAACCCAAGCTGTCCCCACAGACAACAGTTGATCTGGTCTCATTGAGCGGGCCGCCAGCAAGCACTTCTGTGGAGCCAATACAGGTGGATCTGGATGACCAACAGGGCAAAACCTTAGCCCAATCCAGTGAACAAGCCGGCTCAGCTGTGCCAAGCAATAGCTCAACAGCTGGCATGAACGATAACCACAGCGTAGATAGCATGATTGCAAGCAGTGTCTCTGGGACTGAGGCAGAAATGATACAAAGGACAGACAGCGATGGGTTGAAACCAGCCACAGCCTATGTCAGGAGGTACAAAGGAGTGCCTTACGCACCTGATGCTGGCTCAGTAGGCTTTCTGACCAACATGGGCTTTAATCAGGATCAGGCAGTTCGGGCGCTGAAAGTGACACAGGGAAACATAGAACGTGCTGCTAATTGGCTTCTGTCTGGTATGTAGCTTGCATACGGAATCCTAGGTTGCTTAGAAGTGGTTTATAGGTAGTTTAAAACTAGTTTAAGGCCTGGCCACCCCAACAACAATGAGCGATGAATGAATGCTGTCAACAGAGCTTGTGCTTCAACTACACTGTTGAGCTGTGCGAAGGTGTAGATAGAGTATCTGTCGAGCATACTGTTTCGTTCTACATATTTCATCTAAAACAGCTTGCCATGTGAAGCTGGAGGCTCCCGACCAAAATGCTGGCGTTTCAAAAGTGTGTGATGTCGATGTTTAAAGTCATTCATGTTCACCTGGTTGCCAATAGCTCTGCAGCATCATACGAGATTGTGGAAGCTTGCACAACAAAGAGCTGTACCCAGCAGTGTCCGTCAATTTCACCTTTGCTCAGATGCACTCTCTGCTTCTACTAGGTCGCCCCCTCTCAGTATGAAGGTGCCTGACGCCTGCCTGGCCCTTTCCCCGGGTCTGCGGGTTGTGGTCATGCGCAAGAAGCTGATTTTTGCTATCAGCTGCTTATGCAAGTCAGTTATCTTAAGCGAGTCAGTCTCATGTCTATGAGCCAAGATCTCATTCTTCGCCTCTTTGCCTGCAGCACTTTGCGCGTCGTTAGGCAACCGCTTCAACAAGGTAAGCAACTCTCGATAGCTGCGTAGTATGTTGCCTCGCATAACAACACTTGAAGGGAACGGTGAACAAGCCCTACAAGCTTGCATGTAACAGATGCATGCACGCGCTCCGCTTCGCGCGTACGCACTGCGTGCGTAGCGAAGGCTCCAAGGAAAAAAGCACTCGATGTTTTCAAGTTTGACCTGCTGCGCAGGCAGACTCGCACTAGTGATGCAAGCAAGAAACTGCTGGCAGCACTCTTGACTGTTGATGCGTCGGTTCGAAGCTGGTCGCTGAACCAGCTTGCGCTCGACTGCCTCGCGTATCTGAAACCACGGCATGCAACAGTTCAGCTTCTTCTGAGTCGCAGCAGCAGCGAACATCAACTTTCGGCAGCACCTTGCAGAGGAAACTGTTTCAGTACATGATCGATGTGCTGCGTCCAGCAGGTGTCCTGACTCGAACTTCGGCTCACGATCTTCAAATCCTGGGTGAGCGGCGACCCCAGCGATCTTGCAGCTCAAGCACTCGACAGCGTGTGCAGTAAGTCCTGATGCCCCAATGGCAGGCAGCAGCAACATTGTCAAAGGCAACGGACGAGTCCCGCAGGAGCGACATACGAGCTGGAGCCTGCAACAACACGATTCAGCTACTACTTTAGAAGGAAGCATGGACACTGGGAAGAGCGACAGCTTTGGACCGCATGTAAGAATGCTGAATCAGCAAACTCTTCGGGAGTTTGGCATGGCTGCTAAAAGAGCTGGCTCTGTCACCTCTGGCCTTGCCAGCAGAGAGACCTCACCTGAATGTGGTGGCAGCATTGCTAGCTACAGAGCTAGCAGCAGACCTGGGACTGCACAAACATACAGTGCAGCCGAGATCAAGAAGCATTATGCCGGTAAATGTTCACATCCAGATTTGGCCTGCTCAGACATTGACACAAACCGTGATCAGATTTGATACTAAATGCAGCTGGTCCAAGGTCTTTTGCTTCAAGCAGTGCCAAACGGCCAGGACTTGAGACTGGGGATGTTGTTGCCTTGATGTCTGAGGTAAGCTGCAAGGGGTTGCTAAATGTGCAAAATCAATACAGATGCAGTGAGCCACACAGACTGCAGCACGGCAAAACTATGCTTACAGGGTAAAGCCTATAAGGTGTCTCAAGCTGAAGTGCTCGAAGATGAGCCAGGCACCACCAACTATGTATTTCAGCCTGCAACCACAGATGATGTTCTGTCTGACAAGGCTACCCATTTGGAAGTCATTCGTCAGGTGATCATCAAATCCTGACGGCATCAATGGGTAAAACATGCTATCCATGTGTCATGTAGAGCTGCTTGGGAAGAAGCTTGCCTTGTGTGCAATCGCGGATCACCGCTCAAGTCTCCCACATGCTAAAACACCATTCCTTCCCACAAATCTGACACAAGGTGCTGAGTGTTTAAGTCAGACATTAGCATGACATCGCTCATGCTTACAGCATGTGATGGGCTGTCTCATCACATCAAACCACTGGCGCTGGTGGACCAATGTGTGTCAGTTGCATTCCTGCCTTGAACGCTTTTCTGCGATGGTAGGGAGGCTGGGTCGGGTTCAGATCTGCAGCTGCTGAGGACAGGTTCCTACAGCTGCGGCGAAGGGGCAGGCAGAAGCTGGCTTTCTTCAGTGCGAACTTTGGGGTGTGGGAGCAGTGGGAGCTTGTGGCTGGGGAGCCCAAGCAAGCTTGGAACACACAAAGAATGGGTCTCAGGAATCGCCAACTTCAGCAGGTGAGAACCCTTGCAACGCGTTTCTGAGGCTCAAGCACAATGCAGTCTTGTAGGTCTTCTGAGACCTGAGGGATGTTTGTGTATGCGTCATGCCCAATGTGATTTGGCGCGCTCTGTGTCTTCCCCATGGCTTTAGTGCCAATGGTTTGTGCTGTTGGCTCTCAGCCCCGCTCCCTTATCAGCAGCACTATGCAACAGCACTAATGCAATATGATGCGCTGACACCCATGGAGACTTGGCCGTGACATTGTTGGTGTTGAGTGCAGGTAGTGCTGACAGTGAATGTTGTGAGGGTGGGCACATATGCCATGATGCCAAATGCTTCCATGACATCTAGATCTCTCATCCCGCTGCAAGGAGATGTTTCAGAGAATGAGGAGCTGATGAAGATGTCAGGGCTTATGATATATGTGAGTAGCTGAACCAGCTCCTGCACAAATGATTTTCACACATCCCCTTTGCTTGGTGCCATCAACCAAATGAAGGCATGCAGCTTCTTTGACATGACATAGCTTGCATGGGCACCTGTCAAGCCATGCATGAAATGACATCATGCACTTATCAGCCAGCCTGTTGTAACGCAAGTTTGGTGCTACAGGAGTGGTTTCACTTTGTGGATAAGGAGAAGCAGGTGCGTATA
>JAABUO010010727.1_pt1 | contig 10114 bp, 15 predicted proteins | sample 5559291 | NCBI WGS metagenome assembly JAABUO01 (sample SAMN10711878, study PRJNA513372) | rock metagenome | isolation source: Antarctica rocks | place: Antarctica: Victoria Land, Finger Mt sud
CAGTAGACACTGTTATAGTCATATAAAAGCTTTCTCTCATTGCGACGTGCACATTGGATAGGGCTAGGGAGCATGCGGAGGCGCTCTTGCACATCAATAGCGACCCGTCGCATGACTTTGCCCACGTAGAGCGTGTTTGCGTGCTTGCAAAGAAGCTTGCCCGTCAGTGTGGCTGCAATGCAACAATCGTGGAGCTAGCCGCTCTCTTCCACGACGTCTGCGATCACGAGTATGAGAGGGGGGAGGTCATGTGGAATTTCGGCAATTTTCACCGAGACCGAAATTCGTATTCGAGATGATTGCCTCGAACGGTGTGGAAAATGGGCTTGAAAAAGCTACGAGGAAGAAAAAGGTCTTGGTGACTGGCTTTGCAGCTTTCCATAATTTCAAAATAAACGCCTCATTTGAGGTGGCAAGGTTTCTAGATCGATACGAGGGAACAGACTATCAGCTTGAAGCATGGCCATTTTCAATCAAGACTGAGTATAAGTACGTCAGTCACATTGTCAGGCGCTTATGGCGCGAGCAATTCGATTTGCTTGTGCATATAGGGATTGCTAGTGGAACCGTAGTCCGGGCTGAACAACGAGCTCGGAGGGAGCCATATGCCAATGCTGACAATGCAGGTCGTCTTCTGACAGCGCCGTTCTCAAGTGACTTGCCGAGAGAACTACAGACAGATCTTCCACTGGACGATATCCCATTTATATCAAATGCTCAAGTAAGCATCGACGCAGGGCTGTTTCTGTGCGAGTATATCTACTTTCACAGCCTTTTAATTGCTCAAAACAAGGGGCGGAAGGTCTTCTTCATACACGTACCACCAAACGCGTCTCCAGATGAAGTCGTTCAAACATGTGGAACTGTTATTCAGATGTTGGACGCTTTGATGAAACATGTACCATTTGAAAAAGCATAGGCCTCAGCTTGATGACCACATTTAGTCATTGCTGATCTATCCTTACCTCAAACGCTAATGATAACGATTTTATGCATATATCTTTATATACAGTAGAGTATTCTATGATTCCCCGACTTGAGACCGATGTCCCGCTCCCCAATGTCCTTCTCAGTCAAACAAATGAGCACTCACTTGGTGCTATGTTTGCACGAGGAACAAATTTACAAATGTTTGTGATGGCTCTTGACTAGTCGGCAGGCAGTGTCATCCATTCCCAGCCATCTTCAACCAGGCCACTGTGAGACTAATGTGAGTACTGGAGAAGTCATGGAAAGGAGAAGACGGGCGTTGGATAAGTTGATGTAAAGTCACTTTCGTGCTGCTAGAAAGCTCGCAAGGGAGATCTGCAATGATAATGGCACCTTTGGTACTCAAAGTTCTATATTTAAATTCTCCAATCTATTTCCACACTAAGCGGTCCATTTGTTTTCAATTCATTTGCATGTCTGTGCGCATTCTTCTCATAGCCAAGACTTTTGCGTGGAATTATTTGTCTTGGAAATCTTGGTTTTTCTTACTCATGCGGCAACCACCCCTAATGTCAGATATCCCTCATCTGAAGTTCGACAAACATATTTTTCCCTTCCCCAGCCCCTCCCACACACTCCCTCAGTCTCTGTGGTCCTATGAAAGGGCTTCCATCATTATTATGGATATGGAAACTGGCGTCGGTGGTCTCGGGTTTCTCCTTGGATGTCACGGATGAAGGTTAAAACACTCTTATGCATGCTAAGATCAAGATTCCATAAAGCGTGGAGCAAAGATAGCCGCAAGCGGAATGCTCAACTATTATTCGGGGGATCAGCCTGGAGGGACACCTGGTGTTCTACCACCACCGTAGGTTCCCCCACACTGGTTTTGTTGACTCAAAGGTACTATTGGTGGGAAGCCGGAGCAATGTTTGGGGGGTTGCTTGACTACTGGTATTTGACTGGGGACGATACCTGGAATGATCTGGTAATGCAAGGCTTGCTTCATCAGACAGGTCCGCAGAATGATTACATGACCCCCAATCAAACTCTGACAGAGGGAAACGATGACCAGGGATTTTGGGGCTTTACAGTCATGGCAGCTGCCGAGCGTAATTTCCCTAATCCTCCACCAGAGTCTCCGCAGTGGCTGGCTTTAGCTCAGGCGGTATTCAATTCAATGGCCAATAGATGGGACACTACCAGCTGTAATGGTGGTCTCCGGTGGCAAATCTTCACTTGGAACAAAGGATGGAACTACAAAAACAGTATCTCCAATGGTTGTCTATTTCAATTGGCTGCTAGGCTAGCCCGATACACCAACAATGAAACTTATGCTGACTGGGCCAAGAAGTCATGGGATTGGCAATTTGGAGTAGGGCTCGGGGTAGTTGAAAACGACTACGCTTTTTATGACGGTACTGACGTCGTGAACAACTGTACTGCGGTTGACCATATCCAATGGAGTTACAACGCTGCTACGTTCCTGATAGGTTCTGCATACATGTACAACTACGTAAGAGATTTTGCGAAGATTTCCTTGACTAATATATGATAGACTAAAGGAGATCCTGAGTGGAGGGCAAGAACACAAGGCATCATGGAAGGTATCAACGTTTTCTTTGCGCCACCGGATGGGGTCATGTATGAGGCTGCATGTGAACCAAGTTTAAGATGCAATACCGACCAACTTTCATTTAAAGCGTATTTGGCGAGGTTCATGACCTACTCTGCTCAAGTTGCTCCGTTTATAAGCGACACTGTTTTTGATCATCTAAGAATATCGGCCCCTGCAGCAGCAGCGTCTTGCTCAGGCGGAGCAGACGGCGTTACTTGTGGCATGTCATGGCTGACAGGGTTTTGGGATGGAAGTTACGGCGTTGGACAGCAAATGTCCGCCATGGAGACCATTCAAAATCTGCTCGTCTTTATGAACAAATACACAGAGCCTGTAACGGAAGACACGGGAGGTAATTCAACAGGAGATCCGACGGCTGGCACTGGTGGGGACAGAAATCCCATTGCGCCCGAGCAAGCCCCAAGTACAACTTCAGATCGTGTCGGAGCTGGCTTTCTTACTGCCCTCATCACCGCCGGATCTTTAGCCGGATGTTATTATATGGTGTTTTGAAATTTGCCGGTGTAGCATATTTTATTATACTCGCTTGTAATTGTACAGATCATATCAATACAAGGAGATTGGCATGAACGTGTTAAAATGGATAGACGAAATGGCAGGAAACAGTAGTGCGTACTTGGTGAAGTAGACAAGAACATTCCATCTAGTAGACCAACGCTACCTTATATAGACTAGGAACTACTATTGCTTAGTAATGGCAGCAAGGCTGGTGCTTAGTACAGCCCGACTAAGCCTCGCAAGCTTTCCTCCATTACAACCCGCATTCTAATCATCCAGGCTGACCGACTGCAAGCCGTTGCCACGCAATACTATTCAACAGAACGTTCGTTAGATCTATTTTGCAGCCGAAATGCTGGCGGAGTCTACGGCGTGTGACATACGGTACGGTGTGCATAACTCATTGTGGGGGGCGTCGATTCTTGCCTTTTATGGATGCGGTGAGCAGAGAAAGGTACATACAGTACAACCACCAAATCATCAATGACGGGACTGCATGGCGGAAGAGTACAATGAACAGGCCAAACAACGCTCCTAAAATTTTGGGAAAGGGCGCCATCGAACGAAAGATCCCTCTGAATTACATCGTCCCGACCACCAGTTTTCGCCCTAATCTTCAGTGCATGACCAAATGAGGGATTATTCTGACAACAATTTGCCCATCGTGTTGGCGGATATTATGACCGCCGCCATTTCGCTCCCAATAATATTAAAGAGACGATGAGGATAATGATCGTTCGCTGGTGTTCAGTGAGGAGATGACGATTCTCGCAATCAATGGTCGGTAGGCATTGGTGGCTAATAATTCCCAGTAGTAGATGGATGCAATACTTGGTCTCGGACGACTCATGAAAACGATCAGAGAAGCTTTAGATATCTTGCCTTGGGACATTAACTTCCAGCAATCACATGTTGAGGTAGTACAAACACTCCTCTTCATCAGGAAAAGGTCCATAAAGGCCGAGTCGGAAAATGTGGAAATGCTCTGTAAAACGCTACACTCATCCAATTGGAACAAAAGCAAAAACTGTTTTCGCCACTGCAGAATTGAAGTCTTGGATGTGGGCAACTTCTTTTGGCTCTGTCTGTGAAATAGACAGTGGCCTCCGCTGCGCGGGAAGGGATATTCGTCGACAAAGATTCGGTGTGGCTGGCAGACTTAGATTTACGTAGACTAAAGGGTGTCCAGTAAACAGATGCGTTAAAATCAGCTTCTAAACTAATGTTACTCGAGGTAAAGGTCCACCTATTTGCGTGGTCCATCGTACTCGTCATATCCCATCTATTTTTAGAAGAGGCGTTCTACTGGCTGCACGTGATCTGGGTTGTTGTCAGCGGGTGAATTGTGTCACTGCTCGGCCGAATTGAGATAAGAGGAAAAAATATATTTCACGTATTTTATGAGGCCAAGCCTGATTACGATCGGCGGCTTGTGCTGTTCATTGGCACAGGCCTTCAGTCTGGATGTTACGAGCACAGGTAAGTATTTTTTATGTCTCACACCGGTCTATATCAGCCTCTGCTGCGGCAATGTTTATTCACCGTTTTTGGTGTCTGTTGCCTACGATGCACCCACATCGCCATTCCTGTTTCTTAGGAGCTTTGCTGACATAAAGACTCTATCAAGGCGGGTGCAAAGACATGTGCAGAGGGGCTGTTGAGCTTCTACACCGGTAATCAATCGGGAGGCACGCCAGGTCTCTTACCTCAACCGTGGGTAAAAAATCTTTTTAGCTAAACGAGTAGTTATTACTGGTGGGAGGCAGGTGCTATGATGGGAGGACTCATTGACTATTGGTTCTTGACCGGTGATGATTCCTATAACGACCTTATCACGCAGGCCCTACTCTTCCAAACAGGTCCATTAAACAACTACATGCCCACGAACCAGACTCTCACCGAAGGTAATGACGACCAAGGGTTTTGGGGTTTCACAGTCATGGCCGCTGCTGAAAGAAATTTTCCAAATCCACCAGCAAGTTCACCGCAATGGCTGGCTTTGGCTCAGGGTGTTTTCAACTCTATGGTCGAACGATGGGACATGCAAAGTTGTGGTGGTGGCTTACGGTGGCAAATATTTGCCTTCAATAAGGGCTGGAACTACAAAAACAGTATCTCCACAGGTTGTCTATTCCAAATGGCTGCGCGGCTTGCCCGGTATACGGGAAATGCAACATATGCAGACTGGGCCACTAAGGTCTGGGACTGGGAGTTCTCCATTGGGCTTGGGTCTGTGGAGAACAATTACGCCATATACGACGGTGCCGACGTTTTAAACAATTGCACTGGCATCGTTCGGACTCTATCAAGTTACAACGCGGCTGTGTTTCTTATTGGAGCTGCATACATGTACAATTTTGTATGTGTGAGCTTTGGATCGGCTAATAATAGACTAACGGCGACCCTATATGGCAGAGCAGGACAGCAGGCGTCATGAACAGCACAAGTTACTTCTTCTCGGAACCAAGCGGCATCATGTACGAAACTGGGTGCGAGCCGATGCGGAATTGTAACACCGACCAGCTTACCTTCAAAGCATACCTGTCAAGATTCATGAGTTATGCATCTCAAGTGGCGCCGTTCATCGCCGACAACGTCTACACGCATCTGACGGTGTCAGCTGCAGCTGCAGCTGCGTCCTGCTCAGGTGGCGCTGACGGTACGACATGTGGCACGTCCTGGCTGACTGGCAATTGGGATGGGACGACTGGTGTCGGGCAGCAGATGTCGGCCATGGAAACAATCCAAAATCTTATGTTGTTCACGAGTAAGCGCAAGGCACCAGTCACTACGATCAGTGGGGGGAATTCCACCGGCAATCCGACTGCAGGCAGCTCAGGAGACGCGAACGTCATTGCGCCGAAGCGGTCGCCGACGACTGCAGGCGACCGGGTCGGGGCGGGATTCCTCACGGCGGCGATTGTCGCTGTCTCTGGCGCTGGCTTCGTCTACATGGCCCTCTAGCATCACAATCATCATGTACTGCATTTGGCGTTGAATCCGTGGGGATGTAATACAAGGATGTTTAAAAATAAATCCTCCTCATCGGGAATCCCCACTGTGTTGCCGCGTCCGAAATTCCACCCATTTTTCCCTAATCTGATACTCTCCCTTGCCCACACCCAAAGGAGAGACTCCCCCAGCACGACACCATGAGATTCAGCATATTATCCATTTGCTGCTGCATATGGGGTTCCATGGTCACGGGCTTCGCTTTGAATGTCACTGACAAAGGTACGTTCAATTTTATAATCTCCCGGTCTTGGCGCGCCAAGGAGCCAGGCTTGGTTGTTTGTGGAGCCAACCCACGCGCTCCCTTCCTTCTAAAGATGCCCAAGCTAATCCTTTAGCCTCGATCAAGGCTGGTGCAAAGACATGTGCTACTGGTCTGCTTAAGTATTACAATGGAAATCAGCCCGGAGGAACTCCTGGTCTCTTACCGCAACCGTAAGCAGCGTAACTTCCCCTGCTTATGTAACAGATACTATTGGTGGGAGTGCGGTGCGATGTTTGGTGGCCTCATCGACTACTGGTACTTAACCGGAGACAGTAGCTACAATGATCTTGTTATGCAGGGCCTGCTCTTTCAGGTTGGTAGCACGAATGATTATATGCCCAGTAACCAGACTCTGACCGAGGGAAACGACGACCAGGGCTTCTGGGGCTTTTCTGTGATGGCTGCTGCCGAGCGCAATTTTCCAAACCCTCCACCCAACCAGCCTCAGTGGCTAGAATTGGCACAGGCTGTCTTTAATTCGATGGTGGTTCGGTGGGACAATTCGCAGTGCAGTGGAGGTTTGCGCTGGCAAATATTTGCGTTCAATAAAGGGTGGGACTATAAGAACAGTATTGCCAATGGTTGTTTGTTTCACATGGCGGCACGCCTTGCACGATACACTGGCAACACTACCTATTCAGACTGGGCCGAAAAAATATGGGACTGGGAAGTTTCTGTCGGCTTCTTGGCAATCAACAACAGTTACGCATTTTGGGATGGCGCAAATATAGAAAATCATTGCAGCGTTATTAGCCACATCCAATGGAGCTACAACCCATCGGTTTGGCTGGCTGGCGCAGCGTACATGTATAACTTTGTATGAGCCCTTCTTATCTCATCTAATAATAGACCAATGGAGATCCCAAGTGGCGGGAAAGGACGCAGGGGGTTATAGATGGAATGAGTATTTTCTTTGCCCAACCAAGCAACATCATGTACGAAGCAGCCTGTGAACCAAGCAACAGATGCGATCTTGACCAGCTTTCCTTTAAAGCATACCTAGCACGCTTTATGACGTATTCATCACAAGTAGCGCCGTTCATTGCCGACACCGTGCAAAATCATCTGCTGGTGTCTGCCCCTGGTGCCGCTGCATCATGTTCTGGAGGTACGGATGGGGTTACGTGCGGGATGTCGTGGCTCACCGGAAAATGGGATGGAAGTTATGGAGTTGGGCAGCAGATGTCGGCTATGGAAACTATCCAAAATCTGCTCATCTTTGACAATGCCACCACCTATAACAAGCCGGTCACCAATAGCACGGGAGGCAATTCCACCGGGAATCGCCTGGCCGGTACTGGTGGCGACAAAAGCCCTATTGCACCCGCAGTGCGACCTACTACGACGGGTGACCGAGTGGGAGCAGGCTTTCTGACGGCGGTCATCATACTCGGTGGTCTTGGCGGATGCTATTATATGGTTTTATGAGCATTGTCAGAAAGCGAAGAAGTGATTTGTCAAGAATTATGTATTTTATGTAAGGCCCATCGTGCAGGATTCAGGGGCACGTAGAGATAATTATGAATGTAAGTTCAACGATGATTTCAGGAGGCAGTGCTCTCTATGCTCTGTAGCAAAAGAGCATAGACCTCCCTTGTCCTGCATGGTTTAACCTTCCTCTTTTAGATCGCTCAATTCCTTCGAACGTGTTTCGTGTTCACGACTAGTTCAGCAAACCTTCACGCGCGATTGCTGGCTTGAATTGAACAGGTTCATGATGTCCAGAATTAGCCTTGTTGAAATTACAAACCTTTGCGCCTCAAATTATGGGGCCATGAAGTATATATAGGCCTGGAAGCTCTCAATGCGGTATTTCGACCCGCGAACTTTTCATTATGAAGACGTTTCCTTGCATTCTCTTTGCAAGCTTGCTTACTCATACTTCATCGCGGGCGGTTCATGGCATTGGCAAACTGGTCGACCAAGGCGCTCACTTCTCAATGCATCAGGAGAGTGACCTGGGGCCACAAGGGTTGAGCATTTACTTCTCCCCCGATGATCCAGAATGTAAGAAGGAGTGTCGCTTGGCCGCCTTGCCCAAAGACAAAGCACCCCAGGTCATATTCACCGCAAAGAAGAAGGAGCTGATTGCGCATGTTGGGAAGAACAAGTACCGCGCCATCAAGGGCTTGTCACACAGCTTCAAATTTCAGAAGTTGGACCTTGCCAGCGAAAAGCTAGACTGGATGTATGCAATTGCTCATGGCACTGGTGATTTGGAGTTCGCCTCCAACAAAAACATGGCCGGGTCCATGTCGCTGTTGGTGCCAAAGCGGATGAAAGGACCTAAGGGCGAGGTGATTGTGGTTTTTGACTGGTTCGCACCGGAAATGGACCAAGCTGAATATCTCTTTGTTCGTTTGGAGTCTATGTAATATTGAATAAAATTTGTGACTCATTATATTTCATTCTACGTTCACTTTGGTGTTTGACAGCATCATATCATTACCCGATCGAATTTGTGGAGTTTGTCAAGCCACATTAATAATATGTCATGCTCATCACTTTGGCCCCTTATTAGGCGACTCTTCCAATCCCCTCGGGCAATCCAACTGAGCATGCGAAACCCTCCGTATAGCAAGAGCAAGAACTTCAAGACGCTTCTTTCTGCGTCGTGCTTTTGTGGAGCGGTCCAGTATGAAATTGGCGGAGAGCCAACAGATGCCATGTACTGCCACTGCAAAGACTGCCAGCGTCTGCACGGAGCTCCCTTCCAATGGGCAGCCGTGTTTCAGAAAGAAGACATCTACTTCTCGACTGGCCATGACTCACTCATCTTCTATCACTCCTCCACCAACGAATCGAAGCACGAGCTGCCGTGCAAAATTAGCTGCAATCAGTGCCATTCGCCCATTGCAGACGAAGGACGGAACATGATGCTCATGTTCCCAGAGTTCATTCACTTCGAAAAGGATAAAGTCCCAGAGAAGTACATGGGTTCGCATCATATGCTTTACGGGTTTCGGGTGATGGACATCAATGACGGGAAAGACAAGTGGCTGGGCAAGAAGGGAGATCGGCAGGTGGACGATGGAGGCAATCGCATAAAGAATTGATTCTCCGCCTGAGCCAAGCTGATGAGCCGGGAAAGGATAAAATTAGGCTCAACAAGGAGCAAGTGGATGAATAAATAAATTACATGAAAAATAATCCATACCCGTTCAATCCCATATCCAGCATTCATCGTGATTCATACAAGCGTCATGCGCCGTGGATTTGAAATCTGCGGGCCGCATATCGTCTGCTAAGGGTGCGACTGCACGACGGGCTGCTGCGTTCCCGATGCAGGGTTTCCTGTGGAATTTCCCCCGTCTGTCTTGTTGTAGGGCGGGTGATAGTGCTCGTGGTCCATGAATACGAGCAGATTCTGAATGGTCTCCAAGGCTGAGAGCTGCTGTCCCACGCCATACGTCCCGTCCCAAGTCTCATTGACCCAAGTGGTTCCGCACGTCACATTGTCCTTTCCGCCAGAGCATGATTTGGCGGCTGCTGGTGCAGAGGTTTTCAAGTGAGTATTCACTTGCTTTGCGATAAAAGGTGCTACCTGAGAGGCATACGTCATGAATCGAGATAAGAATCCTTTGAAGGCCAGTTGATCCGTATCACATCGGTGGCTAGGCTCACAGGCAGCCTCCCACATGATGCCACCCGGCTCTGCAAAAAAGATACTCATTCCGTCAATAATCCCTTGCGTTCTGTTTTTCCATAATGTACTTCCATTCGTCTAGGATTAGTAGAACCTAGGCAATCATTTACATAGTTGTACATAT
>JAABUO010010728.1_pt1 | contig 10114 bp, 18 predicted proteins | sample 5559291 | NCBI WGS metagenome assembly JAABUO01 (sample SAMN10711878, study PRJNA513372) | rock metagenome | isolation source: Antarctica rocks | place: Antarctica: Victoria Land, Finger Mt sud
CGCGCCGGCGGCGCGCGCGCGCGGGCCGCGCCTGCAGGTAGCTGCGCACGCGCCGGAAGTAGGCCGTGGACGCGCTCTGCTCGAACGAGATGCCGACCCACAGGATCAGGTCGGCCGCCTTCACGTCTGCCTCCAGCACCTCGAACACGTCGTCGGGCGTGATCACGTCGCCTGCGGGTCGCGCCCCCGCCGCGTCAGCCCTCCAGGGCCTGCCCGCGCTTCCGGCCGCGACTCTTTACTTCCAAAGGTGACTGGCCGGTCCACGAGCTGACGGCCGCGGGGCGCGCGCCGCTGCGTCAAGCCATTGGGGCCCGCCCTCCCTTCTCGGCCGCGCTCTCTACGCCCCGGGCTTTGTGGCCGGTCCGACCTGGGCTGACTGCTGCGGGGCGCGCGTGTGCTTCGACGCTGCCGACATTCAGGCACGAGGAGGGCCGCAGTGTTTCGGCCACGAGAGCTGGAAGGCTGAGCGGTGATGCACGAGATTAATATGGGCAAGTGACTGACGGAGGCAGCTTGATTCGCGGAGCAACCGCCAACACAAATGTCCGTACCAGGCAGAACAACGCGCAGCCTACACACACAGGTCAAACAGTGCCGATGCCGTACGCACCAGGACGCACGCACGACAAGCTCTGAACATTTCCCTTCTGCCCAGGAGCTCTTGACAAACACCCGTGGAGCGCAGGCGCGCCTTCGGCGTCGTCGTACAGCATGATGCGCACGCGCAGGGAGGCCGCGTCGCAGGCGTGGCAGGGAATGCCGCGTTTGCCGCGCAGCGCGCGCAGCGCCGCGGGCGTCATGGCCGCGACTGCCGCGCACTCGGAGCATACGAGCTGGTTGATGCTGCCGTGCATCTCCACGGTCGCGCCTGTCGCGGCGCGCCCGGCGCGCTCCGCAGCCGCCGGTCAAACGCACGGCACCCCGACCGCTGCGCACCGAGAGCGCAAGCGCTGCCTGGTGCTGTCTGGAGCACGCAGTGCGGTACACGAAGCCCTATGTACTGAGATGCTCAGGAGCTCGCCGGCCTGGGCAGGGACTGAAGAGCGTACTGGACAGGCGGCCTCTCGCCGACTGAGAGCGGCGCATGACGAGCAGCTGGCTACTGTGCTTCTCAGCCCTAATAATGATGCACAGGCCAATGCCGCCGGACGGATCCAGGGCCACCGCTGCGCCCATCGCTGGCGCGCGCGCGGCGCCGCGCGGCGCACCGGCGGGGTTGTCGGTCGGGTGCCAGGTGGCCAGGCCGACCGCTTCCGCCAGGCCGTCGATGTTAAGCGTATAGTGCCGCCGCAGGCGCCCCAGGGCCGCGACCGCCGCGAGCGCCTCATGGCCGCGCCCCGGCGCCGCCTTTTGCGCCTCGGCGTAGATGTCCGCGAAGAACGCCTGGCGGCGCGGAGCGCGCGTGTCAGGACAAAGTAGGGTTAATGTAGGGTGATCATACCCCATATTTGGGGGTGTGCTGCACGTGTGCCTGGCTTGCCTTGCTTTGCACACGCACCGGTCCACCTAATCGATCGCAAGAGCACACCGTCCACAAAGAATGCCTGGTGGCGCACAGTGTGAGCAAGCCGTGTCACCGTCCCTTGCGTACCCCAGGTGCGTGACAAGCGAGCACTCACGTGACGTGACATGGCTGCCAGCCTGCGTGAATTGAACGTAATATATGGCTGCCTTAGGAAAGCTTGAGCGGCGGAAAGACGGTGTCACGTCTGACAGCCAGCGCGCTGGACCCTCAGCGCTGCACGCTCAGCCCTGCACAATCTGTGCGAGGACGGAGCCAGCACACAGAGGGGAGCCACGGCTGGGCCGAACCAGGGCCTCCAGGCGCTGCTTCTCAAAGAACGCGTACGTGAACAGGCGCTTGCCGTCCGACACGCCAAAGCGCTTCTGCGCGCGCTCGTACAGCCCGCCGCGCGTGCTGAAGGTTGACATGCCTGCGCCGGCGTGCAGGGCGCTACGCTCTAAATATACTTGAGCAAGCAAACAAGTTGCGGCAGCACGCTTGCCCGCGACGCCCGTCTAGCACGCGGTGGTGCCACAGCGCTTCTGCCGCAGCGCGTGCAGCGCTTCACAGCAGAGCTGGCTGTCTCAATAACAGTGTTCACACACTCAACGGTCCGCTGCGTGAGGTTACATATTGCAGCACCGGTGCACAGGCAACCCTCTGTCACTGGCGCAGGCAAGCGTTTGAAGTACAAGCTGCGCAGTCCGTCCGCACCAGCCCCTATGTCCCCTCACGAGCTATGCCAAGGGCCACGCACCCGAGGTTGCAGACAAGCCGCTGCCCGAGAACACCACCAGGTTGCAGCACTTGGCTGCCGCGTCCAGCAGCTTGGCCAGACCCTTGCACTCGCCGTCCGCACCATGGTTGCTGCGCCACACACGCACAGGGCCTTGAAACTCCAGGGGCTCGGTCTGTGTTGCTGCTGAAGAGTGCAAAACACGCAGGCACACGGTCATACCTCTGAACACAGACGCTTGATGCATATGTGCAGTCCTTCAGACAGACGCAGGCCGTTGCAGTGTCTTGCGGGCCCCCACACCAGCCAAGTGCAGCAGGGCCAGCCCAGTGCGTACCTCGACTCTACCTGCTTCCGCTTCCTCAGCACCCTGCCGCCCAGCATGCCCTGCAGGCCGGCGCCTGCAGGCACCAGAGCGGGCCCTCCAGCCTCACAACGCAGTGTGCACCCCTCGCCGTGTCAGCAAAGCGCACTCTGTCAGCTCTGCGTTCACCAATTTCATGGCGACCACAGTGGGTATCCTTGTGTCGTTCCTAGTTGAGTTGCAGCCTACATCCTGATCAGCCATACTCCAGCTCAGGAGAAAAGGGTAGAAGGGTCTCGTTCAGGCGTCTGAAGCCTGCTGTCCTTCATAAGAACGGGCCCCAGACGCTGTTGCAGGCTGTGATCCTGCAGTTGAGGCCACCCCAGATTTGTGGTAATGGCGCGGGGAAGGGGACGCGGCGGCGGGCGCGGGCGCGGGCGCGGGCGCGGGCGAGGCAGGCCAGGCGAGGGGGGCGGCGATGACGATGACGCCGGGTCTGATGAGGAGACGGAGAAGAAGCCCAAGGGCCTGGGTGCGGCGACCCAGGTCGCGTGCTGCAGAGGTCGGTGTGCTGCCGGCGGGCTGCAGGGCGGGCGTCTGTGTGGCACCGTGCTGTTGTGCTGCAGCTGCAGCTCACTGCAGCAAGGGCACAAGCCGTGTGTGCGCAGCTGCCTGCACTGATGCCTGCTGCAACAAGCCTGTCAATCAATACGCTTCTTGTTACAGCTAGAGCGCCTTACCACACTCCTTGTGTGCGCAGCATCGGTGCTATGTTGATGTAGAGCCTCCGCTTGCCTCTTTCCTTCTTTGCTGACTTCCAGACTTCTGTTGCACCAAGCTGGCTGTGCGACTGTACAGGTACGCAGAGCGCCACAGCAGGAATGCTGCCACCCAGCGATAGCGACGAGGAGGACGAAGTCCCAGCCGCGAAGAAGCCTGGCCAGGTGACGGCCTCCAGCAGACATGGAGCTTGTGGCTCTTGTAGCAACCGTCTAGCACTTCAGATGTGGCGTGGCTGTGGTGAAGAGAGTCAGAACGCAGGACCTGCGTCTGCTGTTTGCTTGTACCGTTTTTCCTTGTGTATTTCTGTATCAAGTGTGCTTTTGCCCCTCTACGCATGTAAGCGTTCCTGCGCATCCTACAAGGAGTGCATTTTTCTCACCGTGGTCACGTTGTGTGCGCAGCCGGCGACGGCCGGGATGCTGCCACCCAGCAGCAGCGACGAGGACGACAGTTCTGAGGAGGAGGAGGAGCCAAAGCCGAAGCTGCGCACGCCGCAGCCGGCCGTGGTCAGCACGCGGCCGTGCGCGCCTGTCAGCCTGCTCGACTTTCACTGCCTCCGCTTGCACCTGTGTTTTGGGACGCTTTCTGCGACCCCCCTGGCACTTGTGTGTGTTTTACAGTTTTTTTTTTTTTTTGTTGTACATGCCCAGAGCCAGCTAGTAACACTGCAAGCCTCCTTGCAATGCATCCACAGTTACGACCTATGCCCAGCATTGCTGTTGAATGCACCTGTGCGGTTGCGGGAGTGTGGCCTGCTAATGGTATAAAGTAGAGTCGTGCTGACTTTTAACGGTACTACGCTCAAAGCGCACTGATCGACGTCCCTGTAATTTTAGGTCTGGTACATGCAGTAATCCCTGCATGTTGGGTTCACAGAAAGAAGGACGAGGAGGAGGTCGATCCTGAGCAGGCCCGGAAGGACCTGGAGCGCCTGGAGATGACCCGCAAGAAGCGGTGGGGCCCCAGCCTGGCAGGCTGTGCCATTCATGTTGTCATGAACGTTTGGATGGCAGGGCATGCTCACTCCTGTGCTCTGCACGTGCGTTGCGGAATGGATGGCATGGTGCTATGCGGTCTAACACTCCACCAGAGCTGCTGTGATCATCACCTGCGCATCTGTTCACCGTGGTCACTCGCTTCAGGCATATAAGTGGCTTTGTGTTTGACAGGGAGGAGGACCGCTTGAAACGCATCCAGGACGAGGGCTGGGACCGGTTTGCGTGCGTGCCCCCTTGCTTCCCCGACAGAGCACTGCGCTCTGTTGCTTTTACCGTGACCTGTCTGATGTTGAGCTTCGTAAATGCGCTTCTGCACTTTGACACAGCAGTGTGCAATGCTTGTGCACTTGCTTTGTTTGTGATGTGCTTTCTTCATCGTGTTCTCGCAGTGTTGGCTGCGCATGCAGGTCCTCTCGCATGCACTGACACCTGCTGTCGCTTGCTTTGCAGACCCGTTACAGACACAAACAAGCCGCCAGACTTGGTGCCTGCAGACCATCCCAGCCGCAAGGACGCGGCGTGATGCTTTCAGTCATAGCCTGCGCACATCCCACATGCTCTGCACGCCTGTCTTGCGGCTGTACGTGTACCGTGTTGGAAGGATGCATGTAATGTTGACTCGGTGCAAAGGTCAGGCTGTCACGGTCTCTTGCTCTCTCAGGGAAGCCTTGCCAGCGCATGCTAACACAGTGATGAACCCTACACATAAGGAGCAGGTCACAACTTGAGCACCACTTCAGCTGAAAAGCCGCGAAGCTTTAGGAACACTAAACTGTGAGCATGTGCGAGGGTATGCTGGCACACCAAACATTATTTGTGGCCTCAGCAGCGCCCCGGCTGAAGCAGCAGACACGGTCAAGGATGCATGTGCAAAATATGCACTGAAATGGCTGTGACGTCATGGCTACTGTAATTGCAATAAAGCAGGAATATGGCAGCAGCTAACTTTGAGCGGCGGAACACATGTGTGCTTACCTCACATACAAGCCAGGCACACAGCCTGAGAAGGTTCAGCACACGCGTGCGTTATCTCAGGCACTCAGGGGATCCAGGCAATATGCGCACACGTCTATGATTATGTCGCGGAAAAGCAAACAGTCACAAAACTACGAGCACCCAATAGTACAGCACCCGGAGCACAGAACACCGCAATCAAAGGTGTGGCAGCAGGCTCCCCCGAAGGACCTGCAGGCAGAGCTATGCCAGGCACGGCATGCTGACAGCATGCCCTGGGTCCCGACACATTAAATTCTGCCTAGCAGAAACACACCTACATCTAGTTGCTGATCGGCTATGGCTGCGTTCCTCCCATGCATGAAGGCACTGCTTCCCCCATCGGCCCAGCCCCTCCAAATGGCCTGATAAAATGGAGCGCAGCGCACAGAGCAGCCTCCCTCTGACAGGGCAAGCAGCAAGTGTGCATTCCCAACACACATGCCACAGTCTCCTGCCTCTAAATGGCCACCTTGGCAGTGCGCCTGGCAAACAGGGCAGCACCTCGTGCCGCCCCGGCCCACATGCGGACACCGGCCATGGGCAGGCCTTGCTTGCTCCCATTTTGAGACAGCTGCACATGCTGGCGTGAAGCTGAGCTCGTAGACAGGGTTGCTATACCTCGCTTCATGGCCGAGCTCAAGCACACAGCCGCTTCACTCTCATGCACAGCTGTCTACCATGCATTTGCACATTCGGCCGGCCCGCACTCGCTCGGAGCTGGTGCGCAGGACCCGCGCCGGATTAGGGCAGCTGCATGTGCGAGCCGCCCTTGAGGTTGACCTTGTAGCCAGAATTGCCATACCCCGCCCCCTGCCCAAGCTCCACTTCGCGGCCGTCGCGCTCGTACGCGCGCGCATCAACATGCATCTGCGTCGCCGCCAGGCGCGCCTTGCTGCCCGCGCTCGCGCCCGGAAAGGAGGCCGCCGTCCGCGACGGACCGCTCGGCGCAGCCCCAGCCCCTTCCCGCAGCTGCCCAAACCCGGCCTGGGAAGCGGCGCTTCGCCGCTTCACGAGCCAGTAGCAGCCGCCGGCGAGCAGCGCTGCGGCGACCAGCGCGGCAAACACGATGGCTGCGATCGCGCCGCCGGACAGCGCGCGGCTGGGCACGAACACGAGCGACGACACGGCCACGCGCGGCGTGCTGCTGGTGACCTGCGCCGTGCAGAACGGGGGACTTAAGATGTCAGCGTCTGGTGGTGCCCTGTTGTTTAACTGCATCTGACCTTCGCTGAAGCGTCGTCATGCGTTTGTGCATACTTAGCCCACTACTGCATGAGCCCTTGCGGGTTAGGCTGCCCCTTTTAACTGTGCATGGCACCAGAGACATTGCATGGCATACTGTCAGCAAGCCCACGATGTGGATGTTCTTGTGGCGAGCCCGCCATGAGTCATTGCTCATCCATGCTAACAATATGAGGAATTGCAACCCCCAGACGTTGAAGAGCGGTGTTGTATCGCCATGACAGCGTCAACGTACCGGATTTGTGCAACAACAGGGCCGCACCGCATTGGCGTTGGGGGCTGAGAAGCAGGTCAGGTGGTCCAGGCGCCCCGCCGCTGGCATGCTTGCCAGAGGAAAGCCGCCAGCTGGGCATGTCAGGATGTTGCCCTGCGTGCACGTAGCCATACATTGCATTTGAACTTGTAAGTTTCCAAAGTTGGCTGATACATGGACATGTCTGTCTTCTGAGTACCTTTTGCATGCACTCCAGCGCGCAAGCGCATCAAGCCAGGCGCCCATGCTTCCCCATACGGGCAGCAATTGCTACGCTCCCAGGCCTCCGGTGCAGCAAGGTGCATTGCCGCACACGCATAAGATTCGCTTGGCACTGGCTGTGCCGGGGTCGTTTTGCAATAGCCTGTGCCATGTCATACGCAGTCACTGTCAGGTGGCGACGCAAGGGGACATGCAGTGTCTGCCCTTCCTTGTACATGGGGCACTGCGAAGGAGCGCACATCCAGCTCGGCCAACACCGGCACAGCCGACGTTGCCAGGACCTGGACCAGCCACAGCGGGAAGACGCCCGTGAAGCCGTTCTCCTCCAAGTCGAACGTTCGCACAACCTGCCGGCAGGCCAGGGTGCTGAGGCCCGCGGGGACACAGGGATGGCGACAGCCAATAGCTGTTGACCCCTAGTAGACGCAGGATAGTGCATGCAGTTGAGCATGCACAGCTCAGCGAGCATGAATGCCTGTCAAGCAGTTACTGGCTAATGGCTACGCTCTCAGGATTTTGCACCAGCTCAGGCTTCATGTCTCTTGGCTTGGCGAGAGCAGAAATTGGCGGCGCACACCCGGTTGGCGGCTGATGGGATGCTGGTGTTGGCCAGGGCAGAGGCTGCAAGCTTGCCACTGCCGGCTGCTTCGGGTACGCCGGAGAATATCCCCAGGTCCTTGAGGCCGGCGGCGTCGTTCAGGTCGCCTGACCATCGCAAGCGCGCGTGCTGAACAGCGCAGATATTCAGCGCATGGCATGCAATAACACCTTGCAGGTATATTTAGCAGGCTTTTCAGAGTGCTGTATTGCGGCAGGCGCTGGGCTTGTCGGCAGACTTCTCAACGCAAGAGGCTCTAATCCGGGCGACCAACCAGGCTTGCATGCTGCACTGGTATACGATCTGCTACGACAGCATGCACTAAGAGCATGTATGTCGCCGTTGCAAGCAAGTCGGCCTGGCTGCACACCAACAAAGGAGTTGTTGCCGATGTCAAAGTATCGCAGGCGCGAGTGCAGGTCCTGGCGGTTGTTGATGGTCTGGAATGCAAAGTCATCTAATTTTCCGGTCAGAAGGTTGTTGTTCAGGTTGAACACCACGAGGTTGTACATTGTGGCCATGCTGGCCGGCAGCAGCCCTGCACGCAACAGTGCCCGTAGGCCGATTAGTTTTTATGTCGAGACGACCAAGTCAATCAGACAGCAAAGGACAAGAAAAGCGTGTGATCTGAGGTTGCATCCTTTGGATTATGGCTAATGCTCAACTACGATACATTGAAATTCTGCATGCATGCATGCAGCGTACTTCTTCACAATGCTTTGCATGACCAACACGCAGACCGGCATGTGGCAAGACGCGCCGTTGAAAGCGTTGTTCCCCAGCAGCAGGTACGCCAGCTTTGTCGCCTTGCTCCAATCGTTTGGCAGCGGCCCGCTCAAGAAATTGTCGCTGAGGTCGAGCAGCGTCAGCGTTGGCAAGGCCGCCAGGCCTAGAGCATACAACTGTAAGCGGCCAATCACAATCAGGATTTGCTAATGCAGGCTGACCTCAACATCCCAATCTTTGGGAGACATGCTAGGACGTTAGGACGTTATGTCTTTCACACCTCATGAAAGCCGTGACTGCAAGTTTAGTGCGCTGTTGCTGGGCGGTAACATGATTTACTTGTTAGATATACTACACTTTCATCAGGATGCGTGCTCAAGATCCAGAGTCTCAGCAGCGGCATAGACTGCAATAAATGTGCATGCTTGTGCCTCATTTGAGCGCACCGTCTGGGAGGCTGCCGGACAACGCATTCTTCCCCATCTCCAAAGACGCCAGCGCCGGCAGGTTGCCTGTCACTTGCCGTGCCCAATTCAGCGCAGGACCAGCTCAAAGGGCTGAGCCAAATTGCATGAACTGGAAGGCACGTAATGTTTATGCATACTAAAAATCCTTGAGGCATGAACTTGCCCAATGCATGTAGCAGGTGCGCATGAATTGGACGTAGCATTGCCAGGGCGCACCGTAGCTGGCGGGGATCGTGCCGGTGAGGTAATTGCCCGCCAGGCGCGCGCTGGCGAGAGTAGTCGGCAGCGGGTCGGGCAGCCGCCCTGACAGCATGTTGCCCTTGAGGTCCAGATACGTGAGCGAGCTGAGGCTGCCCAGCCCCGCCGGCAGCGAACCGGATAGCCCGCTCAGCTCCCCGACCTGTCCATCCTCATTCATGAGTGCGCAGGCTCTACAGTAACTGGTGATGCAACCCCTTTTCAAAACTGTGCAAACCCTGTCCAGCAAGCTAGCTTGAGAGGCACGTTTGAGAAGCTGCGGGCCTCGCACTTGGAACGCAGCGGTCAGGTACACGAGCGGGCTCCCGGCCGCAAAGGCAGGGAGCTTGCCGGTGAGCTGGTTGAAGTCCTGCGCAGCACAGAGCTGTGCGTCATGACCATCTCACAAAGGGTTTCAGCCAAGCTCTGTGCGCTGTTCAGCGTGCATGCGGGTGCCAACTCCAGCGCGTGCGGAGAGCTCTAGCATCCCGTCAAGCACCGGACGCAACCATCGCCCATTCAGCAGCCCTAACCCTGCTGACAAGATGAGGGCGGCCATCGTCGCCTTGGCAAGTCTGCCAACGTCACCCCAGCCAACTGAGTTGCCAGGTGCCAGGCTCTCGGTGGCAGGAGCGCCAGGGGCAGCGGGTGGCGCGTAGGGGCGGCCGGGGCGCGCGCCAGGTGCAGCTCGACCAGCGCGGGCAGGGCCGTGATGCACGCCGGGATGGAGCCATAGATGGCATTGCTGACCAGCGCGAGCTGCTCCAGCTTCTGCGCGCGCATGCAGCACGCCCTTGGGCGCAACCCTATATAATGCATACCCTAACAAGCGCACTCAACGAGCGCGAGGGAGGAGGCCCGCTGCTCGCCCCTGGTTTGCAGGAGCAGAGCTCCAATGCAGGGTCCTCTTTGCTCCGCACCTGCTTCTGGTGTGTGCAAGCTGCGCTGCCCCTCGTGAGCAAGCAGTTCAATCATTTTGTCCGCACCGCAATGCATGGGGCACCGTCACATTTGTCTGGAGCTCTAGATTTACTGTTAAGCACTCTGC
>JAABUO010010732.1_pt1 | contig 10113 bp, 8 predicted proteins | sample 5559291 | NCBI WGS metagenome assembly JAABUO01 (sample SAMN10711878, study PRJNA513372) | rock metagenome | isolation source: Antarctica rocks | place: Antarctica: Victoria Land, Finger Mt sud
GCATCACTCGCCGAACATTGGGATTGCATCGTAATCGGCGGTGGAATCCGCATTCCGGAAAATGGGCTCCACCTCTTCGAACAGGTGATCAACGCTCTGCATCGCGATGCACCTGGCACACCGATGGCATTTAACACGCACCCCAAAGATACCGCCGACGCGGCGGCACGATGGATCGAAGGCGTTTGACCACACGCAGTCGCCCAGCCTCCGGGACTGGCTCACCGGCCTCGGCTATCTGCCGGCCGGCGAGGCGGAAGGGGCAACGTGACCGATGCTGACCGGTGCGCAAATCCGTGAAGCACGCGCTCTGCTTGAGTGGTCACGAGGCGATTTGAGTAGACGCGGCGCGCTGAGTCTCAACATGATATTCCGAGCCGAGGCGAGTGACGGCTAGGCGGGCATCACCCTTGGGCACCGCATCGTCATGAGGGCCGTATTTGAGAAAGCGGGTGTGGTGTTCGCGGTCGAGGATGGAATTTCGATCGTAAAGCTCTGCAAACCCTCCTCCGCCGGCTTGGCCCTGCTCAAGTGCCGCGATCCCGAAGGGGCGATTTGACCATGCTATTGACGAGTTTCCTCGCCGCGCTCCACGAGCATCACGACACACTGGCCGAGCAAATCGAGTTCCTGGAAAGGGGCAATCAGATTCGCATGCACGGCGAGGCTCCGGAGGTCTCGACGGCGAGGTTCCTCGCCACCCTGCGAAGGCTCATCGCCGGCCTCGATGAACTCATTCCGGAGTGCGAGGCGATGCGAGTAGAACCTGCATCTTGAACAACCCGAGCCGGCCCTAAGCGATCCGCGTAGCGTTGCGTGATTGGCTGAGCGGGCTGGGCCATTTACCGGCCGCGGGCGATCAAGGCCATCGTCAGGACGACGGTGTGGAACTCCGCGATGGCGGTCTTGACCCCGGCCGGCCCCTGCGCCGCCACGATGCCGAACTCGGCGAGGTGGCCCCGCAACGCGTTGATCGCCATGGTGCGCTGGCGGACCAGGAGGTCCCGCACCTTGTGCAGCATGAGTACGGCCTGCTGGTCGACGGTTTTGACGGCGACAAAGCGCATGGTCGGACGGCTCTTGAACAACCCGAGCCCGGGCCGGAGGTCGAAGAGGATGAGGAGCGCACCCCGGAGGAGAACGCCGGGTTGGCCCAGGTCGAGCGGAGCGGCAGCGGCCGTCGTCAGCATGATTGGCAAAACGACGGCTTTCGTCCATCTCTCCAGCGCGCACTCGCGCCGGAGGACAAAACGTGCCGAGCCCAGCGTCCGTCGACCAGCCAGCGGCCCCCGCCAGCCTGGACGTTTCAGCCAAAGGGCGCGCCTCGGGCACGATCCACGGCCATGCCAGGGCGAGCGTCGTCGGCCTGGGGCTCGCGGCGCTTGGCGTCGTCTTCGGCGACATCGGCACGAGCCCGCTCTATACCCTGAAGACCGTGCTCGATCTTGCCGGGGGAAAGCCGGATCCCGCCACCGTGCTCGGCATCCTGAGCCTCCTCCTCTGGACCTTGATGATCGTCACGACGGTTAAATACGTCACTGTGGCGATGAGCCTCGACAACGACGGCGAGGGCGGCATACTGGCGCTGATGTCGCTGGTCGGCATCAGGAAGCACCGCCCCCTGATCATCGCCTTGGGCCTCTTCGGAGCCGCGCTGATCTACGGCGACGGCGCCGTGACGCCGGCGATCTCGGTGCTGTCCGCGCTTGAAGGCCTGAACATGGTCACACCCGCGTTCCAGCCCTACGTGCTGCCCACGGCCGTCGTGATCCTCATCGGCCTGTTCGCCATCCAGCCGCTCGGGACCGAGCGCATCGGCAAGGCCTTCGGTCCCGTGATGAGTCTCTGGTTCCTGGCGCTCGCGGTCCTCGGGCTGACCGGCATCTGGCACAATCCATCCGTGTTCGCCGCCGTGAACCCGCTCTACGGTCTTCGCTTCATCGCTTCGGGAGGCTTCACGGCCTTTCTGGTCCTCGGGGGCGTGTTCCTGTGCGTCACGGGAGCCGAAGCGCTCTACGCCGACATGGGGCATTTCGGCCCCACGCCGATCCGGCTCTCCTGGCTCGGCATCGTGTTCCCCAGCCTCATTCTCAATTATGCCGGCCAGGCCGCCATCGTGCTGGACGGAGCACCCGCCGACGGCAACATCTTCTTCCGGCTCTGCCCTGGGTGGTTCCTGATCCCCATGGTGCTGCTCGCGACGCTGGCCACCATCATCGCCAGCCAGTCGATCATCACGGGCGCCTTCTCGATGACGCGCCAAGCGATCCAACTCGGTTGGCTGCCGCGGTTGGCTGTCAAGCAGACCTCGTCCGAGGGCTATGGGCAGATCTACGTCGGCAGCGTGAACTGGCTGCTGATGATCGTCACGGTCGCCCTGGCGCTCGGCTTTCGCAAGTCCGACAACCTCGCCAGCGCCTACGGCATCGCGGTGTCGCTCACCATGCTGATGACGTCCGTGCTGCTGTTCATCGCCATGCGCGAGGTGTGGAATTGGAGCGTCGCGGCCGCGGGTGCCCTCGCTGCCCTGTTCATGGTGGTGGATGCGGCGTTCTTCTCCGCCAACCTGGTCAAGGTGGTGGATGGCGGTTACGTGCCCCTGCTGCTGGCGGCGGCGATCTACGGGGTGATGTGGATCTGGCACCACGGCGCCGAGGCCGTTCAGGCCCGCCTGGCCGAAGACCTCATGCCGGTCGAGGGCTTCACGGCGCGGATGGTCGCCCAGCAGACCCCGCGCGTCCCTGGAACGGCGGCGTTCCTGACGCGCCAGGATCTCGACGTGCCTCCCGTGCTCCTGTGGCATCTCGTGCATAACCGCGCACTCCACGCCGACCTCGTCGTGCTGACCATCACCACCTCGGCCACGCCCTGGATCGACGAGAACGAGCGCCTGAGCGTCAAGGAACTGGCGCCGCACTTCTGGCGGGCCCGTGCGACCTTCGGCTTCATGGAGCGTCCCGACATCCCGGCCGTGATCGACGGCATGAAACAGCACGGTTGCGGGGCCGATATGGGCGACGTCACCTACTATGTCGGCCACTCGACCATCATCCCCCGCGATGACGGGCAGGGTCTGCCGCGCTGGCAGGAAGCCATCTACGCTGCCCTAGAGCGCAATGCGACCCACGTGGGCGATTTCCTGCGCCTGCCGCAGGATCGCACCGTGGAACTCGGCCGTGAGGTGGCGATCTGACATTGGCGGCCAGGGCCGCGGCGGACACCCAAGCGGCATTCAGAGGCCGCCCCGGAGCGCATCGATGTGTCGGCGGACCTCGATCGTTGCACGAAGAAGGCCCTAATCTTACTGCTTCACGAAATGAGCTGATGGCGTGTGCTGGTTCGATTGCAGCACGGACATTGGGGCAGGCGCTTGATCAGGGCGACGGTGAGTCGTCGCCGAATGGTCGCGATGGAAGTGGGCACGTGACGCCCGGGCCTGAGCGGCGGAGCCGAATTCCAAACAGTCCGGATTGGGCGGCAAATCGAGCTGGTTTGGATACAAAACTTAAACGCGTCTTAACTGCGACACCCCAAATCGTTAAAACGTGTTAACCTTTCTTCGGTGGACGCGGCAGGCGGCCGCGTCCGTGCGAGAGGCGGGCACATCATGCGTATCGGGCGGCGCGAAACCCTTGAGGGGCAAGGACCGTACAAAGATATCCTTTTCGTGACGTCGAGCAGCCGGGTCTCGGACCAGACCGGAGCAACGGCCTTCGAACAGGCCTCGGTCACGGTGCCCTCTACCTGGAGCCAGGTTGCGACTGACGTGCTCGCCACCAAATACTTCCGCAAGGCGGGTGTCGCGAGCAGACTGCGCCGGGTAGAAGAGCACGATGTCCCGTGCTGGCTCTGGCCGTCCGTGCCCGATATCGAGGCCCTCCTCTCGCTGCCGGAAGCTGAACAGTTCGGCGGGGAGTCCGACGCCAGGCAGGTTTTTGATCGCATAGCGGGCGCAATAACTTACTGGGGCTGGAAGTGTGGCTATTTCAAAAGCGAGGCGGATGCCCACGCGTTCCATGACGAAATCCGCTATGCCCTGGCCACCCAGAGCGCGGCGCCGAATTCCCCGCAATGGTTCAACACCGGTCTCCACTGGGCCTATGGGATTGAGGGCCAGGCGCAAGGCCATTTCTTTGTTGATCCGCTAACCGACGCCATCCGGGCGACCCGCAATGCTTTCGAGCGTCCGCAGACCCACTCCTGCTTCATCCAGTCCGTCGAAGACGATCTCGTCAGCGACGGCGGGATCCTGCCGCTCTTTGTCGATGAGGCCCGCATCGCCAAATACGGCTCCGGCACCGGCGCCAACTTCTCCAACATCCGCGGCGCATCCGAGGGTCTGACCGGCGGCGGGCGAGCTTGCGGTCTTATCGCAGTGCTCCGGGCGAGCGATCGGTCCGCTTCACTGGTAACCGCCAACGGCAGCACGCGGCGCTCGTCGAAGATGGTCGTGGTCGACATCGACCATCCCGATATCGAGGCCTTTATCCGATGGAAGGCCGACGAGGAGCGCAAGGTTGCCTCGCTCATCACCGGCTCTAAGACCTGCCAGCAGCATCTCAACAAATTGATGCAGGCCGCCGCGAAGGAGGGCCATGTGATTTGCGATCCGGGGCAGAATCCGGCGCTTAGGCGCGCCATTGGCGCCGCACGCAAGGCTCATGTTCCCGAGAACTACATCCGGCGTGCTGTCCAGTTCGCGGAGCAGGGGTTCGAAAGCATCGAGTTCCCGGTGTTCAACGGGGATTGGGATCAGGAAGCCTACGCGACCGTTGCGGGCCAGAACGCCAACAACACGGTCCGAGTCACTGACGAGTTCTTGCGTGTCGTCGAGAAGAGAGGGACCTGGGACCTGATCGCGCGCCGCGGCCGGCGGCCCGTCAAATCCGTGCAGGCGGCGGATTTGTGGGACGATATCGGCCACGCCGCCTGGGCCTCGGCGGATCCCGGCATTCACTTCGCCACCACGATCAACGACTGGCACACCTGCCCGGTGACGGACGAGATCCGCGCGTCGAACTCCTGCTCCGAATATCTCTTCCTCAACGATACGGGAGCGACCCTCGCCTCCCTGAACCTGCTTCGCTTCAAGACGCAGGATGAGGAGATCGACCTCGACAAACTCGAACATGCTTGCCGGCTCTGGACTGTCGCGCTGGACATCTCGGTCTCCATGGCGCAGTTCCCTTCTGCCGCGATCGCGCGCCGCACCTACGACTACCGGCCGCTGGGGCTGGGGTTCGCCAACCTGGGCGGGCTCCTGATGAGGATGGGTATTCCTTACGACTCCGACGAGGGACGTTCCTTGTGCGCCGGGCTGACCGCCGTGCTGTCCGGAGCTTCTTATGCGGCTTCGGCCGAAATGGCCCGGGATCTCGGCGCCTTCAATGGTTATGCCTCCAATCGGGACCCGATGCTGCGGGTCATCCGCAACCATCGCAACGCTGCGTTGGGGCTCGCTGCCGACTACGAGGGTGTTTCGGTGCCTCCGGTGCCGCTCGATGCAGCCACGCTCATCGCCATCCCGGAATTGAACGGCGCCGCGATCGCCGCTCGAGCGCGGGATGTGTGGACCCGAGCCCTCGATCTGGGCGGCGCCTTCGGATTCCGCAACGCGCAAGTGTCCTGCATCGCGCCCACTGGGACGATCGGACTCGTCTTGGACTGCGACACGACCGGCATCGAACCCGATTTCGCCCTGGTGAAGTTCAAGAAACTAGCGGGCGGCGGCTACTTCAAGATCATCAACCGCGCCGTGCTCGTGGCTCTCGAGAAGCTAGGGTACAGCCAAGCGGCGATTTCGGCAGTTCAGAACTATGCGATCGGCCACGGTTCGCTCGAAACCGCTCCTTTCATCAACCGGCAAAGCCTGGCGGAACGGGGCTTCACGCCGGACAAGATCGAGGCGATCGAACGGGCCCTGCCGGCAGCCTTCGACATCCAGTTCGTGTTCAACAAGTGGACGCTGGGCGAGGATTTCCTCACGGAGGCGCTGAAGGTGGCCCCCACGGCGCTTGGCCAGGATCTGAGCCTGTTGCGTCACCTGGGATTCAGCAAGGCCGAGATCGAGGCCGCGAACGTCCATGTCTGCGGCGCCATGACGCTCGAAGGCGCGCCACATCTTCAGGCCGAGCACCTTGCGGTGTTCGATTGCGCCAGCCCGTGCGGCCGAACCGGCACCCGGTTCCTTTCGCCCGAAAGCCACATCCGGATGATGGCGGCCGCTCAGCCCTTCCTGTCGGGCGCGATCTCGAAGACCGTCAACATGCCGAACAGCGCCACGGTAGAGGATTGCAAGAGCGCCTACATGCTTTCCTGGAAGCTCGGGCTGAAGGCGAACGCCGTGTATCGCGACGGCTCTAAGTTGTCCCAACCCCTGAGCGCACATCGCCTGGCCAACGACGAAGAGGAGGACGTAGAGGAACTGCTGGCCGAGACGCCCACCGCGACTGTGACGGAGCAGATTCGTCTCATCGCACATTCGGCTGCCGACCACGCTGCCGAGATCCTGATGCCCCACGACCAGCGTCTTCCTGTGCGTCCAGGGCTGCGCCACACCGCCGTGATCGACGGGCAGCGCGTAACCCTCCAGACCAGGCTCAGCAATGGCGGGCAGCCCACGGAAGTGAGCATCGACGCGGTGGACGCCTCGGGCCGGCGCAATCAGATCGCGAACGATATCGCGGTGGCGATCTCGGTTGGCCTCCAGCACGGCGTGCCGCTGGATCAATATGTTGATGTTTTCACCGGCGGGATCAACTTGGCAAACCTGTCCGGCGCGCGGTTGCGCGGCGCCTCCGGCCTCGTCGAGCACGTCGTCCAGACCCTGGGCATGGCGTACCTTGGTCGTCACGAGGCGAGCGCAGAACACAGGGAGGTGCGCGCATGACGGAACTGCCGAGCACTCCTGCAGCTTCGACGGGCCACGAAGCAAAGCGGGCGCTTGAAGCCGATGTGGTAGCGATCAAGGCGGCCCTTCTGGAACTCGTCCGGCTTAAGGAAGTCAAAAATCGATTCGGCGAAAATATGGATTATCGCGCCAACAAGGATCGTGCCTGGGCCGAGGCTCGCCGCGTACTCGGACTGAAATAAGCTGTCTACGGTTGTATAAGACCGATTTGACCAACGGAGGCCAACTTCTGCGTGCATAACGCTGGCGCTCCACACAAGGTGCCAGTTCGATCAAGCAATCTAAAGTAACGAAGCACGAACCTTTTCCTGAGATGCTGCCGGCTATAATTTGGATAAATGCCGTGCTGAAGCTCTACGCGACTCCGGGATCCGGAAACTGCTTCAAACCTTTCTTGGCGATGCGCCAGTTGCGCATCCCCTTCGAGGTTAGGCCTATCGACGTCCTGGCGGGTGAGACCAAATCTGAAGCGTTTCTCGCCATCAATCCTGCCGGCAGCGTGCCCTATCTGCGTCTGCCGGGCGGTCTGGGTCTCGGTGAGTCGAACGCGATGCTGTGGTTCATCGCCGATGGGTCGGGGCTCGTTCCCGCCGAGGGGTTTGAGCGGGCCCGCGGCCTGCAATGGATGTTCTTCGAGCAGGCGCGTCTGGAACCCTTCATCTCGCCGGCCCGCTTCCTCACCGCCATCGCGCCGGCCCGAGGGGTCGGTCGTAAGGCCGACATCGCCACCTGGCAGGAGCGTGCGAGAGGCGGCCTCCAGATGCTGGAGGCCCATCTCGCCGTAAGCGATTTCATCGCAGGTCCGGAGTACTCGATCGCCGACATCGGCGTGTTCGGCTACGTTCACCTCTCACCCGAGGGCGGCATCGGACTCGACGCTTTTCCGGCGGTCCGCGCCTGGATCGGACGGGTCGAGGCGACCCCTGGCTTCGTGCAAATGAGTGAGATGACCGCTCTCTTGACCGCGCAGGCCACCAGATTCACGAAGACAGCCTGAGCCAACAAAGCCTTTCCGATGATGCGATGATCTTGAGGTCGGAACCGCGGATGTTTGCCGCATTGCCTCTCGCTGTCGACCCTTCCGGCATCCTCGACCGCTTGTCGGTCGCGGCCTGGATCTTTGACATCGATCACGGCCAGGTCGTCTGGGCCAATCGGTCTGGGCTGGAGCTATGGCGTGCCGAGGATATCGCGGCCCTCGCGGTTCGGGACATGAACTTTGACATGTCGGCCTCAGTGGCGCGTCGGCTGCGGCAATATCAGGACGATTTCGTACGCAAGCAGTCTGTTTTTTCGGAGCTTTGGACTCTTTACCCAGGTGGGGTCGCGCGCACGGTTCGCGTGCTGTTCTCCGGGATCCGGCTTGCCGATGGACGTATGGCGATGTTCTGCGAAGCGCAGGACGAGGTCGAGATGCAGCCGGATACGTTGCGAAGCACGGAGGCGCTTCTCCATACGCAGCTGATGATCTCGCTTCAGTCCATTGAGGGGGACGCGTTGTACCGCAATCCTGCGGCTCGGGCGGCGGTCGGGAATGACGGGGATCATCTCAAGCTGCGTTGCGCTGACGTCGCGGAATATGAGGAGTTCGCGGAAGAGCTCGAAAGATCTGGCGAGGTCAGCCGCGTGGTACGCATGCGCACACAGGTGGGCATCCGCTGGCACGAGGTCACGGCAAGGCAATGCCACGATGCGGTTACGGGAAAACCCGCGATCCTGATCAGCGAAGTCGACGTGAGCGAGTTGAAGGATACGGAGGCCAAGGCTCACTTCCTCGCCTATCACGACACGCTGACGGGTCTCCCCAATAGGGCCTCGGTGCGCCACCAGTTCGGCCAGTGCATCAGATGGGCCGAGATCCGGGGGCAGGAACTGGGCGTCTTCTTCCTCGACCTCGACAACTTCAAGCTGATCAACGACTCCCTGGGGCACGCGGTCGGTGACGAAGTGCTCGTGGAGGTCGCGCGACGGCTGGTTGCTCTGGCTCACCGGGGAGAAATAACCATCCGGCTTGGCGGGGACGAGTTTCTGATCATTGTGTCGGGAGAAAGTCGCCAGGCTCACGAACAGATGGCGAGGAAGATGCTGGAGGTCCTGGCAAGCCCCATCCTGATCGGCCCACGCAGCCTGACCGTGACGACAAGCATCGGCATCAGCGTTTTCCCGCAGGACGGGACCGATTCCGAGACCCTCATGAAGTGCGCCGATCTCGCCATGTACGATGCCAAGGCGGTCGGCCGGAACTGCTTTCGCTCCTTCTGTGTCGGAATGCGTGAGCGAGCCGATAGCCGGCTGAACCTGCAGTCCGACATCAAGGCGGCGATCGCGAATGACGAGTTCGAGGTCTACTATCAGCCGCGCGTGTCGGTGCAGGACATCTCCATCGTCGGCGCCGAGGCTCTGGTGCGGTGGAATCACCCGACACGCGGGATGATTCTGCCCTCGCTCTTCATCCCGATCTGTGAGGAAACGGGTTCGATCGAGGAACTCGGCGCCTACGTTATGCGGGCCGCCATGCGACAGCAGAAGACGTGGCACGATCTAGGCTATCCCATATCCGTGTCGATCAACGTCTCGCAGCGTCAATTGAGCAATGGCGACTTTGTCACGACCGTCGAGAATGCATTGGCGGAGACCGGTTGCGAGCCGGGCCTCATTGAACTTGAGCTGACTGAGTCGATGCTGATGGAGCGCAGCGACTCGTCGGCCGAAATAATCGATACTCTGCGATGCCTCGGGGTCAAGATTTCGATCGACGATTTCGGAACCGGTTATTCAAACCTAGCCCGCCTACACGAGTTCGCGATCGACTGCGTCAAGATCGATCGAACCTTTATCCAGACACTGCCCCATGACGAGGCGCTCGCCAAATTGATCATTTCACTCGGCAAGTTGATGAACGTCAAGATCGTGGCTGAAGGAGTCGAAAGCCTCGAGCAGTTGATCTGGCTGAAAGGCCGTGGATGCGAGGAGTTCCAAGGCTTCTATTTCAGCAAACCGATTCCGGCGAAGATGTTCGGGGAGCTCCTTCTGGGGTATTGGATCGCCGATCGGACCGAAACAGGGGTCGCGCTTGGAAGCGATTTGACACGACCAGCGCTTCACATTCCCGATCACCGAACTTCAGGCGACCCGCCGGCCACCACGGGTGGACAACCGGGCAGATGATCTCCCCATCCCCGGACCATTGCGGGGTCCTGGAG
>JAABUO010010733.1_pt1 | contig 10111 bp, 12 predicted proteins | sample 5559291 | NCBI WGS metagenome assembly JAABUO01 (sample SAMN10711878, study PRJNA513372) | rock metagenome | isolation source: Antarctica rocks | place: Antarctica: Victoria Land, Finger Mt sud
GACCTTCTCACATCACATGGCATGACTAAGTTGCCAAACAGACCATGTGTGGACAAGCTATCAGCCTGATGAGTAAACATCACCAGCTTGGGGTACAAATTTATGATCACATGGAGCCGGCAGTGCTGACCTTGGTGTTCTGGATCTATCAAGTCTTGCGCTTGGATGATGAAGCGTGCCTGGTCTGCTGTTTCTGGGTCAAGAATGTCCAGTCCAGCTTTAGCCATTGAGCTGCAACAGCACGCCATGGTGTTGTTCAAGGGGACAGCAGACTGCACAGGGACAATAAGTGTAGACTCTTACTGGCAGATGGTGGCAGTGTGTGCTTGTCTAGAAGCCCTCTGCTGGCAACGCTCATTGCAAAACGACGCCTGCTTGCACCCAGTGCACTCAACTGCTGCACCTTCTGCAGTGCCAAAGAATCTGTTGACTAGCACAACTGCATGTATCAAGCACAGCCCCAGCAGGCCAATCGCGATGAGGTGTACTTCTGTCGCATCTCACCAGCGATGTATCTGAGGCAGTATGCGCAGACAGCCCTGTGTAAAGTCTGCGTGACGGTCAAGATTACAGGCGACTCTCGCAACACCAACTCGCCGGCAGCTATAGGGGTGGCTGACACTAAACCTCGTCCAGATCCGGGAATGTCTACTGTCTCGATACGAACCATAAAAGGATCGCGTGTTGCACTTCGCCAGCAGCTGGGCAGCGATTCAGGTACGTACAGCAAAAACACACTTTCGCCGAATTTGATTTCGCCCTGTGGTCTCAAAGTATGACACTACGGGCTGTGCTGAGGATATCCAGATCCGGGCACGGGTGATCGCTGATGGACTTAAGTGAACTTTGCAGGTGTTCTTCCTGGTGGTCTCGGAGCTCGTCACATGTTCCTTGATTCAGATTTTGCAGATGCATCGTCAACTTCGCTTTGTTAAAACTCTGCCTGCTTGTGATTGCTGGCGCCTGTTGTTGACACATTGTGCAACAGCCGTGCAAGAAAATGCGAGCTACCTCGCAACGGTAGCGGACCTGTACCTGCCCTGTTACTCCGTTTGGTTCTACGGGAGATACGAGTCCGCGAAGGCTTTCGCCAAAAGCGTCACAAACATGACGTGTGCGTTATAACTCGTCTCGCCAGGATGGTCAAATCGACTTGAAGATGCCTTCCGCGCCCAATATCGGCAGACGAGCCAGTGCTTCGAACCAGCAAGGGATCTTTTCAAGCTCTTTGCTATCTGTTGGTTCGTCTCTGAAGACAGTGGGAAATCACGCTGGCAGAGGCTTGTTGAAAGCGGTGTCAGCTGGGTACAGCCATCTCACAAGTGACCCCACAGACAGGGAGAATGTGCTCTATGTTCAGTTCTCTCAGCTGGAGTCCAAAAACACAGCAGGGTTACAGCAGCAACCAGTGTTGCTACTAGGATATGAGAATGGCTTTCAAGTCTGGGATTTGCAAGACTGTGCCCAAATTCAGGAGCTAGTCTCAAGAAGGGATGGTGCTGTAAGGTGTGCAACCTTAGCTGTTGCTTGCAGCAATGCCACATTTAGTCTGTTCACGTACTTAATCTATCATGTCTTCAAAAATCATACCTGCTGCAGCTTTTTGGCGCCCTTGCCCTGGCCACAGCAGCCACCCATACCCTCAAGCCCTTTATGCAATGCCTGGCCTGTACTAGCCATTGTCCCTTCACCCACAGCAGATTCTGCAATAACTTCACACAGCGGCACATCCTCCAACCATTGCGTGCAGCTGTACTCACTCCAAAGCCACTCATACCTCCATTCTCTCAGCTTCAACAGCAGAGTGCTGAGCCTGATATGCAGCCCTCGCCTCATAGTGGTAGCTTTGGACGCTCAAATACATGCCTTTGACACTGCCAACCTGCAGCACACATTCAGTGCTGTCACCTACTCCGTGTCTGCTGCACTGCAAACAGTCAAAGCAGACAGCCATCAGAGTGGAAGTACAGCACCAATGGCACTGGGAACAGCCTGGCTTGCGTATGCTTCCAATCAGGCAAGTCAACACCATCCATGATGTTGCAGCTGCTGCATGGCATGAGGTACACTGCTTGCTGGCATTTGCACAATTGGCTACATATTCCTTGAGTGTCCTGCAAGCCCCGTGCTGTGATTGTGTACTTGAGACTTTGTTATGCATGACCTTGCAGCTAGGCTGCAAGTCCTTATGTCATGTCGGCTTCTCCTGCATAGCAGATGGTACCTCACATGACCCTTCAAGCATGCATGACGCATGTGGTTGCATCACTGCTTTCCAGCCTTGCCATTGTGCACGGATCATATGGTCACAACAGCACACGCATCACTGCTTTCGCACCCTGTCATCACGCTTGCGCATATTGCTGCAACACCAAGCATAACTGCTTTCCAAACCCTGGCCAGTGTGTTTGTCAGCCCTCCTTTACGCCCTGTTGACAGCAGCAAAGCAAAGCAAAAGCTTGCATGTTCATATTCCTCCTGTTTACAGGCAGTGTCACACATGACAGCGCAAGCAACCCCTTTGTCACCATCCCACCCGAGTATGGTTGGCAGACACACCACCAGGAATGGCCATGCCAACACCAACTACGACAGCCTATCCCTCTATGCCAAGGCGTGTGCCAGGCAGTCAGGCTTGCATTTGAAGGTGCTTGGCGAGGCTGGCTTCAAGTATCTGTCTGGAGCAGTGGAAAACTGGCGTGCTGGTGGCGCTGACAATGGTGCTGTTGGGCTTTCGCCTAGAGGTGCGCACGCTGGTCTAATTGCACACTGCCGTGCAAGTTCCAGTGCTGCCCATATACCAGGCTACTGCTCGATCGCAAATCGTGTTGGTGAAGCTGTATATCGCTCAGGGCATTGACAATACATGCAACATGTCACCTGTACACTGTGTCAATGTCTTCATCATGCAGGGAAACTCTCTAGATTCCAGCACTCTACAAGTCTGCTGTCAGCAAATATCCTGCAGAGTATGAAATTCTTTGTCAAAAGTGCATTGCATGCTCCACAGGTCTCACCAGTACTAGCATGAGCTTGATCACCTGGCACAGTGGGAGCAATGACCACAAAGTGCACCAATCATCACAATGCTTTGTGATACACAGTTGATCAGGAGACGGCAGATCCTCAGGTGGTGGGTACGGTCATGGTGAGAGATGTCGTCAACCGCCAGCTGGTGGCACACTTCCGTGCACACACCAGCCCACTGCTAGCTCTTCAGTTTGACCCCAGCGGTACCCTCCTGGTAACAGCATCATTACATGGTCACAACATCCATATCTTCCATATTTGCCCCTGGCATGGGACAGGGGCTCCCAGGGAGGGTTCTGCCAGACCCCTGGCTTCTGCCGTGCACCTGTATAGGTTAGCCCGGGGGGTTACGCCGGCGGTGATAAGGGATTTGAGCTTCAGCAGGGATGGTGCGTGGCTAGGAGTCAGCTCTGCCCGCGGCACCACACACCTCTTCAGGTATGCCTTTCCTTGCACTGTACACTCTCTGTACATACTGTGCACTTACTCTGTTAGATCAGGTGGGCCTCCTCTTGCACTGTACTTACTGTGTGGTTACTGTGTACTTACTCTGTTGTTCAGGTGAGCGTCCTCTTGCTCTGTATTACTCTTGATGTACTCTGTGCATACTCTGTAGTTGCCAAAGCAGCACCTCCTGTCACATTTCATGCCTTTGTTCCATAGCATCGCATCTGCAATTTCTTTGGTACTTTGTTGTCGAACGCCTTGAACATTAGTGCTTTATGTATGTTGATTCTGCAGTCATTGTCTGTTATCTCCCCTAGTGAGCCCCAAAGACAGGAAACGTAAACTGCTTGATTGATAGCAGACATAATTATGCATTGGCCTTTATGTGGGCTACGAGGGACATCCACACTCCTCCTTTCAGGTGAACGGTATAGCTTCAAAGCACGTTTTACTGGCTGCCGACTATGTCCGCATTTGTGCATCGCTACAGTGCTCAAATGCTGTGAAATGAGCCATGCGATGTGGTGTCATAAGCCAACCATTCATTCATGAAGATCGCTGAAATAGGCATCAGCTGAGAAACCCAGTCAGGACAGCTGGCCTTGACTCGTGCCACACATGCCTTTAGATTTCTGTGCCTTCTGCTTGTGCATGAGTAAGCCTGCCAGTGTTCACATCCCAACTGCACCAGCACCCTAACAGGTCCTCCCTGTCAAACACAGGTTAGCCACAAAAGAAGGGCAACCAGCACACGTAGCAGCCGCCAGCTTCTCACATACTCCCTCAAAGGGGGGCCCACCCAGTGGGCTCTCCACCAGCCATGAGCCTGTGAGGCTGACTGCAATTGGGAGGTCAAGGTGTGGAGGCTTCCTGAATGGCAGTCTGCCTGGATCTGCTGCAGCAGCTGCTGTCGTCGACCTATACACTGGACATCCAGGTACATCACCAGCCAGCTTGTCATTGAATGCTTTGAGGAGACTACAGCAAGTCATATTGGTGGCATTGCTTGACAGCATGGTCACTATGGTGTTCAAGGTCATCATGTACTGCCTGCCCACCATTGTATGCAGGTGTTGTTGAGAGTTGACCGGCGACACCCTGTGATTCCAGGGCATTGCATTGGACCTTGCATGCATTGCAGGCTGTTGCAGGTCTGACAATGGTGAATGGTACACGCTGACTTCCACTTACTGTTGTCACTTGAGCAATGACTTGTGAGCTGCCTCTGCTGCTACTATAGCTAAGCTGCAACTGCTACTCGTACCTGATATGCATAGCAGCCTTGCCAAGTCATCAGGCTGGTGCTGCATGCCATTGCAAGCAGCAGAAGTCTGCTTGGCATGTGTCAGCATGCCTGGTACGCTGAGTCGCATGCTAAGCATCAGCTTGCAGCAGAGCGTCAGCTTTGTGCCATTGGTGCATTCACATGTGCAGCGACACTGCATGACCTGACTCTGCGCTAAGATGTCATTGTGTCTCACAAAGCCTTTACAACAGAAGATTTTGGGTCAATGTGGCTATTTTGCCCACCACAACATGTTTGCTCTCTTCTGTGATAACAGGCAAAGGCGACATTGCAGCCACATTCAGGCCAAGCCAACAGGCTACAGACCCCTACTCTCAGACCCATACCCGCATTGACAGTGCCACACAGTCTGGCAGTCTTCAGGAGGACCTGTTTGTGATGACAGCCAGTGGTGGTTTGGTACGACACCAGCTCAGGCTACAAGCCAAGGCTCAATCAGAAGCAGGGCTTGCAGCGGCTGACAGGTACAGCACACACATACACTGATACCCTTAATTATCTTGCCACTTGAGTCACACACTTTTCAGTCACATTCTGTTACTTGCGGCAACGGCTCGCACAGAGACAGATGAAGCAAATGCAGATGGTTAAGCTCATTTGTTGTGCACTACGTCTGACTAGGCTGCCTTATGCTGCATGTGCATCGTGTAATGTTCATGCTGCATTGGCTGTGTTAAGCTGGCGAAGTGTAAGCAGCATGGGGCTGTAATGTGCAGCAGGGATGGGGTGGGGGTGGATGCGGAGGGCGCAGGTGGGGGTGTGCTCATGCTGGTTGCTGAGCCTCAGGAGAGCTGGGATCTGTGTCGGCGCTCATCCTGGCCAGAAAGGTCAGCCTGCCTTATCTGGCAAGGCTGCCAACAATCAGCTGGCATCTCAGCCTGTTCAAGCATTGTTCGAGCTGCATGCCTGCAGCTTATTACTGCACTGCACTGTTTCTGGCCGTCAGAACTACAGATGTTTACATGGCGTCGATTAATGATGGGAGCATGGCATCTATAGCATGTTGTAAAAGGTGGTCTGTCATGTCGATATAGTCATTCTGTTCAAATCTCGAGAAGTCATTCTGTTCAAATATCCAGCTTGCAGACAAGCGACTGCATAATGGTAAGGCTGAGGCCAAAAGCCAGCTTACTAACCTTGCCAACAGGACCTTGGACTGCCCTTCACTCCAAGACTTACTGTGTCACTGCAATGTGCTGCATGCAAGGCAGGCAAGAGATGATGCAGCCAGGCAACTTGTCGTTGCGATGGGTTGCCTGTGATACAGGGAAGAGGTGATGCAGCCAAGCATGGACCCATGTGCTGGCACCAGTCCACAGAAGCCAGCTGTCCGCCCTGGCACAGAGCCTGCCTGGATGGTGCATGCTGAGACCCAGACCTGCTCTTCTTCACAACCGCCTTTGTGGGCAGATGAGCACTTTGCCTTCCTGGAGCTCAGCAGGCCGCCCAATGGTCATGCAGGAGATGAAGAACAATGCATGCAGCCACATGCCAAGCAACCCAGTTGGAGCAAGGTAAAGGTTCACTTCGCTGCAATATTGGTATGTAGCTTGGGGGTCAGGGACCTAACTACAAATCTGGGCTTACCAAGCCAAGCGGTATCAGCCAGATGGTGATCGGGGCAATCAGCACAGGCTTGTATACACTGTAATGATGTTGGCATGAGCATGAGCATGAGATGAAGTATGTGGCATAGGAAGTATGTGGCATAGGAAGTATGTGGCATAGGAAGTATGTGGCATAGGAAGTATGTGGCATAGGAAGTATGTGGCATAGGAAGTATGTGGCATGTACACCAATGAGCAATGCACTATGGTTAAGAGTGCAATCAGCCTGCATGCTGTACATGGCCAATCGATATGATTGGTGCAAGTATAGAAAAGGAGCAGCAGCCTTCAGCATCAGACTATTGCTTGCATCAACACATGCATGCTGTATGTGGTTAGGCAAGATGCATGATCCAGGTGCAGGAGGTGAGTAGCAGCACAGACTTTGTTGATGTATTTGTGCTCGTCGGTTGATGCACACACCCTGTGTTTGATTCATGTGTGTTTGCAAATGGGCAACTTAAGTAGCAGGGGCATACTGTACTGCCTTGAGCTCAATGCGCAACATGGTCAGAGTTTGGGTTTAGTTTGGCATGATGGCTTCCCCAGGGTTGTTCTGGGGATCAAAAGGGCCCACATGGCCCTTTTCTCCACCGCGCAAGGGATCTAACAAGACAGATTATTGCACTGGGTTCCAGGCAACGCGCCACCTCTGTGTTACACGGTCACGTGATTGCTGTCACTGGCTGATGATGAAAATGTATGGCGCAGATGGAGGAGCTTCCCAGCAGGCATGTACATGCAGGGAGGCATGCAGCAGCAGCGGCAGCATCACCACAGTGGTACCCTCCCACTATCATCTTTGCTGCGCCAGCACCAGAGGCACTAACAACACAGCAGTCTGCTCCTGCAAGTATCACCACACCCCTGCCACAAGCTGTGGATCTCACTTACGGTGTTGCATGTGGCAATGTCGCGGCATCAGGCGGCACACACACTGGTCATAGCAGAACAGCCAGGAGTCACAGGAGCAGCGGTGGTGCTGACGCTGTCCGTGGGAAGGGCAAAGCAAGCACTGCAAATGCTGCTGCTGGGTAGTACACCCACTCCGGACTTGTATGCTGGCAGCTTCCTGGCACAGCTAGCGCTGGTGTGAAGCTCATGAGCCCTGCCTGAACAGGCTGTAGAATAGCAAAGCAGCTGCAATGTGGTGCATGTACATTTGACATGTACAGTCATAGCTACAGACTCAAGGTATGTGAAAGTAGACAGAGCTGGCCAAGACAGTACAGCTAAAAGGAGGCACTAATCTGATCTGGTCTTTACGCGTGACGCCCTTGATAGGCTAGCGTAGCTGCTTGACTGCATTGGCTGTGGCGCAATGCAGCGGAAAACTTTAGATTCGCACATCCCTTTCCCACGCTTTTGTATATTGATCTGACAAAGAGTCATAGGGGGAACAGGCTATCAAAACTTCGGTGCTAACAGTGCACCCTTGTACATTACGTGTCTCCCCATGAGTTGAAAGACTGAGTAGGATGTACTGTATGTGCAACTGATAGCTTTTTGGGAATGAACACCATTGTACATTGTCTTTGTACACCTGTTCCTGCTACTGCTCGAGGTCTGGTCTATGCGACTTTGCCTGCTTCTGTGTTTTCTGCGCGCTTTTGACATCATCATGGCAGCAATATCTGATACTTTTCCATAATTTTGCCTTTTGTTGGAGGCTATACCGGCTGTCAGCTCATGTCATAGCACACAAACAATACATGCACAGAAGGCAACTGCATTGTGGTGCCTTTGCTTGTGTGCACAATTGCCGGCGTGTATATCTTCGAGTGCAAATGCATTGCGCATGTGAAAAACACAAACTTCAATGAAGAGTGCTGAATCTAGACAGCGTTTGTGGCACCAAGAGCTGCTGAAAATCGCGAACTCCTGGCTTGTCCAGTATGAAAGACTCGACAGTCTTGACAATCCATTTGATCCAAACTGTTCAACACACACGACTTACACATGTCATTGAGGGCAAGCACATCAGTAAATCATATTCATTTTCAAGACTTTTTGTCTGTTTAGGTTCAGCTGGCAAGCATCACAGGTTCGAATGTCCAGCATTGGCAATATGCAACTGCCTCTGAAATGCATTTGAATGCTGAGACATGCCTTGATTGCCAGTGTAGCTGAAGCCGCTCCCATGGTTCATTTGATCAGGGTTGGAAGTTTGCTGTTGCACCCAAGACAAACCCAGGTTACTGCCATCTTCTGAATCCAGGATGCCCTTGGGCAGCAAACTAGAGATGATGTGTTCATTCATACTTGTGTTAGGGTGGCCCCCTGCACCACCATGCTGCAAAGTTTTGCTTGGCCTCAGACTCCTCACATTGCCCTCAGCCCTGAGGCCATGGGAGCCATTCAGCCCTAGCAGACTAGCAATGGGCCCGTCACCAGAGGGAATTGCTGTCGCCTGCTGTGCATGCTGAGGCCTTGGAGAGGGTCTCCCGCCTCTGTTTGCCACTCTGACATTACCACCAGCTTGATGACTAAAGCCATTCAGGGGCGACGGGGACGGCACTCGACCACTGTCCACGCTGTTTGACTTGCGATGCATCACCTGGGATCCAATTGGAGACTGACCAACCCCCAGCTGCGCACCTGGGGATGCGTGCTGAATTGGTGATCTCCCTCCAATCCTAGACTGAATGAGCGAAGTTGGCTGATCCATTTGAGCGTGAGTCTGAGTAGGCGATCGGAAGCTGTCCACAACTGAGCCAAGGGCGTTTTGGAGATTGGCCTGGGCTGTTGTGTGATGGACTGGAGATCTGGTCCCTTCCTGGGATGAGGTTATAGAGGCCGGGGGGTTGGGGTGGATGGCCAGGGGGGTGGGGGGGCTGGTGCTGGTTGGGCTTCTAGTGTCGCCACCATCAAACAAGCCGCCACCGTTCCAGTGGCTGTAAAAGGAAGTCTGCTGATCCTTGGCCGCCAATGCTTGCTGCGTCTGCAGAACAATTACAGAGTGTTACTGATAGCTGCATACATGACTGCTCCCATACAAACCATGCATATGGAGCATCAGTGTATAATGCATGCTCGATACGTCCACACACCATTTTTTTGATCTTCATGCACAATGACGATCTTCCCACATTGCACATGAGCAATGCATTACAATACATTTGCGAGATAGCTCCTCGCTACAGGTTGAAAACACTATCATGCCGCTTGTGATCTTCATCATCAAAGGTGGGTACGCAAACATGCAGAAGTCATGTACACCAGCCACACATGCGCAAGCCTTGCCACCAGGCATGCCTGACCTGCATCAGCTCAGTCTGCAGCTGGGTTACACGCTCCTGACAAAGTAGCAGCTGGGTCTGGACGTTGCTGTGCTCCTGTTGCATGCCCTCCATCTGCACATCTTTTGCCTCTAAGCCTGACGCCATGCTAGCCTTCTCAGCTGTCAGCACCTCACACTGCACAACTCCACAGCCTTTGTCAAACTCTCATCTGTGAACGTGTGTCTCAACATACACAGCTTGCAAATTGTTAGACACCTAGTAAGACTTTCTGGTCCTACCGTGGTCACAACCCCCAACATGCGCAGCAGGGATCTGTCTGAAAAGTCATGAGTGTGTCTTGATTGTCAACAAGGTTCTATGCAAGCGGTTGAAGACGAGCAACATTTCCTTTTTGACTGCCCTTTTTACAGCATCATTAGAGGTCAGCATTTCTCATTATTTGGCCCAAACTACCAACAACGGGACCTTAGGCTCTTTTT
>JAABUO010010734.1_pt1 | contig 10110 bp, 2 predicted proteins | sample 5559291 | NCBI WGS metagenome assembly JAABUO01 (sample SAMN10711878, study PRJNA513372) | rock metagenome | isolation source: Antarctica rocks | place: Antarctica: Victoria Land, Finger Mt sud
ACGCTCGAGCATGCTCACGTAGACCGCGCTGTAGCCGGCGCGCGCGGCCAATTCCTCCTGCGTCAGGCCGGCGGCGCGGCGGAATCGCTTGAGCAGTCCGCCAAAAACCGCGGCGCGCGGCTCCAGCGCCCCCCTGCTCCCGCTCATCACCCGACGCCCCCGGCCGTGCGGCGGCTATCCAAGGGGCCGGCGTCACCGGGGTCGGCAGGGAGACCGTGGTCGCCCAAAATCGCCTCGATGCGCGGCCATAGCCCGGCGGCGCGCCACTCAGCCAGGCGGCGGTGGGCAGTGGCGTCGTCGCCCAGCGCGGGGGGCAGGTCGGCCCAGGCGCAGCCGGTGCGTCGCACGTACAGGATCGCTTCCAGCGTGCGATGGTCGTCGGCGCAGCGACGCCCCATGGCCGCCGATGACGAAAGGATCGCTTCGATCGCAGCCCACTGGGCAGCGGTCGCTTGCCGGTCGGAGCGGCGCATCCAGGCGGTGTCCACCTCGACCAGGACCCGTTCCACGCGCTCGATGTCTTGACGCGCGCCCAACCGGCGGAAGATCGCCAGCGCCGCCTCCAGCCGCTCCCGCGCCAGACGTGGTTCTTCCTGGTCCAGGCGCAGCAGCCCATCTATGTGGAGCAGGCGGCCCTCGGCATAGCGATACGGCATGGGCCGGGCAAGGGCGAGAGCTTCCTCCAGGGTTTGCGGCGCGTCGGTCCACCGCGCCTGGCGCGTCGCCACCATGGCCTGTATCCACAGCGCGTCGACCAAGCTGAGATTATCGCGCTCCACCCGCGCGTGCGCCACCGCCTGCGCCGCGGTCTCCGCGGCCAGCGCCGCCTCACCTAGGTCCAGATAGGCCCAGGCCAGGGACAGCAGCACCCAGGAGACGCCCTGGCCTTCCTGGCCCGAGGAATCGAGCAGCGCGGTCAAGTTGTCGCGCGCTGGAGCGGGATGTCCACCCAGGATGTCGCACCAGGCGCGACCCGCGCGGGCCCAGCGCAGCACCTGGAGGTCGCCCATTTCCGTGGCCACGCCGATGCTCTCATCAAGGTAACAGGTCGCCTCGTCCCACGATCCTTCGCCGATGCACAGGTAGCCGAGGTAGAACAGGGGATAGGCATAACCCGACGACATGCCGACCTGGCGACTGGTGGTCAGCGCCCCCTCGAAGTCGGCCCGTGCGCCGCGCCAATCGCCCGAGAAGAAGGCCACGATCCCGCGGGTACAGGTCAGCCGGACCACGCGCACCGGGTCACCGACCTGTTCGATGGCAGCGAGCGCGCGCGCGATGTACGCCGCGGCCTTGTCCAATTCGCCCGCGTTGGTGTAGATGGCCGCCATATTGCCCAAGGCGCGGGACAGGCTGTCAGGGTCACCCAGCACCCCCGCTAGACGCGCCGCCTCCGCGAACACCTGCAGGGCCTCCACGTTGCGCTCCGCCATGACCAGCGCCGAGCCATGGCTCAACGCGGACCGCAACAGCAGCCTGTCGTCGCCGACCACGGCGGCAAGCTCGGTTGCCCGTTCGGACGCCGCCAGTTGCGCGTCGTAGCGCCCACCGACGAAATAGAGGGCGGACAGCGCCTCGTACAGCGGCATCAGGGCGCGGGGGGAGCCCTCATGCTCGAAGATGCGGAGCACCGGCTCCACCGTGCGCAGCCCCTGCTCCGGAGCGCCGCTGTCGGCATACGCGTCTCCTATGCGCGCGACCGTCCGCCCCAGCCCCTCCAGGTCGCCGCCGGCGCGATACGCATCAGCCGCCTCCTCCAGCAGGGGCAGCGCCTCTCCAAAACGCGCCATCGTCGCCAGCAACGCGCCTAGCTTCTCGCGCACGCGCGCGACCTCCACGTCGCGTCCCAGCCGCGCCAGATAGCCGGCGGCCGCGCGATAATGCTCTATAGCCGCGGCGTGCGCCGCCTGTTCCCTGGCTCGGTCCCCCGCCCGGTCCAAGGCACGGGCCGCCCGCTCCTCGTCCCCGCCGCGCGCGTAGTGGTACGCCAGGAGTTCGAGCGGCTCCTCGCGCATAGCCAGGCCCTCCCACCCCTGCTCGACCGTTTCCGCGACGCGACGATGAAGCGCCGCGCGCCTGCCCGGCCCCAGGTCCCCCTCGATCACCTCGCGGACCACGTCGTGCACGAACTGGTACGCCTCCACGTCGTCCTCCAGCAGGCGGGCCTGGCAGGTCGCCTCCAGCGCGGCGAGCGCCTCCCGTTCGGGGCGATCGGCCAGCGCCAGGAGCAACGCGCGCGACGCCCGGCGGCCGACGATGGCCGCGATGTCGAGCAACCCGCGCACATCGTCCGGCAGCGCCGCCGCACGCTGGCGGACGCTCTGCGCCACGTCCCAGGGGATCGCATCGTCCTCCTGGTCGTCGATGGTCCCGGCGCGCACGGCCTGAGCGCAGCTGACCACGAAGAAAGGCATGCCCTCCGCCCGTCGCAATAAGCGCGCGCGCAACGCGGGCGGCGTGTCCACGGCCAGCCGGTCGAACAGGCGCGCGGCGTCGCGGTCGTCCAACGGCGCCAACGTCAGGTGCGCCGCCAGGCCGGCGTGGGCCAGGTCGGCCAGCGCGTCCGCCAGCGTATCCCCCGGCCGGACCTCGTTGTCACGGTAGGCCGCGATCACGCGCAGGGGCGCGCGCGGCGTGGAGCGGAGCAGGGCGACGAGCAAATCAAGGGCATCGTCCCCGGCCCACTGCAGATCGTCGAGCACGAGCAGCGTGCCGGACGGACCGGCGACGTTGGACAGGAAGCGGGACACGGCGCCGGTCACCAGCCTCCGCTCCTGCTCCGGCGCCACCGTCCAGGCCGGCAGCGGCTCGAGCCCGGCCTCGGCGAGCTCCGGCAGCAGCCGCGCCAGCCACGCGCACCCCTCCAGCGCCGCGCGCAACCGCGCCGGCTCTACCTCCCGAACACACCGCTCCAGCGCCTCGAGCAGCGGCGCGTAGGGCTCCTGGCCGCCGCGCCGCAACGCGCCCCCGCGCAGCGCCCGCCACCCATAACCCTCGGCGCGCCCGATAGCCTCCTGCAACAGGCGCGACTTGCCGATGCCCGGTTCCCCCGCCAGCAGCAGCGCCGGCGGCCCCGCGCCCACCAGGCGCTTCTCGACCATGCCAAGCTCGTACGCGCGTCCGATCAGCGGCGGCGCGGTGTCGCGGCGCGCGCGGCGGCGGTCCGCCGGCCCCTCATGGCCGCGCGCCGCGACCAGGAGCAACTCACGATCGGGCGGGGCGAGGTTGAGAGCCGTGGCCAGCAGCCCCACGGTGGCGGGGAGCGGCAGGCGCCGGCCGCGCTCGAGCATGCTGACGTAGACGGCGCTGTAGCTGGCGCGTGCAGCCAGTTCCCCCTGCGTCAGGCCGGCGGCGCGACGGAATCGCTTGAGCAACACGCTGAAAACAGGGCGTCCGGCCGTACTCATATATCTCTATCCCATGTGTGTACGCGAGGGCTGCTGCGCTACATAGGCTGCCAATGCGTCGTGTATATCTCAAAACCCAACGCTCAATCGGTCAAACCACGAGACAGTATCAATGACAGTATGAGTTGTTTATGTTCGTACGGTACTAGTGTAGAGCATTCTAATAGCAGTGGCTACCCGCACCGAGCCTAGTTCGGTACGTGTGGCGCATGGGCGTGCATGGAATAAATAGACTATCGACGCCATGGCAAGCGAGACCTTGCCATGGCCGGCGCGAGTAAACACGCGGACGAGCCTGCCGCTCGTCGTTCCCCGGGCCGGCGCGCCGTTGAGCGCCGGCCGGGTTGGTCACCGCAGTCAGAGCAGGAATCGGAGAGGGAGTACACCATGTCGGGATATAACGATAGCATAGACGACACCACCATGCCCGGCAACGGGGACAGCAAGGGCGGGCCTGACACGCCGCGCACGGAGGCGCAGGCCGTCCCCATCCCCATCCCCACCATCTCCACCCTACCAAACCTACCCTCCCTACCCTCCCTACCCTCCCCCACCCTCTCTTTCCTGCGTGGCCGGACCGCGCGCCGCGTGGGTCCCTGGCTGCTGCTGCTGACGCTGGCCGTGGCCGCCTTCCCCGCCGCGACCGGCGGCTTCAAGGCGACGACGGCCATCGCGGCCAACGCCGGCGTCAGGCCCGCCAGCGACGGCAACTACACGGTGGTCGACCTCGGCGCGTCGGCGACGGGCTTGACCGTTTCGGGGGCCACCGCCTACGCCATCAACGACAACAATCAGGTCGTCGGCGACTACTACGACTCCGGCGGCACCTCACACGCGTTTATCTGGAACCCCACCGGCCCTTCGGGCGGCGTGATGAGCGACCCCGGGATCGGCGCCGGCAGCCACGCCTACGGCATCAACGGCCGCGGCCACATCGTCGGACAGGGCGCCGGGGGCGCCTACATAGCCATCCCCCCTCCTTCAACCTCCACCGGGCTGTATACGGTCACGACTATTATGGGAGGAGGCGTCGCGCGCGGCATCACCAATCTGGATTCCGTGGTGGGCACGACGAGTGGCGGCAGCGCGTTCGTTCGCACCGCGGACCCGCACAATCCGTCCGCGACCGGCGCGATCGTGACTATCGGCGCTAGCAACTGCGGTAGCAGCGACGGCCGCGCCATCAACAGCTCCGGCGCGATTGTCGGCAGCGCATGCGGGACATACGCCGCCGGCTCGAACGGATCATCGCCCCTGGGCTACATAGGCTCCCTCGGCGGCCGTACCAGCCGCGCCTACGCCCTCAACGAGTCGGGCCAGGCGGGGGGCTACTCGTACGTACCGGGCAACTACGAGGTCCACGCCGTGCTGTGGGACCCCTCGACAAGCGGCCCATACCCCACCTCCGATAGTACTCATACCGACCTCGGCAATATCGGCGGCACGTTCGCCACGATCCTGGGCATCAACGACGACGGTGTGTCCGTCGGCTACGGCACGACCATAACGGGCCAGCCGCACGCCGCCATCTCGCGCGTCGGGCAGACCCTGGGCGACCTCAACGACTACATCGACCCCGGCACCGGCTGGACGCTGTCGCACGCCTATGCCATCAACAACAACGGAGTGATCGTGGGCGACGCCAGGACGCAGGACGCCAATGGCAACCCTACCGGCCCCACCCACGCCGTGCTGCTGCTGCCCCCGGGCGTGTCGCTCCTCCCGCCGGCCGACGCGACCGCAACCGTCACCCCGCGGGTGACCCCCGTCGGCGGTCCGGGTTCGACCAGTCAGCCCGAATTGAAAGTCACGAGCGGCCCCGTGGACTTCACGGGCTCGTTTCTGCAGGGCATCCCGCTCACCGAGACCGTCACCGCGGAGGTGTCGTGGAACGGCTATCTGCCCGGCTTCGTCGACTTCATCCTCGACGGGAAGCTCGTTTCCGAGGTGTCCGTCTACAACGGCAAGCACGCGTTGTCGAGCACGGTGACGTACGACTTCAACGGGGGCACGATAGGAGACGGCCCGCACATCCTGCGCGTCGTCGCCGCCAGCGGCGACGTCAACCCGGTGAGATCGAACGTCAAGACGTTCACCCTCTGCGGGGCGCCGATGCCGGACTGGCTCACATACATGATCAACCACCACTACATCGGCCCCTTCGTGTCCAACGGCAGGTCGATCACCTGGTCGGCCAACCTGGATCTCGTCGGCATAGGGGCCAAGTTCCCCAGGCTCGCGGCCCTTGCGAAACGCCTGAAGGATAGCGAGCTCGATGTGAAACTCAAGTTCGCGGTCACCTATCTGTTCGCGGCGAACCCGAACTCGCTCACGGTCGCTATCGAGCTCTCCGGCGCCATCCCCAACGCCAAGAAAAACTTGCTGAACAAGGCGGCGTCGAAGATCAGGATCGTGCCCGCCAGGCTGCTGGGCTTCGACACGGAGTTCAAGGTCATCCTGTCTGGGAGCCTGGAGGCGACGGTCAACCACTGCCGTTTCGGCGCCCTCAACGGCACAATCGGCATCAGCGGCGAGGGCAGCGCCATCTGGAAGAAGTCGGCCCTGCTATTCTTCGCCGAGCTGGCGGCCGACGCCGCGACCGATGGCGCCGCCGAGCTCCTGCACCCCGTCTTCCAGTATCTCGACAACGGGCTGTTCGACACGCTCGGGCACGTGTACATACAGGTGGGCGCCGGGATGGGCGTGCAGTTCACGGGGACGACCTATGACAACGGCAATCCCCCCTACTTCGGCTTCATCCACCCCGACGCCGCTTATTTCGTGTTCTATCCTTTCACGGAGGGCGGATATGAGATGACCTACCCCGTGGGGGTCAAGGTGTACCTGAAAGGGACCCTCACCGGATACTGGAAAAATAGGGTGCCGCCCTACGACCCCGTATGCCAGCGATTGTCCTTCCGCGGCCTGCTGCCGGACAAAGCAACTTTCGTCGGCCAGGCCGGCGCCCTGCTCAAGTTCCCTAATCTCGCCGAGTTCGAGCGCACGTACAACTTGAACTATGCCTGGCCGGACCCGCTCGCCACCCCCACCCCGACCCCGCCGTGCCCCACGTCGACCCCTACCACGCCCACGCCCGTCCCGACCGACACGCCCGTCCTGACCGACACGCCCACCTCAACTGACACGCCCGCCGCGACTACGACCGCCAACCCGACCACTAATCCCACATCGGCCGCCACGTCCAACCCCACGTCGGCCGCCACCGCCAACCCCACCACCGCACCCACGTCCAACCCCACCACCGCGCCGACATCGGCCGCCACCACCGCGCCGACATCGGCCGCCACCACTAATCCGGCCTCCCCGACTGCGGGAGGCTCGGACCAGACGTGCGGCCCCTCCTCGGCCCCGACCTGGACCCCGACCCCTTCCTCGGCCCCGACCTGGACCGCGACCCCGACCTGCGGACCGACCACGCCGACCTCGTTCCCAACCTCGATACCGACAACCCAGGTCCATGCCAGCCTTGCCGCAGCACGCATCGGCGGCACCCGCCTGGCCGCTGGAAATCCTACCGCGGTCACGCGCCTAATCTACATGCCGCACGTCGCGGGACCTAACTACGCCGTCTTCCACGCTGGATCGAGCTCGCAGCGGGCCTTCGCGGCGACCGCTCCCGCTCGCCAGCGGGCTGCCGCACAGGGCGCCAGCCCGTTCACGCGCGCCGCGACGAGCACGGCCAGCAGCGTGCTGGAGAGCAACACCTATACGTACACCGTACCGTCCCTCGCCGTCGACCCGGCCACTGGCAAATCACTCCTGCTGTGGGTACACGACAATCCGAGCAAGCCGTCCGGCGGGTCGACGGAGATTTACGCCAGCCGCTTCGACGGCTCGTCGTTTGGCGCTCCCATCTCGATCACGAATGACAACCTGCCCGACGACGCGCCTCAGGTGAGCTGGACGCACGACGGTGGCGCCGTCGGCGTCTGGACGCGCGAGACCGAGGCGGCGCCTATCACGCCGACGTGGGATATCACCGCGGCCAATGGCATCCAGATCGCCACCTCGTCCTACAGCAACACGGCCAACGGTGGGGCGGGCGCCTGGTCCCCCGTTTCGCTGCTGACCACAAACCCCGCGTTGCACACGACGCCCCAACTCGCGCGCAACGGCAACGGCCAGGTCCTGGCCGCCTGGCGCGAGAACCCATCGGGGAGCGTCGCGGGCGACGCGGGCCACCCGGACACGATCGCCACGGCTTTCTACGACAACGGCGCCTGGACGACGCCGATCACGGCCGTCGCCCCCATCAGCACCCTGACCGGGCTCGGCGCCGCCTACGGCAATGACGGCTCGGCCGTCGTCGCCTACGGGCGGCCGGTACGGCCGGTCACGGTTACGCTGCAGGATAGCCTGGCGCCCGCGGACCCCGTGACGCCGACGAATGACATGACGCCGACGGATAGCCTGACCGCGACCGATACGTTCACGACGACCTCGGTGGTCACCCCGTCGCAGCTCTTCACGAGCGCCTACGACCCAGCCAGCGGGACGTGGTCGGCGCCGCGGCAGGTGACCGACGACGACGCCGGCATCAGCCATCCGCAGGTCGTCTACAACGGCGCGGACCAGCCGCTAGCCGTCTACCTCTCCGGCGACGGGACCGCGCTTTACCTACGCAACCTGACCACGGGCGATGTGATCAGTCGCACCATGACGGCCGAGGCCGGCCACGTCATCGACGTGAAGGCCCTGCGCGACGCGACCGGCAATGTCGCCGTCGTGCTCAGCGGGCAGCAGGGCGCCCGCACCACCTTGTAGTGGCGCGCTTCGACGCGGCGCACCAACTGTGGGGCAACCCCATGCCGCTGACCGCGCCGACGGGCGATAGCATCGACTACCCACGGCCAGCATCGACGGCAGAGGGCGCCTGCTCGCCGCCTACGCCTCGACCGCGCTCCTGCCACAGCCGATCACCACGACCACCGACTCCGGCCAGGTGGTCACGTCGCCCTCGACCTTCTCGACCGAGGGCCAGACCGACCTGGACACGCTCTCGCACGTCTTCACCAGCTCGCTGACCATGACCGACACCGACCTCGCGCTCTCCGACCCCTACCCAGTCGCTGGCGCCACCGTGGGCGTATCGGCGACGGTCCACAACACGGGCGACCTGCCGCTCGACGGCGTCGCCGTCAACGTCTACGACGGCGACCCGCACAACGGCGGCACCTTCGTCGGCTCGGCTTCAGCGCCCGACACACTGACGCCCGGCGACGCCATCACCCTCACCGTGCCCTATACGGTGCCGGCGTCTGGCGTCGCCCGCACCCTCTACGCCGTGGCCTCGGCGAGCGACCCGGCCGCCGCGGCCAACGGCGGCGGGCACGTCGCCCGGCTGGCCGCCTTCGGACCCGACCTGCAGCTTGCCACGCAGGGCGCGAGCGCGTCCGGCCCCAACACGACCATGGTCAACACCATCATAGGCAATGCCGGCACGACGACGTCGCCGACGAGCACGCTGACCCTCGCACAAGACGGCGTGGCCGGCAGCCCCGTCTACACGGCCACGGTCCCGCCCATCGCCCCCGGCCAGACGATCACGCTGACCGCCCCCTATACCTACGGCGCGCTCGCGGCCGGAGCGTACGGCGTGACGGCCACCGTCAACAGGAACGGGCAGGACTTCGCCGAGGCCGACCTCTCGGACAACGGCGACGTGGCGAAGTTCACCGTCGCGCCCGACCTGGCGGTCGACCAGAACTCCCTGGTGGCGCGCCCGCTGGCCGACGGCCGCGAGGCCATCGTCGGCACGGTCACCAACAAGAGCAACGTCCCGGCGGGATCGACGGTGATGCAACTCTATGTCGACACGCCGTTCAGCGACACGACGCTGGTGGCGACGACGACGGTCCCTGCCCTGGCCCCTGGCGGCACGGCCGTGGTCACCACGATCTGGAACAATCCCTCGGTCGGCCAGCACACCTTCTACGACGCCGTCAACATGGACATGAGCAGCATGGTGACGGAAACGAACGAGTCGAACAACGTGTCCAGCGTGGACGCCACTATTACCCCAGCCGCGGCCACGGCCACGCCGTCGGTGACGGGGGTCTCCGGGTCGCCGTTGACCTTCGGCCTGAGCGCGACGAGCGTCGACTTCGGCGCGCAACTACCGGGCGCGACGAGCGCGCCACGACAGGTGACCGTGACCAACACGGGCAGCCGCACCCTGACCCTCGCCGTGGCGGCCCAGACCGCCGATAAGAACGGCGATCCCTATCGCTCGTTCTCGCTCGACGGCTGCGGCCAGCAGCCCGACCAACTGGGCATAGGAACGACCTTCGACCTGACGGCCGGGCAGAGCTGCACGCTCAACGCTTCCTTCCACCCCACCGCCAACGGCCCGCTCAACCTCACCTACCAACTCTCCGTCTTCCTCGGCTCGGCCCAGGACGGCGCGCCACAAAATCTTGTGCTGAGCGGCGCGGGCGGCGCGGGCGACGCGACCGGCACAGCGACCGCGACAGGCCCCGCCGTCCCGCTCCCCACCGATGCGGCCGCGACGGCGACGAGCGACGGCCCAACTCCTACGAGCACGGGTGCGGCGGGCGCGACCGCGACAGGTCCCGGCGATACCCCTGCGCCGGGCGACGCGACCGCGACGAGCGCGGCCTCGGCCACGCCGTCCCCCACCAGCACCGCGACGACCCCGCCGACCGCGACGAGCGCGGCCTCG
>JAABUO010010735.1_pt1 | contig 10110 bp, 9 predicted proteins | sample 5559291 | NCBI WGS metagenome assembly JAABUO01 (sample SAMN10711878, study PRJNA513372) | rock metagenome | isolation source: Antarctica rocks | place: Antarctica: Victoria Land, Finger Mt sud
CGGCGGGACTGCAGGGGATTCCTCAGCAGTACTACGAGGCGGCCGCGATCGACGGAGCCAACGCATGGCGCCGTTTCTGGCACATCACACTCCCCCAACTGTCCCCGTCCCTGTTCTTCGGCATCGTCCTGACAATCATCTCGGCGCTCCAGGTCTTCGACCAGGCCTATGTGTTGACGAGCGGAGGCCCTGGAAACGCGACTACGACCCTCGTGCTCTATCTTTTCCAGAACGGCTTCCAGTACTTCCATATGGGCTATGCGTCCGCGATCGCGTGGGTCTTGTTCGCCATGATCATGGCGGTGACAGCCGTCCAGTTTCTAGCGCAGAAGAGGTGGGTCTACTATGAAGCGTGAGTCTGCCATGCAGCGTGATTTTCCGTCGCCGATGCCCCGCGCGGGGTTCTTGTTATCGCGTGCGCTCCTCGTGCTCACCGCGCTGGTCTTCCTGTTCCCTCTCTTCTGGATGATCGATACCGCCGTCAAACCGGACAATCAAGTGTTCCAATCCCCCCCCTCGTTGCTACCGACGCAACCACACCTGGACAACTTTGTCCAGGCCTATCAGTTCCTCCCGTTCGGCCACTACGTCTTCAACAGCCTGGTGGTTGCCTGTGTCGGCACCGTGATCGTCATGCTCACGTCCAGTATGGCCGCCTTCGCCTTCGCGCGCCTTGCGTTCCCGGGTCGTGAGGCGGTATTCGTGCTGTACCTCGGCACGTTGATGGTGCCGCAAGCCGTCCTGGTGGTCCCCTCCTTCCTCTTGATGCGGTATCTGGGCTGGGTCAACAGCTTCCAGGCGCTCATCCTCCCAGTAGCTTTTACCGCTTTCGGGACGTTCCTGATGCGCCAGTTTTTCAGGTCGATACCCTACGAATTGGATGAGGCGGCCTACATCGACGGCTGCTCGAAGTGGGGCATCTTCCGGCGCATCACGCTCCCGCTCTCCAAGCCGGCGCTGGGAGTCCTCGGCCTGTTCACATTCATCGGATACTGGAATTCCTTCCTGTGGCCCCTGATCGTCACATACAGCGATGACGTCAAGACGATTCCCCTTGGTTTGCAGCTTTACCAGGGGCAATACGGCACCAAGTGGAACTTCATGATGGCCGGCTGTACGATGGCGATGATCCCCGGCATCCTCCTCGTGATTGTCCTGCAGCGGTATCTCGTCGAAGGGATTAGCATCAGCGGCATGGGCGGCCGCTGACCCGGCGCGCCGCCACGCTGGGGCGCCAGGAGCCGTGGGGTTTCATGGAAGTCCATGGGAGCCCACGGCGGGGCGACGTGATCGCGGACGAGCTGTGACGACCGGTCCGGTGGCTTGGCAAGGACTGGTGATCTCGGATCTGGAACAGAAGCCAATCTCGACGATCCGCTTGCGGGGGCAGGTGATCTGTCGGTCAAAACATGTCATCCCCGCGGGTCCCAACGGAATCGGCCGGAGCTATACTGTCACGCCTACTAGACAATGCGCGTAGCGAGGGGCAGCAACGATGAGCGACGCGAACGTGACCTTCGCCGTGTTTACCAAGCCGTGGCCGACGATGCCGCTGCCACAACTCGGACTTTTCATCAGGGACCTGGGGTTTGACCAGATCGAACTGCCGGTACGACCGGGATTCCAGGTTGAGCCGGCGAAGGTGGCGCGTGGCTTGGGCGAGGCGGCGCGCGTACTGGCCGACTGCGGCCTGACGATCGGCAGTGTCGCCGGGCCAACGGATGAGGCGACGATCGCCGCCTGCGCGGAGGTCGGCATCCCACTTATTCGCATCTGCATCGATATTCCAGACGGGCGCGGCTACCTGGAGCATGAGGCATATATGCAGCGAAAGCTCGACGAGTTGGAGCCGCTCCTCGACCGCTACGGCGTGATGGTCGGCGTCCAGAATCACTATGGCCGCTACGTCGCCAACGCCATGGGCATCCGCCACCTCATCGAGCGATACGACCGCGGCCGCGTCGGCGCCGTCCTCGATTGCGCCCACTGTGCGCTTGGCGGTGAGACCCCCGCGCTGGCTCTCGACATCGTGTGGGGGCGCCTCTGCATGGTCAACCTCAAGAATGCGTACTGGCGGCGCGCCAATGGTCCCGAAGCGCCGGTTGCCGCCTACGATGCGTACTGGACGAGCGGACGACAGGGCCTGTGCTCCTGGGCCACGGTTGCCCATGAACTGAAGGAACGCCGCTACGGCGGCTCGGTTTGCCTCACGGCCGAGTATAGCGACGACGCGGCGGTGAACCGTCTGATCGCGGACGATATCGCCTATGCCCGTTCGCTCTTTGTCCAATAGCGAGCGTGGCGCCAGGAAGGAGGGAGGATGCCCGGACAGGTACGAGCGAAGGATACGATGCGCATCGCCGTGATTGGGGCCGGTAGCATGGCTAACCGCGTCCACTACCCGTCGCTGGCCTCATTCGACGACGTACGGATAGTTGCCATCTGCGATCTCGACGTGGGCCGCCTGCACACCACGGCGGACACCTACGGCATCGAGAAACGCTACACCGACTACCGGACCATGGTCGAAGAGTGCGCCCCGGATGGAGTGTATGCCATCGGGCAGCCGCACGTCATGTACGACATTTGGATGTGGCTCCTGCAACAGGGGCAGAATCTCTACATAGAGAAGCCAATGGGCATGACGTGGCACCAGGCGCGTATGCTGGCTCACGTCGCGGAGCAGAAAGGCGTGATCACGCAGGTCAGCCATCAACGACGGAGCTGCCCATTGTTGGTCACGCTGCGTCAGGAATGTCTCAACAGGGGGCCGATAACGCATGCGATCTGTGAGTTCTTCAAGTGCGCGCCCACGCCCTTTATGGACGCGCGCGATCACATGCTGGACGACTGCACTCATGCGATCGACACCGTCCGCTGGATGTGTGGAGGCGAGGTCGTCGCTATTGAGAGCCACTGCAAGCGCATCGGCGTGCCGGATATCAACTGGATTGGGGCCATGCTGCAGTTCGACACCGGCGCCACCGGCGTCGTGGTGACCAGTTGGTCGAGCGGGCGGCGTATCTTCCGCGTGCAGATGCACGCCCTGGGCATCTGCGCCGATGCCGACCTCGAGGGCAAGGCGTGGCTATACGCCGATGGCGATACGCAAGGCATCGAGTACAACACACGAGGGGTGGCCGGCAGCGACGCGTTCTATGTCTCTGGCGGCTTCCGCGCGAAAACCCGCGAGTTTATCGATTCGCTCAAATATGGCGAAGACGTCACCAGTTCACCGTTCCGTGATTGTCTCAAAACCATGGAGGTGGCCGAGAAGGTCCTGGCGCAGGCGCTGTTGCGGGGCGACTAACAGCCTATCCGGATAATCGTCAGGGAGGCCTATGAGGCCGCTGTGAGCGCGTTTAGGCACTTTCCGGATAGGCTGTAAGTGGTCCATCCGGTGCGAACGATTGATGAACGATAGGGGGCAGCGCATTCATGGAGAGCGGTTGAGCGGTGCGCGTACGGTGCGCGCACCGTAGTACGGCACGCGGCTGGATGATGCTGCCGCGGACCAACCCTCACGACTTGATCGGACTGCCCTCTCGTTCGCACCTCCGCGCCGGCCACGTCAGCGGCGCAGGCCAACCGCGGCGAGTAGTGTGCTCGCCGTCCAGGGCTCCGGCGCTGGCCAAGCGATACCCCTCCAGATCGGTCGAGACATCCACGGTGGTAACGATGGTGACCAGGCGACGATTGAGGGCGACGCGCTCCTGATGCACGTGCAACAGATTGGCTTGGCGTGTCGGCAGCGACGGCAGGGCCGCGTAGAGCGCGTAGAGCGCGTCGATCGTGCCATGACGGGCCAGCAGGGCTGCGGCGGTCTTGGGACCGATACCGGGCACGCCGGGGATGTTGTCGGAGGTATCGCCAATCAAGGCTTTCAGGTCGGTGAATTGGTCGGGCCGCACCCCCATCGCTCTTGCACCACCGCCGGCGTGTATAGCTTCCCCTCCTGTCCCTTCGGCATGAACACGTCGACTCCGGGGCCGACCATCTGCAAGAGGTCACGATCGCCGGAGACAATCGTCACCAGCAGGCCCGCGATCGCCGCCGCCGTCGCGAGCGTGCCCATGACATCGTCGGCCTCGAAACCCGGCACCAGCGGATGCCGGACTCCCAAATGATCCAGGACCTGCCCCACCTGCGCGACTTGCCGATCGAAGTTGGCGACCTCCTCCGGGGTTCCGCGCGGCCGCCCCGTCCGGTAGTCAGGGTAGAGCGCCCGGCGGAACGGCGGCTCCGGCGGGTCGAAGGGCACGCACACATGCGTGGGGCTGAGGCGGTGCAGCGGCCGCAGGAAGGCGCCGGCGAAGCCATAGACGCCCAGAATCGGCGCTCCGTCTATCCCGACGATACTCCGCGGCAGCGCATTGTAGGTCCGGTGGAAGAGATGGTGGCCGTCCACCAGCAACAGGCGCTCTATCGTGTCCACGTCTTACGATAACACGGCTGGCGGTTCCGGTGCGTGCGAGCATGCTGACGACGCTGACGTGCGGACGGCCGAAGAGGGCGCCGCGCCGTCGGCCGCGCAACGGGGGGCAGCGGCGCCTGGAGAGATAGCACGCACGAGGGCGTGGTCGGCCCCCCCTACATGGGCAGCGAGATAGGCGCCGGCGCGACGTTGGGTTGTTTCACCCGTGCACATCCATCGGGCACATTACCCGTCGTCCGCCGCGATTGGGACGCAGAACGGGCCATGTGGCGGATAGCACCAATGGGGATACGGATCGCAGAGGGGGCGCGCGAAGGTCACGTCCACCGCGATGGCGACGGTGGGGGCAGCGGAATCCGTGATAGGGGGCGGCGCGAGGCGTGCCCTACACCCCGGACAGCGGAATCCGACCGCCGGCTCGATCAGGGCCAGGGGGATAGCGTCGTGTCGCGGACTGACCCCATACAGGCGGCGGGCCGCCTGGGCCACATCGGGGTGGTAGGGGACCCCCGACCAGAGCAGCACGCGCCCGCCGCACGGCGCGCGTGGGATAGCTCCCTCGCCGGACGCGACACCATAGAGCCGCGATAGCGCGCCGCAGGCCGGGCACGATTTGTCGTAGAACGCCATGTCTATGGCGTGATCGCCGACAAAGGTGCGGTGGGCGCGGAAGGCGATGCGCGTGCCCAGGAGCGCGGCGACGACCTGGCCCAGCGGATAGGGCCGGTCACCGACGTATGCGCGGTAGCCGGCGTGGTCTCTGCTGGTCGCGAAGGAGAAGAGGGGCAGATCCTGCCGCGCCTCGAGGTTGGTGTCGCTACCGGGACGGCGTAGCTCGCGTGGCGGGTAGCGGAAGAACCAGCAGCCCCGCACGCCCGCCGCCTGATAACGGGCCTGCCGCGCCTCCGTCTCCGCCAGCGTCTGCCGACTCCACTGCACCTCGAAGGCGACGCGCCGTCCGCCCCGCTCGGCCAGGACATCGGCGCGCCAGTCGGCCTCCGCATGCTCGATGTCCACGGACCAGCCTGCCTCGGCACAGGCCCGCGCGATCTCGACCTTCGCCCGCAGGTGCGCCATCGTCTCAGTGCGGAACTGGCAGGTCGGCGCGGGCGCATGGGAGAAGTGCTGGATGCGGGTGGTGCCCGCCCCACCGCGCATCTGCACGGCGCGGTCGGGGCAACAGGGCAGCACGAGGCGATAGCGCTGGAAGTAGAGTTCGGCCCAGGCCGTGTCGCCCAGCAGGGGGGCGAGGATGGGCTGGCCGTCGAGTAAGGCTTTGAGCGGCATCGTGTATCACTCTTTCGGCGGGTCGTCGTCTATCCATCGTACCGGACAGGCGCGTTCCCCTCTAGCGACGATGCCCACCGTCGTGCACCAGGCCCGGCGCGGATCGTGGCGGCTGTCGGTGCGCATCTCACCGGTCGTCGTGCCGATCCGCTCCGCGCCGTGGCCCTGGATAGCGGCGCGGTGGGAATGCTATTCTACGGCTATGACTTCGCCCACGCCCGTCCCGCTCGCCACCCTGGAGGCCGTCCTCGAGCGCATCACCTACGCCAACGAGGAGAACGGCTACACCGTCGCCCGCGTCGCCGTGCGCGGGAGCAGCGACCTGACCACGGTCGTGGGCAACCTGCTCGGGGCGCAGCCGGGCGAGAGCCTGCGCATGCGCGGCGTCTGGAAGAGCCATCCCCAGTTCGGCAAGCAATTCGAGGTGCGCGACTACACGACGGTGCTGCCCGCTACGATCCAGGGCATTCGGCGCTACCTTGGCTCGGGCCTCATCAAGGGCATCGGGCCGAAGATGGCCGAGCGCATCGTCGCCCACTTCGACCTGGACACGCTGCGCGTGATCGAGGAGGAGCCGGCGCGCCTGATTGAGGTGCCGGGCCTCGGGCCCAAGCGTACAAGGATGATCGGCACTGCCTGGGAAGAGCAGAAGGCCATCAAGGAGGTCATGCTCTTCCTGCAAGGCGTCGGCGTCTCGACGAGCATCGCCGTGCGCATCTACAAGACCTACAAGGATGCATCGATCTCGGTCGTCAAGAACGAGCCGTACAAACTGGCGGGCGATGTGTGGGGTATCGGCTTCAAGACGGCGGACAAGATCGCGCAGGCGCTCGGCATCCCGCACGACAGCCCCCAGCGCGTCAAGGCGGGCCTCCAATTCACCCTCTCGGAGGCGAGCGAGGAGGGCCACTGCTACCTGCCCGAGGCGGAGTTGGTCGCCAAAGCCACCGAGATCCTCGGCGTGGAGGCAACGCTGGCCGCGACGTGCCTGGAGGAGTTGTCGCGCGAGGAGGGCGTGGTCATGGAATACCTGGCCCGCCCCGATGGCGAGGGCGCGGTGACGGCGGTCTACCTCGTGCCCTTCCACCGCGCTGAGGTCTCGCTTGCCAATAGCCTGCTGCGCCTGCTGCACGCGCCGGGCGAGCGGCTGCCCGCCTTCAAGACGGTCGACTGGGCGGCGGCCTTACAGTGGCTGCAGACCACGACTGGAAGCGCCCTGGCCCCTGCACAAGAGCAGGCGGTGCGCCTTGCCCTGACCGCGCGCGTCGCGGTGCTCACCGGCGGCCCAGGTTGCGGCAAGTCGTTCACGGTGCGCTCCATCGTCGCCCTGGCGAAGGCCAAACGGGCCAAGATCGTGCTGGCGGCGCCGACGGGACGGGCCGCCAAGCGCCTCTCTGAACTGGCTGGCGTTGAGGCCAGCACGCTGCATCGCCTGCTGCAACTGCGCCCCGGCGGCGACGCCGCCTTCGACCGCGACACCCCCCTCGACGCCGACCTCGTCGTGGTGGACGAGGCCTCGATGCTCGACGTCCTGCTCGCCAACACGCTGGTCAAGGCCGTCGCGCCGGGGGCGCATCTGCTCTTCGTCGGCGACGTGGACCAACTGCCCAGCGTCGGCGCGGGCGAGGTGCTGCGCGACCTGCTCGGATCGGGCGTCATCCCCAGCGTCCGTCTCACGCACATCTTCCGGCAGGCCCAGCAGAGCGGCGTCGTGACTAATGCCCACCGTATCAACGCCGGCCAGATGCCCGTCACGCGCGGCCTCGACGACTTCTTCCTCTTCGCGCAGGATGACACAGAGCAGGTCGCCGATCTGGTCGTTGATATTGTCGCCAACCGTCTGCCCAAGAAGTTCGGCCTCGACCCGCGCCGCGACGTGCAGGTGCTCTGTCCGATGCATCGGGGGCCAGCCGGGGCAGGCGTCCTCAACGAGAAGCTGCAAGAGGCGCTGACGCCCGCGCGACCGGGGCAGCCCGAGCGGCGCGTCGGTGGGCGCGTCTACCGGGCAGGCGACAAGGTGACCCAACTCCGCAACAACTACGACAAGGAGGTCTTCAACGGTAGCGTCGGCGTCGTGACCGGCCTCTCGCTGGAGGACCAGGAGCTGCGCGTCCTCATGGACGACACGGAGGAGATCGCCTACGATTTCCTGGAGCTCGATGAGCTGACGCACGCCTACGCCGTGTCGATCCACCGCTCGCAGGGCAGTGAGTACCCCTGTGTCGTCGTGCCCCTGACAAACTCGGCGTGGCTGATGCTGCGGCGCAATCTACTCTACACAGCGGTGACGCGCGCGAAGCGGATCGTGGTGCTGGTGGGCAGCACGCGGGCGCTGGCGCGGGCGGTACGGACGGAGGGCGCGGGGCAGCGGTACGCCGCCCTAGCCGAACGCCTCCGTCACGGCGCGGGTGCCGGGGGACGGTCAGGCACCCCGGCAACCAGGGCGGCCAGGGGCTGATCGTGCCGATGTAGCGTGGATAATCGCTGGATTTATTAGTACAAAAGTTCTATAATGAGAGGGTGGTGTTTGACACAATCCGTGGCAAAGGAGCGACCATGGCCCTCGTCCCGTGTGCCCAGTGCCGTCAGCCGTTCTACGCCTCGTGCCATGATGCGTCGTGCATCGGGGCCGTCTGCCCCTATTGCGAATACGCGGAGGTCCTCCCTGAAGAGACCGACGGCGACGCGGCAGCGCCGACCCGCTATCACCTTGATGGTCAGCCCGCATATAGCGCGACGACTGACGATCGGTCGCATCGCGCGGAGATGCGCCCCTCGTACACGGCTTGACACGCGCGGCGCTTCCCTGTTCCACCAGGGAGGCGCGCAGGAAGGAGCAAACCGATGTGTGGACGTTTTACCCTGACGACCCCCGACCAGCTTGCCTTCCGGTTCGACGTCATTGAGGATGAACGGGACGAGGCCGAGCGACGGAATCCAGCGTACAATATCACGCCGGGCCAGGACATACCCGTCATCGTTGAGCGCGCCGCGGGACGTCTCCTGTGGACAATGTCCTGGGGCTTCCGGCCAGCCTGGGCATCCGCTGCCGCGTCTCGGCCCGCTCCAATCAATGCGCGTGCCGAAACGCTGCGCGAGCGCCCCCTCTTCCGGAGCGCCATTGCACGCAGCCGCTGCATCATCCCTGCCGATGGCTTCTATGAGTGGCAGAGCGTGCCGGGGCGCAAGACCAGGCAACCCGTGTATATCCGCCGCGACGATCGCGCCCTCGTCGGCTTCGCCGGCCTGTACAGCACCGGCACGGATGGGAGGGCGAGTTGTGCCATCATCACCACGGAACCCAATGGGCTTGTTGCGCGTATCCATGATCGGATGCCCGCCATTCTCGATCCCGCCGCCGAAGCCCGCTGGCTCGATCCGGCGCTCACCGACCCGATAGCGGTACTGGATTGTCTGCGGCCCTGCCCGGCGGATCTGCTGGTGGTCTACCCCGTGTCGCCGCGTGTCTCGTCTTCGCGCGAGGATGGGCCGTCCTTGATCGAACCGCTGGCGGCGTGAGGCCGGTTCAAGAAGATGTCCCTGCCGTTTTTTCCGTCGCGTGCTGACGCGTCCGTAGTACGTGTGGCGCGTCCACGAAGACGATGGCTTGGGCGGCCCGCCCGCGTCCAATGATACAGGCCTCTCCGCGCTCACGTCGTGCCCCGCCGCCACGGCGAGGCGTACGAGGGCGTCCAAAGGATTCATCATCAAATAAAAAACGAGACCGAGATCAGGATCCAATCCTGATCTCGGTCTCGTTAATTCCCCACCCTCATGTCAATGACCTCTTAGCACCGCCACAAGATCGCAACTGTGGAACCGACGGGATTCGGATACCCATTCAGCCATACGTCCACCCCTTATCGGGCGTGTTGACGACCGTAAGACGGTCGTGTTCCCTTCGATGCGTGCGCGCGATAAGCACAATCCCCTGCTGGTTCCCGTGTAAGATCGTGGCGTTGCGCGCCGATGGGAGTACCTGGCCGGAGGTCGCGGCCACCGTTACCCTCTCCACCAGCCGTTGCCGCGCGATCCACGCCGCGACAAGACGGCCAGTGGCGCAGCCTCGCCACGACGACAGTCCCATACTCGCCAACCTGCGCGCCTTCCTCATCGCGCACCCGGCCGGTTGTCGGCGCCACGACGCCCGCTGGCCCGACCGCCTCGTCTCGCCCGCGACGATTGAGGGCCGGTTCGGGTCATGGCGTCGCGCCGTAGATTTATGTTAACTTGACGACTGAACTTTACAGCGCCCGCGTCGTCCCCTCGCCCTCGATACGCCGCAATTCCTGCCACTCTTGCCGGCTAGCCCACGCCACCAGCCGCTCGCCGTACATGACATCGAGCGGCCAGCGCCGCTCCACGGTAGGACGGAGTGGGCCGGAAAC
>JAABUO010010737.1_pt1 | contig 10109 bp, 7 predicted proteins | sample 5559291 | NCBI WGS metagenome assembly JAABUO01 (sample SAMN10711878, study PRJNA513372) | rock metagenome | isolation source: Antarctica rocks | place: Antarctica: Victoria Land, Finger Mt sud
CGCCTGTTGGGCCTGGTAGGCGCGCCGCGCCTCGGCGTCGCGGCGCCCCTCGAGCTCGGCCGCACGGTGCTCCCGGCACACCCACACGACCGCGCGCCAGTCCACCGGATCCGCGATCACCCCCACGACCGCGCGGGCACCACACTCCCGACAGCGACCGCGTTCCAGCGTCCCCCGGCGCAGCGCCATCGCGAGCTTAGCGCGGCCTGAGTCCCGGGCGCGCGCATCATCGTCACGGGCGGCCGCGGCGTCCCGGCGGCGGACGGCGAGCGCGCGCCGGTGCTCGTCGCGGTAGCGCCGCACGGCGGGCAGCGTGGCAACCCGGACAGTGCCGCCCGCCGGAGCGCGCGCGGCGCCGACACCCTGGCGCGCCGCAGAAGCGGATCAGCGGGAGCGGCGCCGGGGGCGGGGGCGGGAGCTCGTCGAGCTCATCCAGCGGTCCGATGCGCATGAATCGTGCTTAGCGGCGCTCAAAGATTGATCCTGTCTCACACGTTAACACCTAAGCCACCCGTAAGTTCGTACATACGTTCGTTACCGAGAAGGGGATTTTTGGGCATTTCATGGTGTCGAGAAGTGGATGTTCCCGACACCAAACACAGGTTCGAGAGTGTGGTAGAATTGAGCCAACTCTCCTAGTGGGGTTCGATGCTGTATTCCGACCTCAAGACGAAGCTCGACGCCATGAGCGCCGACGAGCTCAGCCGCCACGTCACCGTCGTCGTCACGAACTCTCAGATCGGCTCGCTAATCCAAGCAGTCGATGACATCTCTACTGCCGGCGCGATCCTTACCGGTACGGTCAACGAAAAAGTGTTGCCGATGATGGGCACCGACTATCCGTTGTTAATTGCAGGCAAGGGGCTCCGTCGGTGATTTGCAATCGGAGAACGGACTTTGGCGTGCTCTTGCAACCACGGCGCTCCTACAGGTCAACCTCGATGTCGTTCGTGCCAACTAGCCTGCCTCAGCCTAGCTCGAACCCTGAGCCGGGCGGCCGCCCGGACCTGCAAGCCAAAAGCGCTAGACCGACCCCCATCTCAACGCCGGTCATTCAGGGCTTCGATTTCGCGTGACGATCGCGATCGCGACGGCTCCAGCAGCCGCTGCGACGGCCTGGACTGTACTCGATGACCGGGCGCGGGCCTACGCCGAGGCGGCGCGCGCTCCGGCGACGCTGCGCGCGTATGCTGCGGATTGGCGCGCGTTTACGGCCTGGTGTACCGCGCGCCGCGTCGACGCGCTTCCGTCGACGCCGCACACCGTTGCGCTGTTCCTCGCCGATCTCGCCGGGCGGCCGGCGACGCTGCGTCGCAAACTTGCCGCGATCGCGGTCATGCACCGCGCGACCGGGCACGATTCGCCGACCAGTCACGGGATCGTACGCGCAACATTCGCGGGCATCTGTCGCGAGCGCGGGGTCGCGCCGCGCCCGAAAAGCGCCTTGCTCGTTGACGAGCTGCGCGCCGCCGTCTCAACCTGCGGCGAGCGCCGCATCGATGTGCGCGATCGCGCGCTCGTGCTCGTCGGCTTCGCCGGCGCCCTGCGCCGCAGCGAGCTCGTCGGGCTCAACGTCGACGACGTCGGTTTCGAGACGGCCGGTATCGTGCTGCGCCTGCGGCGGTCGAAGACGAATCAAGAAGGCGAGCTGGAAGAAGTCGCGGTGCTCTACGGCTCCGACCCGCAGACCTGTCCCGTGCGCGCACTGCAAGCCTGGCTCGCAACCGCCGCGATCGTCGACGGTCCGCTCTTCCGCGCGGTCGATCGTGCCGGACGAATCAGCAGCGGACGTCTCACCGCGCGCATCGTCGGCGAGCGGGTGAAGAAGATCGGCGCGCGCAGCGGTCTCGATCCGGAAAGTTACGCGGCGCACTCCCTGCGCAGCGGCTTCGCGACATCGGCGGCGCGGGCGAACAAATCCGAGGCCGCGATCATGCGCCAAGGACGTTGGAAGAGCATTCCGGTCGCGCGCCGATATATTCGTGCTGGCTCGCGTTGGCACGACCACGCTGGCGCCGGCATCGGGCTGTAGCCGCTACGAGTCCGGACGAAGCACAATTGAGAAAGTGACCAGCGCTGGATCGACCGAGGGGAACGTCAATTTGCGACCCTGGATGCGCCTACCGCAGATCCCGTATCTGCGGGCCGGCCTCTCGCTGCCGACTATTCCGGGCGCACTGAAGCCGAGCGTGTTGGTGTGAAAGACGCGACGGACCTACTAGCGTTCTTTACGACGCAGGACGGCATCGTCCGATTCTTCACGCTGCTATTTCCCGGCTTCCTTGCCGTCGCGGTCTACGATTTACGCGTGCCCGGGGAGCGGCGAAAGTACGGGGATCTCGGCATTGCGCTTGTCGGATACAGTGTGCTCATCGATATTCTCGCGTTCGTCTTTCTTCGACTTGTCCCAATTCCAATTGGCAACGCGTGGGCCGTCGTTGCGTTCGTTGTGGTCGCTGGGCTCGCCGTGCCTTGCGCGGTCGGATGGTTCATCGTTGAGTTGCGCGAGCTGCTTGCGAAACAGGGGCTCGTGCTCTCGACCATGCCCAAAGCGTGGGACTATTTTTTCACCGACTTGGCGAAGAAGGGCGAGCCGGTCGCTATCGTTTTGATGCTCTCGGACGGCCGGCGAATCGGCGGATTTTGGGCCGAGACGCCGTTCGCGTCGTCGTTCCCGGCCGACGAGGATTTGCTCATCACGGTTCCGTGCGAAATAGACCAGAAGACGGGCCAAATTCTGAAACGCATCGCGGGCGCCAAGGGTCTTTTGGTGAAACGGGCCGACATTGTGACGATTGAGGCGTTCGACGCCGAAGCCGCCATCGCGTCCGAGACGGAACCCTCAGAAACTCCGCCACCGCTGGCCCTACCCGCCCCAACCGAGGAGCAGACGACAGATGGCTGACGAGCAGAAAATCCGCATCTCACACCTCGAAGAGGGCCATAAAGGTACGAGCCGCCCCGCTCCGGTTATCGCGACGACCGCGAAAGCCGTCTCGGCGGTCCCGGCCGCGAGCATCACTGGCACGGCGAGCACCGCGAGCAACGCTGGCACGGCGAGCACCGCGAGCAAGTGAAGACACGTCGAAGCCGCCGACACCGGTTCCTGGTTACGCCGAGAAGGGGCACAAAGGGCCAACCGCCGCCGCGCCGGCGAGCGTCCCGATGACGAGCGGCCCGCAATCAGCCGTTCCGGCCAGTCCTGCGCCGCCAATAAGACGTGAGTGACGAACATTCGCCGCGACCGGAAGACCTGCGGAAAGAGCTCGGCGGGTATCGCGGGCCCGAATCAGCGTCGCCCTCTGTTCGCGTAACGCCAGTCGCGCAAAGTAGCGTTCCACCGCTCCGCGATGACCAAGAACACGGTGGCTATCCGGGCACGCCTTTACCGGCGCCGACGATTCGGATGACGTCGAGCGCGCAAAGTAGCGTCCCGCCGAACCCGCTCAGAGAAAACGGACTCGACGTAGACCCGAAAAAGTGAAGAAGGGCCTTCGGTGAAGTCGTAGGTAAAGACGCTATCCGGAAACAAAAAATTGCCATGCATCGAGCGACTAAAGTTCGTCTACTAATGGCAAGTTCGCTAGCGGCGATGCTTGCCGGTTGTTCGCAATCGACGGCGCCGGACCGTGTCGTCTGTCCGGCGCTCGCTTTACCCGCTCCGTTGCTGGTTTATCCCGTCTCGGGATCGACAAACGTACCCATCGGCATCGGTACGATCGTTGTTTCGCCGCCCCTACTCGGCGGCTTACGTAGCGGTGCTTAGCGGCGGCCCGGCGCCCGTGCAATCGTCGCCATTCGGTGCCGCTCCGTCGCCGTTACCTAGTCCTATCAAGACCCCCGCAGGCCCGAACCCGCAATACGCGTCCGCGACGGTTCCGCCGCTCTTACACGCGACGACGTACACCGTTACGTATGCTACCGCTAGCCCGCAACCGTGCGGCTCGCTCTATTCCGGCTCCGGCGGCACGTTCACAACGCAGTAGCACGCGCTCGCTGGTTTGCTTTCGCCCCTTGTACGGAAAAGGCGAGGCTATGAAAAGCGTCGGGGACGGCGTTTGGCCCTGCGCGCTCGCCGCCTATGCCAAGCGCTTCGCGCGCGCGGCGAGGGCCCGCGCGACCCTCGACGCCTACGCGAGCGACCTCGCGGACTTCGAACGCTTTTGTGCGCTTCACGGGCTCGCGGCGTTGCCGGCGGCGCCGCAGACGGTCGGCCGGTACGTCTCCGTGCTCGCGACCACGGGACCCGCGATTCCGCGCCTTCGCCGCGACCGTGGCGGCGCAGCCGCGGTCGTCCGACCGGCGGCGGTGTCCACGATCCGGCGGCGGCTCGAGGGCGAACTACACGAAGCAGTATATAGCCGACGGATGCGACTCGTTGACCCGCAGCAACGGAACGCGCGGGACTCGCAACACGCCGTACAAAAGGAGTTCCATCCGACCGACGTTATCTCTCGGTGTTGTCGGGTAATTTGTGCGTCTGACTTGGGACGACTACCTGCGCTGAAAGCGATTTCTGCGCAACCGACGGTTTGGGCGTAGGCACCACTGTGGAGAGGTGTTCGAGCGGTAGCGGCGGCGAACATGAAACCGTCGCGACGAGAAGCGGCGCAGAGGCAAGAAGACGAGCGCGAGATATGAGGCTAATCATTTAGATAGCTCTTTCAACAGACGACGAGAATGCCCATACGTAAAATTACTGCGATACTAAAAAATGAACGACGTGTTAAATCATGTTGCATTCGGTCCACCTGGCCCTCTGTTGTAATATCAAGCAAGTTAGGGCGAAAAGCTACGACGACGCCCCAGGGATCCGGGCAATATGGCACCAGAGAATCTCGAGCTCGCGATAAGAGCCGTCTCAATCTTAGGTGCGACGGTTCTCGGTCTAGGGCTTCTCGGCCTGTGAATAAAAGAATTGCTTGCGTAAAGGAAACGACGTTTTCCGCAAAGTAAAAATATTTATTTACACCAGCGTTTACTGTGTCGTAAACGAGCCAACCCCGGTGAAGTTATTGTCACCAGGGCATATTCTACCATTTGGGCCGAGGGCTCCAACCGCGTAAGTTGTAGCACTACGAAGGGGCGGAGCCAAAACGGCGTAGTAGCCGCTTCCGCCAGGCGGATACGACGACGGAAGCGCGGTCGGCGTCGTTTGAATCTGCCCCGTCGCTGCGCCGGTCGAGGCCTCTAGCACAATGCTACGGGGAGGTCCAATGTCAGAAATGACAAGCGTTAGCGCAGATGTTGGAACGCCGGTCGCGTTGTCTGCTGGTGAGACGAGAAATATATACTTAGCGCCGCCGTGCAAGCTGAAGGGTTCCATACATGCTACGGACTTGTTTCCGGAACATCCAGTAATTGCTAATGCCGCCAGAGAATACCGGAAAAAGTTATATGGTGTGCGCGGCTTTTTAGCTGCATTCCTGGCGCCTTCGTTCTGCTCGCATGTAACCCTTGACGCCGCCCCGGTAAGCGCCACTGCGGTCGACGCGCCTCCTCACCGCCCCGCTCGAAGCTGACCTCGTCATAGGTCTCCGCTTCGCCATTTGGTTTATGGCCCGCACCGCGATAGTCGTAGTGCTCATACACCGCCAAGCGCTCGGGATCTAAACCGAACACCTCCACGGCCTCCATCGCGAAATTCTCGACCGTATTGGTAATCGAGGGCCGCGGGTTCTCTTCATGGTCGAGTAGTTCTGTCGCGATTAGCACGTCGAGGCCGGTGCTAAGGCGAAACACGCGCGCACGTGTCGTGACCGACCCATGAGGAACGGAATAGGTAAAGCGCCGGTCGTAGATAAGTCGCGTCACTCTTGCTCCGATGTATTAGGCGCTCTGCTCGTATTGATTGAAACGTGGGTCAACGCGTGCAAGAACGAGCCGCGTCCGTATCGGCGGCTCGCCCTTCTTTGCGATGATGATCTCGCGCGCAAGTTCCGCGAACTCCGCCGGATAAAGCAATGGCCGTCCGATCTCGTTTACCGAACGCGTCGTCTTCGACGTTGTATCGCGGTTGATGCTCTCGGCGAAGCGCGTCGTCTGCCCGAGCAGCTCGGCGCCGTAGTCTTGCGTTAGGCGGTCGCGCGTCGCGAAGAATACGGTGACGTCGCAAGTTCCCGTAACCGATTCGTACTGCCCGTATATCTTGCGTACTTGCGCGAGCGTTTGCGCGAGTAGCATCGCTACAATTCGGTATTTGCGCATTGTCGCAAGCTTCTGCTCGATGACAGGCGCGCGCAAGAGCGGAAACTCGTCGAGCAGCAAGAGGACCGGTCGCGCCTTCGCTGGCGGAATCACCGCCGTAAGGTCGCCGAGCAGCCACGTGAGCACCATGCGCATCAGAGGCGCGTACTCCGTTTGATCCGCCTCGCGCACGACGAGGTACAGCGTTGCCGGTCGTTGCCGCAACAGCTGCGGATTGAAATCGGATGTGCTAGTAGCGTTTGCGGCGCCGGCGGTCCGAAAGATGTCGAAGCGCTGCGTCACAGTCGCCACGATGCTCGAGCGCAAGCGCGGGTCCATGTTCGAGAACTTTGCCCCGGTCTCGCGGACATAGGGGACGCGTGACGCATCGCGGAGCATCTCGGCGAACTGCGCTTCGTTCTTGTAGTCGGGGTTGTAGAAATAGCGCGCCGCTGCTTCCAGAGTCGGCTCGCCAAGCTCCAGCACCCGCAACACCACAGCGGTTGCGAGCTCGATTGCGCCGCTGAGGAAGAACTTCGCTTGCTCTGGGATCTCCGCGAAGTCCGCGGCGTCCGCCACGAACGCCGTCATAATCGAGCGAACAGCGTCGACGTTGTCCGGTCGAACGCCGGCGAGCACGTTGATACGTGCGGTCTTCGGGTCGCGCGGATCGAAGATGAATACCGGGCCGAGAAGACGCCGCGCCTCGATCGTACGCGCGCGGAGCTCGTCCGCCGGATCGAAGATGATCGCGCTGTTCTGCCAACCGCCGCGCAAGGTCGTCACGGCGGTGCCGTCCGTTTTACCGACGCCCGGCGGTCCGAGCACAAGCACGTTTTCCGTGCCACCATGGATGAGCAGCTCGCCGCGCTTCGTCTGACCGAGGACGATACCCGTCTGCGCTTTGCGCAGGCTCGATTGCGCGAGCTCGCGCGCCGTCGCGAAGTGTGCACGGCCATAGAGGCCGGAGCCACGCTGCGGCCGGTCGAGCATTATTCCCGCGATGAAGCCGACGATAAGCGAGGCGCCGCCGCCCCACTTCAAGTGGTCGAGGATGCCAAGAACGAGGCGGTGCACCGCTGGGTTCACCGGCCGAAAATGTTGCATCGGCAATACAAAGAACGCCGTCGGGTCGATCCGCTGTATCCACCAGAGGATCGCAAACGGATTGTAGATGTGCGCAAAGAGCGGCTTGCCGAACCACGCCGGATAGCGTGCGAGCATCGCGAGATGTTGCGTCTCGTACGCGAGCAATCCGACAAAAAATAAAAACCCGATGCCGAATCCCAGAACCAGGCCACTCGACGCGCCCCGCGGCGGTCGAATCTCCCGCACACTCACCAGCTCCACCCTCGATCTTGTTCTTTGCTTTGCTCGCGTTCGGCGCTCCGTGCCGCGACACGCTCGGAGACCTCGCGGACCTGTTCTTTTACGTCGCGCGGCTGCGCGAGCGTCGCGTGCCAATCCGAACGCACCGCAACGCGCTCATCGCGATCGAGTCGCTCGGTCCGGTTGAGCAAGTCGAAGGCGGTTTTGCGCTCCTCGCGCGTGTAGCCGACGTCGCGACCCTGTGCGATCGGTTCGAGCTCGCGGCGAAGGTCCCCAATCGTCAGTTCACGGGTCGGCTCCATGTCGCGCGTTTGTGCGCGCTCGAGCTCGCGATAGTCGCTTGCCAATTCTTTGGACCTCGTGCGCAGACCGAGGCCGACAAGATCGTCGTACGACCCGACGGCTTCGCGTGAATAGAACATCTCGTACGAATCCGTATGCCGCGTCATGCCGACGGTCAACGATCGTTGACTGACGTGCTCCGTGACGAGCTGCAGCTCGGCGTACCGCGTCGACCCTTGCTCACGATATTCCGTTGAACAGTAGCCGTGTTGCATCCCGCCGTGTTCGCGCGTGTCGACCGGCACGATGACGCCGTCGCGGCGCTCGATCTGCAAGGTCGCATCGTCGATGCCGCGGACGGTTCCAACCGAGCCATTGTAGAGTCCCGCCTCACGGATCGTCTCGCGGATAATCACGCGATCGCCGACGGCGTAGGGTACGTTGCCGTCGACCGTCTCAAGCCGCACGTCGTCGCCGGCGAGTCGGCCCATCTCGCGCCATTCTTCGCGCGCGAGCGCATTGATCGCGATACGCTCGCGGTTCGTGTACGCCTCGATGCCACACTCGACGCCGGAACGCTCGATGGCGCGCCAACGATCGATCAGTGCTGCCCGCGCCTCGTCCTGCGATCCAACTTCATGAACGAAGCCCCGCTCGCGGTACGCGTCGATCGCGCCGCGCACGTCGCCGCGGCGAACGGCCTCGGTCGCCTCGCGTTGCCACGCCTCACTCTGCCGGCGCGTCTTCTCAAGGCCGACGCTTTGATCGCCGACGGCGCGCTGCATGAGTTCGAGCGCATTGCCATGCGCGACGGACTGAAACTGCTTGTCGTCGCCCAAGGCGATGACGACGGCGCCGCGCTCGTGCGCGTCGCGCAGTAACGCTGCACCCTGCGCGGTCCCCAAGGTCGAAACCTCGTCGATGATGAGCAAGTCGCGGTTGGTCAATCGTTCGCGGTCCTGACCCCACTCGTAGAGCTCTTTGGCGACGGAGCGCGCCGGCACGTCGGTCTCGCGCCGCAGCACGTCAACGGCGGAATTGGCAACCGAGATCGAGCGGACGTTGTAGCCCGCGTCCTGGTACGCCGCACCGATCTCGCTTATAAGCCGCGTCTTGCCGGCGCCCGGCACACCGGTAATGACCTTGAGGCGCGCGTCGTCGTCGGTCGCATACGCGTACGCACGTTGCTGCTGCTCGTCGAGTTGCTGACTGGCCGGCCGCGCGATGGCGACGTCGCGACGGTGCGAGGCGAGGCCGTCCGCCGCGGCCGCGAGCGTCCGCTCGGCCTCAAGAACTTCACGCGTCGTCAGCCGCGTCTTGCCGCGGTCGTCGACGAGCTGAACCGACTCGTCGACGATCTTCTCGGTAATCGCCTGACGTTGCTCCGTATCAGAAACGCGCTCGCCGACGAGGCGCTCGACCGCGCTCAGGGTGTAGGTCGCATTGTTCGCCGTTAGGCGGTCCATGATCGGACGTGGATCTTCGAGCAGCCGCGCGCCGACGACGAGATTCTCCGCGCGCTGCACGGCCTCGCGTGTCGCTGCGCGATCGCGCGCCTGCTGCGAGCTCTCATACGGCCCGAACGTCGCGGTCATGGCGCGTAGCGAAAGATCCCGGTCGATCTCCGACGGCTTGACCGTCTGGGGACTATCGAGGTCGCCGATCCGCGCGCCGGTGCGATACGGCTTGTACTCCACGCCATGCCGCTCGAACGTGGCATGCACCTCGCGCCAACCCGCATCGGTGGCACGCCCGTCACGGGCACCGTCCGTGCCGCGCAAAATGTCCACTTCGGCCGCGGCCGAACGACATCGCTCTGCAAACGGGCGCGTTGCAGCGCGCGACCGATCCTGGTCGCGATCGCGCTCGAACGGGCCAAGCTGCTCGATGAGTTTACGGTGCGTGAGGTCCGCGCCAAAGTCGCGGGCCCGCGCGTACTCGCCGCGCTCTGCGCCAACGAGCCGGCCGCCAACGACGTCGTCGCGGCGGCCGGTCCGCACTTCCTCGTAGCGGGCGCCGTGCTGGGCGCAGATGCGGTGCACATCGGCCCAGGATGCGGTCTCGGCCGTCACCGCGTCGCGCACGGCCGGGCCGATGTCTTCGCGCACGGCCCGCTCGAAGGAACGCTTGCGGCCGTAGTATTCAACATCGCGGGCGCCGTGCGAAAGCTCGTGGCGCTGCGCGACGTCGACGACGCGCCAGCCTTGCTCGAGCTCGGCCTCACGGCTGGCCGCGCGCATCTTCTCCCGATCTTGCCAAACGTCGCGCGCGACGTGCGTCATCGGGTCGACCCGGTTGAACACGGCATGGAC
>JAABUO010010740.1_pt1 | contig 10105 bp, 10 predicted proteins | sample 5559291 | NCBI WGS metagenome assembly JAABUO01 (sample SAMN10711878, study PRJNA513372) | rock metagenome | isolation source: Antarctica rocks | place: Antarctica: Victoria Land, Finger Mt sud
CCTGATGTATCACCACGTCTCGAACCTGCCGCCGCTCGCGCAGTCGCAGGTCGGCCTGACGGTGAAGACGAGCGACTTCGCGGCGCAGTTGGCCTACCTGGCCGGTCACGGTTACCACACCGTGCGCCTCGTCGACCTCTTCGACGCGCTCTACTACCGGCGGGCACTGCCGTCCCGCCCCGTCATCCTGACCTTCGACGACGGCTACGCGGACAACTATACCGACGCCTTCCCCCTGCTGCGCCGCGACCACATGGTCGGCGTGTTCAACATCATCACAAACTTCCCCGGCCGGACGGTGGGCGTGAACAGCTACATGACGTGGGCGCGGATCGAGGCCATGGCGGCGGCCGGGATGGAGATGGAGTCGCACACGGCGGCCCATCAGGACCTCGGGCTGATCAACAAGGGCGAGGCTGAATACGAGCTCGACGCCTCGCGCGCGGCGCTGACGGCGCACATCCACCGCGCCGTGCAGGTCCTGTGCTACCCCTCGGGAGAGCCGTTCCGCTCCGGCCCGGCGGCGGCGCGGACGCGCATCCTGGGCCTGCTGCCGCACTTCGGCTACGTCGGGGCTCTGCTCGACCCCGTCACGCCCGGCACGCTACAGGACGCGCGGGCGCCCTACGAACTCCCCCGCGTGCGCGTCTCCAACGACGAGCCGCTGACAGCCTTCGTCGCGAGCCTAGGGGCGTAACGGATAACCGCGAGCCTGCGATCGTACCTGGGGGCGTAACGGATAACCGCGAGCCTGCCGTGACGTCGATCCCAAGCAAATCACTACGGATATGGTACAATCGCGTGAGGAGCAGCGGCGACCGCGTTCGCGACCGCTGCCGTTTAGACATGTACTTTTTGTAGCATAGCCTCCGGGAGGATGTCGTTTGGCAGTCAAAATCCGTCTGCGCCGCGTCGGCGCTAAAAAACAGCCTAGCTACCGCGTCGTGATCGCCGATAGCCGCGCGCCGCGCGACGGCCGCTTCATCGAGATCATCGGCTTCTACAACCCGCGCACCAAACCTACCACGATCACGATCGACGAGGAGAAGGCGCGCAAGTGGCTGAGCCAGGGCGCGATGCCGACCGAGAGCGTGGCCTCGCTACTCTACCGCGCGGGCATCGTCGATATGCGCGCCCCACGCTGGCGCAACACGCTGGCCGCGACCGCCGAGGCCGCGCCGATCGCGTCCACCGACGCGGCCACGCAAGCCGCCCCGGCCGAGCAGAGCAGCGCGGCCGAACCGTCCGGCGAGCCCGGCCCGGCCGCCGCGGCGACGCCGGACACGGCGAGCGTCGCGCCCGCCTCTGAGGCGGCCCCCGGCGCGACAGCCGCGCAGCCTGAGAGCACCGAGAGTACCGGGACGGTCGACGCCGCGACCGAGGCGACCGAGGCGTAGGCGCGAACAATCAGGACATAGGCGGAGACTAGCCACGGAGGACGAAAGCCATGCGTGAGCTGATCATCTACGTCGCGCAACAACTCGTCGCGCATCCCGAGGAGGTGCGTGTGACGGAGATCGAGGAGCGGGCCTACACCGTCTACCAACTCGAGGTCGCGCCGGACGACGTGGGCAAGGTCATCGGCCGGAGCGGGCGCATCGCCAACGCCTTGCGCGCGCTGATCAAGACCGGTGCGGCCAAGAGCAACCGCCGCGCCATCCTGGAGATCGCCTCGCCCGATGGCGCATGAGACGCGTGAGCGGGCGGAGGGCTGGCTCGCGCTGGGCGTCCTGACGATACCCTGGGGCGTGCGCGGCGAGCTCAAGGTCCACCTCGACGCCGAGCCCGACTACGTCGAGCGGATGAAACGGGTCTACCTCGGCGACGAGCGCAAACCCGTTGATCTGCGCGGCTGTTTTCGGCGTGGCCGCTTCTACACCTTGAAGTTACAGGGGATCGACACGTTCGCGCAGGCCGAGGACCTGCGCGGCCTCGCGGTGTCGGTTCCGCGCGCCGAGGCCCCTCCTCTGCCCGCTGGCCGCTTCTTCGTCGAGGACATCATTGGACTGCGCGTCGTGACGACCGGCGGCCGCGAGCTCGGCGCGGTCGCCGATGTGCTCTTGACTGGGGCCAACGACGTCTATGTCGTGCGCGGCGCGCACGGCGAGATCCTCGTCCCGGTCATCCGCGACGTCGTCGTCTCGATCGATCCAGTGGCGCGGCTCATCACGATCGAGCCCATGCCCGGTCTCTTGCCCGAATCATAAAACCCTATGCGCATCGATATCCTGACCCTCTTCCCGACAATGTTCGAGAGCCCCTTCGCGCATGGGGTGGTGGGGCGCGCGATCGCGCGCGGGCTGCTCGACGTCACCCCGCTCGACGTGCGGCGCTTCGCGACCGACAAGCACCACTCGGTCGACGACTATCCCTACGGCGGCGGCCCGGGGATGGTGCTCATGCCCGGCCCCCTCTTCGCGGCCATCGAGTCCCTGGAACTCCCCGCCGCCCCGGTGATCCTGATGACACCGCAAGGCCGGCCCTTCTCGCAAGCCGTGGCGCGTGAACTGGCCACGCACGCGAGGCTTGTCTTCGTCTGCGGCCACTACGAGGGGGTCGACGAACGGGTGCGAACGGGGCTCGTGACCGATGAGATTTCGATCGGCGACTACGTGCTGGGCGGCGGCGAGATCCCGGCGATGGCGATCGTCGACGCGGTGGCGCGCCTGCTGCCGGGCGCGATGGACGAGGAGTCGGGTCACGAGGAATCGCACGCCGCGGGCCTGCTCGAATACCCGCAGTACACACGTCCCGCGACCTTTCGCGGCCTGGAGGTCCCGCCCATCCTGCTCTCCGGCAACCACCAGGCCGTCGCCAAGTGGCGGCGCGAGCAGGCGCTGCGCCGCACCTTCGAGCGCCGTCCCGACCTCCTCGCGGCGGCCCCGCTCACGAACGCCGAGCGCGCGCTTGTCGAGCAGTGGATGGCCGAGAACCGGGTAGGAGATGGTACGTATCTTGATGACATGGATAAACGGATAGGATGAGGAGGAGAATTATGGAACTGAGCGCGCGGAATCAACTCAAGGGCACGGTCAAGAGCGTTAAACTGGGGTCCATTATGGCCGAGGTCATCGTCGACGTGGGGGGACAGGAGGTCGTGTCAGCGATCACGCGTGGCTCGGCCGAGAGCCTGGGCCTGCGCGAGGGCGAGCAGGTGACGGTCATCATCAAGTCGACCGAGGTGATGATCGGAAAGTAGGCTCGACGTGGATCGTCCGTGTGGAGCGTGCGTCGCCCCTCTCCCGCGCGGGGAGAGGGGCGAGCGGGAGAGTTTGAGAGCCCTCTTCGACCTTGACACGGCGGAAACGGCCACGGTATACTGCTTTTGCTGCGATGGTAACGGGCTACGCCGGGGGCGTCTCCAGAGTCCCGAGGGTCTGGCCGAGATAGCTCAGTTGGTAGAGCACGCGACTGAAAATCGCGGTGTCGGCAGTTCGATCCTGCCTCTCGGCACATGCGGAAGTGGCTCAGTGGTAGAGCATCTCCTTGCCAAGGAGAGGGTCGCCGGTTCGAATCCGGTCTTCCGCTCCATGTAACACTTGGTTAGACTGGTCGATAGGGGATGGGCTGTCGCCTGCCCGCTATGACGCCGCTCTAACCATTTGTTGTTTTTAACAGGGCGACGTGGCCAAGTGGTTAAGGCAGAGGTTTGCAAAACCTCCATCGCCGGTTCGATTCCGGCCGTCGCCTCCTCTTTCCCCTCCGCTCCACGGGCCGACGTGGCGAAATGGCAGACGCACGGGACTTAAAATCCTGCGGGCGCAAGCCCATGTGGGTTCGACTCCCACCGTCGGCACCTCTTCCCTCAGTTCTCGCCGTTGGCGCCGCATCTGAGGGCGCGTCCCCCTTGAAAACTCAATCGCCTGAACCCCTCCCTCCACACCGCTGCCGCAACTCGGGTAGAATAGGCGCATGGCCGATGATTTCACGCGCATCCGCGCGACCGAGTACGTCCTGGGACGCTACCACCTCACGACACTGCAAGAGGCCCAGGAGCGGCTGACCCCGACCCAGTTCGAAGGACTGATGGGGGAGATCGCGGGCGTGCAGGCCCAACTCACCGCACAGGCGCAACCGCGGCCCGCCCTCCCCGCCGAGACGGGTTCGCGCGGGATCATGACGCCGTTTGGCCCTATTCTCCCCGTCACAGGGCTCCTGCTGGTCGTCATCTGGATCGTCTTCGCGATCGAGAACGCGATGAACGGCTCCGAGAGCGAGAGCGTCCTTACCCTGATGGGAGCCACCACGGTGGACATGTTGGCGACGGGGCAGTACTGGCGTCTACTGGCGGCGTGCTTCCTGCACATCGGCCCCGCGCACATCATCACGAACTCGATCAGTCTCATCGTGCTCGGCAGCCTGGCCGAGCGATTCTACGGTCCCCTCCGCTACCTCGGCATCTACCTCGCGGCGGGGGTCGGCGGGAACATCGCGGTAGGCCTATTGCAGCCGGGGCCGGGGGCCGGGGCCTCGGGCGCGATCTTCGGGCTCCTGGGGGCCATCCTGGTGGGCGCGGTGCGCAACAGACGGGTGATAGGGAGCGCGCTGCAGCGCCAGATCGTCGGCAGCCTCGGCACGATGCTCGTCTTGAATATCGGGATCAGTTTCCTGCCCGGCATCAGCGCCTACGCCCACTTCGGCGGCCTCGCCATCGGCGCCGCGCTCGCGCTCCTCATCCCTTTCCGCAGCCCGCGCTACCCGCGCGCCTACGCGGCCGCCGCTAACGGCGTGAGCGTCGTCCTCGTCGTCGCCTCGCTCGCCCTGATGCTCACCTGGCTCGGGAACCACGCGCCACAATGAGCGACACTGTCAGCACCCCCAACGCGCCCCTCTCCGCCGTCGGCGTGGTGCTGGCAGGCGGCCAAAGCCGTCGCCTGGGACGCGACAAGGCGCTGCTACGTACCGCTACGCCAACTGGAGATGTGACGCTGATCGAGCGCACGGTCGCGACGGTGCGTGCGGCGGGGGTACGAGAGGTGGTTCTGTCCGCCTCGACACAGGCGCGCGCGGACAGCCTGCGCGACGCCGTCCCGTCGCTCGCGGGGCTACATGTCGTCCTCGACGAACAGCCCGGCAGCGGCCCGTTGGGCGGCCTCGTCGCCGCGCTGCGCGCCTTCCCCCGGCACGGCATCTTGCTGGTCGCCTGCGACATGCCGCGCCTCACGACGTCCGGGCTGCGCCTGACGCTGGAGGCCGCGCCCGAGGCCGACATCGTCGCGCCCCGCGTCGCGGGGCGCGACCAACCGCTGCACGCGCGCTACGGCCCTGCCTGCCTGCCCGTCGCGGCGCGGCTGCTGCAAGAGGGGCGCCGCGCCATGCGGGGGCTTCTGACCGCGCCCGACCTGCGCGTGCGCATCCTCGACGAGGACGACCTGGCCGCGCGCGGCGTGTGCGCGGACGCCTTCGTCAACGTCAATACGCCGGCCGACCTGGCCGCTCTCACGAACGCCGATGGCTGATCCTTTCAGCATCGGCGTGCCGCGCATAGCCGACGAGGACGACCTGTGCCGCGTGTGGGCGGCGCGCGCCCTCCCGCCGGGCGCGCTCGTGACGCCGGGTGGAGAGGCCCTGCACGTCGTCTATCCCGGACGGCGCAACGGCATGGGTGGACCCGACTTCCGACAAGCCTTGCTGCCGACGCGGACGGGCGCGTGCGAGCCGGCGATGTCGAGGTCCACCTGCGCTCACGCGACTGGGTCGCCCACGGGCACCGCGCCGACCCGGCCTACAACGGGGTTATACTGCACGTGGTGCTGGAGGACGATGGCGGACCGTGTCTGCGCGCCGACGGCGGGGCGGTACCCGTGCTCGCGCTGGGGGCCTTTTTTACGGCCCCGCTCATTTCGGCTACAATAGGCGCGATGAACACCGATACCGCGATCGCGAAGCCCTGTCGCGTCTCGCCGGCCCTCGCCACGCCGAATGTCCGGGTGATCGTGCGCGCGGCAGGCCAGACGCGCCTGGAGGCCAAAGCAGCGGCGCTGGAGGCGCAGATCGCGGCGCTTGGCCCCGAGCAGGCGCTCTTCGCCGCGCTGCTCGACGCCGCGGGGTACAGCCGCAACCGCGGGCCCTGCGGCCTGCTGGCCGAGCGCCTACCCATCGAGCGGTTGCAGGACCTGCTGATCGGCAAAGCGCCCAACCGCGTCGTGCCGCTAGCGACGGCGGTGCTGCTGGGCCTGGCTGGCTTGCTGCCCGGTCAGGATGATGAGGGCCTGACCGAGATGTGGGAGCGCTACGGCGACCTGTGGCCGCTGCCGCCCCTGCGCGCGGACGCGTGGGTGCGGACGGGGGTGCGCCCTGCCAACCGGCCGGAACCGCGGCTGCGCGGCGTGGCCGCGCTGGCGGCGCGCACGGCGCGAGACGGGCTGGCCGCGACGCTCCTGGCCCCCGTGCGGGCCGGCGACGCCGAGGGACTCCTAGCGGCGCTGGAGGTCCCGACAGCCGCATCAAGGGCGGCGCAAGACCGAGAGGACCGCACGCCGCCGATCGGGCGGGGGCGCGCCGTCGAGATGGCCGTCAACGTCGTGATCCCCGGCGCGTTGGCGCTGGCGCGCACGGACGGCGACGTGGGACTGGAGGCCGGCGCGTGGCGCACCGTCGAGGGGTTACCGGTCGGCGAGGACTCCAAGCCGTTGCGCGCGATGAAGGCGTTGCTGGCCGCCTCCGGCCACCGCCTGCGCGCGCCGGGGGCGCTGGAAGCCCAGGGCCTCCTGCACCTCCACCACGCCCACTGCGCCGTCCGCGCCTGCTGGGAGTGTCCCTTGGCGCAAGGCACGGCGTAGCGGCTGTATACTACCTGTACTACCATCGGCGGCGCCCCGGCACGCTCTACCAGGCCCTCCAGGAGTACGTAGAGCCAAAGATCGAGCTGGAACAGACCCGCTTGCGCGAGACGGACTCCCGTGCGGCCCGCCACCTGGTGGCCCAGGTGGAAAAGAAGGCCACCTTTCGAGGAATTGATATCGTTCAGCAACGCTTTGAAGGAAGCGGCCGACCGCGGCTTCGCGCACGACACGCCCGATATGAACGACGGCGTCATCTTGAACATCGCGCGCCGCACAAGCTCCTCTCCTGGCCGGACGCCGCTACCGTCTGGACGAGGTGCAAGCGGGTAAGTACCCGTGGAGCACTATTGATCAGTGTATCGTAGGGGTAACTGGTCAGGACGTTAGAGAGGGGACCAAGGGGTGCCCATGAAAGACACTTTCCAGCGCGGCGAGGGCGGGCAGGCCCTGCTTGCGCAGGGTGGAGAGATAGCCGCGGAGGCGCGCGAACGTCTGCGCGCCCATCTCACGACGAAAGGCGCCGGAGACTTTCTGCTGCACCTTGACCATGCGCACGTCCTGCTCGGCCTGATTGTTGTCGAAGGGGATGGCGACGTCGTCCATGAAGGCGAGCACCTCGTCGGCGTGCCGCAAGCGATCGAGCACGTTCTTGGCTTTACTCTGCGTGGGGCGCCCGCGGCGCGGTGGCCCCGCGTCGGGCGGCGGCGGATTGGCGGCCAGCCCGTCGGCCAGCAGACGCGTATAGCGCTGACGGAAGCGTCGGCGTGTCCGGGCCGACAACGCCGCCTGCCCCCGGTCGCGTGCCGCCTTCACCGTCTGGTTGATCTGCCGGAGCAGGGTGGCCAGCGCGCCCGCCCACGCTTGCCCGTCCTGTTCCTCCACCCAGGCCAGTTCGCGCAGATGATGCGCAGTGCGGAGCGCATGACGGCAGGCGTACTGTCGATACGGCGCCCAGCCATCGTGGACGCTCGTTCCACTGACGCCCGGCAGGATGCCGATGGCGTCGGTCGCCGCCGCGCCGCGCTTGGGATGGACTCCATAGGGGGTCAAGCGCGCCGTACTGGCCGTGTGCAGCCACCCCCGTTTCCCCTGGACCGCGAGCCCCGTCTCGTCGTTGTGCAGCAGCGCTCCCGCGCGCAGCGCGTCGGCGATCACCTCCTCCACCGGGGCCAGGCGCTCTGCTGCCTCCCGCGCCATGGCCGCCACCAGGCCGTGCGAGACCGCGCAGCCGAGCAGGTCGCGCAGCACGGCGCGGGTGCGCCCATAGGGCAGCAATTGCTGGTGTGTCAGGTACACCGTAAGCGCGCGCAGGCGCGGACCGTCCTGCGCCTGCGCCGCCACGGCGGCGGGGAAGGCGCCCGTCACGGCCGTCTGGCCGTGCGGACAGCGGACGCGCAGGCCTTGGTACGCGGTCACGCGGGCACGCACCGGTGGCGCCGCGACCACCTGGCGCCGCTCCACACCGTCCACCTCCTCAGCAGCGAGGGGCGCCGCGCACGCCGGACAAACCAGCGGACGCCGCACCACGATGTGGTCCGGCGTGTCTACCAGCCGCGGGTGCGCGCCGCGATGCCCCGGTTGCCCGCCCGGTTTCTTGCCGCTCGTCCCGCGCAAGCTCCGCGGGATGCGGGCCGGTCCGTCGCTCGACGGCGGCTTGCTGCTGTTATGACGGTCGGTCGCCCGCTGTCCCTCCAGGCCTGTCACGCGCTCCAACAGCGTCGCGACCTGCTCCGTCAACGCGGCGATGGTGTCCTGCGCAACGGCCAACTCAGCCCGCAAGACCGCGATGGTCTCCTCGGCGTTCATGGTGTTACTCTACCAGGGTGGGAACCACCTCGCCTGACCTGACCAGTTACTACGACCAGAAGTATACGGGTGGCGAGCGCAAACGTGTTGACTATGCCGAACTGGCAGTGGATGCCTACGTCGAGGCGGCAGGCGACATCCTGCCCGAGCCTGATCTGACAATCGACGCGGCCATCTTCCTGTTGCGAGCGGCCTTCGTCGCACAGAGCATGAAACAGCCATCCCTCGTAGACACGGCACAGACCGCGATCGTCGACGGGCTGCGAAGGCTGGCGGACGAAGGGCGTTTGCGCTACACGATCGAACTCGCGCGGGCCTTGTTCCTCCTCAAGGACGACGTGCCGCCGGCCGACCTGGAACTAACCGCGCAAACTATCGAGCGCGGGGCGCGGATGGAACACGACGCCGGCCGGTACTACGCCGAGCGATCGTTCCTGGATAGTCTCGATGCCGTCTATCAGGCGCTGGCTGATAGCAGTGCTCGCCGTGAAGCACAGCGGCGCGTGGCCGAGTCGCACGAGGCCGATGCCAACGCTCGTTCCGTCGCGTCACACCTGGCCGCCGCCGCGCATCTGGAGGACGCTATCCTGATCTATCAACGACTGCAGATGCAGGACAAGGTGGACGAACTCCTGCGCCAGATCCGCGAACAGTATCAGGCCGGGCAGGACGAGTTCGGGCAAATCGAGGCGCGCGGCGCCATACCTCGCGCGGAGGTCGAGCGCCTGTTTGACGTTCGCCTGGCGCCGCTCTCCCTCGACGATGCCCTGACCGCGCTTGGGGCGCTCGACGCCTTCCAACCGTCCTACGCGGCGGCGCAGGAGCGCGCCGAGGGCATCGCGGAGTACGCCCCTTTGAGCGCGCTTCTCGCGCGTACCATCATCCGCGACGACTCGCCCACGCGCCATATCCAGAGCGCGGACGAGCGGCTCGAGGCACAAATTCAGCGCCAATTCGTGTTCCACATCAACCTCACAGGCATCGTGATTGGCCTCATGCTGCAACGCCTCGAACAGGATAAGGGGCTAAACGCGCGGTCGCTCGGCGACTACTTCAAGCGATGGCTCTTGATGGACCCGCGCCACGTGCCCTTCCTGGAACGTGGCATCGAGCGATACTACGCTGGCGACTATATCTCGGCCTTGCATGTGCTCACACCACAAGTCGAGGGTATGCTACGGTCGATGCTGTGGCGGGGGGGATTGGCGGTCACGGGCCTCACGCGCGATGCCGCCGGGATAGACGCCGACACGCTATCAGGACTATTGCGACGCAAGGACGTTCAGGCGGTGCTGGGCCAGAACCTGTGGCGCTACCTGGACACCGCGCTCTCAGCCCAGGACGGCCTCAACCTACGCAACAATGTCGCTCACGGGTTGATCAAACCGGCGCAGGTGACAAAAGTGAGTGTTGTGATCGTCATCCACTTGCTGCTGTGCCTGACGCGGTTTCAAACAGATTCAGCATCGTCTTAACAGACGTCACAAGGGAGGTATCAATGTCGCTGACCATTA
>JAABUO010010741.1_pt1 | contig 10105 bp, 9 predicted proteins | sample 5559291 | NCBI WGS metagenome assembly JAABUO01 (sample SAMN10711878, study PRJNA513372) | rock metagenome | isolation source: Antarctica rocks | place: Antarctica: Victoria Land, Finger Mt sud
ACTTGCTTCCTGTTGCAGCTGAGGTGACCATGTTTGATGAAGTAGTGGTCTGCTACAAGTTCATAGGGGACCTGATGTTCTATGTCACCGGGTCTCAAGATGAGAATGAGCTAATACTTCACACAGTCCTTGTAGCATTCTATGAGTCTGTTACATTGCTCCTCAGGTGCGAGGCTGTCTCAAACTTTACTTTTTTGGTGAATGCATAAGGTTTTTTGTGCATCCATGTTGCAGTTTTGTTTCAGTTCGTCAGTTCATCTGGCTTATGCAATGCAGGAGTGCTGTAGAGAAAAAGACTGTTCTTGAAAATCTTGATCTAGTGTTGCTGGCAATGGATGAGATTGTTGACAAGGGGTGAGTGGTTTGTGACAGCAATTCTGCACCATTTCTTAGTGGAACCATTTGACACTGAATGGTCCGCTTTCTGTAACAGGTTGATACTTGAGACAGATCCTGCAACCATTGCCAGCAGAGTGTCTATGCGCGGAGCAGAGTCAGACATCCCTTTGACAGATCGTGTGACAGAGGTGAGTCTGCATAGCGTATAAATTTGTGTTGAACTGGAAGTCCAATTGTTGGTCTGCATTGCTGACATGCCCACCTGTAACGCAGGTCAACATCCAGTCATTCCTTGCCACTGCCAAGGAGCAGCTTGCAAGATCGTTACTGAAGTAGAGAGTCAGTGAGAGTTGCAGCAGTCATGATCTAGCAGTCAATGTATGAAGCACAACAGCTCAATTTTACACTTGCATGGCGTCACAGCAACAGCAACAAGGGAATATGCACATGCCAGCAGCTCAGACAGATGTCAGACACAAATGCCGCTGCTGCAGCATTGTCTGCGTGACAGATGTGGGTGAAAGGTATGGTAGCAAGCAGCGGACTCAAATAATGCTTAAGTTAGCATACCATATGCCTTCTCTAGTCTGCTTTGCAGTGTTCCTCTGCGTCATCATAGTGTATAGCATACAGTGCTTACATCTGCAACTGTGATCAGAGTATGCACTGTCTACCCCATATCAGCGCTTGTGCAGTATGCCATTAAGTTGACTGCAAGGCAAGCTACTAGCAGGATAGGCTATCTGATGCATCGGACTGTGCAGTCTGGAGGTGACATCAGTCTGATGTACTCATTCAGGCCTAGTCATGCCTTACTTCATTTCTTGCTGCTGCACCCTAGCGCAGGTATGCACAGCAAAATGCCTATGAACCTTTAGCACCAAACTTACCATTGATGCTGCATGCCAAACTTAAAAACGATCATGATCAACACGGTGCATGCCACTTCGACCAGGATACAAAGCTGCTCAGGTGAGCTACACAGTCCTTTTGGTACTGGTAGGTACATTTTGCGCTAGTGTCGATTGTCAATGCATGTGCTGCAAGGTTTTTAACCAAAAAGCATGCAAATGTTACAGTATTGTTGTGTTCGGAAATGGCAATATCCGATGCACATTTAGGATCCAGGTGACACCAAATCTCTTGAGCAAGCGAACATTGTGCTGGCGACGTTTGCATACCTCCTCCTAACGACAAAGCAAGCGACAAATCAAGATGGAGAGCATCGCTTCAACGCAAACATGCTTGCACCGAGGTGCACAGCGAATCCTTTCTCAACCGACTGGTGAGCGAAGGACCTGATCGGCCTATTATCGCTTGCAGCCCTGCCTGTCACTCAGCTCATGGACATCCGTCTTTCATTCTGCAGCATCAAGATGTTACCTGGCTCCACGTCAGGCACAAAGGCCCTGCAAAGTGAGAGCTGTGGCCGCTGGCACTGACAAACAGCAGCAGTCTAAGTCTCAAAATTCAGCTCAAGCTATGGAGGCAGCAGAAAAGCGATGGGAAAGCCAGGTTTGTCCTTCACTTGCATTCAGCTGGATCTACTTGGGCTGTCAATGTGGCCGAAATCCAGCTGATACATCCTTTGTTGCTGCCCCTGCAAGCTGTACCCACCACGTACGTATGCACCACCACTGATGCATGCTGCTGCAGATCAGAGAAGGCAGGGTGAAGAATGTGACATGTGCAGCTGCTGGGCAAATGCTGAAGGTTAGTTCTGCTGTGAAGTCTTATCACACACTTGTAAGAGTCATGCTTCCCACCCACAGAGCTGTCAGCATGTATGCTGTTGTAAGGAGCACCTGTCAGTCCTCAGATGCCTTCAGTCATTCATTCATCAAGTGCTCCAGCATTGTTACTATATGTTCCTGATTTGTAGTTCTGCTAGCTAACAGGCACTCACACCAGGCGCCAAAGCAGTGTGCGATCACATGACAATAGATCATAGCAATGAAATCCGACAAACAAAGCGTTTGATAAAGCACCAGACCTCATTTAGTGTCATGGCTGTCAAGGCTGAAACTTCCAACCTGCCATGTCACAGCTTGACAACATAGCAGATTATGCCCAGGGCTGAACACATTTCTGAGATTTGCTCCCTGGATACGTGCTCCTCTGGCTCTGCCCATTCCAGTCACAGGCACTGCAATGAGGATTCAGCACTTTCTTGATTACCTCGGTGTGCAAGTCATAACAGAATGTGCTTGCAGGAAGGATGGACGCTCCTGGACGTACGACCCCAGTCAGAGCACAAAAAGGTGCAGCATACAGATCATGAAGCAATCGTTTGCTGCCTGCTTTGACTCTGGTGCTGTCTCTCTCCACAGTGACAGTGTCGCGTACACAGTCACCGAAAAGCAGCAGCATGCTTGAGCATCTTGTTGGCATAATTAGCATGCTCAGCCTACAGAGTTACCATGACCATTGTTGATTGCTCTGCTGTTTATCATGCTGCTGTGATACGCACTTGCTCGATGAATGACCCAGCTTGCATTCATTGCCCACAAGCCTCAGCTGCAAGCTGCAGCATGTTGCTGCATTGCACAGGAGAGTGTCTGCGTCTTAGTGGCTGCAAGCAATTACAGTCCCTCCTTTGCCAACTCTGATGTAGCAGGCTTGCATGCAGAGCTCAGTATCATCTTGTGGCTTGCAGCTGACTCTAGCTGGGACAGGTACAATCACTCAACCGATCAATCAAACCAACTGATCACTTCCAATCTTGTGGCTTCCAGTTGGCTCTGGCTGAAACAGGTTCAACAAATGAATCACAACCAAAAGTGTAATTTGCAGGCGTCTGTTGATGGCGGTGTGAGTGTGCCAGTCTTTGTAGATGAGGAAGACTTGAGCTTTGGTGCACTAGTGAAGCAAGCTACAGCCCTAGGTATGGGGGGCTGGTGGCTGGGGGGCGGCCACATGAAGCCCAACCCCCAGTTCCTGAATAATGTTCGGCAGCAGATCCCCGTAGATGGAGCTAAGGTCATTGTGGCCTGTCAGAAAGGGCTAAGGTGACACTGCTGCGCAATGCATGCAGCTACTACTGCGCCATGCATGTAGCTGCTTTGTCATCAGTGGGAATGGTCTGCTGCTCATGAAGTTGCACTATGTCACACAGTGTGCCCGGCATCTGTGCAGCACGCCCTGTGCTTAGTCTGAAGGTGTCAATCTCTGTGCTTGGTCAGAAAGCATGAGAGTGTAGATCATACAGCGGCAATGGTAGTATACTGGTCGTGACATGTTCATGCGCCCATTGACAGTGCCCCATTGCAGTTCAGGCTTTCTGCAGCAGCAGTGAGCTTTGTCACGTGTCACATAAGCTCTCTAAGCTTGCACAGCTAGCTTTTCCTGTGGCTTTGGCAAGATGTGATGTTGCAACATCTGACGACATAAGATCGCCAGCATATCCACACACAGCAAGAATGCAGCAAGCTCATGGCAGCTAATACACACCTACAGTGCTGACCAGCACATGCTTGTTGGCTCCAACTGTCCTGTTGGCAGCCCTGAGCAACAATAACTATTTCGCTCTGCAGCCTTTCAGCTAAAACATCTTCTTAATGTAGAAACGCGATTTTACTGTCCCCAGGCGTTTCTGTGTTTAGATTTCCAGTGTAGGGATGACGTCTCTGAATTGAAATAGACGTTTCGGGATTGAAAAGAGCCTTGCATCACCATACACTGGCCCACTGCTCTGCAGATCTCTGGCTGCATGTGAGCAGCTGTCCAGAGCTGGGTATGGTGACATTGCATGGATCAATGGTGGCTTTGACGCTGCACGCAAGGAGGACCTGCCAGTTGTGGGCGCTCCTGACCTGCGCTATGGCGGCATTGGAGGCTTGTCTGAGTTCTTGGGCTGGACAGATGCACAGCGGCAGAACAGCCAGACAGAAGGATTCATCGGAGGGTTCCAGAATGTGCTGAAGCTGGTACGTGCAGCGCCACATCTCGGATGTCTTGTGTTGTTTTGTGTCTGCATTGTTTGAAAATGTGTGCAGTACTGCTGTGTACTGACTGTCAGTCAAGACATGTTTGCAGTGTGGCATGAAACACATTACTTCACACACCTTGATTGGGCATGGAGTTGTGTGCTCGCTGCTTTTGTGGCAAAAGTTGGGCAGTGTGTTTCTCGGGTGTCGATATCACATGCATTGTGCAGGCCGCACTTGTTCTTCTGCTGGATGGCCTGTGGTTCGGCTACGATCAATTGCAGTTCTACCTAAACAAGTGAGGCAACCACAACTGACATCACAGCAGCTAGCTGCCTGCACCAGACTGAAGCTACTGGGACAGCACTGTTGGTGACTACGCCTCTTCTTAGAGCAGCTGTGACCGCCTCCATGTACAGATTACCGACGGCAGACTTCTGGTTTTGTCCAGATCACTGACAGCAGCTCACATGTATAGTATGCAGCTCGAAAACTTCGGGACCTATAGACTCTTGCAGAGTAGTGGAGACTCTACCTCCATGTCATGCAGCCCTTGAGCATAATTTGACAGAATACGCTACAGTCGTTGATCATCACCAAGCTTCACAAACTTTTGCTATCTGTAAACTCTTGAACTTTGCAACTGCATCTGAAAAGATAGTTCTAGGCACGGACCACACATCATACGATCTTTGGTGGTACTACAATATACACGCCTTCTGGTGCTGCCTAGCAGAAGATGCAGTGTGACAGGGCTATGCAGGACTTCTAATGTACACAAGCCTTCAGCTGTGGTGCTTCAGGCAAGAAAAGCTGCAGCTGCCCACAGTCCAGTCAGTGCAAATTCACCAACAAATATCCCAGGCGAGCTGAAACCCTGCATGGTCAATGCTCACATCAGGAGCCTATCATATCTAGGTCAATGAGCATAATGAGCATGAGTGACAATAGAACTGGTTGCATAAACCTGATGACAGAAGGCAAAGCGCAATAGCAGGTCTCCAACAGTGCAGGCAAATCTTGCAGGCTGTGCAGCAATGTGTGCATGAGTGCTGCAGTAAACTGACCCCTATAGGCACTATGTCGACTCTGAGCCAACTTTGTGCAGCGCTGCCGATAGCAGCTCCAGCAATGAGGCCTGCAGCTGTGATTCCTCCAGCTCGCGCTGCAGTCAATTTTGGCTTCAGAAACACAGACACTCTGGAAGTGCAAGAGAGCAGCAGGGCTGGCAATGGGCATTGCTGCTCTTGATGCAACAGCATGGTTTGTGCCTCACTGAGTCGCAAGTTGGCCACAAAGCTTGCTTGTTAGTAAGACGCAAAGCAAGGGAAAGAAGGGTGGAAAGCTGACCTAAGCCCAGGCGCTTCTTGTCTCTAAAGATGTACAGTGATATGATGACAGCAAGAGCTAGCTGCAGACCAGGTATGTCTGCCTGTGCAACCCCTGGAGGATCAGTCAAGCCCTGCAAGTAATGGTTGGTCAGTCAAGACATTTGTGCACGCGCATCTGAATCCTGCTCTCTTCAGGAGGGAAGCACGATGGTTATGTCGTTGTTCTGCAGCAGCTGACAGCCACAGTTAAGGCAGTGTACGGTAATTCTGGCTGCCAGCTGCTACACAGGCAACGTTGACCACTGAAGCAGGCACCTGCCTGTATGAGAGCCCATGCTGCCAAGGCAGCAAAAGCTCCACCTTGTTTCAGTGAGTCATCCCTTGAAAGCTTGCTGATTGTCAAACCCCCAGGGAGCTTTTGCATTGCTTGCTTTGCAACCTGAATAACAACGAAGTCAGTGTACCTGTATGAAGCTGTCAATGGCCTGACAGAATGCATGGGCAACCATGTACCTGTCCAGCTGCCCTCCGTTTGGGCACATCAGCAAATCTGACACTCTGACCTGCTACTTCGCCCGCGATGCGCTTTTGCATAGCTTGCATGAGGAGCGTGTCATAAGCAGTCTCCAGCTGCAAGGTATCATGTGACTGTCAAGGCATTTGACTGCTGCCTGAGGAGCAGTTGAGCAAAGCAACAGTGCTAGGTTACTGCATACCTGACTTTTTCGGCCAGCATCGTTTCCAGCCTTGCTTACAAGCTTATTCTTGACACTCATGATCTGCTCAAATTTTGTATTCTCCTCAACCCCCAGCAACTCATATGCCTCTTGAGGACTCATAGCTGTTTGCGAGGATTCTTGAGGGCTATCGCCACTGCTTGCTCTGATTTGACAAGACCTTGACCGCGCAAGCGGTCTGGGGGACCGCTGTGGTCCTGATCCGAAAGCTTGAGGGGCATGTCGACCAGCAAGAACGTAAGCGCAGGTCTGAGGCGGGTGATGAGAGGTGTGACAAGGATTCGCAGGACCGTTTGGTCGTAAGAAGCAAAAGCTAGGTGTGCGAGAGTGTAGCTCCGTTAACACAGGGTGACACTGGCAGGTAAACGCCATGTGCCTAAACAGACGAGATCAGAACAAGCAACTTTCCTCTGTTGCTGATCAATACGGAAACTTAGTCGATCTGAAATGCACTTCAGATGGGTAGCGCACGCACGATAGCTTGCTCTCCTGTGGTATAGGTCGAGCCTAGGTGGACGTTTGAAGCCAAAAGTTATCAAAAGCAGCGTCGCTCTTCTTCATCCTCTAAGGACAACCTTGCTTTGCTTTTGAGCCACAAACCTCGATCTCACAGAGCAATGTGCAGGCTAGGGACTCTTTGTGTCTTGTAATTTTATGCTGTAGACTCCTGACCAGGCAGTCTGACATGGGCCTGATGTAAGTACGCGTATTCTTGCTATGTGGCCTGAATGCAAAGACCCAGCCAGTAGCCACAGCTACAGAAACCTCAGTCCTAGCTTGATGCATACACTGCCCATGGCAGAGTTGATGTAATAAGAGACAGGCTTATGCCTGAGTAATATTCAAGTTCATGACAACCAATTAAAAGCGTGTTTCAATTGCAACTGGAAGCAGTGACTCCAACTAATCAGGTCAACAGGCAGACCACGAAAAGAGGTCATGCCTGCAAATCTAGATGCACATATGTGGCACTACTGATTGCAAACTCTTTGTGGCCATTACGGCTGAACACCTTCACATGCAAATACTGTACGTGTGTAGGAGCACAGCTCTTGCTGGCTGAAGCAATCTCAAGGAAATCATCAATAATACACATGAGGCGCATCTTGGACAGCATCAAGGGGGTGTTGAAGCATCAGCTTCTCTTGTGACCACCAGCCTTGTGACTCTTGGAGGGTGCTTGCTTGAGCACCTTCAACGCCCCAGTCAGCATCTTATAGAACCAAAAGGCATTCAGCGCATTGAGAGGCAAGTTCAGCCCTCTGTAGAGCCAAATTGCAGCTGGCGAGAGGCCTCCAGGAGTGGGATGCCGCAGCTCTGGTGAGGTCTCTCTGAAGAAGTCTACTGAGCACACTGCAACATCAACATTATCTTGGTACCGCTTGCCCGACATGCAAGGTGAGGAACCGGTCTCAGCATTACAACTGGGAGCCAAAATGCAAAGAACCTCTTGTATCTCTTGAACATGTTAGACATCTAACCATACGATAGCGAAACATGAACAACAAGCCAGAGACTGGCATCTGAGGAGATTTGTGACAAGGGCCTGCTCACAAAGCCACAGGGAGATAAGCAAGTGCATCAATTGAGCAGTACGAAGTCTACATGCTTAGGCCACCCAGTCTGTCAGACAGTTGAACATTGCAGAGATGGACGTCAAAAGGTACACGCAAAGGGCTTGCAATGCTGTGAAGGAGAAGTTTTTCTACCTAAGCCAGCAACATTTCTGCAGAGGAAAAAGACCAGCACCATGAGCACCCCGTTGATCTTGTATGCTGTTGTACGTGACATACCAGCTTTGTGCAGAAACCAGCGAGCATATACAAAAGGTGTGGATAGCTCCCAAAGCAGAAACATGGCTCCTGCACATATCACATAGGCGTCGCCAAAAGCAGACTGCAGTTTGAAGTCCTTCATTCGTTTGGTGCATGCATGCGCTGCTTGCGGCTTGGCATCTGTTTGCTTTGCACCGGAAGGGTCTGCCTTCAAGACTGACTGTACTCTGCTGGTTGCCACCGCTTTGGCTGTTGACTTCATGCAACATACCGGTGCCTCAAAAGTGCACTTATAGCTGACAGCTGCATGCTGCAGTGAGATGCTTACCATAATAGTGAAGCACCTGGCTGAAGAAGCCGTAACAGTACAGCAAGCTGCAAAACAAAGCATGGAACAGATATGCTGGGCCCCAGGTTTGCAGCTGGATGGCACATATGACTAGGTCATGTACAAAGTAGCCTGAGGCCACAGCCAGCATGGTCGTGGATGTTGGTGTGGTACCATACAGTCTGTCTTTGATCATTCTGGGGTCTAACAGAACTGAGATTGCCAGCGGCACCTGCAAAGGACGCCATCATGAGTGAGATTTGACATGTCTTTAGATGTTGCCCACCATCTCCCCCTGTGAATACAGGTAAGCAGAATACTAGATCCAGACAGTGTCAGGGAGGAGCCATATGTGATATATGTGCCGCGAATGTAGGCAGAACACGCAGACGCCAGATGACCTACCACAATCAAAACATGCAGCAAGCCAACCAGATTGGTGGCAGCCTGATGTACTGCAGGGCGGACTTGGCTAGCAGGAAGATCTTTGTTTGCCTTGAAAGTTGCTTCTAGATACCTTCCAGCAGGGCCCATAGTCAGTAGACGCTCCACACATGTGAAGCCAAGACCTGCAATAAGTGCAGCCAGTTGCTAAATCAAGGTGACCACAAAACCTGGAACTCATGCAAGCGAGACTGTTGCTTGCAATGTCGTGGGTCATGAGCCTGAGAGGCATTGTCCACCTGCCGCCACTGCTTGCAGCACATAGGTATTCATCTGGAATAGCAGCACAGAGGTGTCCGGCCGTGCGAACGGCCACGAGCAAGCCAACACACGGCGCAAGTCTCCTAGCTAGCTATAGCGTACAAGTGAAACTGCACTGTATGTTTCTACTTCCGCAATTAGCGGAGATGTGTTAGCTTCACCTGGTTCCGCATTGAGCAGAGATCTGCTAACTTCAAGTGCTTTTCTGTCTGAGCAGGGTTTGAAACATGAGGATCAGCCACATGGCCATAAACACGTGCGAACACCTGGGCAAGCATGCCCCCGATCTTATGAGTACTGCTTGAAAAGCATTGCTTGCATTCCTGCAACATTATTCATGGTCGCTACTGAATAAGAGCTCATGAGCTTGCAATCTCTCAATTGGTTGCAAGCATCGTGTACATATGGCATTGCATGCATGCATGTATGTTTCGCATGCGCAATGTGTGTCATGTCAATGTGCTGATCAGGCTGCGTCTATTTCACAAGGCGTCGGGTTGTGGCAATTGAGAGTGCTGACCATCTGCAAGGGCATGTCCAAAAAGTTGCACTGATGCTCTGGAAATCTTATTGTAGAATACTTGAGGAGTCACATGGCTTCTCGATGTCGACTGTCGGGCATCTCTGCCTCTGAGCCAAAATGATATGAGACCACTGAGCAAAAATCTGCTCTGAGGAGATGCAAAAAACCAGATAGCATCCGTGGATGTTGTAGTCAGCTACAGTGCTGTAGGAGTCTTCGTCACTAGTCGACTAGTTACTGAGGCCACTGTTGTTGATAGTGCACTCTCAGCATGCTAGCAGATTACAGATTACAGCTGCCGTCAAAAGTCTGCTTACAGTAATGGCACTGCTTCAGCAAAAACCTTGGAGTGAATGCTGTGCGCAATGCAAATGGCGGTGAGGCCAGCCAGTGTTAGCAGACGAGCCTGCGCACTTGCTGCTGTGACCGTTGCCGTTGAAA
>JAABUO010010742.1_pt1 | contig 10104 bp, 11 predicted proteins | sample 5559291 | NCBI WGS metagenome assembly JAABUO01 (sample SAMN10711878, study PRJNA513372) | rock metagenome | isolation source: Antarctica rocks | place: Antarctica: Victoria Land, Finger Mt sud
CCACTGCCCTCTGGGTTTCTGATGGCATGAAACGAGCTGGTTGCATCCAAGCTGTGAGTCTTGTATGGGCTCGCAGGTCTTGGCTGTGCCACTGTGTCTGCTGCACTAGTTCAATGATAGTTACACTGCAAGCTGCAAATGCTCAAGACGTGCTGCATGTGGAAACAACCAATGACCTTGGGAGCCTGACATTGCACATGCTGAAGGCAATGCTTGTCTTTTGCTGGAATGAATCTTGCTGAGTCCTGAATTGGTGTCATGGCTTGTTTGCAGAGTGGAGATGACACTGAAAGAGAGGCAAGGGGGTAGCTGGACAGACATGGGTGACCTGAAGAAGGGAGATGTAGTGAAAGGCAGGATCAAGCGTCTTGAGCCTTTCGGTGCCTTTGTGGAGCTGCACAACAGCACCTTGACTGGCCTTGCCCACATTTCTGAGGTTTGTGACGGTTTCATCAAGACCCTGGAAGACTCCTTCCAAGTTGGGCAAGGTATGGGTGTCTTCTGACATGTGTCTGTGACCTGCGTTTGTGACATGGGCCTGTGACATGTGTGTCTGTGATGTGTGTCTGTGGCAGCTGACATGGAACGCCAGCATGCCCCATATCACAGAGGCCCAGAGTTGCCTTTCACATGCTCATTGATGCCTGCACACATGCATGTAAAGAGCAGACATGTGCGGCATGTGTGACAGTGATGACTCAGCATGTGTCAATATTCGAAGGCTCACCCATTTCAACTGTCCTGTGCCTACTGAAGAAGACAACGCAAAGTTGCATCAGATGCTGTGCACCATTCTGCCATGCTCGAGTCATATTGGGGTCATGCGGGGTCATGCTTGGGGTCATGTTGGGGTCATGCTGGAGTCATGCTGGGGTCATGCTTGAGTCATGCAGTACTGCTCTACCATGTGTGTGAATGCAGGTGTAAGAGCCATGGTGCTGGATGTTGATACTGCACAGCGGCGGCTGTCCCTGGGACTGAAGGCCTCCTACTTTGATGGAGCTGCGGATGCTGAAGAAGAAGGCGACGGCAAAGCTGAGGTACAGCTGCATGTGCATGCTTGCTTGCTGTCTTGATTTTGTTGGTAGATATTTCAGTCTAGTTGTACATGAGAGTATTGAGATGTTATTGTCTGTCCATGCCCCTAGTGTGTCTGTGCCACACAATGACTAAGTTTGTCCTTCCCAGTCTCTGGGCGTCAGCCTTGCCCTTTTTTCCAAAGTGTGACTTGTCTGCAAAACTTTTTGTTTTTAATGTGACTCATCCGCAGAACCTGAGTGTAAGAAGAGCCTTACAACTTGGCTCTGCTGTGACTCGTCTGCAAACAAACCTTTAGGGTTTGAGACAAGGAACCCTAAGCTTCATTCACGTATTATCTGCAGGCTGATTCAGACATTGAGGAGGAGATGGCCCGGATGGAAAGTGCGGATGAAGATGAAGAAGATGAGCGGCCATTAGCTGAGGTAGGGTTTAGGGTTAGCAGCAGTGTTGACAGTCATCACCCGCTTGTCACGGGACAAGTCATGCTACCCACCGCTGAACGCTTCTGGAATTTGGAGCACAGCATTTTGTCCTGTGTGCATCATGGTTCAAATGAGCGCATTGCACTACTGATTGTGTAAGTATACTGTGGAGAGGGGAGAGGAGTAATTGAACTGCAGAACTTGTCTCAAAAGGGAAGCAGTGTTGCTACACATGCGACTCTGCTTCTCGGCTTGCTCTTTGCTATGCAACTCTGTCCTTCAACCGGGTCTAGTCTCAGTCTGTTGCTGGCTCAGCTCGGGCCAAGGCGATGGTGCAGCAGCATGTGAATGCTGCAGCAACTTGCACCTTCATCAAGGCATGGTGTGCAGCACAAGGGACATGATGATTGCTTTCATGCAGGCCCTGGGACCAGACACCACAGAGGATGCTGAAGCATCTTCAGAGGATGATGACGCAGCTGAGGACCGATCAGAGGCTGCCAGCTCAGCAGAAGATGACGCTGACATTGATGACGAGGATGATCTTGAGGATGAGTCCGACGCTGTCAGCAGTGCATCAGGCTCTGATGAAGAAGAGGACGAGGATGAGGGATCAGCAAAGCCTTCCAGTAGCGCTGGGCTTGCGAAGACAAGGGTGAAGAAGCAGAAGACTGGTGACGAGGCCACTGGATTGGGTAGTGTGGGTTGGGAGGCATCTGATGAAGAAGATGCACAGCCAGCAGCCGTGCTAGCATCAGGTACAGTGCTTCGACTGTGCTTGCAGGTCGAGTAAATGAAAAGTTGCACCTGACTTCAGATGCCAACCTGCAGGAGTGAGCATCATTACAATGCTTGCTAGGGGGCAGTTGCAAGCAAACACTACTTACTGTTTCTGCAAAGCAGTGATGCCGCACAGGATCATTGGCAAAACACAAAACCCTCAAGCTCAGTAATTACGCTCACAGTTTAGGTGACGACCAAATAGGCCAAATGCAGAGGGTGTAAGCCCATGTCACACCTGGTTTGTACCTTTTCCAAACATGAATGGCAAACCCTTGCACAGCTTATCGTCCTGCCAGTGTCTTCCTGTGAGTAAATTCTGCGGTTGGCCAAATGCTTCTGCTGTGTAACCTGCCAGGCTGTCAGGTACCATGTGATCTGAATGAGTGCTGAAGTGCAACAGGACAGTGCTAATATGCTGAGACAGTCCAAGCGTTAGCCTACAGACGTAATGTACATTTGCAATCAGCAAGTGCATGAAGCATGTCATGATGCCATCATCAGAGTGAGACTGAACTAGTTGTTATCAACTGCAATATCAGGGCTTGTTCCCTGGCTTAGCGTCAGTATAGCCTGTCATATTATCAGGCAGGTGCTGAAATATTTGCCCCAGCTATTGTACGAATGAATGAAATGTTCAGACAAACGTCTTTGAAAAGAACGAGTTGTAACTGGAGGAAATACCATTTTGTGTGTGTTAAAACCGCAGATGCTGAGCCAGCTGCTCTTACAAGAGCCTCCAAAGCTCAAAAACGGCGGCAAAAGGATGAACACGAGCGGCAAGTCCGGGAACGTGAGCTGGCTCGAGTCAGTGAGTCAGGCTCACAGCCTGAGTCAGCAGAGGACTTTGAGAGGTTAGTCATGGGGGAGCCCAACAGCAGCATGCTGTGGATCCAGTACATGGCGTTCCTAATTTCCCTTGGAGAAATTGAGAAGGCACGCGGCATTGCTGAGAGAGGGTTGGCGACCATCAACTACAGGTCTGTAGCTTCTCACCTTGCAAGTTGAATAACAACAATAATCAAAGCATTGAACATAACAATAATGAACGATGACAACAATAGCAATCATTGTACTACTATGACTATTACTCATGGTAAGAATCGTAGTGCTGGTAATAATCGTAACAACAACAACAACAATGATAACAATAATAATAACAACAGCAGTAACATTATTTGCTTGACTATTATTTCATGGAATGTGTCGTCTCTTTTGTATACACTTTGTCTGGTGACGTTGTAACTCCCATTTCTGTACACTTGTTGCTGCCAGGAAGATGCACTCCTTATACATTCTGCTTAGACTCTGCTTTGTTCAATGTGTATGGGTTGCTGCACGCACACCACACTTAGACTCAAATCTCAACAGCAATGTGGCTGCCCTGCAGCTGATGTACAATCAATGTACAATTGGCTGTAGTAGTGAATGGTATGAGCTCAGCTATGTCCGGCACACTGCAACAACAGTATGGTAGAGTTGCGTGCCAGTCTCCACACTTGGGCTTGAACCTCAGTCGCGGTGTGGACGTTCTGCAGCTGATGTACAATTGGCTGTAGTGATGAGCAGCATGAGCTCAGCCGTGTCTGGCGCACTGTGACAACAGCGTGGTAGAGTTGCATGCAAGTCATGCATTGGGGAAATCACAGCATGCACTGCTATGCAATGACCCCAGGGTGAGAGTCACATTGTTTGGCAAACTGGCAAATGCAGATCCCGTGGTGCAGACCCCAGCGTGTTCATTTTGACACTCAATGACACACGGTGTGTCCGTGCAGGGAGGAGGGCGAAAAGTTCAACATCTGGCAAGCGTGGCTGAATCTGGAGAACATGTACGGCAGCCCTACCCCTGACGAGGCCGTCACCAGCCTGTTCCAGAAGGCCCTGCCCTACTGCGACGCCAAGAAGCTGTACCTGGCCCTGCTGGACATTCTAGAAAGAACCAACAAGGTGAGGTGCAGTCTTGCATGAGTCATCGCTTTGCAGCTCAGGCTGATATTGCATTGTGAGCAGTCACACACAGCTCATGAGCTTTGGTTGGTATTTCTCATCTTGCGCTGCTGCTGCTGCTGCTGCTGCCGCCGCCATGTCTGTTGCTGTCAAAGAGTCAAGACTCCTCCCCTAGGGTCTCTACAAGGTCAGCGAGTTATACTTTTGACAGGAAAAAGTCTGCTGGGCATGCTCTCACCTTGTGCTGCCGGTGCTCAAACAGGTACTGTTGCAAGATTGTCTGCAACCTCAATCTGGCAGGTCAGTCGGTGAGTGTCAGAGATGGTTGTCATGACCAAAAGTCGTAGGGGCCAGTTGACACCAATTGACCTAATTGCAAAGTTCCTTACACAAGGCGCCAAAGCTGCACTGCCCTGATGTCCAACACATCGTCTTCTTCGGCAGCTGTCCTCTTGACAATCAGGAGGTGTTGCAAAGAGCGAGTGCCATAAGCTGTCACCATAAGCTCTGTCGTGGCTACGAGTTTTGAGCTGTTTTGTGACGACAAAAGCATCCAAGATGAGCTGGCTCAGCAGAACCTACAGGCCACATGTCTAAAGCCTAGTGTTCCCATACCTGACTTGCTGCAGGAATCTTCGTTGCTGTATGCTCTTATGAGCTGATTCTGCAAACACATCATTGGCATTCTGGTTCAGGATGAGTTGGCAGAGCAGACATTGAAGGCTGTGTGCCGCAAGTTCAGCACCAGCGCCAAAGTGTGGTTGAGGCACGTTTCCTGGCTGTTGACCAAGGACCGAGCTGATGCTGCACGCAAAGTGATGGACAAGAGCTTTGATGCCCTGCCTCAGCGCAAGCACATCAAGGCAAGTGCCCTGCCTTGCCCTGCCCCACCCCCCCTTCCTCTCTCCCCTCTCTTTTCTTCTCGTCTGCATCTCACTGTGTTCGTTGAAACTCTTCCTGCTTCATCCGACTAGGCACTCAACTGGGTCACACTCAGTGTGCTCTGCATCCAGCATCTTGCACTTGCAGAGCTGTCAATCAACACCATGCTTGCTGTTATTGTTGCGTTGGCCATCCTGATAATTCTCGCCACTTGCATCCTGGAGATGCTGGTGTTGGTAATTGGTCATGCGGTGAACAAACCCTGAGCCTTAACCGACCTTAGTTTGTTTGACATAGGTGATCAGTCATACAGCTATTCAGGAGTTCAAGGTGGGCAGTGGTGAGAGAGGGCGCAGCATGTTTGAAAGCTGCCTGCGCAATTACCCTGCTAGGCTGGATGTGTGGAGCCAGTATCTTGACCAGGTCAGCAGCTTGCACGTCCAGAGTTTGCGTCCTGTAGAGATTCACTGCAACTTTGTGTGTCTTTTGCGCATGTTTGGCAAAAGTATGTCAAATATCATAATGCTAATATTGGTGGGACAAAATGCTTTACTCCCGATCATGTGCAAAGAGGCATTACCTGTGGCATGGATACTTTGCTTGCAAAGAGCTAAAACCAAAAGTGGGCTAGAATGCTTACATCCATGCTGAATGGCTCATGCTTACAGCTATGTTGTACTGATTGTATTGACTGAGTTTATTCGAGCTGCTCCACTTCAGCCAGTCAAATGTTCTTAGGCGCTTCAGTAGTCCTGTGAGCTTTTCCATACCAGCATCCTGAAGTGCTGATGTTATCACATTTGGAGATGCCCGGTTGTGTCCACACCCATGCAATAGCACTCAAGCGGTCGAGGCTCAGTCCAGCTGGGCCCAATCTGCTCTTGTATACGTCAGGACTCTGTTTGTTGCAGCACATTGTTGCAGCATCTGGTTGACCAGCCGCCAATAGCTGTGTTGGAAGTATGCCCTACAACCTGCAATTTTAACAACAAAGACTCCTTGTCATGCATTGTTGCAGGAGATCAAGCTGGGGGAGAAGCAGCGCATTGAAGCACTGTTTGAGAGGGCAGTCCATTTGCAGCTGCCCCCCAAGAAGATGAAGTTTTTGTTCAAGCGGTATCTGCAGTATGAACAGGAGCACGGTGATGCCACAGCAGTTGCAAATGTCAAGAAGCAGGCGTTGGATTTTGTGCAGCAGCACATGTGAATGTGAGGAGCTCAGTGGTGATGACTCTGGTTAGATAGGGCAAACCAAACAGAAACGTGTAGCTAGCGCATGTCACAAATGGGTTTTGCGGTTGGTCTTAACAAATCAGGCAGTGTTCCAAGCAAAGCCATTGTGGAGTTCGAGTTACACATGGCATGATATCATCGATGCCATGCAATTGCCCCGGACGCGGGTTTTTCTGCAAGGCATACCGTAGTGCGCTCACGCCTGTGGAAATTGAATTGCATGCATTTGGGATGGTGCCATTATACTTGCTATAGATCCTATGTGAATCGAATCGCTGCAAAGACAGGCCGTCATCATGAAACCCAGCAAATTTTCCACATTGTAACAAACGTAATCATTTTTACAAGCTGACAAAAAGACGTTTGATTGGACTGGCAATTGAACCAATTGCAATGTGTTGCGAGCACACTTCTTGTGTAACAGCACATCCATCGACACAGACAGCCATTCGAATAGACACTTTTGTTCTTGAGAATGCAACAGTAAATCCAAATAAAAGAAAGTCCTAACCCTATACAGCAGCAGCGTTGAGTCCTATGTACAACAAATTGCGTGAACTAGTTCTAAACAGGTGCGCCATCCAGCAGACCAACTCAAACTAAGTCACCTACACTACTGAGAGCTGCATTGTCACGTAGACTGTATGTGATACTTCTCTGGAAGTGCAAGTCATCACCTTATTGGTCATTAGTTGACTACAAAGGCCAAATCAGCCCTAACATCAAATCTGCTACAATCAGTCAACAGCTATACAAGCTTATTTGCTTCCAGCTGATACAGCTTGAGCATTATTACCTGCTGACTGCACTGCCACCGTTGCTGCTGCTACAGTATCAACATCCAAAGATCCAGTATTGTCATAAACTTCAAAATCTGTCATCAACAAAATTACATCGACATAACATTTTGCCCTTTGTTAATGGGCACACCCCAGTCTGTCGCCAGCCCCACGTGATGCCACAAAATGAGAGTTCTCCAACAGGCTGACGCTCAGTATGCTGAGGTGCTTACTGCCTACCCTGCGGTCTTCTTCTGACAGCATGAGACCTGGGAGTCTCGTACAAAGTATGCTGATGTGCTTACTGTTTACCCTGCGGTCTTCTTCTGATAGCACGGGACCTGGGGGTCTCGTACAAAGGGTTCTCTCCTGTCAGACTATCAGTAGTGTCCAGAACATCGGTACCAAACAGAGGATTGCTGTTGCCAGAAGGTGCTTCAGCAGAGTGAGACTCCCACACCGGGTTCCTCATAGCTCCCAAGCTGTCTCGGGACGCTAAAATGTCCTCCCCTGACCCATACAGGGGGTTGGGGTTACCCCCCTGAGGTGACTGACGGCTGCGAGACTCCCAAACTGGATTCCGGCGTTGAGCGTGCTCAATGTCCGAGCCTTGAGTGTCAAGTATGTCTGAGCCAAACATGGGGTTTGTTGTGCTTGGACCTGTGCTTGGACCTGCAGACAATGAAATCAGTCCTGTCAGCAATCACGCAGTGCATCTAATCACCCAAGGGCAGAAATCTGAGCCAAACTCCTTCTATGATATGAGGAAATTACATGGAAAGTGAATAAATGACATACGACAGCATGAGTGCCAAAGCTGACTATATGCATGCCATTGATAAAAGGTAAAGCTTAGACTGAAAGGCAGGCACAACAGCAGGTACCTAGCGCCTTCAAAGTCAGAGCAATCATTGAAAGCAAGGCAGTGCAGCATGGAGCCACCTCACTTTCATTGTGTCTGTATTGCCATCTTCAGACACTGCACATGGGAACCGAGAATGTTTGCAAACACACCTGAAGGTCCTGCAGGGCCGTGGGTTGAGGCCGGGGGGTGCGCCCCCCACTCCCTGGGGCTCACAAAGGTGTCACTGTCAGGGGTGCTCTCCAACTCCATCTCAGTCATCTCCAGGGGTTGCGACCCTAGGTTGCCTAACTCCAAGGCAGGCAGTAACCCTGTGGTGCCCAGACTGTCACCCCTCCCGCCAAAATCAAAACTGCCAGAGCTGACAAAGTGGGAACTGGGAGCATGAGTCATCCCGCCCAGCTGCGGACTGCCAGCCGGGGATGAGACCAGTCCCTGAGATGGGACGACCCCTTCACCTGGGGATGCGAATCTTGGTCCTGGGGACAGGCTCTGGCTGCTTGGGGATTGCTGGTAAGACATGAAAGGGTGACCACTGCTGGCATCTGATGGAGAGCTGTACCGATAGTAACTGCCTGTTCACATCGCAATGCCAAGTTAGTCGTCATGCTGGACAATCACAGCGGCAGCCATTGCATGGTCACTTGCTTAGGCAACATAAGCCAGGCAACAATATACAAGCATTCTCAATGACAATACATGTGCACGCAATTTGAGCCAAGCACAGCTTGCGCTCAGTACCATGACACATGCTTTTCTGACTAACATGCTACTGTGTGTAGCATGATTGGGTGTCTTGTAATTCACCTTCTGCAACCCTGGTAGGCTCTGGGGAGGAATCTGAACTCAGCAAGGGCATGTTGGACAGAGGGGCATAAGCATCATACGGCCCCTGGGGCCCTTGAGGCCCAGCTAGGGTTCTAATTGGACCAAACCCTGCTGGCATTGGCCCTGGTGCAGGCATGTCAGGGTATGTGAATTGGCTGTCCTGCTCATTGCCACTGCTGTCAAAGACGCTGCCGCTGTCAAATATTGCTGGTGCCTGCAGAACATCAGAGAACAGGTCAGAGAACAGGTTCACTGTCCCAACAGACAAAGTGAGCAATATTGCAGGAAATGACGCTGGCAACATCATGGCGGCACTGAAGCGCAATGCGTCATGTGATGAAGGACAGAACCCGCAATGATTGTCATGATTTGGCTCCATTCTTTGTTCGCAATGCTGTTGCCCTGTGCTGCAAAATGCATGCAAGCTCTGCAACAGACCGTTATGTGATTAGGACACAAGGAAAGCATCAGCAAATGCAGCTAAATGTCATGAACCAGATTTGGTAGGAGTACATTGAAGCTTGACCTTGTAAGTCATGCTTGCAGCAGTGACAGAGACAAACTGCATTTCATGTCAGCATGCACTTTCCGTTTGAGAAAATTACCTGGAAAACAGGTCCTTGCAATTGTACAGGGTTCATGCTACCTAAAGCCCCTGCCGCAGTTGCCCTAGGAGTCTCAAACTGCCCCTCGTCATCAGTGATGGAGCTAGCTCGGCCTGCTGCTGAGGCACGAGGTGTGTTGAACTCGCTGCCTGGGGGACTAGGCTGGTCCCGGAATGCCAATCCCCGCATGGTTGGGATGGCTTCAAAATCAGAGGATGTGTCAGTGTCCCCTACACCATCAGAGCAAAGTTATAATTCTCCAGAAGTCAACAGGCACTACAGGATTTGCTTGTAGCTGTATGAGAGTAAAGCACACATCTCTGCTAGAAGATGAAGCGCCAGACTGCGGGATTGATCATACAACCGAATGGCGCAAGACAGCTGGCATTGCTTGCAATCAGCACACAAATGCATCCATGGGTTTGGTAGACTTAGATGAGCAGCGTACCAATTGGGCCAATGAAGGGGTTCTCATGCTGCACAGGGATGATGGGGAAACTGGTCAGAGGAGGCCCTGCTCCTGGGGCAATTCCACCCTCAACTGCCCTGGGCCTTCCCTGGCCAGCAGCAAACTGCAAATGCACATACCACACATCAGGCATACCACACATCAGGCATTGCTTTTCAAACAACAGATGCAGAGACCAACTTACCATTTTAGCAGTTTTGACGATATACCATTTACCGTCGAAGCCATTTCCATTTGCCACTGCAAAATGGCA
>JAABUO010010744.1_pt1 | contig 10104 bp, 13 predicted proteins | sample 5559291 | NCBI WGS metagenome assembly JAABUO01 (sample SAMN10711878, study PRJNA513372) | rock metagenome | isolation source: Antarctica rocks | place: Antarctica: Victoria Land, Finger Mt sud
TGGGCACTGACTTGCAGCGGTAACTGGCATCGTGCTGGCCTCTGGGGTTCTTCACCTGGGCGCCGGTGGGGCTGCGACCGGAAGCTTCAGGTCGCATGGCGAGGGTTCGGGTGGTGGCTTGCCCAGTCGCGCCGGCCACCACATCCAGCGGCCGATGTCCAGGCTGAGGGCCGGTACCAGGATTGAGCGCACGACGAGGGTGTCGAGCAGGATCCCGAGGGCGACGCTGATGCCCACCTCGATCATGATCACGATCGGGAGCAGCGCGAGGACGCCGAAGGTGGCGGCGAGCACAATCCCGGCGGAGGTGATGACGGTGCCGGTGAGGGCCAGACTGCGACGGGTGCCCTCGGCCAGGCCGTGGCGCTGGGCTTCCTCACGTGCCCGGCTCATCAGGAAGATGTTGTAGTCGACGCCGAGAGCGACGAGGAAGATGAACGCGTACAGCGGCACCCCCTGGTCGGTGCCGGCGAAGCCCAGGACGTAGCGGAAGATCAGCGCACTGAGTCCGAACGAGGCGGCGAAGGAGACCACGACGGTCGCGGTCAGCAGGACGGGGGCGAGCAGGGACCGCAGCAGCAGGCCGAGGACGGCAAGCACGACCAGCAGCACGAGCGGGAAGACGATCCTCCGGTCGTGCGCGGCTCCGCGGTCGGTGTCGAGCGCGATGGCGGTCGGGCCGCCCACGAGGGCGTCGGCCCCGGGCACGGCGGCCAACCGGGCGCGCAGCGCCAGGTCTACTGCGACGACAGAACACAGCTCAATGCCGTCATCGATGAGTGCCTCGCGGCCGGACTCCCAACACTCGCCTTCTACTCTGGGATGCCTAGCGATCGAGATATGGTCATTCGGAGCCTCGGTGAGCTTGGAGGAATCGTTGTGGCCATCCGATGCTTGGACGAGGGCATCGACATTCCAGTTACGGATCACGCGCTGATTCTGGCCAGCTCCACCGTAGAGCGCGAGTACATTCAGCGGCGCGGCCGGGTGCTCAGGCGTGCACCGGCGACCGGCAAAGTGAGCGCCGAGGTCCACGACCTTCTGTTGGTGGACAAGATCGGCGGGGCGCTGACCAAGAGCGAGGCGCTCCGCGCACTGGAGTTCGTCCGACTCGCACGCAACGCCGCCGCACGTGAGCGACTCAAGGTGATCGTTTCACTAAGCCAAGACCCAATACAGCTGCCCGAGCTAATTGACGAAGAGGAAGAAGGCGAGTGACAGATGGTGGATGACTCGGACGACGCCGGTCACGGCCGGCAGGGAGCCCTCGCGGCCCTGCAAGAGGTAGCCGAGGTTGCCGATCGAACGAAGTTCGGTATGGCTATCGACTCGTTTGAGGCGGAGGACTACGCGCAGATTATCAGGTTGGCGTGGCGCTACCAGTTCGATGATGACCGCTCGAAGTTCAAGCGGGAGCTGCGCGAACTGCAGCAACACGTCAGCGAGCGAATTCTGGCCAGACTGGAGTTGAACGAGTGACCTTGAAATTTGAGAACGTCAGTCTGAAGAACTTCGGTCCGTACCGCGAGATCAACGATCTGAGCCTCGCCACAGAGCCTGAGTCGCCGGTGGTGGTCATTCATGGTGAGAACACTCTCGGCAAGACAAGACTATTTCGCGCTCTGCGCTGGTGTCTCTATGGCGCACCAGAGGCTGGTAAGACCGCGGCAGAGTCGACTCGCGGCCTCACTGATTACATGAATCGCCCGGCGCGGGCCGAAGGCGAGACTGACATGCAGGTCGCCATCAGTTTCACCGCCAATGGGCAGCAGTACCACCTTACTCGCACTGCGAAGTTTGACGGCGGGATTCCGCGCGTAGCTGCAGACCTACGTATTGACTCGGCCGTCATACAATCGGCTTCGATCGATGCCGAGATCGGTCGGCTTCTGCATCCGCAGATCTCCGAGTTCTTCCTCTTCGACGGCGAGCTACTGCGCGACTTCTATGACCGCCTGAACTCCGACCGCGAACGAGATTTCTTTCGGCGCAGCATCGAAAGCGTGCTTGGTATACCAGCGCTGCAACTAGCCTCGCGGGATGTCGGCGTCATGCGTGACGACGTCATGCAGCGGCAGGCGAAGGTGATGAAGAACCAGAAGGACGCCGAGAAAGCGCGCAGCCAGATGAAGGATCTCACGTCGCGGCAAGAGAGCCTGGCTAAGGACCGCTCTGAGGTGACTGCAGCACTGCGCAAGGCCGAGGAGGACCTGGAAGACGTTAAGGAACGCATCGCCGCCGTCGATGAGCTCAAGGCAGACGCTCGGGAGATGGAAGGCTTCGAGGCCCAGGTCAAGGGCGGAGAGTCCGAGGAGCGGACCTTACGCGATGAGATGCGGACCCTGCTCGCCCGGGGGTGGCTGGCCCCCGCCAGTTCAAAGCTCTCGGCGGCTCTGTTGAACGTTCAGGCTAAGAACGACGCCGCGCAGGCCAAGCAGAAAGAGATTCAATCGGCACGGGATCGCGTCGACCTCCTGCAGAAGCAGATCAGGGGTGGAACCTGCCCGACCTGCCAACAGGAACTGCCGCCTCCGGACGCCGCTACGCAGCAACATCTGGTTGACGCAGAATCCAAGTTGCAGCGACTCCGCGACGCAGCCGGTGACGGACCCGACCTCACACTTGAGCGCCGGATCCAGGCTCTCATCGACACGAAGACGATTGACGCCTACCGGGATAAGCAGGCTCAGCTGAACAAGGTGCTGAGCACGCAGTACGACCGCAATCGCCGTCTGAACACCATCAAGGACCGCCTGAAGGGTAATGACGCGGCCGCGATTCGCCAGCTCGGGAACGAACAGGAGCGGCTCGAGCGAGCGATTGAAACCTATCAACGTCGACTGCTCATATTCACGGAGGATGAGGCCAAGATCGGCGTGGAGCAGAATAAGATCGCCGGCATCCTTAACAAGCTCGGTGTCGGGCGGCGGCCCGCGCTCGCTGCTGAGGCCTACTTCTTCGAGTATGTTTCGGACCTCGTTTCGCGGACGATCGATCGCTACCAGGAGCGCACGCGTGCCGAGGTTGAAGCGACAGCGAGCTCCATGTTTACGAAGCTCATTCGGGATCCGGAGGGATACGAAGGCATCACGATCGGCCGTGACTACCGCGTCGACTTGGTTGGCAAGCGCGGGCCTTCGATGAAGACCAGCGAAGGGGGCCGCCAGCTAATCGCGCTCTCCCTCATCGGCGCGCTCAAGCGCGCAGCCGTCCGCGGCGGCCCAGTGGTACTCGACAGTCCGCTCGCGCGTCTGGATCTCGAACACCGCGAGAACGTGCTGAACTCGTGGGTGCCCGAACTCGGCAGTCAGGCGATCCTGCTCGTGCAGTCCGGTGAGCTGACTGAGAAGCAGGCGCGCACGATCATGGGTAGTCGCATCGGACAGGCCTATCGAATCTGTCGCCCCAACAACGATCCTGAGGAAGCCACCATCGAGAGGACGCAGTGACGATGGCGAACAATAAGGACGACAAGCAGCAGATCGGCCTGACGCCAGAAGCCAACGAAGCCATCGCTCAGATTGCTATCGACCACTTCGGCGGGAGCCAACAGGACGCATACCGTCTCGCCATTTCGTACGCGATCGGCGCCGACCTCGATCTGGAAGGCGCCCCGCAAGGTGGCTATGTCACCAAGTACAACGCGCTGGGCACTCTGGAGACCGGAACGAGTATCCGTGACCTCCTGGAGATCCTGCAGATTGGAGACCCGGCACGCCCGTTCGCGACGGCCGAGAAACTTGCCGAACTAGGTGTGCACGACATTGCGCGACGACTTGAGGGCAACGAAACGTTTGCCGACTTGTTGGGCGGCTCTACCGACGAGTAGCGCGCGACTCGCCAAGTGGACGCGACTGGGACGGGGGCGTGGGCATGCCGTCGTAGCCTCCGCGCCGCGCCGCGCCGCGCCGATGCCTGCGGAGGCGTGTCCGAACGCGATATCTGAATAAGACAGGTTTCCTTCCTCTACGCAGGTGTAGGCATCGGGGTGTGCCGAAATCGAACTTGACGAACACGGTGTTGTAGTCAGCGCCCCTGACCGACACAACATCACCGGGCGGGGCATACGGGATACCCGATCAAGTTTTCGCACCCTGACCTGGGTCGTTCCCGTAAGCCGTTCGGCTTACGAGTCAGCCTTCGATGCACTGTCGGGGACCCGCACTTGGAAGAGCGCGGGTTCGGCGTAGGAAGCCACCGTTGCGCCATCGAGCTCGTGCCAACCCGGCTCGCCTAGCGCATCCGTGACGACGACAAGGAGCCAGTGCGGATCCGCTAGACCGGTCTTGTGCTCATTGGCCGTGAGGAAGAAGCGCACGATCGAGGAGGCAACTCCCTTCACCTCAACGTGCAATTCCTTCGTTCCATGGGTGACGGTCAAGTCCCATCCGCAACGCGCGCTCTCGACACTCTTGACGTGGTAGCCATCCCCTTCGAACGCGACGGCATGCTCGATGGCGGCCTGCTCGACCTTGCGATTCTGTTCCGCTGTACCGAAGCCGGCTCCTTGGACGACTGGGGGCAGTTGACCCGATACGGCCACCTGCCCAAAGAGTTCGTCCAGTTCGCTGCCGTGCTCAGTGAAATCGCGGCCAGAGCTGTAGACGCTGTTCCACTTTAACTCAGGTATGGCCGCCTTCAGGTCCTCGATGTCGACTCGCTGGTCCAAAGGCACCGCCTCGATCCAGGTCACGTAGACGTACTGAGCGGTTCCGCCGTCCTCACGCCAAGAGGCATCCGTGAACGGCGCGCTGGTGATCTCCCCGACCGCCACCACGCCACGTCCATGTGTGCCCTGCCTCAGCATGTAAGCACGGTCACCGGCGTCGATGCCCTGGACGCGATTCCCGACGCTCCAATTGTTGTCGTAGGTACGACCCTCCGAGGTGCCTTCGACCATTTCGGTCTGCCACTCCTCGGGAGACCACTGCTCGTCGTTATCTGGCCCCGGATTCCACGTCAAGAGGATGTGCCGCATGTGATCGAGTCTGACAGGTCGTTCCATCCTCACCACATAGACACGTCACCGGGGCGCCTCGACACCGGGGCGCTGCGGCTGGCGTGTCTTTCGCCGCTAACGACCGCGGTCTGCGGACAACCCTGCGCCGTTGGACGATCCGCGTACAGGACAGGTGATGGACGCTCATGCGCTGGTTGCTACCTGCCAGCCCGTGGCGCGGCGACTCGGCACGACCACGGGCAGCTTCTACTGGCATTTTGCTGACCGCCAAGACCTGCTGTCGGCGTTGCTCGCGCTATGGGAGGACCAGGAGACGACGCAGGCCGTGGCGGCGCTCGCGACGATCTCAGATCCGATGGCACAGCTTGTGGCGCTGGGGCGGCGTGCCTATACCCGGGCGTCGCGGGGCGCACGCCGTCCTGCTCGCGGCCGCTGAGGACCCGTGGGTAGCGCCCACGATGGCTCGGGTAACGCGCACCCGCCTCGGGGTTCCCGAGCGCCTGTACCAGTGCCTGGGTCTCGATACCGAGTCCGCCCGCCTGGCCTACGCTGCCTACCTCGGCACTGCGGCCCTGCAGCGCGCCGCACCGGACGACCACGCCGACGCGGACGAGCTCGAACGGCGAGTGCAGCTGTTTCTCGCGTCCGTCATCCCAGACACTGCGCACGCGGTTCACCAGTCATGAACGTCCCGGAACATCGTGCTCGGACCGCCGATCGCGCTCTCCTAGGCTGCGCCGGCTGGCGAACCACCGATTCCCCGCCGAAGACGAGGCGTTGCTGCGGTGTCCCACTTACTAGTGGTACGCCCGCCGCGGGTCCCGGCTCGGACCAGGCGGCAGCTGACCGTCCTCCGTACGGGTTGTTAGCCCACAACACCGTCCGTGCGTCTAAAACCTGCGGTACGGCCCGGGTGTGACGGAGCTGGCGGGGGGTGTCGACCTCGACGCAGAACCTCCGACCGGCAGGTCGGGGGCCTTGCTGCCGCCGGTTGTTTGCCGGTCTACTTCCCGTCGACGGGTACACATTCGGGTTCACTGCGGGGGATGGGTGTGCCGGAGGTGTTGTCGATTCGGGAGCTGCGGGGGCAGTTGGCGGTGGTCGTCGACGGGGTGAGGTCGGGGGCCCCGGTGTTCGCGGGGTCGCACCGGAAACCGGAGGTGGTGGTGATGTCGGTATCGCAGTACGAGGAGCTGACCGGGCAGGCGCAGGACGTGGAGCGGGCGGTGGGTTCGTTGGCGGCGTCGATGGAGATGGAGGGGATGGCGCTGAACGCAGCCGAGCTGGGCGAGGTGCGGAGCTGGCGGCGGGGCGCATCGACTTCGCCGAGTACCGGCGCCGGGTGGGTGTCTGAACCGGAACGCAGGTGCGGCGCAACCAACTCGAGGATCCGGGACCAGCCGGGCCGGCTCGCGTCTTACGATGGCCGTCGCGGGCCGTCACGTGGACAGACGCAGTCGCCGGATCGGCCGCGAGCGGACGTTAGATCGCCTCGGGCGCGGATCGCCGCATCTTTGACGAGCCCGTCGAGGAGCCCGTCGGCTACTTTCGCGGCGGCGTCACAGGACTCCGTCACAGGACTCCGTCCCAGGACGCGCGTTCGTCGCCGTCGGGGTCGTCCACCGTCGTGACCGTCTCGGTGAGGATTCCCGTGGTGCGCGTTCCGCCCGTGTACGGCGCCCAGCCCGGATCGCCGTGTGTGAGAAACCGTACCCAGACCGCGTGGGTCGAGTCGGCGACGGACTGGGACGGCGCCACGCCCGCCAGGTTCGCGATCTCGGGATCCTTGATCGTGTCGAAGACGAAAGGTATCTCCACCGCGTGCGCGGAGCCGAAGCCGTCGTTGTCCTTCGGGAGGGGCCGATCGAAGCGGTACGCCCACGTTGTCGCGCCTGCCTTCTCACGGGCCTCGGCGAGCCGAACCGCGGGAATGAAGAAGTACCAGTCGGTAACGATCTGGGCCAAGATGTCCCCGGCCGAGGAACCCGGGTTGTTACGCCGGTAGAGGTTGAGGCCCTCGGGTGACAGGCCGTATGCGGCGGCGCCAGCGGTAAGGGCGGCCTCGTCGATCTCGTCGATCACGCCCGGACCGACGAAGAAGAGCCGCCCCTCCTGACGGTTCGACCGAACAGCAGGCGAACACCGCTGGACGCACCCTTGGCGATGGCGTTCAGTGGGTGTTCGGGTAGCACCGTGCCGTCGATGGTGGGCGCGAAGAGCAAGATGCGCAGCGCCAGCTCGCCCCACTTCTCCGGGTCCGGATTGTCCTGGACGCCGTTGGAGAGCTCCGAGGACATCCTGCCGACCACGTCGGCGTCGATCATGGCGATACTTTCGCGGGTGGCATCGGTGCCGAGCCGCTCGGCCAGCGTCTCTGCCACGGCGACGCCGGTCTCGGCCGGCAGCGTATGGGCTGCGGCGCCTGATTCCAAGATGGCCTGCGCGAAGAGGCCGTCGGCGGACGGCATCGCCAGCAGGGTCGACACGCTCATGGCTCCGGCCGACTCACCGGCGACGGTGACGTGGGTCGGATCGCCGCCGAACGCCGCGGCGTTGTCACGCACCCAACGCAGCGCTGCCACCTGGTCCTGGAGACCAACGTTCGCGGTGCCCGTGCCTTGGTCCGCGTCTGTGAAGAGGAATCCCTCGGCGCCGAGCCGGTAGTTGACGGTCACGCAGACGACACCGTCGCGGGCGAACGCGGAGCCGTCGTAGATGCTGCAGGCGCCCGATCCGTTCACGAACGCGCCTCCGTGGATCCACACCATGACGGGTAGAGAACCGGTGCCTACGTCCTTCTCGGGCGTCCAGACGTTCAGGTTCAGGCAGTCCCCCCCGGCGATCACGGGCTCGGGGAAGAGCCTCTTGAAGTGGGGCGGGTAGTCGTCCTTGGGGACCGTGGCCCCGTAGGAGGTCGCCTCGCGGACGCCATCCCAGGGCCTGACCGGGGCCGGCGGCCGAAGGCGAAGCTCGCCGAACGGAGCGTCCGCGAAGGGCACACCCAGAAAGCGGGCCACGCCATCCTGCGTCGCGCCGCGAATCAGGCCACTGGTTGTGCGAACTTCCATGTCCACGCCTCCTGTTACAAACACGGTTTTGTCGCAGTGTGGCGGGCGACCTCCTCGCCGTCAAGGCAAACGCGTGCCCTCGTCAGGTTCTGGGTGGTCGACACCCGTATTCGGGCCCGCGCCTCATCTCAGAGCCTGATCGTCCTGCCGGTCGCGGGCTGGTGGACCCCGCCCCAACCCGCTCGGCACCTCTACGCAATCAGGTCGAACCTCGTCGCGCCTCAGCGGGATGAAGGTCGACTTCTGGACCTGCGTGTGACAGTCGTGTCCGCCACGGCGATCTCTGCTCTACACCGATCACGCCGGGCCGCTTCAACGTGTGGGGCCGCGGTGCCGGAACCGCAACGGGTCCGGTGGTGACCGAACACGCCCCGTGGCCGCGTCGACCAGCGATCCCGCACCGGACGACACGGCCGGCCCGCGGGTCGGAGCCGACGAGTTGACGGCTGGTCACGGCTAGTTGGACACCTTAGTTCCCTCGACCGCCCGCAGCGCGTGGCGGTGCGGCATCGTGGGCCGGGCAGTTTCGTAGTTCTCGATTGACAGGACGGTCGAGGAACGCCTCAAGTACCTGTTCCGCACCATCCGGGTCGGGGTCCTGGCCGGTGATCGTTGGCAGATAGGCGAAGGACTCGGCGATCCGAACCGTAGCGAAAGCGAGCGCATCGACCGGCAGGGGCGTCGTCGTTCTTCCGGACTCGACGTCGAGCGCAAGGTATGAGGCAATGGCGGCGATCATCCGGGGCTGGTAGTCGTAGGACGCCAGGGTGAAAATCTTCATCGCCCTGCGGTTCTCCTCCAAGAGCAATCGCCGGGCCCCTGAGTTGGACATCCATGAGCGCAGGTGGGCCCCGATGAGGCGCGGAACCCGCGCACGGGTCGACGACTCCACCTTCACCCACTCCTGCACCAGGGTGGCCTCAGCCATCGGCCACACGACCTCTACAAGCAGCGCGTCGCGTGACCCAAGCCACCGGTGGAGGGTCATGCGGCTTACACCGAGCCGTCCCGCGGGGTGTAGTGCTCCCCGGCGGTCTCGTTGGAGGCCTCCGCGAACTTCCGGATCAGCTCCTCGAACAGGTCACCCATCTCGGCGTTGGGGACGGTGTCCGGGTGCAGGTCGACCTCGGCGAACTTGGACACCACCAGGTATAGGCGGTTCTTCTCCGCGAGAGTCGCGACCTCGGCGGCAAACTTGAACCGGTCGAACACGTCGATATTGTCGGAGACCCGGTGGTGTAGTCGATGAGGTTGGCGGCCAGGCCCTCGGGGTCCTTCAGCAGCTCGGCGAAGTCGAACGGCGACGTGTTGTGGAACGGCATGCCGGTCGTGCGCTTCACCCGGGCGGTGAGCCCGACGCCCTCGTACTTCTCCGCCTGCGTTCGCATCTCGTCGCGGTGCGGTTCCATCAGGCAGTCCAGGCGCCGCAGGATGGTGAACGGCAGGATCACCCCGCCGTACTGGTTCGGCCGGTACACCCCCCGCAGCTGGTCGGCGATGGACCACACGAACGACCCGAGGGTGCTCACTCGCAGCTCTCCTTACTCTTCGGGCAAGACGCCTAGGATGGCCGATGGTGTCCGCGGGCGACTACCCGGTGGTCGAAACGTCCCACCTGGGCGCAGCACGATCCCGCCGCCGGTCGCCATCGTGGCGGGCTCCCCGGCCTCTCGCCGGCAAGTGACCGGCGTATCGGGCCAGGTTGTCGCGAAGAGCGCTCACGGCTGGGCCGCACTCACGTCCACAAGCTGCGTAGGCCAACTATACGCTGCGAGGCGTGTCCCACTTCCTTGTAACCCGCACGGCCACCGCCGAGGGCAGCGTCTGTGGGCGCAGCTGCAGGTCGGCGCGTTCCGGTGCCAGTCTCAGAAGTAGGTCTTCTGATTCGGGGTACGGAGCCGACTACCGAGCCGGCTGGCGGCTCTTGGGACTGTTCCGATAGACAGTGACCCCTGTGACACATGATCGGCTAGGTGGCGGATGACCCAGTCGGTGCGTCGCAACGGGGTTCCCCTGGCGAGGACGGGGTGAGCGTGGCGCGGCGACGAGGCTGCCGCGTCGCCCCGAGCGTCAGCT
>JAABUO010010746.1_pt1 | contig 10103 bp, 19 predicted proteins | sample 5559291 | NCBI WGS metagenome assembly JAABUO01 (sample SAMN10711878, study PRJNA513372) | rock metagenome | isolation source: Antarctica rocks | place: Antarctica: Victoria Land, Finger Mt sud
CTGTGCAGGTTTAGTACTGGAGACTGGTTGCAAGAATGCATGGTTTGCTAATCGCTTTTCAGCGTGCGGATCATGCTCCCCTGTTGGTGTTTTAGCACACCTGAATTTGATCATGCTCTGGTGCCTAAGGCGTATCAGCAGATATGTGTGCCTGCTGCTAAACATTTGCGTGTTGTGTAGGTAGGTGTGTATGTACTAGCGCATGGTGCATATGCCTGTGCCGGACTCTGGTGAGAGAAGTATTGCGGTGCCTGCCTGTCGGCGCTCATAACGACAGCATATTTTCAGGCTGGTCTCAGCCTGTCTGGTGTTGACTGCTTGTAAATGATTGCTTTGTGCGGCTGCTGCGTGCAGAACTGCTGCTTGCTCAGAATTAATGAAATACAACCGTGTGTCAGCCAAACTTGGGCGTCAGAGAAAGGAAACAAGCTCAAAAAAAGCCCTTGCTACTTACCCTCCTCGACAGCTTTCCGAACTGTACTAGCGAAACCACAAAATGTGCCAGATTGGTTTCCATGCGTTGCGCCCTCTGATGCACTTGCTCAAGACAGTGCGAAAGTAGCACGGCAGCAGAACCGCCGCTGCATATTGCATTGCCAGATCATCACCGCATCACGGAACGTCTGTAGCAGGTCCTGCACAAAAAGCCTAGCCGGCATACTCAAGCAGGGGCTATATGAGTCACCGCTCGCTCAACCAGTGAGCCATGCTGGGTGGCCAGCAGGCGATCACCTGCCTGCGCCTGCTGCTGGCGGCGCTGTTGGCTGCCAGCTCATGCCTAGGCGCTCCTGAACAGGCAGGAAGCAATGGCATGGGCACGCTGCTGCTTGACAGCGGGCAGTGGTTTGCTCTGCCAGCTCGCGCAGCAGAGTGCGAGGCCACAGGCGGCCTGGTGGCGCCCAGGCACTCCAGCATGGTGCGGGCTGAGAGAAGGAGACTGCCGTATGGGAGCTTGCAGCCGCTGCAAAGCAGTGTTTGTGACTGGGCTGGCTGCTTTGCAGGGGCGGGGCGGCTGGATACCCGCAGTGGTGCCGGGCACGGTGTGCGCCTCTGCGAGCTGCTCCTGTTTCTTGAGTATATGGCCGCTGCAGCAAGCGCACGTGACCGGGAGTGCGAGCGCATGGGAGGTGATGCAGCCGCCGTGCAGGTGCTGACAACGCTGGTCAGCAACGGGACGTTTGGAGACCCGAACATTGGCGCGACCAACCTGCACATCCCGGACGTCTTCCACGCCGGCCGCTGCTTCTACACCTACTGGTTCACCACCAACTTCACGCTGCCGGCCAATGCGACCGCGGGCGGGCGCCGCGCGCGCCTCACCTTCCTCGGCATCAACTACAGCGCCAGGTGGGGCGAGGGCGCGGCAGGTCCACGTTGCGCCCCTGTCGTGCGACGGGTTGTGCCTGAGATGTGCCAGCCCGATGGCGAGAGCCGCCATAGCGAAGAGGTCTCGTCCAGCCTCGCTTGTCATTGTTTTCCTGCTTCTCTGCAAGCGAGCAGGTATGGGGGGAAACATGAAAAGCACTTGCTGCAGCATCCAGATATCGTTTTAGGATCTTATACCTCGGCAGCATGAGTGGGTCATGTCCGGCTCGTACACACTGTCTGGCTAGGCCGCACATGCTGAGCTGCGAGCGGGCGCCGCTGCGCGCGCGCCAGGGTATTCGTCGACGGCCAGGAGGTTGCGCTGCCCGAGCCGCGCGGCATGTTCCTGCGGCGGCGCGTGGACGTGACGGCGGCGCTGCCGGCGTCCCAGGCGGCGGCCAACGTGACGCTGACGGTGCTCGTGGCGCCGCCCGACAACGTGGGCGACGTCGACCGCGGGTGCGTCCTCCGTGCGATGAGCGCTGCAGTGCATCCGTGCTTGCCACCGAGCATGGCTGGCTGAGCATGTGGGCTGCCTGCATAGCTGCTGAGCAATGGGCGCTTATGATGACAGAGCTGCAGGGTTTGGGCGGATGCGCCTTACATAGCGCCGCACACAAGCCAACAACCTTGCGGTATTTCAGGGACTGCGGCTGCACATGAAATTAGGTCCCCATGGTCATATCGGTGTTCAACAATATCGCGTTGCGCTGGGAACCGCTGCAGCAAGCGCAGCACTGCGCGTTCTGTGCGCGCAGGTTGCACCGAGGTCAGGACCGAACTGCAGCTCTATGCAGTCACGCCTCGCATTTAGGCGTACTTTGCATCCGCAGGGGCCAGGGCGGCGACCACATGATCGCGCGCGACGTGACCGCGCTGTTCACTGAGGGCTGGGACTGGATGCAGCCGGTGCGCGACCGCGACACCGGCGTCTTTGACTCCGTCGAGCTCGCGCTGGTCGGCCCGGTCGCGCTGCAGGACCCGGGCGTGGTGGTCGACCAGCTGCAGGGCCTGGAGGCCGCGGCGGCAGGCCCTGCGCCAGGGCCAGGGTTCCCCGCTGCCGCCGCCGCCGCGCGCCTGAGCGGCGAGGTCACATTTGTCAGTGCGGGCGCAGCGCCGCTGCGCGGCGTGCTCGTCGCGAGCGTTGCGGAGGCGCCGCATGCCGGCCTGCGCGGCGGTGCCGCCACACCCTGCGCCTCATACCTGCATGACTGACTCAATCTGCGACACCGAGTTTTACAGACTTGCACAGCATGGAGCGTGCTGGAGGGGCCTGGCGCATGTCAGTGCGGTCTGCAGTATGTCTGGAGCGTGCATACAAGCATGTTCAGCATGTGGTCGTCTGTTGATGGGCAGGAGCATCCAGGGTCAACACCACCAGACGTGGCTCCCTGCTCCGCAAAGGCCAGCAAGGCGACGCAGCGGCGGAAACCCGGTTCGCCACCTCGCGCGGCCCCCGCGCTCAGCGCCCCGCACGCCCCCGCAGGCGGCGCGGCCGGCGAGGAGCGCACGCCCGTGCTGGAGTGGCGCGAGGCCGTGGTGGTGCCGCCGGGCGAGAGCGTGCACGCGCTGCAGCCGCAGCAGCTGCGCGCGCCGCGCCTGTGGTGGCCCCTGCACCTGGGCGACCAGGCGCGCGACGGCCGGGCCCGCCCGTGACGGCATCACCGCACCCAGCGCCGCGCGCCGGCGGACGGGTGCTCGTGCTAGGTCTGTGCTGACTCGCGCGGCCGCCCCCGCTGTCACGACCGCGCTGTGGTGAGCAGGGGTGGAGCGGCGGGTGCGAGCCTTTGCATGCTCGAGTCCCCTCTGGGAACGGTTGAGCAGCAGGTGTGCGGCGGCGCTCCGCGGGCGCGGCCAGGCTGCGGGCGGCCCTACCCCAACACTAAGCGGCGCGCAGGCGCTGTACCGGCTCACGCTGCGCTTGGAGCTGGACGGCCACGTCGCATCGGACAGCGCGGCCGCGCGCTTTGGCGTGCGCGACATCCGCTCCGAGGTCGACCCGGTGCTCAAGGGCCACGTGTTTTCGGTCAACAGCCAGCGGGCGCGCCCCCGCGCTCGGGACAGGCTCGGGGGATGCTGATGGCTTGGCCGGCATCAACACTCACGCGTGCATGCGGGAGGATCCCAGTCAGAGGCTCTGGGCTGCTGCGCTGGGGGACGAGACGAAGGCTGCTTGTGCTCTGCTTCTGTTGCATCTATGCCCGTCGCCAGTATCAGAGCATGCAGCGCAGCCTCCGTGCAAGCGCGCCCCGGGCGCCCCGCAGGTCTTCATCCGCGGCGGCAACTGGATCGCCTCGGACTGGATGCTGCGCTTCTCGGCGCCGCGCTACCGCGCCGAGGTCCGCATGCACGCCGAGGTGCGCGCCCGCCGCCGCGCCCGCTCGCGGCGCGCGCCCAGGGCTGCCGACCGTGCTCGCGTCAGGCGTGGAAGGTGGAGCCCGCACATGCCACCCGTCCGTCAAGCAGGAATGATGTGACGATGGGTTAGGGCGGGTAAGGCGCCGCTTCGCAGAGCGCCGCATGTGGCCTGCCTCCCGTCGTGCATGCGCGTGCATGCCATGCCTGCCCAGCTGTGCTCCAGCCCTGGCAGGCAGGAGCAGGTGCTGGTCACGGCGGCGAGCCGCCTCGGGCGCGCGTGCGTCAGGCCGGCCTGAACATGATCCGGCTCTGGGGCGGCGCGGCGGTCGCGCGCGATGCCTTCTATGACGCCTGCGACGAGGCCGGCATCCTGGCGCGCTCCCCAAGCACACCGCGCTTGTCCAATGCATTCATGCTTGTGTGCTGTGCACGATGAAGCGCCTGCCCAGACTGCTCAGAACGCAGCATCGTACGGATTACCAGCATGCAGACAAACGGAAAGCATCAGGTTGCTCGGTCCTGCCCTGGCAGGTCCGCAAATGTGCAAAGTGCTGACATGGCGAGACCCTACATCAAGACGCGCGCTTCAGCTTGCACAATGCGCTTTCACACTCTCCGGCACGCTGTGGGGAGGCGCCTGTTACACATTAAGGGGGCGGCCATGCACTCACAGGTGTGGCAGGAGTTCTGGATTGCAGGCGACACGCACGGCAGGGGAGTCACGCCGGTGCGCGTGCCCCGCCTACCTGTGCACCCCTGCCTGCTGTGGGGTCGTGCACAGGAGCGCACTGAGCCGTGAAGCTGACCGCGCGCAGGACTCCCCGGTCTCCAACGCATCGTGGCCACTCGACCATAGGTTGTTCATTGCCAGCGCGGCAGACACAATCCGCCGGCTGCGCAACCACGCCTGCCTGGCAATCTGGTGCGGCGGCAACGAACAGGCGCGGGCCGCGGCATGGCCTCCCCTGGTATGCTCAAAAGGCAAGTGTGCAATTCAAGGTCTGTCAGCTGTCATGATGTGTAGTCGCAAGCATGCGATCAGGGGGTCATGCGCAGGCTATTTCTGCTGTCAACGTGTGCAGTGCCCCTCTGTAGCCAGGCTCAATGTCTTTGTTCGTGCTGCTCGACAGCACCTGCTGATTCGCCGCCCCTCGACTCACAGGTGCCGGCGCCGGACCTGAACGCGGCGCTGCGGAGGATGCTGCCCACCGCGCCGGCCAACTGGCAGGACGACACGCCCAGCGATGGTGCGCCGGCCATGTTACGCAAGACGGGCATGCACAGCAGAGGGTACTTGGCAAAGTGCGCTCGAACCTTCAGTCATGCTACATGTGTTATTATTGCTAAAGGCCTGCTGCAAGAGTTGGGCAGGCCGGCCTGCCCATGCGCGGAGCAGGCACTGCACGCACGCCATGCCGACGCCAGCTGAGGGAGCAGGCGGCTCGACGTGGTGCCCCCTTACCGGCGGGCCCCGCCCCGCGCAGGCGCGTCGGCGCTGCTGGACGGCCTGCAGGCGCTGGACGCGACGCGCAGCTACGTGCCCGGCTCGCTGTGGGCGGGCCTGGGCAACGGCCGCGGGAACTTCACCGACGGTGCGCGGCCCCCGCATGCGCGGCGCCGCGCCCTCGCGTCGCCCGCGCGCGCTCAGCAGCTCTCACAGCATCATGTCTCAGGTGGCTGAAGAAAGGTTGGGCTTGGAACAAGAGGGTTTCTGAGGGGTTCTGAGCCTCGCGCTCACTCCGCTCAGTCAATGACTGGGCGAAGGCTGGAAGCAAGCGTGAGCCCTGTCACAGGCCCGTACGAGATCCAAGAGCCCGAGCGCTTCTTCCTCCCGGACTTCTACAACTACTCCTTCAACCCCGAGGTACGCTCGCTTGAATGTGCGTCAGGCACCGCCTCTCTGCATCTCATGCAGCCCCTCAGCGCATGATGCAGAGGGCCGAGCAGGAGTTGCTTTGTCCCTCCAGGCGCGTATTTGCACGCTTTGACAATGGCTGTGTTGGCACTTCCACGTCTGCAGCTCTTTGTGCACTACTGGACGTGAGAGTCAGAGCGGTGGCTGTCTGGGACTGCAACCAGCTGGGTGTCTACGATGCATTGGGGACTGTGATGCAGCCGGACCGAGGGTGTGCCACAGAGGCAGCTCCGCATGCATGCCAGGTGCAGATCAGCCAAGGGGGGCGCACGCACATATGCGCCATGTGTGGCCGTAGAGGCAGCTGCGCAGGCATGCTAGGTGCACAGCGGCCAAGGGGCGCACGCGCTCATGCGCCACGCGTGGGGGCGCCGCAGCTGGGATTACCAGCAAAAGCTAACCCCATGCAAAGCAAACATGCGCCACGTGTGCCGCGCCGCAGCTGGGCTCGGTTGGCGTGCCCGAGGCGGCCAGCATGCGCGCCATGTTCCCCGACCCGGGCGACGCGGAGCCGCCGGCCTTCCAGCCGCTGCCGGGCAACGACTCTGCGGACGCGCTGGCGCGCCGCGCCGCACTGCATCCGTGCCAACCCTGACCTTAACCGTAACCCTATGCCAATGCTGTTCCTGTATTCTGCCAAGGTTTTTCCTAAAATTTTCCTGAAGTTTGCGCGCCAGAGGCTCGCCGCAGGCGCTGCCCCGTCCAGCTGCGGGCATGCAGCAAGCGGCTGCCTGCAATGCCAGGCGGCTCGCAGACCAGGCTCGCACCAGGGCGGCCGGGGCCAGCGGCTGCGCCGGGGCCGCGCAGGAGGTCCCGAACAAGGCGTGGGTGAACCACACGTTCCTGCCGTACGGGCAGCCGAACCGCTCGCGCGAGGACATCGTCAAGCACCCGTACACGCGCAACCAGATCTGGCTCTACCAGGCCCCGCAGTCGCTGCAGGACTACTGCGACGTGGCGCAGATCGTCAACTATGTGCAGTACAGGCGCGCCCTGCGCCGCCCCTCCCTTGCACGCGCACCGAAGGCTCTCTGCAGGTCACCGCCTGCTTAACGGAGCGTCAGGCCGTGTACAGCCGATATCTCTTTACAGCGCATGCCATGCATAAAGCTGCTGCTTGCATCTGCTGAAACGTTCGCACCTCGTCCGACTGGATCCAGGCTCCGCTGGAATTCCACCACAAACATGGCACATGCAGATGCCTAGACCTCTGCTGGGGCGTGGCAGCGTGCCGCGCCGGGCAAGCAGCCGAGCCCATGCGCCACGCCCATGGGGCCTGCGGCCCCTTTTCCAGGCGACCCGCCGCGCAGGGCGCTGCTGGAGGGCTGGGCGTCGGGCATGTGGACGCGCTACAGCGGCATGGTCATCTGGAAGACGCAGAACCCCTGGGCCGGCCTGCGCGGGCAGCTGTACGACTGGCTGCTCGCGCAGACGGACGGCCTGTACGGCGCGCGCGCCGCCTGCGAGCCGCTGCACGTGCAGCTCAACCTGCACACGCTGCAGGCGCGCCGCCGTTCCGAGCGGCAACAGTGCAGCAAACGTGTGCCATGCACGTGCAGCTCAGCCTGCACACGCTGCAGGCGCGCCGCCGACGTGCGCGGCGCGAGTGCGCCATGCACACGGGTCGTGGGTGGCGCAGCGTTAGAATGCCAGAGGCGGAGAGCTGCGTTGCGCTGCGCTCTGGTGAGCGTGGAGATGCACAGCCGCTGCATGCCTGCGCTGCGGCTCAAGGCCGGGTCTGCATGGTCATGTCAACAACAGGAGGGGCGTGGCAACGCGTATCCAGACGCACGTTATGAGGTCCGTGGACATGTGATGCGCTGGCGCACGCGGTCACAGTGGCAGCATTATATATAATGTATATATCACAAACTGTGTTTCCGTGCGCAGGCGGAGGTGGTGAATTTGGCGCTGTCCGCAGCGCGCAACCTGACGGTGGAAGTGGCGTCGTTCGCTGCCGCGCCGGCGCTGAACGACACCCAGGGCGCGCGCAATGCCACGGCGCCGCTGCGGCTGCCGCTGGCGGCGGCGGCGGCAAACAGCGCAACGAGTGTGAGCGGCTGGCGCTGGGACCCACTGGCGCCGCGCGGCGGCGGCGGCGGCGGCGGCAGCGCGGGCGACGGCGCCGTCTGGTTTGTGTTCCTCTGGCTGCGCGACGCGGGCGGCGGGCTGCTGTCGCGCAACGCGTGCGCGCCTCCTCGTGGGGTGGCTGGTTGGGCCTGCAGATTGCTTCGTGCGTGGCCGTGCATGCGGTCGACCTCGCCGGCGGGCTGCGCAGTGTGTGCCGTGCCTGCGCGTGTTAGCACTGCAGCTGCCAGTTCACCGGTGGCTGGCGCCATGCCCCCGCTTAGCTTGCGTCGCAAAGCAGCGCAGCGACTGCCGGATAGCTGACCCGCAGCAGCAAGCTGAGGTCAAAGGCAGCGCTGCCGAACAACTCGTGTGCAGAGGGCTCTGACGCCTGCGGGACTGCTCCGTCGCGCAACAGTCACTGTGGCACATGCTGGGTGATGGAAAGTCTGTGGTCTTATGTGTTCTTATCACCACTGCTCCTTTTGTGCGGGGGGCCTGCTGTCAGCATGTGCCAACAGTCTAGTAGAACCAGGTCACTACATCCAAAGAAGCATGAGCAAATAAGCACAAGCACTGCCCCGTCCCGCGCGCAGGTACTGGCTGCCGGAGCGCCCCCGCGGCGACTTCCGCGCGCTGCGCGCGTGGGCGGCGTCGCACCCGGCCGCGCTGGCGGCCGCCGTCACAGGCGTGGCGTGCGGCGCAGACCGCTGCAACGCGACGCTGCAGCTGAACAACACTGAGCCCGCCACCGTCGCGTACTGGGTCAAGCTGGCGCTGGTGGACGAGTGCGGCGCTGGCTGCGCCCCCACGTGTGCCGCGCCGCTGCTCTCTCTAGACTGGGTTGCCTGTGATAGAAGGAGGGAGAGCAAGCCTGATCGACTGGCTTTGGTGGACATGTGCAGTGCCAAAGTGCGCTCGAGGCACAGCCACCTCATGTTGGCCTGCTGCGCTAGCGGCATGCACGCATACCAAAAGCCAGTGCCATCCATGGCAACCCCGCATTGATTGCATGATCCTTATGATTTTTATTAACTGTTGTCCTGCGCACACCAGGCGCATCCTGCCAGCCTTCTACTCGGACAACTACATCACGCTGGCGCCGCTGGAGGCCATGGCCGTGAGGCTGGACTGGCCGGCGCCGCTGCGCAACGCCACACGCCTGCAGCTGTCCGGCTGGAATGCGGCCGCGCGCACGCTGGCGCTGCAAGCGGCACTGGCATCGTCCTGACGAGGCAGGCAGGGCAGGCAGGGCCTGCACATGCATGTCCGTCCTGTCAGCTAGTTAAGTAAATTTAATGAGTACTGGCCCTGTCAAGCGCACTGCAGACACGCATCACCTATTCAACATGTAGAATAAAGCAATACCACTACAACAAACCCCTCACCTGGCTCACTCAAAAAGTCCAAAGACCCATTTCGCCTGCCACAAAATGCCGCACATGAGCGACCAGTTCAGTTCTCTACTAGGCTCATCCCCTTCTGACCCCAAAGCCCACGATTAAAATGGGCGCATGGACTAAACACACAAGGTGCACATGCAGGGTGTTGTCAAGTGCAGAGTTCAGGGAGCCCAGGATGACCCCAACAAGAAGGCCAAAATGGTGTCTGCAGCTGCCTTCCACCGTCTACGCACGTCGCTCGTCGTTGTCCCACACGCATGCATGCACACTTCGCATGGACCCAAGAAGTCGGTGATGAGTAGCAAAAGCCGGCCCAGCAGCTGCACTTCATGTGCACGTCATGTTGGTCGGCCACTGCAGTAAACTGCCGACACATGCTGCAGCGTGCCGCGAAGGCTGCAGGGCGGCGCTCGTTGCTTGGCTAGTCGCCGCCCAGCTCGACGAGCTTGCCGGTGCACAGGTCGACCTTGATCCAGGGGTTGCCATTGCGGATCGCGCGCACGAGCAGGAGGGGCACCTGCAAAGCCCGCCGCAGGCACAGCTGTCACGCAAGCCGGAGCCAGCGCAGGACCCGGATGGCGCTGCATGCATGCTCTCCGAGGCTTGCCGCTAGGGTCTTGCACAGCCCTACAAGCGCTACCTGGCAGTCTGCGACACCCAAATTTTTTGAGGCAGCGCCACCTAGCAGCGCCACGCAGTTAGTACATACCAACGAGCTATTGGCAGACACGAGGCTGCTCCCAAGGCCATGGCGCAGCAGCTGGAATAGCAGCAGGTTTTCAGCAGCAAGCACTTTTGCAAGAGCAGGAGACAGTTAACAACGAGCGGACACTTACAAATCAGCCAGCCTGCTGTGAGTAATGTGTGTGGGCGGCCGCCGGGGGCTGCGCGCCTGCCCGTAGTGCAGCGCCAGGAAGGGCAGCGGGTCCTCGGCGTCCAGCACGGCGTCCACGCCGCCGCGCAGCCGCGCGAACGTGGCGTCCACGGCCGCCGGC
>JAABUO010010747.1_pt1 | contig 10103 bp, 9 predicted proteins | sample 5559291 | NCBI WGS metagenome assembly JAABUO01 (sample SAMN10711878, study PRJNA513372) | rock metagenome | isolation source: Antarctica rocks | place: Antarctica: Victoria Land, Finger Mt sud
CTGTGCCAGCGCGCGCGTGCGCGGCGCCGGCCGGCGCCTGTGCCAGGGAGCGCGGCGCAGCGAGCCGGGGGCTCGGCGACTCAGGCCGAGTCGCACAGTGTCCATGTCACGGACGGGCGCCAGTCGATGCGTGACTGCTTTGTGCCACCACAGCGCTGAGGAGAGCTGATGTGGGGGCCCTGGCGGCAGGGCGCGCGCGGCGGGGCCCGACGTTGCGCGAGTGCGTGCTCATGCACGCCGTTGCGCGCCTGGCGCTGCCCAACATTCGCAACATCCAGGCGCGCCTGCGCGGCGCTGGTCTGGCGCCCTGCAGTGTGCCCTGCTGGCATGCCGCTCCTGCTGGCGGTCTGTGCTAAATGAGAGTGAGTCGCCAGCACTGCTCAATGATGCAGGCCCAGTCGAGAGCGTATGGCGCGTGCCTCGCCACAGCTATGGGCTGGTCTGCAAACGCCAGAGCGCTCCAACACTCAGCTCCATAAAGCTGCAGCTGTGATATTGCGGGCGGTGCCTTGGCTGCTCTGGCGCCGAGCCCAAGAGCTGTGCGCCACAGACGCAGCCCCCCAACAGCCTGCGCGGCCCGCCTGCGCGCAGGCGTCCTGGGTGAAGATGGGCCCCGAGCGCGCGGCGCGGCTGCTGGCCTGCGGCGCCAACGACATGGGCGGCTCGCTCATGAATGAGTCAATTACGCGCGCCGCCGGTGCGCCTGAGCATGTGCTGCCGCTGTACAAGGGCTGGGTCCTGCCCTTGCGGGCAGCTGAATCGCCATCATGCAGCCATACATGCCCTGCACTCCCTGGCTGGCCGGCCTGTGTGGCCTCCATATCCAACAGCCAGGAGGGTATGTGTGGGCCTGTCTTAAAGATTAGCTTGCAGCTACCATGACCAAGCTCGCAGTCAGGTGTTGCTTGGTAGCATCCCGGGTAAGGACAGGTCAGTCTTGCAAGAGCCTTGCAACCCCGCCGCCATGGGCACTCTTAACAATGCAAGTAGGAGGGTGTTCACCTGGCCACACTTACCGGCCGCAGGCGCAGCACAACATAACTAATGCTCAACACATGCTGCACGCGGCCGCAGGCGCGGGCTTTGGGCAGGAGCTGCCGCCGCAGCGCATGGAGGCGCTCATCCGCGCGGCCGGGCGCACGCCGCGCCAGCGCACCACGCTGTACGAGGACCCGCCGGCCGACCGCGCCGGCCTGGGCCTGCGCGCGCCGGCGCTGCAGCCGCTGCGCCGCGCAGCAGGGCCTGCGCTCTCTGCCTGACATGGGGGGCTCTCCAGCGCAGGGGCATGAAAGAGGATTGCGCAGCTCCCGCTGGCAGCCATGTCATGATGAACACAGTGTTATTTTGCTCATACAATATCAGTGTTTGCAGCTGCTGTTGCCTCAGCAATGTATGACTCGGCTCAAACTGCCTCCCTCCAGATGGCTGGCTTAGCGAAGTCATTCAGTCACAGACAGAGTACAACTTCGTAGTGGAAAAGGGGCCAGCATGGAACGCAGTGATGTAAGCGAGCAGGCTGGATGACAGATGCATGCTAGTTGCACGCTCGCTGCTGCAACCCCGCCAACAACTCCAGGGCGCGTGAGACACACACAGACATACAGATGAGGCAAATCAGGAGCACACAGACAGAAATTGTGACGTGACAACCACCCTGCCCACGGCGCCTGCAGTGCCTGCCATGCTGCTCAACACAGCGCTTCTGTCCGCACTTCCCGCTCGTGCATTCCTTTCAACTCGCACTAACAATGTACAGCGACCCCCACACACGAGACAGCAGCCACTCGCTTGGGGCCAGCTTTGGCCGCCAGCGCCCAGGCAAACTTCACATCCTGCAAGGCTGCGCGCACAAGCAGCTGCGCAAGCACGCCTGCTCAAGCCGCGCGCGCCTGGCACGCGACACTGCGGCGCGCACGGTGCCCGCGGAGGCTCGGGGGGCTTGCGCCAACGGGCTGCGCGCCTGCGCTGCCCCGCCGCATGAGCGGTGCCCCTGCAAAACTGCAGCAAACACAGAAAGCAGACTGGGTGTAGAGTGGGAGCGCCGCGCGACCCCGCCAGGACCGCCCGGGGCCGCCCGGCGCTGCGCCGCCGCGCCGCCTAGTTGCGGAAAACCAGGCCGCCCAGCGAGCGCGCGGCCTTGTGCTGGCCGCGCAGGTCGGCGCGCCCGGAGCCCGGGCCGAGCTGGTAGAACTTGGACGCCTGCACGCGGTCGCCGTCGTGCGCCGCGAAGCCGGTGCCGCCGCGCTGCAGCTCCACCACGTCACGCGCGCCGACCGCGACGCCGTTGAAGTGGCCCTCTGGCGCGATGCAGCTCTTCCAGGTCTCGTGCAGCACGACGTCGCCTGCGCCCGCCGGCCGGTGCGGCGTCAGCCGCGCCACGCGCTAGCGGCGGCGCTACTTCCATGCTGCTGGCACCAGCCCCGCCATAGGCTGTCCGTGAAAACCAGCAAGGACCCAGCTGTGCCCGCAGGCCCATCAATCGACGCGACGACACGCAAACACGGCCACGGCGCCTCTGCCAACGGCACCCGCTGTTCCACGACGCCTTGCTTTTCCTTCACCTTGCGTACTGGGCACCACCAGCAGCGCGTCAGGCAGTGTCGCTGTCGCGGCGGGCGGGGGCGCGCGCCGGTGGACTTCAGCAGCACCAGGCGCGACGCGTTGGTGAACGTGTCCTGCGTGACGGGGTCCATCGCGAAGCCGGTCTGGCCCTCCGGCACGCGCGTGAGCCGCACGGGGATGAGGTCCTTCAGCCGCAGCTTCTTGCCCGAGGCCGGGCAGTACGTGTCCATGTCCGGCCGCCCCAGCAGCGCCCGGGCCTCGGGCGTCTTGCTCGGCAGCCAGAACGCGCGCATCGCCTGCGCGCAGCCAGCCGCGCCGCCTCTGCAGGACGACAAGAATTAGGCCAAGGCGGCCGCCAGCGCGTCGGCAGCCAGCGCCGCTTCGCTGTTTTGATTGCCGCGCGTGGACTTGCCAAGCACGCCGCCTTTCCTGACACGCGGCGCGGACAGCGGCCCTGCAGGGCTCCTGCACACGCGAGGTCGGCCTGGTTCGGGTTAGGGTTTGGGTTAGGGCGCGCGCGTGCCTTCATCTTGTCGGCGTTCTCTTGGATGGTGATGGCGCTGGAGACCACCCTCTTCTCCGCCAGCATCGCCTCGGCCTCCTGCTGGATGGCCGCGCTCAGCGTGGCCGCGTGCCCGTCCGACGCGCCCGCGTGGTTCTGCCGGTCGAACGCCAGCAGGCTGGTCTGCTGCGCCACCGCCTCGCGCTCCTCGCCCTGCGCGGCGCCGCGCGGCCGCGGGCGTCAGGGCAGCGGCGGCCGCGCGCCGTGGCCGCGCGCACGTGGGCCGGTGCTCTGCGCCGCCGCGCGGCGCTCCGCGCGCCCCGCTCGGGCGCCCCCGCGCACGGCCGCGCGCGGCGGGCGAGCGCGCGCCGCCCCTGCAACGGAGCGCCAGCGGCCCGCCAGCCGGTCGAGCTCTGCCGCCCACAGGCGAAAGAACAACTCTGCCCTGCCCCAGGCCCACTTGCAAGCGAGCGGCCCTGCACGCCTCTCGCACAGCGGCGCTGCCACAGCGCGAGCACGCCGGGGCAGGACGCGCTGCCACAAAGACTGCACACTGCGCTAGGACACGGGGGCGGAGGCGCGAGCAGGCGCGCGCGCCTTGCGCAGCTCGTCCTGCTGCTGCGCCTCCCAGGCGGCCAGCTTCCGCCGGTTGGCCTTCTTCTGCTGCAGCAGGCTCTCCAGTATTGCCTCGCGGCTGTACAGGTAGCCGTCCGGCGTGCACACAGGGTCCTGCCGCGCGGCTCGACGTGAGCGCCTCTCCCACAGGCTGGCGCGCGCTTGTGCTCAGTGCACCGCTTCAGGGGCCGCACCGCCACGGGCTGCAGGGAAATTCTGCAGTCGTAGTAGTTGCCGACGGCGTCCTGCGCGCCGCGCGTGGCGGATTGCAGCGGGTTCTGGCGGGCGTGCGCACGGATGTTGCTTGAGAGCGGGGATCGCGCACCTTCCCCAGCCTCTGACTGATAGTGCCGTACCCCTGGCCCGCACGCTCGCTGTACGTCTGCGCCTCGCTGCCCATGGTCCCGGCATTCTTGCTGTGCCGCGAGCCGCGCCCCATCTCGACAATGTTGCGGAGCGCTGCCCTGGTCCGGCGCTGCTTGGCAGAGGCAAGCACAGCCTGTGCTGCTGGCAAGGCAAGGAGCCTGATTAAGCCCTGCTGTTCCCTGTTTTTTAAAAGCGCAGCTTTGCAGCTGTACAACCTAGTGGGTTAGGGCGGCCACAGCGGAAAGAGCACTTCACAATTATTCCTGTAGAGAGCCAAGCACAGAGCTACAGATACCTCCTACGTGTGGCATATACACTGTTCACCGGAGCTATTGGGCGTTGTGCGTGGAGCCGGAGGCTGTGCAAGCGCCCCGCGTGCACCCTCCGACGCGTGCAACCTTGCTGCACACGCTTATCCTAAGGTAGGCGCTCCCGTATCGCACACCTGTGTGTGTGGTTGCAGTGCATAATGCTCCAGTCTGCAGGCTGCATGGGCCCAGCTACAGAGCCCGTTCAGCCATTGTGGTCTTGAGTATGCCCGGTAGACCGCAATCGTGATCGCTTACCCACGTCGTGCCGGGGAGACGAAAGGCCGGCGTGCACAGACAGGGTAGTAGCAGCGGGAACTTTGCTTGCGAGTGGGGGCAACAGCACACCGAGATGCTTCAGGCGCCTTGCGCACCGATTCCGGCCTGCTGAGTAGCCCGCCGGGCCGCGCGGGGCTGGCCGCGGTGAGTCTGGGCCGCCCCTGCATTGTCCGTTTGGCCGATGATCTCAGGCACTGGGGTAGTGCGGGGCCCCTGGCGCCTCTCCTGGCCTTATCACTCACCACCTCTCGCACCTGTGTCTGACCTTGCTATGCAGTGGTCTGGCTTGCGCAGGCCACCCCGTCAGGATGTGTATCAGATCGTCAACAGAGCCTGAGCCGCGTGTCTGGAAGCGCATCTGCTTACCCTCGGCGCTGACGCGTGGCGTGCGCGGCGACAGGCACGATGGGCAACATCGGGTCAAAGATGCTGGTCGCTGTAGGTGAGGGGTGTGCTGAGCGCTGCAAGTGCCCGGGTCAAAGATGCTGGCCGCCCTGCGCGGCGGGTTAGTGGACACCTGCGCCACGTGTGCAGCCTTTCCCAGCGGGGTGCAGCACAGCCTGCACCTCCCGTTGCAAGTGGAGATGCAGTGTGGCACCCAGCTGCTCAGGGTGCTTGGCTGCGGACTGAAAGCGCGCACGGCAGGCACTGCTGGGCGCCTGACCGCCGCGGCCGCGCGCGCCGCCGCATCGGCCGCCTGGTGGCCCGCTTCGCGCCTGGCCGCAGCAAGCTCGGCCGGCGGCAGCGCCGCCGCCTGGGCCCTCAGCATGCTCCTGGCCGGGGCTGAGGTCGAGGTCCGCGCGTGGCGCGGCCGCGCCGGTTGCGACGGCCAGCACGCGCTGGCCCTGCGCGGCGCCGCCCACATGGTGCGCTCAGCGCGCGCGCCCCCGCGCCGCGCCGCCGATGAGGCGCAGGCCAACCCCGCCTCGGCGCGCGCGCGCCCTGCCGCTGATGCCCAGCACGAGCCGGAGGTGCGCTCAGCCCCCCGTGCTTCTGCTCGCTTCGGCCTCCTGCGTCGCGCGTACACCTGTAAGCCGCTCAACCTGTCTGTGGGTCTGCTTGGCTAAAACATTCGTAAACTGCAAAGCAAGCGCCTGTGCAGAATCCCCACACGGAGCACAAGCGCAAGTCACTTGCGCCGCATACCCACCGCACGACGTAGCGCCTGCAGGCACGGCAGCTGACGCGCGCGCCGCGCCAGGCCGATCGCCCCATGCGCGACAACCTCCTGCTCCGCCTGCTCGGCCTGGAGGATGAGCATGCGGCGCTGGGCGCGAAGTGCGAGAAGGCGGTTCGCAGGCTCACCATCAAGCTGGAGGACCAGGGCGCCCAGCTGGCCAGCGCGGAGGCGGCCTGGGCGGACGCGGAGGCCGCGCGCATTACGGCGGAGCGCAAGGCGGCCGCCTGGGAGGACGCGGACGTTGCGCGCGTCGCGGCGGAGCGCAAGGCGGAGGCCGCATGCGCCTGGGCGGCGGGCATGCAGCGCGAGCTGCACGCGCAGCTGGCGGCCGCGGAGGTCACGTGCGCCGCAGCGCAGCACGAGGCGGCCGTTGTCAGGGCCTGGGCGGCCGACGGGGAGCGCGAGCTGCTGAACCTGCGCCGGCAGCTGGCCGAGGAGCGCGCCGGCCGCGCCGCCGCGGAGGAGGCCGCGGCCAACACCAGGGCGTACCAGGCCTTCATGCAGGCGCCGGCGTGCGGCGCGGCGACCTACTGATCAGCGCTGTGGCCGTCCGGGCGGCGCGCTCGCGCAGCCTCCCAAGACAAGGCTCGAGTGAGAGCGCGAGCGCGAGCGCCAGCGCGGCAACAGCGCGCGCAACAGCGCCGCGCCCGGCACAGTCCTCTCTGCAATACCAATGCGGCCTACGGTAGAACTGGCTGTCTCAAGTTTGTTATGCTTCTGCGCTACTGTCTGTGCATTTGGGCCTTCTCAGCGCATGCTGCAACTGCCAGGGTCAGGACTTGCTTCTGCGGGGTCCCTTGGGTCCTTGAGTGCGCGCTCGTGCCAACGCCGCCTGGCTGGCACAGAGCGGTTTATGCCTGCATCCGAGAGTTGGGTTCTGGGTGCAGATGCCAGGGTTTGGGGTTCACGCGCACCTGCCTGGTGCTGTTTGTGCTTGCTCTGAACATGTGCACCAGTGATGTCGTACTTGCTGTGATATTTGCTTCCTGTACAAAGTAGAGTGCCATGCTTGTGCTGTTACAATGCGATGCTTGTGCTGTTACAATGCGATGCTGCCGCTGTCACTATGCAAAATAAACGCACTGACATGCCCATAAGCAATATGCACATGCATGGCACTCAAAACCTGTGCACTGCCTCAGCAGTGCTTGCTTTCCCCAGTCCAGGAAGCTAATCTTACAGCAAGTACTACCTCAGCAGTGCACAGGTTCAAAGCAAGCAATTGTTACAGTGCGATTGGCTGCATCAGTGACAGTGGCTGCCTGTCACTGTGCAAATCAAATGCATCGACATGCCCATAAGCAACTTGCACATGCATGGCACTCTGAACCTGTTCCCGCTGAGGTGGTGCTTGCTTCACCCAGTCCAGGGGAGATCTCATGCATTCTCACAGCAACAACCACCTCAGCAGAGTGCCATGCAAGAGGTAGTACCTGCTGTGAGACTTGCCTCCTGGCCTGGTAAAGCAAGCACTGCCTCAGCGGTGCAAGGTTCAGATTACCATGCATTTGCTTGAACATGTTGATGCATTTTATTTGCGTATTGACAGCGGCTGTATCGCACTGTAACAGCGCGGTCGCCCCATGAATGCCGGGGCAGCCCCTTGGTGGGGCCTTGTTGCCTGGACAGCCCCAGGTGGCTGGCAGAAGCTGTAACATCCGCATAAACACCCATCGACGCCCAGAAGACGTGGGGGCCTGACCGCCTGGGCAGCCCCAGGTGGCTGGAAGAAGCTGTAACAGTAACACCAACACTCGTCCCCGCTCAGACATAAAGTCTGGGCGAGAGACGAGTGTTGGAGTGGTTATTACAGCTTCTGCCAGCCACCTGGGGCTGCCCAGGCGGTCAGGCCCCCACGTCTTATTTACATTTATCAAGCGCAGCGGCACCGCATGCCTGCACAAGCATGCTACTACTGCCGCCCGCTTCCATGCCACCGCCAGCGTGCACAAGGGAAAGGCCCCGCCTCGCGTGCTTGCTTGGCATCCGCGCCTTGAGCCCTCCCAGGTGCACAGCAGATAGGTCCAACGTTGCACGGGGCGCACCGCCACGCGGTGTTAGGAGGTCCTGCAGTCATGGCAGTTCTAACGGTGAACCTGCGCGCCGCGCGTGGCAGGTTGACAATGGGTTTTGGCGGGCAAGCGCATGGGATTTATGTAAGTGCGCGGACTGCGCACCTTCCCCAGCCTTTGACTGATACTGTCGTACCCCTGCCCCGCACGCTCGGTATATGTCTACGCCTCGCTGCCCAAGGTCCCCGCGCTTTTGCCGTGCCAGGATTTGCGCCTCAACTCGACAATGTTGCAGGGCGCTGCCCTGGTGCTGGCGCTTCTTGACAGAGGCAGCACAGGCTGCTGGCATCTTTCCAAGGCCAAGTTGGCCTACCATGGGCTGGAAATAGCCTGCCTCGACCGTGATTTTATAAACGCAGCTGTTGAACCTAATAGGCTAGGGCGGCCACAGTGGGAAGAGCACTTCACAAAATTTTCTTGTGAAGAGCCAAGCACACAGCTGCAGATACCTGCTACGTGTAGCTCCTGCAGTGTCTAGCAAAGCTATTGGGCGCTGTGAGCGGAGCGGGAGGGGCTGCGCGCGCGCTCCGCGTGCACCCTCCAACGCGTGCATTTTTGCATCCAAGCTTTGGGCGCCTCTTGTGAGGTGAGCGCACTCTTCACGTACACCTGTGCATGTGGGTGCAGTGCACAATTCTCCTTGCTGCAGGCTGCATGGGCCTAGCTACTGGGCCCATCCAGCCCATGTGGTCGTGAGTATGCCCGGTGGACTCGCCTCATGATAGCATGCCCACGTCGTGCCGGGGGAGACGAAGAGCCGGAGTGATGTGTGCAGGGTACTAAGAGCGAGAACTGTGCTTGCGAGTGGGGGCCAACAGCACACCATGATATATTGAGCACATGGCGCAGTGACTCGGGCCTGCTGAGTAGCCCGCCGGGCCGCACGGGGCCGCACGGGGCCGGCCGCGAGGTGCCTGGGCCGCCCCTGCAAAGTCCGTTTGGCCGATGATCTCAGGCCTTGTTATCGTGCGGGGCTGCTGGTCGCCTCTCCTGGCCTTTGTCACGCAACATCGCTCGCACCTGTGTCTGACAGTGCCCTGCGCTGGTCGGGATCGCGCAGGCCACGGCCCAGGTTGGAGACAGAGCCTGGCAGACTTGTCTGGACGCAGATCTGCCTGCACACTGCGTGTGACACGTGGCCTGCGCGGCGCAGGCACGATGAGGTCCTGTGCGTTCAAGCGGCTGCTGGCATCCGCCTGCGCGCTTGCGCTGGTGGCCACGCAGCCCTCCTGCGCCTCAGCACACCTGTGCGCCATCGCTACCAAGGCGACTACACGGCTCCTGCACGACAACGTCACTTCTGGCGCGACGCACGGCTGCGCGCTGGGGCGCGTCGTGTCGCCGTCGGCAGCGGCGTGGGCCGACCGCCGCTGCCCGCACCCTACGCTGGCCGCAGCGGCGGTGGCGCAGGGGGCTGCCATTCCCGCATGCGCCCCGGCCCTGTCGGGCATCCGCCAGCGGCTGGCAGTGGAGGCGGACGCAGCGCAGACGTCGGTGAAGCAGGCCGCTGACCGCACCAGGGACGTGGCCGAGCAGGCGCCGGTGGCTGGCGCCGCTTGGGTGCTGGCCCGGCACGCACAGGCCGGCCACGGGTACGCCGCGGCCTCTGTCGCGGTCGCTGATGCAGCCGCCGCAGCGCTCAAGCGGACCCGCGAGCCACTGCAGCGTGGCCTGGCTAGCGCAGCGACTGCCGTCAAACGCGCACATGTTCTGCTTACGGCCAACACGCAGCAGCTCGCCGGCGCGGCCGCTGCCGCCTTCAACCGCATGCGTGCTGCGGCAGCCGACGCGGCCGCGCTGCTCCACGGACGCTGCCAGCGCGTCACCGATGCGACTGCAGCCATGCATAAGCACATCCGCGCGTCCCTGCAGCGCGGCCTGCCCGCCGCAGCGGCTGCCGTCAACCGCGTGCGCGCTCTGATCGCGCCAAAGATGCGGCAGCTCGCCGGCGCGGCCGCAACCGCCCTCGGCCACGCCTGGCCCGACCCGAAGGTCTACCCGCTGCATGCGACGGCCGAGCTGCTCTTTAGCGCGGCGGCAACCGCGGGCGACGCAGCTGCCTGGGCGTGGCCTGCCGCGCAGGCCGCCGCCGCGCAGTGCCGCGAGCGCGCGCTGCTGGCCGCCCTGCGCGGCCGCCGCCAGGCCATGCACGCCGCAGGTGGCCTCCCTCCCCCAGCCGGGCTCCTGTGCAGTGGCATGGCGCGGTGTGTGCTGCTGCA
>JAABUO010010749.1_pt1 | contig 10102 bp, 14 predicted proteins | sample 5559291 | NCBI WGS metagenome assembly JAABUO01 (sample SAMN10711878, study PRJNA513372) | rock metagenome | isolation source: Antarctica rocks | place: Antarctica: Victoria Land, Finger Mt sud
GTTTTTGTCTATTTAGAATTAGAAAAAGTTTGCTCTTTTTTAATATGAATAAAAGGCGCATCCTTGAAAGCTGTTGGTACTGAACAATCCAGCCAGGAGATCTAGCTGAGAATGCAGCATGTTCCAATTGCAGAGCAGTGGCAGTGATGACAGCGACAGTGGCGTACATGGAGGCGAGCCAGCTCCCTCTCGCGCTGCTGGTGGCGCCACTCCTCATCAGCAGCCAGGCGAGCCTTCTGCTGCTCCTGAGCCCGCTGCTCAAGAGTCTTCAGCTTGGCCTCAGCCTTGTCCTGCATCACAACCAATCATTGTGATGAATGAAGGATGGACTTCTTATGCAGCTTGGCCTCAGCCTTGAGCTGCATCATGACCAAATATTGTAACAAATGAAGGATAGACTAATTATGCAGCTTGGCCTCAGCCTTGTCCTGCATCATGACCAATCATTGTAACGAATAAAGGATGGACTTCTTGCACAGCTTGGCCTCAGCCTTGTCCTACATGACATCACATCAATGCAGTACCATTCCTACTGAACAGAAAGCCTACATGAACCTTGCATGTTTGACAGCAATCTAGCGCTGAGTCACGTTGTTGCATGTCCTTGGACACAACAGACAATTCAAAAGCTGACTGCATCATGAACGTCGATAGGCAATCCTGCTGATTGGACCACCTTGCTTTGGCCTTAGCTTAGCAGACGACAACTTTTCCTGATGCCATGGATGTTAGTCTGGTCTGACGCTATGCCTTGTGCACTTCGCTGCATTTTGATTTGGCCTTGGTCTGCAGCTAGACTTCCCTTGTTGCATCTAAGCACTAGTGCACATGACACCAAGAAGATGCAAGAGGATGCTGCACAGCCAAGGGTGAAGAGGCCTGCTGATGCAAACCATAGACTGTATCACAGCCAACATGCAGGGGCATCAGCTACCCTGCTGGACAAACCCATCATCCTTCTTCATATCACAAACCCACCCACAAACTTGCCTTTGGAATGCCATTCCGACAGCTGCAGACTCCCTTTGTGTGAATCCAGTCTGCATTTTTTGATGATCCCAACGGACTACTTGAATTGCTTTGGAACAACCATGGGGGATGAATTACCTGCATCTCTTTACGCATGAGCTCGTAGGCGACCATCTGATTGAGCTCACGCTCCTGGCGCCTTTTCATGACTTCTAGTCTCTGGGCCTCCTTCTGAACCATATCCTCTGCATCCACCTGAACACCCGCCCCGCCCTTCTCACCCTTCACCCTCCTCTTCCCCCCATGCTCCTCATCCTCAATCACCTCCTTGCGCTCCTCAACGAGTGCTGCCAAACGCTCCTGTCACAAATGACAACAAGATTATTGGCGACACACTGCAATGTGGCAATTTGTGACGCTGAGCACAGTAGGCGCCTCTACCCTACAGAGGCAACTTCAAGGCCATATCTGCTGTCTGCTTTTGACAAAGGAGAGTCAGGTAGGCATTTGTATCTGCCTCGCGCACAGAGCTGCAATCTGGTCAGGATGTAATGTGTGAAGAACTCAGCGTTGTTGCGGGTTTGCAGAGCGAAAGCTTCCGCAGGTTTGCAGACGCATGCAAAAAGCTCTGGGTTGCTGAGCTACTGAGCAAGCAATTATGTGTATAGAAACTGTGCACTTTGCATATGAGCTATTTGCATGTGGTGAGCCTTGCTGGTATGCTTTGATGCTGCTAATACACGGTCAATGGGCTGTTCAATGTTGAGTCAGCAGCAGTGACAGGGCAGCAGAGAACGAAAGAGTTGGCAAGGCTGAATTTGCAGACATTCACCACACTCAACTTGAGCAACAACAGTGAGTAAGCAAAGCAAGGCAGGCTTGCCAGCTCTGTATCTGTGCTTTTCTTACTCTTGTGTTGTCAAGATAGACAGATTCTTGTGGTTTCTATCTGTGTTGTGTGCAGACGACCACAACCAAAAGGTGCGCCAGCAAGGCACCACTGCTGCAGCGCATGCAGCATGTGCTGGCAAGACACTGCAAGCTCGCGCCCCCTCTCTGCTGCTTGTGCTTGTGCTTGTGCTTGCAGAAACAGGGGTGTACTATGAGTATACCTGACGAACTGTCTCACAATGCTTGTAAGCAATGTCGGCCAGCTCCTTGTCACCATGTTCCAGATGCAGGAAAGCGTCCTGGGAGATATATCGCAGCTCGCTGCATGAACAGTTACATTACGTCACACTGCACTTTAGCAGCTAGCACCAGCAGGCCCTTGACAACATGCAACAGCTGGAGAGAAGAGCAGAGACAGAGGATGCGATGGAGTCAAAAAGGCACCTTGGCTCAATACCAAGTCGAAGACAGGCCTCCACAGACCGGGGGCTGGTGGGCTCAAGGCTGGTTGCTTTGGGGTCTGCAGACAAACTCAAGACACAGTCAGACAGCAGCTTAGAGACTTTGCTGTTAGCTGCCCTGGAATCAGCTGAGAGAATAGTCGGAGAAGCTACAGCTGCGAGTCACAAGCTTACCGTTTGCCCTGTCAACGATGTCAGAGATGGTGATTTTCACACGTTGCCCTTTGAACGCCTCTGCCTGCAAAGACAGGGCACTGTAACGCCTTGGTGATGTGCGTAACAAGTACTTGAAAGGCTAGCCAACCGTGAACAAGGTTATCTTGGCGCGTTGCAGATCTTCTAACCAGACATGAGGTGGCCGAGAAGCTTCCCCCAGCAGCACGTCTGCAAACCAGGCTACCTTTGCACAGCTGACGTGACACATGCTCGAGTTAAACGAGACTCGAAGTTGTTGCGAGCAGCGGCGAGCGAACTTGCAAACCACAGTGAAGTTTTACGGCAACAAAATGAGAAAACAACGGCAAAAGTCTACGTACCTGGTCCTGGACTTCCCGGGCGTGCGGGCATGCTTGAGAGCTGTCTGCAAGCTCGAGGTCGGCTACGCTCTTGACCACAAGCAAAGCAGACAGGCCGCGCGACAACTCTACACCCTTTTGCGCGGCTAACCCAACACGCAACAGGTGCCAAGCGCACACACTCACAAAGCAACGAGCTCCGACAACCTAGCACTTGGTCACGTATGCTGCAGACTGTCAGCACGCTTTTTTGCGCTCAGCGTAGCTTGCATTGTACGTGATGCGTTGAGTTTGCAGTGTGCAAGTCATAATCTATGCAACGCTACAGAGACACAATAGGGAGAATGCTCATGAACACGCATCGATGATGTCCCTTGCTGATCATTTTCACCCATGTGCTGGAATGTGTGAGAAAGCCTTTACTCTCGACTGTGCTCTCAACAGCAACTGCTTGCAATGAAATGAACAATACCAACAAAACTCAGAACGGTAGTAGTTATGCTACATCACAGCACACTTTGGTCGTCCCTTTCTGCGAAAATTTTGCCTGCTGTCACTGCTACTGGTGCTCTGCAAATCTGCTTCATGTTCATTGCTGCCCTCATGCACGTCAGATGCGGACTCTCCAACGTGCTGCTGCTGCTGCGGCTGCTGCTGCTGCAGTTGTTCAGTGTCGACACCATGCAAACCAGGCATATCATGCGCACTGCCAAATGGACCAGGTTGCTGATGAATCTGACGATCATCATCAGACGGGGCAGCACCATCCTGGTGGGCATCCTCATCAGAAGCTGTGGGCGCATCAGCCAAAGTCACCCCTTCATTTTCATGTGGGCTGTGTGCTAGAGCAGCAAAAGGTGACGTCATGCCTGGGCTGCTTGACGCCCCGGGTGTGCTGACAGCGTCATGCAAGCTGTGGTCGCTATGGACAGGTGGGAGCGCTGAGATGTCCCTTCTTGGCCGCTGCTGCCTGAGCGCTGCTGTCAGCTCTGACACCCCTAGCCCCAAGGATGGGTTGGTCAACAAGTCATCTGCATCCTGGAACTTTGCAGTTGACACCCTGCATTGCAAACAGGCATCGTCATTCAACAATGCATGCCATTTTGCAGCTTGTATGCTATTGCTGAGTTGATGCCATAGGCAAAGGCTGTCATCAGAAAGCGAAGCCAATATACTGCCACAGCTCAGTCACCTTTGGCAAAAGTCAGCTGCCTTGACGGGTGATACACCTGAGTATGCCAGAGCAGCCTGCCTGATGCAGTCAGGACATAGGTGTACAGCAGTATGTACACAGCAATGGCATTACCTGTGGAGAGCTGATAGTGCTGCCCTCTGATTCAACCCCAGGCTCTCATTCTCGCTGCCAAAAGACATGGAGGTCATGCATGGGTCGGCCCCAGGGAGGCCCCTCAAGGAGGAGGGGGCACCAAAGTCAGAGTCGTGTACTGAACTGTCTATGCGTTCCTGCGTGAGAGGCGACCAGCCGGACAGCGGCGACCTTGGCGGTCGTACTCCAACACCACTACGCCTGCAACAGGACGACGCAGTCGACACACATTCTAAAAATGTGTTGCGTTACGTGCTGGAACATGACCTTGGAGCCCTTGCTCGAGCTTGATCCCTACAAGGGGGCCGTACATTTTACTTTGAGCCACTTGATCAACAGTATTAGTGCAGTGATATGATCAGCCTGCTTGTTGTTTGACTAAATGACGGAACAATCAGACACATTAGACAGCATAACAACAAAGCTGCCCCACAACCAGTATGTAAACGCGTGCATCATAGCTGGCTTGTTGTACATGTCTATCAGGGATCTCATGCAACATGTACAGCAAAAGGAGCATATCCCCAGTCGCCCCTGGGCAGCTCAGTGCAGCAACACTTGGGTTGTAACTGTGCTATGGTGTTGTCCTGAGCTACAGACACATCTGATGTTACTGCAAAATATCCAACTCACCCACAAAACCACATGCTGGCAGATCAACATGCACATGCCATGCAATAATCAACTTGACAATGTGGGCAATGCAGTGCTTTTTGCTTGCCTGCTGGGAATTTGCTGTTTTTGTTGCAGGTGCTCAGCCACGCCTTTGAAGTCACTTTGCACAGAGCCTACTGAACCTTCATAAGATGTGCGAGACTGGCTGAAACCGCCAACAGAGCCAGCCGTCTCAGAGCCCACAGTGCTGTGGCCAGAACCCCATCTGTGGTTGTCAAACCGTCTGTGCAGCTCCTGTACAAAGCGCTCATGTTTTACGCCCGGCGGCCTGGCTTCTTCAAAGGCAGCCAGGGCTTCATCCACACTCATGCCCAGGGCTTGCACCAGGTAGGAGCAGACCACAAAGCCTGTCCTGTTGAAGCCTGCAACAAGGCATGACACAGTCAACAAGAGGCATGAATATGCTTGCTCCATCTCAAAGCCATGACAAGGCCAAAGCAGCAGAGCAACACAACAGGCCGTTCAATATGAGCAGAAGCATCGCAGCAACACACTGAGCAACTGTTGTCTTTCACACAAGCACAGAAGATGCAGAGCCAGGCTCATTGCACTGTACCAGATATGTCTGTTCTTGCTCCAATTCTGTGTACAGACTTGCTCACCGTAAGCACAATGGATGGCTATATGACAAGTAGGATTGTCAGCCCAGTACTTCTCTGCCAGATCAATGACTTGATCAACTTGCGCCTGGTCTGGAAATACTTTGGCAACAAGTTGAACATGCTGATATTGCAGGAAAGGGGGTATGTCCTCTGCATATAGTGTCTCATGGTTTGACAGATCAATGATCAGCCCGACTTGTCTGTGCAGAAAATGCTGCTGCTGCAAAAGGGAGCTGATGGTGAGGCTGTGCTTTGGCTCCTCAGGTAGCGACCATTCGTTCAAAATTGCTTGCGAAAGCGGGGTTTTCATTGGTATGAACAATGAAGGGTGGACGACCTCTCCAAATGCAGCATAATCACCCCACTTCTGAAGCTTCTGCAGTACTGAGGGTGTGGCTTTGTCGGCAAGGGGAGTGGGGTGACTGGTTGACTCATTTTCAGTGGCTGATCTGTCTACATCTGGGCTGTTTGGCTCGCCATACGGGTCGTTGTCTGGGTCCACGTCTGGGCACGACATGGAAAAACGTGCAGTGCCAGAAGGCTGATGTAGGCACCTCTGTGAAGCTATAGCTGTCCAACAAGCTGACAGCTTTGACCTGCCCCAGCTGGCGAAGCTGGCGATGTTAACGCTGCACGGCAAGTTGCAACACCAGCAGTGCCTTGCGTGTAGCCACACGCGCTGTTGTCGGCGAGCTGTGACACGGACAAACAGCAGCACCCTCTGCAGACACCTTTGCAGACTTAAGCCTCAGCGCAAAGCCAAGGTTCAAGGGCGCTCTGGACAGGGCGCTCGGTCAAGGGCCAGCTGGTGAATCGAGAATTGTAAAGTCGTCAAAAGGGAAATTTCGATGCATTTCAATGCATTGCGCAGCCTAACACAGCCTTGCATGACTGCATACTGTATCCATCACAATACTTATGATCCAGGCATTTCACCGGGCTCTGCAAATCAGTGCATCCTTGGGGACGTGTATCTGAGATCCAATCTATCAAGGAAAAGGGAAATTGCTAGTGAGACAGAAGCAGACATGCAGAGGCGGTGAGTAGAGTCCAATCCGCTTGGTCAGCTGTCTGAGATCATCAAGTAGGGTCTCAAATAAAGTTACAAAAGTTAAGAACTGCTGGTGGCAGGCAAGCATTGCTAGCCTGACCCTAACAAAGTCGTAATTTCATTTTGGGCTCCCGGGGAGCTTGCAACAACTGTTCAATGCTTCATCTAAACGTCTTGTGCCTTCTCTCTTTGCACTCAGTCTGTATCTGTCTTCTCTACAGGATCCACTTCTGGCTGTGGTTTCTGCCATTGATTTCTGTAAATGAAGGCATCAAACTTTTGACATGTCCTTTTCAGGCCAAATTTTAGCAACAGCTCATCAATCTGCCTCAGAGCTTCGTGTTGTGGCACCCCTCTGTCAATAAGGGCGACGTAACTTGCCTGTGGCAGGTGACGCATCTTTGACAACTTTGACCTTTCTAACTGCTTTATTGCTCCTCTCCCATTGTCACGCAAGGTCAGTCTGCCACTCTTGTCCTCATTCAGCCAGCTCTTGACACTGCCATAGCCCTGACCATACTTCCACCCTTTCCATGTTGCAGCATTGCTGTCTCCTCGGCAAAGCTTTCTTCTGCTTGTATGAAAAAGGTTCGCTTCTGTTGGGCAGGTAGTTCAGCAGGTGTACTTTGCATGCTGATGTCAGCATGCAGCACTGGCATTGCAGAGCTTGACTGCGATCTAGCAATGGCACATCTGTTGTTACCTCTGTTGTTGTCTGGGTGGCGTAAATAGCCCTTTTGTCAGCAGCAATTGCAACATTGCTTGCTCTCTTGTGACATCTGCAGGTACAACCTGCAGGTACAACCTGCAGGTGCCAGCTGGCACATTCCATTGCTTCTATATGTGCAGCATACTCCCTGCGCTTTGCTGCCAAGCCTATTCCAAGTGCAGATGTGGCATCAAGAAGCTCTTCCAGTCTCTGTCGCGGTGCTCTCAGACACCTGGAGCCGAGCTTTCAGCAAGCGTTTAGATATATGCATAGGCAAATATACAGCTTGTATCATAAATTTAGGTCTGGACCATTGCATTGCTGGAAATTGCAATGTACATTACAAGTCCAATTTGTGGCTTAGCATGCCCTTGGGGATCGTACAATCAGACTTTGAAAGCAACAGCTTCAGAAACCTGCTGTCGGCGGGTTACAACAGCTTTGAACCTTTCGACGCAGTCGAAGACACAGTCAGCAGTCAGCAGTCTGCCGTCCAAGTCAAAGTCAAAAGTCACCAAACTCTGGTCAAAATTTCTGAACCAGATAGTCCACTGCACTACTATGCATATGCAACAGGTGTCACAGAAAAGACAGGCTCTCCCTCTGTCAGAGGGAAGCTTTTTCAGGCAGCAAGCTTCTGCGTCTTCCTGTGAAATCGCTCTTGCTGCTTGGCTGTTGTTTTGCTGTAGGAAGTGGATACTACAGATGCCAGCTGTCCTGTTTTGCCACGAACGTTGACCAAGAAAGCCATTCTTTCCTATGCCTTTTGCGTGCCGCACAGCTGCCAAGTTGAGGCTCTGTTCTTAGCCTGCTTGCGTTGTCACAATACGGGTGCCTTCACCGACAAGTCACTCGCGCTACAGCCGGTTTCGACGGCGGTAAACCCGAACAGAGAATGGTGTGCCGGTTGACTTGCTGTGCTTGGACTTGCAGAGCTGCTTGAGCGCCTTGCTTGATACTACTGTCGAAACGTGCAGGTCTCACTGCTACTTTTGACTCAAAGCTGTATATATTTGCAGGTCAAATGAATTGTAATAATTATGTCAAATCGCTCCGAAACCAGCTGGTGGGCCTACCTGCGATCTGCAACAGCAACCGCAGCCTGCAAGGCGTTTTGACACCATGTCAGGCTTTGCAGAGGCACCTGTTGAAATTTTGGGTTCCATTTTGCGTTTGCTGCCTTTGCGCGAAAAGCTGCTGTGCGAATGCGTGTGTCAAAACTGGTTGCAGCTGTTACGCGGCTCACACACAACAAACCTTCCCCAACTTGCCAGCACGGTATGGGGAAGTGAAGTCCGTATCATTGTCTGTGGGCCGCAACGCGTACGAGACAAAATTCGCATTTCTGCCGTTGAGGCCAATGAAACTCGTTCGGCGCGTACCGAGATTACGTTGAGTGCGGCAGACACAAGTCAAACCGCAACCGAGCGACAGTTTGTTCGCTGGTTCGCCAGAGTCGCACCTCACATAGGCAAGGTTGCTGTCTTCCTACAAGCTGGCGAGACACCTCCTGAACACTTGGGGGGAACAGTATCTCGGGGTGGTTGGCTATTTCCTCAGATTTTGACTACACTGCATCTTGGACAGAGGATGGGTCATGCACCGGAGCTACATCTCTCGACAGGCGAGTTGTGCAGACATAGCTGTGAGAATGCTTCAGCCTATACCTCTAATGTGCTGTTTGACAGCAGGATGTGCAGGAAAATGCGATGTACAGGTTACCTGGTCACATGACTAGTACATGCATGCAGAAGACTATGTAGCCATTATAGATTTTCCAGAATTTGTTCCTGCAACTTTGACTACTTCTTTGATGCAGATATTGAAAGACTCACACACTTCCCAGTTTGCCTCAAGGTTCTGGCAGACTTGCTGACAGACTGGACTATCACAGACTTGGTGTCGGATGCACAGCTCCAGATGTGGGCCGAAGTGAGCCAGTTGACCAGCCTGACCCGCATGACCATCAATGACCCCTATGGAGTCTTTGATGACAATGAGGACTATGACATGGTGGAGTTGCAAGTCTTGTCCAAGATGCATAGCATGGCCCTGAACAACTACTGCAATCTTGCCACAAGGGTGCCAAAGTATACATGTCTGCAGCGTCTTGAGCTACATAGAGGATCAGACAACATCGTTGACTTGAGCTGTTGCACCAGGCTGACAGCCTTACTTCTCAGTGAGCGTCAGGACGTCCTCAGGAAGCTGATTTTGCCTGAAGGTGAAGATGTGCGCTTGCAAGACTTGCACATCAACTACCTTTCTATGGGAGAAAAGGGGCCTTTTGACATGCTCAACCTTGACATGGCGCTGCAGTTGACGTGCTTGACACTGATCAACGCTTGTCCTGACAATTTGCAGCAGGGTGTGTGGCCTAATTCCCTGCCAGCTCTGAAGAGCTTCACACTCACTTTCTTCAGAGGCAATTTATCGCCCAAGCTCTGCTCATACACACAGCTTGCGGACCTGGACTTGTCATACATACATGTTGATACCTTGCCCACATGGTTCAACAACCTGACACAAATACACAATCTGCGTTTACAAGGTTGTCAGTTTTCCCAGTTCCCCACAAGTCTCTTAGGACTTTCCCAACTGAAAACGCTCGATATGAAGTACATGTATCCAGTGTCGCTTCCAGAAGGCATCTCAGCAATTGTACATTGGCCACATTTGTCTGTACTTGACTTCTCTGTGCGTTTGAACAAAATGCATGATTTGGACTCACATCTGATTCTGTTGCTTCTGGACCATGCTTTCAAGCAGAGGGGAGTTAGGTCACCTCTGCTTGTAGATAACATCTATAGTATGTGAAGCAGGTGATTGTAGTGAACGTCATGAATGCAGTGACTGATCTCTGCTTGTACATATGTATGAGGGAGGCGGTGATATCATCTTG
>JAABUO010010750.1_pt1 | contig 10100 bp, 6 predicted proteins | sample 5559291 | NCBI WGS metagenome assembly JAABUO01 (sample SAMN10711878, study PRJNA513372) | rock metagenome | isolation source: Antarctica rocks | place: Antarctica: Victoria Land, Finger Mt sud
GTGTCAAGCGACTCATCCAGGTTCGTTGGCAAGAGAAGCAGCACGCACAGCTCAAAAGGCAGCAGTATAAGGAGAATTGTCAAGAACTTACTTTTCTTGAACAAACATCCTTGGGTCAAGCATGGCAGAACGAGTCACGGCAGTCTCTACACAAGCTTCAGCAGCAGCTCAGTACCAGCCTGGCAAAGGCAGGGCATGGTCAGAAGGCAGCACAAGCTGCCAGTCACACAGCATCACTGCTGGCAGCTCAACGTACAGCAGATCGAGCAGCTCAACTACAGCTGGCAAAACAGCGCTTTGCTCACGCATTGCAGCTCAGACATGCAGAGCAGACTGCTGCAGTGAATGCAGACGTCACCCGGCTGCAGCGCCTGAGTGACACCATGGCTGCAGAGAGTGCTCGTGCGCATGCTCTTGCTCAGCAGCATAGAGCTGTCCAAGCAGAGGCAGAGGCCAACACCAGTGCTCCGGCTGTACCAACATGGAATGAAGCAGCTTTGCGCAACATTGACTACAAGAGTACAAGGTTGCATGAGCTTGGCGGCGCTGTACTGGTCGAGAGGAACAGTGACAAAGACAAAAGTACCTGCAATGAAGCTGCAGAGACAGCTGCAGAGCTTCAGATATGGTAGCGTCCAATGCTCATGCACCTGTAGAGAACAAGACATAAGAAACACATCTGCACACACCAAGAAGATGTTGTTGCCAATGCCACTGATACAGTTGACACAAGACAAGCACGCATGATCAACCATGGCTCAACAATCAGCAATGACTCCCATGGTACTGTATTCTTTGTTGTCTTGCTTGCATACAGATAACATAAGTCAAGCGTCCATCAGCAATGCTGATGCTGTCCTGCAGCATGGCACAAGCAGCAGAGCACCGCCGGCGCATTGCTGTGGATCAGCATGCAGCCTCACAGGCAAGAGGACAAGCTGCTGCCAACCAAGACAGGCTGCAGTTGAAAGCGCAGCTGACACAGGTCCAGCTGGAGGCTGCTCAGCAGGCCCAGCGTGCACAGCAGATCAAGGCTTTGAATGCCACGCCACCAGCATCTCTGGGCATGAGGTGAGCTTTGCCGTTTGACCGAAATCATGCAAGTGACTGCACAACATGTTAGTCATCGTTTGTGCGTGATCCTTATGATGTTGTCATAAGTTTTGGCACATCATGCTTGTGCTTGCTAATCAGGAACATTTGCTCAACCAAGCTGGACATTGATAGGGTATGAGAGTGCAAGAGGACAAGTTGACCACTGAGCAACTGTTACACAGTGATCAGGACCACCTTGTCACATGTCACGCCAGCAAATCTCAAACTGTGCAGTATGGTGAACGGAAACATCCCCACGGTTGAGCACGCTCTCCAGCAAAACGTCTGTTGGAGAGCGTTCCCAACACAAAAGACCAAATGTGTATCAGCAGGTGCAACACCACTCGTGCATAGCATAGCTAACGCTGCAGCGGCATGCACAGTTCATGGGACCTTGGCCAAGCTCAGACCACCAATGTTGCTCTTACAGTACAACCATGACACAGTGAACATTAACTGTGGCTGAAGTCAAGACTGACCTCACACATGGGATTGTGCCTATAGATGTGATGGACTGCATGCACAGCAGCAGCTGCAACGCCATTTTGAGGCCCAATTCCTGCACAAGCCAAAGGACCTCAAAGCCAAGTTGCCAAACCAACGGCAGCAGCAGCAGCAACAGCACACAGGCAGCTCCAATGCAGGACTGCACTGGACGGTTTGCATGCCAGCTGCTAGGCTGCAGAAGGAGCCTGTGACTCGTCCTTCAGGTGCTGTCTGCAGTCACAGCTCTCCTTGGCATGGTTGTAGCATGCACTTGAATGCGACTTTCTGCAAAGTGTGTGATGCATTGTCCTGCAGGTGCTGCATGCAGTTATGGCTTTTGCTAGCATGCTTGTAATACAGTTGTCAATGTATGCACATCTGCCAGATCTGTGTGGCATCAGTGGTGAAGTGCATGCCTTTGTCATGTCTCAGAAAACGGTGCCAGGGCCCTGTGCAATTCTTCTACTGGTATAAGTCAAGTAGCAAGTGCAAAACATTGGTTCCTTTTCCTGTCATGTCGCTTGACAGTCATTGGCATCTCAGCACCAGATGATCCATTGCTGCTGCTAAAGCACCGACTGATTGCAGCATGCCAGTCAGTGATGCTGAGTGGACTTTAAGCACATGCTTTGCATCCTGGATGACACAGTCACGCAGGGACCATGCTGTGTCGTATTTGCCTGATTCATCATGTCTCAGCTGTACTGGGCACGTTTGCTTCTTTTTCCTGCAGCACCTTTTTCAGGTTTTGAAGCCTCACAAATGTACTTGATCCTCACTACACAGCTCTTTGCATTGGGTCTCAGACAGTCAGCTTATTGTGCCATCTCTTCAGATTGTTTCCTGTTGTAATGCTTTGCTTAGTACTTTGTCAGCCTGTGAGATGGATCCAGGCTAAAGATCACAAAGATCTGAGTCATATACTCAGCTGCCGATGCCCAGTATAGGGCAAACTTGGAAGCCAGACACCACTTCAAGCATACGCTGTTATTGTATTGCCAAATAGTTATCTGTGATGTCTGTTATATGGACTGACCATGATTACTGTTATTATCATCATGATCATCAGTTTTGCTATACATGATGCACTCATTGTGCAACCTGAACATGCTATGGCTGCATGCAGGAAAGGGCAAGCCAGAGGCACACAGGGACACTGAGCTGGAACACAGAAGGCAGGTCCCTGTGCCTACTGAAAGGCAGCCTTCCCTTGTGGCTGGAGGAGTCAAAGGCAAAGCTGCCCAGTCACGATACCAACTGACAGAGTCACAGCCTTGCTCGCAAGAGGTCAGTCCTCAGCGCTCTGTCACGCTGGGTCCGCAATGATTGCCTTTCAGCATCTGCAGATGCAGCTGATGCACCAGCGTTTTAGAGTATGAGCATCACAAGGTAATTTTGAACACACCCTGCTGTGTGCTGTGGTGTCCTCTGGCTGCTGAGAGTGAAACAAAGAGAGATGCAAAGCAGGGTTGTGTCTGACTGAGTATTGCATGACAGTAGATTTAGGCCTGATGATATGACACTCACATACTCACAGCGCACTGTTGATGCAGAGATGTTGTTGAGTCATCATTCACCACCTTTCTGGCACAATTACTGGCTGCAGTGCACAGCGATGATGCAAGTGTGATCCAGGGGACTTCAACTCAACAAGCAATTGCTCAGCACATTTGCTCCTGCTTTATTGCATTTTACACGTGTTGCACTGCACACAACAATGCTGCAGTTCTGCTCAAAGGCACACCAGCTGACAATACATGAGCTCAGCACCTTTGCCAGTGCTCTCACCAGGACACGCAGCAAGCCCTGATCAATCAATTTACATGTTCTGATCATTAAAACTTATCAGGAGACTCGACAGACAATGACTAACAATATACCAAGGATTTGATTTTGTTCCAGACCACAGACAGGTCTGGAGTGGCCACTTGCCGTGTCATTGCGTCACATGTGGCCAGCATGTTGCTGATGCACTACAGGATACTTCAGCTGAAGATGCACTTGCTCGGGAGTTGCAGGAAGCCATTGCAGAAGCTCGTAGTCACCAAAGCATGGCTGCACAGCAGAGGGGACCCCGGCCAGTCTACCAGGTACTGCCACACTGCTATCACAAGTCTGGGTTTTGTATATGTTACCATAGGGTTAAGGCAAGCACCTCACAGCAGCTGAACCAATGTATTGCAGCCCCTGTTGACCAAACAATTCACTGCATGTTGTCTTCACAATGATGGGTTACCATTTTCCGGAATGAGAGCCTGGTGAGCTGCAATTTCTGCATGGAAGTCATTCATCCTACCTGTCAGGTAAGTCCTTCTTGCATGTCCTGAAAGTAATGGCGCAGTAGAAAGTAAAATAGATATTGCATGCAGAAGTGCAGTTGTACCAGATTGACAAAGCTGCGCCATGAGACAACACAAAAGCAGTGCAAAACACAAGCAAAACAGCTCAGCAGGTGTAGCCGAGAAAGATGTCATAACAGAAAACATACGTCACAAAGAAACCATGCGTCAAAAAGAGAAAACATTCAGCTTACGCAAGTGTAAGAGAAAAGAATGACTGTGCAGGCACCACGAGATGCTGTTCAGTATGATCCTCTGAGCAGGAAGATGGCAGAGCCAGGCACAGCGCCTGCTGCCAGTCACACAGTGGTACTGCTGCGTCATACTCCTCCTGGAGACTCTGACTTGATACCAGACAGCCTCAGCATGCACAGCATGACAGCACGCGATGACAGATCAGTGTCACATGGGCAGTCTTATGCTGAGCCATCAGAAGAGGAGCTTCTGCAGTGGCAACCGTTCCTTCCCGCCCAAAAGGCACAGGCAGCTGCTGACAGTGTCAAAACCGCTATCAGTAAGCCAGATGGCATTGCAAGTTTTCCCACCAAAAAAGCCTTGACAGCTGCAGTCAAATCTCCCACGACTAGCCTACATGCAGCTGCTGCTGATGCGTCCCTTGGCAAGACAGGCAGACCTATGCTGACTGCAAATGTGATTGCCGCAGTCAGCAAAGGACTATCTTCCACTAGCAGCAAGCCAGCAGGAGGTCAAGCTGTTCCCGCCAGCACATCAGACAGACCAGGATCCAAATCTGATCAAATTCAGACTGCTGCCCTCAGCATGCGTGCTGTGCAGCAGCCTGCATCACATCGCAGCACAGCATCAGCTTCCCTATCAGCCTCAGCAGCCAAGCCTAGCCTGGCTTCTTCTTCTTCGCTGAGTAGCCTACCTCATGCTTTGCATGCTGAGCCTCAGAGGCCACAGTCAAGCCTCCCATCGCTCCATTGCTCGTCTTCTGTGTCATGTGATGCTGCAGCTGCACCAGCAGCACCCTCACTGTCAGCTTCCGTGCAATCTGACTGGCTGGCAGCAGACGCACAGACGCACAGACACAGCATGTCCTCCTGGTCCTCATGCGCTTCAGATGCACACCTGCTCAGACACAGCACAGCTTCAACAGCCACTAGATCCCTCACAGCAGACGCAGCAGATGCCGTAATACCGCCAGAGTGCACAGTAACAGGCCACTCTGGCGTAGTAACTGCTGACGAGGCCTCAGACTTGCCATTGGCTCCTGTGGACTGGAAGCTTCTAGACACAGCTGAGCTGCACAGTCAGACTGCTGCACTGCTGTCATCCCTGACCACTTCTCTGGACTGGGATCTGAGTGCTGCTGACGCACAGCTGCACAGACAGCTGGACATGTCTGGCACAGGCCTGGCTTCAGCTGCCGTGCCAGCTTTTGACCTGGCTAGTATGACGTCACTGTCAGAGTCCCCCACTTTGCCAGGCATCAACAGCATGGAAGCTGTAGCAGCAGCTGACAGGGTGAGACAAGAGCAGGGCCAGGCTGCAGGGGCTGCTGGATGGCGTAGCCCTTCCTCATCGGCCAGCTCAGGGCTGCTGTCATCTCACAGTCGGCGTTCAGGTATGTGCCTTTGTGCTGGTTGTGCTGCAAAAGATTGCAGCATGTGTGGAGTGTCATCCTAATCACAAATCAGAAAGAACATTAGTAAATGTATTGCATGATGAGCTAGACGCCCATCAGGACAGTTGGTTGCTCCCTGTTACATACCTAAACAGGACACATGCAACCATGAGCATCCAGCATTGCCTCCAGGTGATATTGATCCCGGATCATGCATGCCCTTCATTGCCAAAGCTCTCACCCAAGCTCTTGCACTAATCCTCTGCCTTGCTTTGTCACACAGACAATACCCTTCCAAAGCATACTGACATAAACGGGCCTTGCTCTGTCACACAGACAATACCCTTTCAAAGCATACTGACACAAATGGGCATTGTCAGCTTGCAACTCGTCAGCAAGGTTTCTGAAACATCCCATCACTGCCCCAGCTGCAAGACACATGCGACCCCATGGTGGCACTCAAGGCATGATTTCGCTCTCCTCAAACTTCTGGCTCATCGTCTCCCTTGCATCTCTCTTTTGCAGGCACAGGCACAGGCACTCCCAAGCAGACCAAGGGCCATGGCCTGTTGCCAACTGACAAACCATCAAAGTCTGCACTCCTGCCTGAGCCTGTTGGGGCTCTAAGTTCAACAAGCCTGGGCCACAACAGTGCCAGAGAGGCAGCTGATGGAGAGCTGAGGTTCAATGAGGCAGCTGACCACCTCACTTCAACCACTGCGATGACAGGACAGGCATTTGCAAAGGCAGTCACAGTGCAGGTGAACTTTATGTCAGCCCAGCCTGTGTCTGCTTGTCTGTCTGGCAGTCAGTCAGTTGGCAGCTTTGTTTCCATGCTGGTGAATGTTTTGCCTGCCTGGCATCTGTTTGCCTGTGTGTCTGGTAGTCAGACAGTCTGCAGCTTTTTCTCATATATGTATATATATGCGTTTGCAATGTAATCTCTGTCTGCCTGTACAGCTCTCATTCACATGGGGTATGCAGTTCTTATCTTGCATGGTCACAAGGTGCAGCATCTGTCTGTCTTCAAGCATGTGCTCTTCTGCAATTTGTAAGACACATCTGCTGCCTGAAGAGCTTGCTAGCTCCTTGCGAGCCTCAGACACTCTTTCAATTGCTGCATGGCTGCCCTTCCAGCAGCAATCAGGGCCTTAATTTCCTGCCCTGCCCTGCCCTGCCCTGCCCTGCCCTGCCCTGCCCAAAAAGAGCCTGTCAAGCCACAGCTGTGGCAACATTGTAAGACCCAGCTTCTCATCAGTTTCTCTGTGCAGGTCATGCCGCCATCAGAAGCCAGCCTGACCACTCACTCAGCCGTCAGCTCACCAACAACTTCCCTGCTAGCTTCCTACCCACCTTCATCTTCCCCATCTTCTTCATCACTGCCTGCTGAGGACAGCAGCAGCTATCAAGGACTGGCAGCCATAGCTGGGAATCTGGCAGCTAGCCTGTCTGACATGCTGAGTCCGGACTCTGACAGCCTCTCTGCTTCAAACTTGGACCTGGCAGATGCCAACATGCAGGATACACAGCAGGAGTCACAGCATGCACAGCGTGAGCCTGCTGCACAGGGTGCTGCAAGCACTGGAGGCAATGCAAGCTCCTCTGCACTGATCAGTGACTCAGCAGTCACAGGCACTGAAACAGGGAATCTGCTACCTACTGCTAGTTTAGTCAGCTCACATGTCACAGGCGTTGACTCAGGCACTCTGGTACCCACCGGTGTTTGGACCGGTCACGCCAGCTCAAGCAGCGCAGGCATTGGCAGCAGCCGGCTGGAGAGGCATGCATCTGCAGTTGCTCAAAGGCTGCAAGAGCGAGCAGCTGCCGCAATGGCTGCATCAGAAGCTGCCGCGGCAGCTTCCAGCACGCTCTCGGGCATCTCAGGGCTCCAGACACAGGCAGCTGCACCAGAAGCAGCACCCAGTAATAGGGCAGCTGCTGCTATGGCTTTGTCAGAAGCTGTTGGGGCACCTTCCAGCATTGTTTCAGGTCTCACAGAGCTTCAGCTGCAAGCACCCCAAGCTGTTGACAGCACAGAGCTTCATGCAAGGGCTGGCGCTGCAATGGCCCGATCAGAAGCTGCTGCTGCCCCGTCCAGTACAGTATCAGGCATCACAGAGCTCCAAGCTAGGGCAGCTGCTGCAATGGCCCTGTCAGAAGCTGCTGGTGCCCCTTCCAGTGTAGTATCACGCATCACAGAGCTCCAAGCTAGGGCTGCTGCTGCAATGGCCCTTTCAGAAGCTGCCGGTGCACCTTCCAGCACAGTGCTATCTGGCATCACTGAGCTGGCAGCTGCAGGAGCAGCCATGACTCAAGCTGCCCAGTCAGCACATGTGTCAGCAGGCAATCCCTTTGGGCTGACCGCTGCCCACTCTGTTGATGGCTATGCACTGATGAATGCCGTTGGTGCTCCTTCAAGCACTCTGTCATGGGTGACAGAGCTCAATGCAGCGCCCCAAACCACAAATGCAAATTGCTCAGCCACAGCTGCAGCTAGTTTGCAAGGGCCCAGTGTGGGGACATGCACATCCCCTGTGACTGGGGCCCTGGGTCCTGTTCAAGGGCACCAGGACAGGGCTGCAGCAGCAACGGCCCTGACAGATGCAGTGACAGCTGCTTCTAGTGTCGTGTCTGGCTTGACTCAACTTGCTGCCAGAGCGCCTAGTCAAGCGCAGCAGGCGACAGCGGACATGCGCTTAGCAGATGCATCCTTGCCTCCTTCAAGCATAGTCTCCAATCTGACAGATTTGCACAACAGCATTTGACGCTTCTTGCTGTTCCTGCCTCAGCTTGTTTCATTTGACAGGTGTTTGACTGAGCTACAAGGGTTTCTCATCGATAGCTGTGCTTGCACCCAGCAATGGACTATGCCTGTGATAATTTTGTATAGAGTGGCTTGGTCTTGTCACCACCTTGTGTGCTCAGAGTTTGAACATATTAAATGTGCATTGTATGAGGTCATGGACTGGTAGGATGTCCTCACGGTGCCATGCATATGCCTGACTGCACTTGCACAGGGATACATGACATGATCCTGATGTTGCAGCAGGGAGTCTTATTATCAAAACTTTAATAACACCATATAGTACTAGTTTCACGAATGTCTGCCACAAATGGTTAGCATGGAGAAATGTCTGCACACAGACAAGTGGCTTCTTGTCAATAGAACAACATAGCTTGATGCCCACTTTTGCTATAACAACACAAGCTAGCTGATCTGCCATGCATTATGTGACATGTGCATGCACCTTTGCGCCCTGTATCCATGGGCTTGACTGCTCTCAGTCTGTGCATGCAGCACTCATTTGAAATGACATGTCAATAACATGATTTCATAACTCTTTCAAGCAAAAAGGTTTAGTTCATGCCATCTGCTCCCATTGTTGCAGTCTCCACAACATCTCACGCCAATCAAGCTTTTGTACGCATTGCTTGCAAGCGCTTCCGCTGCTGTTGCTTCATTACAGGTTGCAAGACTATGCATGTGATACCACTGGTAGATGCTACAGAAGTCACATGACCAGCAGATTGAGTTCAACTGACTCAGCAACGATGATTAAGTAGGGCTGCAGCTGTCAGCTGCCTGTGTATTTCCAGGCTAAACTTGCCAAATCGCACATGCCAAACACTGCAAAGCAAAACTTATGCAGACAGCGATCTGATGTAGACGGCACGGATGCATCAAGGGACATAGATTATGTAAAAATGGAGAGTGCGTGCTCACCAAGGTGACCTGAGAGTCCGTCAATAATGCACTACTGCAACTGTGATGGCGATGAGCAGATGAAATGAGCTGCTTAGTAGCTTCCATCATTTGATGTGGGTCTTGCTGCGACTCAGTTGTGAACAATTGCAGTCAAATGTAGTGAGACCTCAAAATCAGACGTGGGTCATATAACCAGACAAGCAAACGCACGCATGCAAGCTTACTAGGTCAGTGAATACATAGAAACGTCACTTGCATGTGAAGCTGAACAGCGGTTGATAATTCAGTCATGAATGGAGACTGAGCACCCTCCCACTTTTAGATCAAAAGAAAGATTGCAAACGATCAAGGCATGTCAAACTCTGCTGTATCAGCTGCTACAGCAGCTCCGCCTCTAGGCAGGTTCCAGAGCATTTTGATGCAGAAAGGCAAACTGACAGCCAGGCCTTTAGCAGCTGATAGACTGAAGGCTGTCAGAGGGATGTTGGCCACTGCTGAAGCAAATGGAAATGGTGGCAATGAAGTCCAAGAAAAATTGATCAATGTGCCTCTTGCTGTGATGATGTAGGTCTTGACAAGGCCATTGCAGAAGAGCCTCAGCTTGCTGCAAATTAGATGCAGCCATCTGCTTGTTGAAGGAACTTCAACTTGCTGTGGTCAGATACAGTCAGTCTGTTCCTAGGAACATTCTGACTCAGTGAGACTGATGTTTACACGACATAATCTAGCTGCAAGGGCTGGCACATAGCATCACTGCTGAGACTATCTTGAGTGCGTGAAGTTTGGAACAGTATTTGCAATGTCCTTATAGCTCAATGCACACCTCCACTGTACCCTGCAGTGCCTCTTCATTTTCTCGATTTATGCGTCCATGCCTCTGTCATCA
>JAABUO010010754.1_pt1 | contig 10099 bp, 5 predicted proteins | sample 5559291 | NCBI WGS metagenome assembly JAABUO01 (sample SAMN10711878, study PRJNA513372) | rock metagenome | isolation source: Antarctica rocks | place: Antarctica: Victoria Land, Finger Mt sud
TCCGCCACTGCCGCTCATTGAGCGCGGCCCGCATCAGATCGAAGGCCGCTGGCGCCTCGTGCTTCTCCATCACGTCAGCATAACACAGCAGTTCTTCAAATAGATACTTTATTTAGGAGAGACCCCTTAGCCTTCTCCCATCGCCCGACTCGCCCGACTACGACAAGGCCCCGGCGCTGGCCCCCGACCTCGCCGTAGAGGTCGCGTCGGAGAACCAATTCGCGCCGGGCATGAGCGCGAAGGCCAAGACCTACCTCACCTTCGGGACGCGCCTTGTGTGGGTCATCTGGCCGCGCTACAAGCGCGTGGACGTCTGGCGCCCCGGCGACGACACGCCAACACCACGCGGCGTCGACGACACGCTCGACGGCGAGGACGTGGTCCCCGGCTTCACCTACCCTATCGCTCGCCTTTTCTCCTAGCCCAGTAGGTGGCCGCACACCGCGATACAGGGGTCCACCAGGGCGGGGTCGAACTGGGCGCCGGCGCCCCGGCGCACCTCGGCGATGATGGTCTCGCACGGCAAGCCTTTGCGATAGGGGCGGTCCAGCGCCATGGCCGAGACCGCGTCGGCCACGATCATGATGCGCCCGAGCAGCGGGATGTCGGCGCCGGCGACTCCCGCCGGGTAACCCCCTCCATCCCATCGCTCGTGGTGATGGACGACGGCGGCGAGCACGTTGGGATCCGTCACAACCGCCCGCACGAGGGTCGCCGAGAGCGACGCGTGCTGCTTCATGGCTTCCCACTCGTCCGGCTCGAGCGGTCCGGGTTTGCGTAGCACACGGTCGGGCACGCCGATCTTACCGACGTCGTGCAGGAGCCCTCCCAGGCGCAGCGCGCGCACCGTATCGCGCGAGAGGCCCATCTCTTCGGCGAGCGCACAGGCAAGGGCGGCCACCTGTTCGGAGTGTTCGCGCGTGTACCTGTCCTTGTTGTCGACGGCGGTCACGAGGGCGCTGAGCAGGTCGAAGCCTTCGAGGTTTCCGGCGGCCGCCTCGGCGCGCTGCCCTGTCTCCACCGAACGCCCCCCGCGCTTGGCCTCGTACAGCCGTGTGTCGGCGATCGTGAGCAAGCTGTGCGGCTGGTCCGTGTCCTCGGGACAGGACGCGACGCCGATACTCAGGCGGAGGGGGATCGCGCCGACGCCCTCGATATGCAAAGGGGTGTCCTGAGACAGCGCGAGCAGGCGTTGCGCCACCTCCGCGCTCTGGCCGGCCGCCGCGCCGGGCACGATCAGGATGAACTCGTCCCCGCCCAGGCGCGCCGCGACATCGCCGCCACGGGCGCAGCGCCCGATCAAATCGGCCACGTGGCGGAGCGCCAGGTCGCCCGTCGGATGCCCGTAGGTATCGTTGACGAGCTTGAAGCCGTCCATGTCGAGCGCGAGCAGGCCGACCGGCGTTCCGGCCGCCCTGGCGACGGTGAGTTCGTGCTCCAAACCGCGCGTGCGCGGCGCGGTGGTTGAAGAGGCCCGTCACGTGGTCGCGCTCGGCTTGCCGCCGCGCCCGCGCCAGTTGCCACATGTTGCGCAGCGCCACCACGGCCTGGTCGGCAAAAAGCTCCAGCAACTCCACGTCCTCGCGTTCGGGGCGCCGGCCGCTCTCCGGTTGATCCACGGAGATGAAGCCGATGAGCTGGCCGCCCGCGCCGTCGGTGAGCGGCACCAGCAACTCATCGCCGGCGCGCCAGCCGTTCACGCCATGGGCGCGTAGCTCCGGCGTCCAGGAGGGCACCCCGTTGGCGGCCAGCAGCGCGCCCGATTCCTGGGGGATGAAGTAGGAGCGCGAGACACGGAACTCGGGGCGGAAAAGATCTTGCGCGTCCGCGACGGTGAAAGTGTGCGCGCACAGCGTCTCGACCCCCTCCGGGGGGATCCCGATCGTCTCCACGACACGCCAGGGCGCGTGCGGGTTCCACGGCTCGTCCACCAGGTTCAGAACGACGGCGTGGAACCCCGACGCCTCGCACGCCGCCCCGACGATACGCCGTGCGATCTCCGCTTCGTCCAGGTCTGATTTGAGCCATTCGCCGACCCGCTGCACGTGTTCGATGCGGCGCGCGCGCGTCTCGGCCCGGCCGCGCAACTCCGCCTCCACGGCATAGAGGCGGGCGTGTTCCAGCGCCACGGATGCCTGGTTGGCGATGGCCGCGCATAGCGCCAGCGTATCGGGGGCCATGCGCTCCGGCCGATCCCATAACACCTCCAGCACCGCGATGGCCTCTCCGCGCGCCACGATCGGCGCCAGGATCTCCGCCGTCATACCGTGTCGCCGCAGGTAGGCGCGCTCGCTCGCGGGGCAATCCGCATCGTCGGCGCGGCCGCACCACGCTTGACCGGTACTCAAGACCTGCTCGAGCACCGGATAGTTGCTCAGCGGCTCCCAGATACTGTTCGTGACGAGGGGCGCGTGCCCTGGCGTGACGACGTGGGTCGTCGAGTTGACCGTGCGGGTCGTGAGGTCGACCTCGGTCACGGCGGCCCCGGCGGCGTGGAGAGCGGTGACGAGGCGCATGGCGAGCGCGTGCAGGATCTCAGCGCGGTCGAGGGAGGAGGTCAGGGCGCGCGCGTTCTGTAGCAGCAACTCGAGCCGCGCCTGTTCGGCCCGCAGCGCCTCCTCGACGCGGTTGCGCTCCGTGATGTCGCGGCTGGTGAGCACCATCCCCGCCACCGCCGGGTCGTTCAGGCGGTTGTTGGCCACGATCTCGAGCATCCGCCAGTCGCCCGCGGCGTGCCGGATGCGCGCCTCGACCTGGCCCGTCGTTTCGGGTTCCGCACCGCGCCGCGCCATGGCCTCACTCGTGCGCGGGAGGTCGTCGGGATGCACGAGCGCGAGAACGTGGCGGCCCGTCAGATCCGCGGGCGCGTAGCCGAGCATGCGTTGGTGCGAGGGGCTGGCGTAGCGGATGATACCGCCCGCGTCGACGATGGTGACGAGGTCGGACCCCTGTTCGGTCAGCGCGCGGAAGCGCGCCTCGCTCGCCCGGAGCGTCTCCTCGGCCCGCCCTCGCCCCGTCCGTCGCAGCGCGCGCGTCAATATCCGCCTGGATCCGCCCAGCCGGCACGCCGTTTGCCACGAATCCAAGAGCAACATGCCCATAGACGCCTCCTTGGGTACAAGGGTAGCGCCGTTCGCCGTGCGCGCGCTATCCCCCATCCGTCCGGGGCGCTGCATTACGTTGCTCGACCATTACGAGGACGGACCCGTAGCGCGCGAATCCGCGTTTCAGCCGGACGCGTCCGGTTTTCGTCACATCAAGCCGCGCAGGCCGCGCGGCGAGGGGACCCCGCGGGTAGCGCCGCGCCGCGACCCCTCCCTCGCCGCGCCGTGGACGCGATCAGGCCGAGCGCCTCCAGGCCGGCGATGAGGACGACGAGCGGGCTGTCGGCCAGGGCAAGGTCGAGGACGAGGCGGCCCGCTTTCCAGAGGAGCCGGGCCGCGTCGGCGTGGCCCGGCCCAAAGCGCCTGGATCGCGCGCGCTGCGGGCCCCGCCGTGCCAACGCGGCGATCAAGAGGAGAATCTCTAGGCCATCGACGAACGGACCAAGGGGGCCACGGGCCAGGATGAGGTCGAGGATAGGATCCAGCGCCGCCCGGAGGGAGCTACTTAGGGTCCACAGGGCCGGGGTCTGTCGGGGGCGACAGGCGGAACGGGCCTTGTGGGGGCCGACATCTCCGCGCCACCGGACGGGCGTATGCGGCGCGTCTTGTCGTGGGTCCGGGAGGACAGTCGGGAGGGCGCCGTCGACGCAGGGGCGGGGGCCATAATCCTCCGTGAGCGTGCGGAGCCTGGTTAGAATGGTCCGCGTGTTCGTCGCGGACGGGTCGAAGCGGACGAGGACCGTGCCGGTCAGCGGATTGGCGTGGGCATCCCGCACCCCGGACGCCCGTCGGAGGCCTGCCTCGATAGCGAGGCCCCTTACGCTGTCCCCTACCGGCAGGCGCACGCGTAGACGGCCGGGGAGCGCGTGCATGACCTGTAGCGCGTCGTCCACCACCGCGTCCATGGCAGCCGTACCCTTCTGGAGGATCATAGCCGCCGGCCGTCCGTGGCCGACCGATCGCGCCTCCATTTGTACGGTACTATGCGCGCGTTAAATCGTTGTTATGCATGCGTTAAGCGGGTGTTAAAGGCTCATGAAAGGCGTGTTAAATCTAGAAACCAGCGGCGCGATAAAGAGGCGCCTAGCCGTGTGGCAGGTCACGTGGCAGGCATGGATGGCAGGCACGGATCGTGCTCTTAGCTAGCCCCACGGTAAGCCGACGATGCCGAGACGATGCCGGACGGCAGGTATAACGCCTCTACGGCTTACATTAGTACTGTCGTTACACCGTCGCCCGATTATTTTTATCATAGCGTGCTATCACGCCGGTAACTTGTTGACACGCGCTATATCACGTGTCTAGTCCGATAACGGAAGGGAAAACATCATGGCTCTCGACGATTACATAGAGTCCGAGGTCGCGGTGGCCATCGCGGCGACGGCGGCGGTCCTATCGCCCCGCGTGCGGGGCGTGCTGCGCAAGGGCGCGGTCTACGGGGTGGCAGGCGTCCTCGTGGCCGGCGACGCGCTCGGCCAATTCGCGCGCGGCGCCGCCCGCGGCGCCTCCGCGGTGGGCGCGACGGTCGTCGGCGCCGGCGGCGCGGCCGCCTCGGCGGCGGGCAAAGACGCGACGGACGCGGGCATGCCCGCATTCGAGGAGCAGTCGATCGAGGTGGAGGCGCCGATCCGTGCGGCCTACGACCAATGGACTCAGTTCGAGAGCTTCCCCCGGTTCATGGAGGCGATCGACGAGGTCACGCAGCTCGACGACAAGCGCACGCACTGGCGCGCCACCGTCGGGGGCAAGACGGAGGAGTGGGACGCCGAGATCACGGAGCAGACCCCCGATGAGCGGATCTCCTGGCGTAGCACGAGCGGGGCGCCTAACGGGGGGACCGTGACGTTCGACAAGCGTGGTGAGGGGCGGACGCGCGTGACCCTGCGGCTGGAGTACACGCCGCGCGGCGCGGTGGAGAAGACCGGCGCGGCGTTAGGCGTCGTGGCGGGGCGGGTCCACGGCGACCTGGAGCGTTTCAAGGGCTTCGTCGAGGCGCGCGACGGTGCGACGGGCGCGTGGCGCGGGGAGATCCACGGCGGCGCCGTCTCCGACGACGGGGGCGACACGGCCGCTACGGGCGCTGCCGGGGCCGTCCGGCAGGAGACGAGTGGGCGAGCGCGCCGCAGCCGCCCAGCGCAAACGGCGCGACAGGAGAGTACCGATGAGTGAGGCGCGGACGACGGAACCCGCGGATAGGGGGACCCAGCGCCCCGCCGCCGCGCGCGCCGAGGCGACGGTGGACCTCGCGGGAGAGCGCGTCGGGCAGTGGGCCGCGACGCTCGGCCGCCGTCTCCAGATATTGGCCGCGCGCGCGCGCGAGGAGGTCGAGGACATCTGGGCCGAGGCCCAGAGCGAGGCGCAGACCCTGCGCCACGACATACAGGATGAGGCCCAGAACAGACGTCAGGATGCGCACCCCCTGACCCAGGACGACGCGTAGACCCACAAGCCCTAGACCTTTTCACTACCCCCTGCCCTGCCGATTAGCCCGCGTACCCTCGCATCCACACGTCCCTTACAGGCGCGGGGATGCGACGCTACGCCTCTTAGAGAGTGTCGTACCGTGAGTGTTGCCATCGCCGATGAGCCCCGTCTCCTGCGCGCGACGCCGGGGCGCGTGCGCGTCCATGTGCCCGCCTTGTCGGAACACGACCCGTGCGCGGTCGAATCAAGGCTCCGCCAACTCTCCGGGGTGCGCGGCGTCCAGGCTAATCCTATCACGGATAATATCCTGATCCGCTTCGACCCGCGCGCCACCGACGAGGCGGCCCTGATGGATCACGTGCGCCACCTGGAGCAGACGGCGCCCGGCGCGCGGGCCGGGGAGCGGGCCGGGGAGCGGGGCCGACGCGGCGCGTGGGGCCAGGCTCCGACTCAGGGCGGGCGCGTCGCGCCCACCGCGGAGCAGGTGGGCGACGCGATCATGGGGGACGAGGAGACCCAGACCGCGCCCACGGCCCACGAGCACGCCCCGCGCGCGATCACGACCGGCCGCGGGCGCGACAAACGCGCGCGCATCACCGTGCGCGGCCTGGACCGCGACCCGGACCTGGCGCGCCGCGTCGTCGAGCGCCTGCAGCGCCGCCCCGGCGTCCGCGCGCGCGCCAGCTCGCTCACGGGCCGCGTCCTGGTCGAGTTCAACGCGCATCAGGAGGATATTCGCGACTTGCTCTCCGATGTCGCCGATGTCGAGTTGCCCGACATGCCCGGCGAGGACCGCCCCAGCCATCCGCTCGACCCCGCCCCGCTGATACAGAGCGCGAGCCGCACCGCCGGCGCCGCGATCGGCCTGGGGCTCGTCACAGCCCGGCAGGTCGCCGGCGTGACGGTCTCCGCGCCGGGGGCGACCCAGGCCTCCGCCGTCATCGGCGTCGTCCAGGGTTTCCCCGCCACGCGCAACGGGCTGCGCGCCCTCCTCGGGCGTGACCTCTCTGATCTGCTCTTCAGCGGATCCAACATCGTCGCCCTGGCCCTCTCGGGCAGCCCCCTGGGCCTGCTCGCCACCGGCGCGGAGTCCCTGCGTCTGCTGACCGAGGTCGTGGCGCGGCGCCGCGCGTTCAATCGCTACGAGGGGCTCCTGGGCGCCGCGGCCGACGCGCGGCCGGGGGCCACGATCCGCCTGGAGGCGGGCGAGCGCGCGCCGCGCACGGCGCGCGTCGTTGAGGGGACCGGCACGGCGATCGAGCAGGACGGCCTGCCTGTCGCGGTCGCGCCCGGCGCGACGATCACGGCCGGCGCGCGGGCGCAGGGGGGGCCCTTCGTGGTGGAGCTACAGGCCGACGCGCCCTTCACGCCGGAGCCCCGCCCCGCGCCCCCGGCCCCCGACCTCCCCGACCGCTACCAGCAGGCGCTGGGTCCGGTCTCGCTCGCCTATGCCGTCGGGACGGGCCTGTTCACGCTCTCGCCGGCGCGCGCCTTCGAGGCGCTGCTGCTGGTCAACCCGCGCACGGCCCTCATCGGCGGGGAGGTGGCCAGTACCAACGCGGCGGCGCGCGTGCTGCGGGCGGGCGTCGTCGTGGTGGGCACGCGGCCGGGGCGCGGCGTGCGCCTGCCCGACAGCCTGCTGCTCGACGGATCGCGCGTGCTGACCGACGGGGTCGAACTCACGGGCGCGATCCCGCTCGTCGCCGCGCGTGAGGCCGTGGACGTACAGGCGCTGGCCGCGGGGGTCGCCGCGGCGGCGGGGTCGCCCTGGGGCGCGGCCTTCCGCGTGGCGGGCGGCGCGTCCGCCATCGGGGGCCGGTTCGACGGGACGACCGCCACGGCGTCCGTCGATGGTGTCCGCTACACGCTCGGCCCCCTCCGCGACGCCGACGACATCCCGGCGGCGGAGCGGCTGCGCGGGCGTGGGGGCGTGCTCCTGGCCCTGCGCGACACGCGCGACGATCGGGTCATCGCGCTCTTTACGCTGCGCCCGCGCCTGGCCCCTGGCGCGGCGGAGCTCGTGACGGCGTGTCGGCGCCACGGGGTCGAGCTTGGCCTGGTGGGTCGGGGCGACCCCGTCGCGGCCAGGGCGCTCGCCCACACCCACAGGATCGACGTGGCGCTCCTGCCGGAGGACGACCTCGTGGCGGCCGTGCGGACGCGGCAGCGGACGGGCGCGCGCGTGGCCGTGCTCTCGGACAGCGCGCGGGCGGCCGAGGCGTTCGAGGCCTGCGACCTGGCGATCGGCCTGACGTCCGGGCGCGGCGGCCGCTTCTCCGCCCGCGCCGACCTGTTGGCGCCCGACCTCGCCGCCTGCGTCGCCATCGTCGAGGCGGGGGCTGCGCGCGAGGCCGCGGCCCGCGATTCCGTCGCCCTCTCGGTCGTGGCCAACGCGGCCGGCGTCGTGCTGGGCGCGCGCGGCGGCGCGGGACTCGCGCGCGCGTCCTACGCGGTGTACCTCACCACGCTCGCCACGCTGGTCGACGGCTGGGCGCGCTTGCGCGGGGGGGAGCGGGCGCGCTCGACCGTGGCGGCGCTGGTCGATCCGCGCCCCGAGCGCTGGGGCCGGCGCGACGTGGCGGAGGTCCTCGCGTCCGTGCATAGCGCGGAGCAGGGGCTCACGACCGCGCAGGCGCTGGAGCGGCGCAAGGTCGCCCCGGCGCCGCCCCGGCGCCACGAGTTGACGCGCGCGATCGGCGACCAACTGCGGTCCCCGCTCGTCGGCATCCTCGCCGCCGGCGCCGGCCTCTCGCTCGCGCTGGGCTCGCCGCTGGACTTCGCGCTCATCGGAGCGACCATCGGCGTCAACGTGGCCGTGGGGGCCTGGCAGGAGCGGCGCGCCGGGCAGGCCGCCGCCGCGCTGGAACGGCTCGGGGCCGCGACGGCGCGTGTGCTGCGCGACGGCGCGCTGGTCACGATCCCGGCCGCCGAGGTCGTGCCGGGCGACGTGCTGACGCTGGCGCCGGGCGACCGTGTCGCCGCCGACGCCCGTGTGCTGGAGGCCAACAACCTGGAGGTCGACGAGGCGCCCCTGACCGGCGAATCCCTGCCCGTGCCGAAGGGCACGGACGGTGGGACCGACGAGAGCCGCGTCGTCCTGGAAGGTAGCGACATCACCGTCGGCGCCGGGCGCGCCGTGGTGGTGGCCGTGGGGCGCGACACCCGCCTGGGGGCGACCGCCGCGGCCCTCTCCGTCGACGAGGCGGAGACGAGCCCTCTTGGCGCGCGCCTGGCCCACATGTTCCGCCAGGTGCTGCCGCTGGTGGGGGCGGGCGGGGCGATCGTGGTGGCCTCGGGGCTGCTACGCGGCCAGGCGCTGCTGCCGACGCTGGCCGTGGGGGCCAGCATCGCCATCGCCGCCGTCCCCGAAGGGTTGCCGCTCCTGGCGGGGGTGGGGCAGGCCGCGGTGGCCAGCCGGCTGGCCGGCCGCAACGCCCTGGTGCGGCGGCTGGGGGCCGTCGAGGCGCTCGGGCGCGTCGACGTGGCCTGCGCCGACAAGACTGGCACGCTGACGGAGGGTAAGCTCGCGCTCACCCTCGTGGCCAGCCTCGACCATGACGCGCGCGTCGGGACGGACGGGACGGACACGCCGCGCGGGGATGCGGCGAACGGGGAGGACGCGCTTTCGGAGGAACTGCGCCGCGTGCTCCTCGACGCGGCGCTGGCCAGCCCGCATCCCGACGCCGCCGACGCCGACGCGCACCCTACCGACGTCGCTGTCGTGGTGGGGGCCGAGCGGGAGGGCCTGGGCGACGCCATCCGCGCCGAGCGCGGGCCCGAGGCTCCGTTCGACCCCGCCCGCTCCTTCCACGCCACCGTCGTCGACGGCCGCCTCGCCGTCAAGGGCGCGCCGGAGGCGCTGGCGCCCCGCTGCGCCACGGTGCGGCGCGCCGACGCCGACCAGTCGCTCGACGATGCGGGCCGCGCCGCCCTGCTGGCGCGGGCCGAGGACCTGGCCGGGCGCGGCCTGCGCGTGTTGATGGTCGCCGAGGGGCCGAAAGACGGGGGGACCGTCGACGACCCGTGTGGCCTGGTGGCGCTCGGCTTCGTCGGTATCAGCGATCCGCTGCGGACCGATGTGCCGGCGGCGGTGCGCCGCTGTCAGGAGGCGGGCATACGCGTGATCATGCTCACCGGCGACAGCCCGGCCACGGCCCGCGCCATCGCGCGCGAGGCCGGCCTGCTCGACGGCGGCGGAGAGGTCCTGACCGGGACCGACGTCGCCGAACTGCACAACGGCGACCTCGCCCGGCGGCTGGAGAACGCGGCCGTCATCGCCCGTGTCACGCCGCTGGACAAACTGCGCATCGTGGAGAGCTTGCAAGGCCACGGGCACACCATCGCCATGACGGGCGACGGGGTCAACGACGCCCCGGCGCTGCGGCTGGCCGACGTGGGCGTGGCGATGGGCCGCGGCGGGACCGAGGTGGCGCGCCAGGCCGCCGACGTGGTGCTCGCCGACGACGACTTCGCGACGCTGGTCGAGGCGCTGGTGGAGGGGCGCAGCTTCTGGCGCAATATCCGCCGCGCCCTGGGCCTCTTGCTGGGCGGGAACCTGGGCGAACTTGGCC